>Ga0172374_1002540_pt1 | contig 11505 bp, 9 predicted proteins | sample LakKiv3m_FD_114536 | JGI IMG/M metagenome (GOLD analysis project Ga0172374, IMG submission 114536) | Freshwater microbial communities from Kabuno Bay, South-Kivu, Congo - kab_092012_10.3m | ecosystem: Environmental > Aquatic > Freshwater > Lake | place: Democratic Republic of the Congo... | reverse complement strand
TCAACGACTTCATGGTTCTGTTAAAACCAGCAATTTTTTTACGAAAAAGGCGGGGGAGAAAAATATCCCCTCACCTTAATTCATTCAGCTAAAAAAGCAAAATGAGCAATTATTGAATAATTTATTTCTTCCGCCGATTAAAAAAACCGCCGAAATAATTTTCTACCACCAAAACCATAACCGCCAACATAGCGGCCAAAAACAAGCTGCCGATAAATGAGCAAAGCAAGGCTTCCAAATTTTTTTCCGCCGCAGAAAGGAAAATAACGGCCGTTAAGGGAACAAGCAAAATCCAAACCCGCCAGAAAAATTTTTTCAAGAGCTTTTTGTTTTCCGTACGCACTTTTTGCCGGGCTATTTTTCCGCCGGGATCACCCGCTAAAATTTGCTGATCTTTTATTTTTTTGGCCTGTTCCGGATCAAAATATTGGGCGCACCGGTAAAGAAGATACATTAATAAGGCCGTGCCCCAAAGACCGGTTACCAGTTTTTCCTTGGTTAGTGCTGATAAAAAAATCACTAAACCGGCAATTCCAAACAAAACTGCCAGCCACAACAGGGAATAATAAATAAATTTACGCATAGGCTTATATGTAAATCATACTCCATTATTATTTTTAGCCAAGCGACGCAAAAAAACGTCGAGGCGTTTTTTTATTTTTTCCAGCGCTCCAGGTTGGGAATATTTCTGGTCATCAGCCAGGCCAGAAAACCGGTAAATTTCATTTCCTTGAGCTTGCCAATGCAAAATTTTTGTATATTAGTGGCAGTCATATCAGCCGGTCCGATAAATGCTCCGCTTTGGTAGCAGTAGCTGCAATACATGACCGATTTGCTGCTATCAGCATTAGTGCTGCCACCAGCCGGATCTTTTTTCATCGGCATCCCGCAACTCTGGCAATTTTTATAATTTTTTTCCATATTTTTTTAATTAATTATGCTCATAATAAATTACTTGCATTTTAATCTTATATCCGAAAGGCTTATTTTGCAAAAACAAAAATCCGCCCCGCTGAATGGGACGGATTTTCTAAAAAAATATTTTAAAGTTTATTTCTCTCCAGCCCGATAACCGGATCCGGCAGGAATCAATTTTCCAAGAATGACATTTTCTTTAAGTCCGCGCAGTTTGTCTTCTTTGCCTTGCACCGCCGCATTGATTAAAACTCTGGCGGTTTCCTGGAAGGAAGCAGCCGACAAAAAGCTTTCGGTCGAGAGCGCTACTTTGGTAATTCCCAGAAGCAGTTTTTCACCCTTAGCTTCCGTCTTGCCTTCGTCCTTGGCCAAAAGATTTACTTCCGTAAATTCATCCCGTTCGACAATATCGCCGACCAAAAGGCTGGTGTCGCCCGGATCGGTAACGGAAATCCGGCCAAACATCTGGCGGATGATAACTTCGATGTGTTTGTCATTGATGCCTTCGCCTTGGGTGGCGTAAATTTCCTGGATTTCCCGGACAATATAGCGGTGCACTTCTTCCCAACCTTGAACTTTGTAAAGTTTCTTAAGGTCAATATTGCCTTCGTTCAATTTAGTACCTTTGCCCACCAATTCTCCTTCAGCCACCTTTACTGTGCTGCCGGCTGAGACCTGATATTCTTCCGTTTTCTTTTTGTCTTGAGATTCAATCCGGATGGTAATCGTTTTATCGGCCGCTTCAATACCAACCACTTTTCCGTCAATTTCCGAAATGATGGATTCGCCTTTGGGCGGACGGGCTTCAAAAATTTCTTCTACCCGCGGCAAACCTTGGGTGATGTCCGATCCGGCCACACCTCCAATATGGAAAGTTCTCATAGTCAGCTGGGTTCCCGGCTCACCGATGGCTTGGGCGGCGACAACTCCGACTGCCTGGCCGATTTCCACCAAATGTCCACGTCCCAAATCGGAACCATAACATTTTTGACAAACGCCCCGGGCCGTTTTACAAGTCACCATTGAACGAATTTTAACTTTAGGAATTCCCAATTTTTCGATAAGTAAGCCTTGCTCTTTGGTGACCAAAATCCCTTTCGGCGCTATCACCTCTTTAGTTTTCAGATCAATCACTTCTTCGGTCAAAACCCGGCCAATCACCCGGCTGGCAAAACTTTGGCCGATCCGATCGGAATCCTCCCGATGGATATAAACTCCGGTTTTATCTTTACAATCAGTGTCGCGGATAATCACATCCTGGGCTACATCAACTAATCTTCTGGTTAAGTATCCAGCAGTCGCGGTTCTGAGCGCTGTATCCGCCATACCTTTTCTGGCACCATGGGTGGAAATAAAATATTCCAAAACATTTAAACCTTCTTTGTAAGAGCTTTTGATCGGCAATTCGATAGTCTCTCCGGTTGGTCCGGCCATAAGTCCTTTCATGCCGCACATCTGGACTACCACCGATTCGGAACCACGGGCTTTGGAATAAACCATCGAATAAACCGAGCCTTCTTTGTCAATCGAGCCGCGTACCGCGTCGGTAATTTTATTTTTGGCATCGCTCCAAATTTCGATGGCTTGCGCCCGTCTTTCCTCTTCGGTCAAAAGGCCCATATTATATTGCCCTTTAATAACTTTTATTTTCTCTTCGGCGCTGCCCAGAATTTCTTTCTTGCTTTCCGGAACGGAAAGGTCATCCATGCCCCAGCTGATGCCGGACTTGGTCACATATTCAAAGCCCAGATCTTTTATCCGGTCAACAAACTTGGCTGTTTCTTCCGGTCCGCAAATTTCCAAAACTTTCGCCACCAAAAATTTCAATTCTTTCTTGGTCATTTCATCGTTAACGAATTTTAATTTTTCCGGAATGATATTATTTAATTTTATCCTGCCAACTGAAGTTTCCATCGCTTTGCCGCCATACATCACCCGGACCATCGCCTGGATGCTGATGATACCCATTTCATAGGCCATAATAGCTTCTTCCGAACTGCCAAAATATTTGCCTTCGCCTTTAGCTCCCTTAACCACATGGGTTATGTAATAACAGCCTAGAACCATATCCAAAGTCGGAATGGTGATCGGATCACCGCTGGCCGGCTTTAAAAGATTTTTGGTGGAGAGCATTATATTTTCACTTTCATATCTGGCCTTATCAGTCAGCGGCACATGGACTGCCATTTGATCGCCATCGAAGTCAGCGTTAAAAGCGGCGCAAACCATCGGATGGATCTGGATGGCTTTGCCCTCGATCAAGACAGGTTGGAAAGCCTGGATAGACAAACGATGTAAGGTCGGAGCGCGGTTTAGCAGCACAAAATGATGTGAAATAATTTCATCCAAAATTTCGTAAGATTCTTCACTTTCCGCTTCCACCATCTTGCCGGCGCTGCGGACATTATAAGCTAATTCCCTTTCGATTAATTTATTGATGATGAAAGGCTTGAAAAGTTCCAAGGCCATTTTCTTCGGCAAACCGCATTGGTGCAATTTTAATTTCGGTCCGACGACAATAACGCTGCGGCCGGAATAGTCGACTCTTTTTCCCAATAAGTTCTGGCGGAAACGCCCTTGCTTGCCTTTCAAGGTATCAGCCAAAGACCTAAGCGACCTTCTCTGGCCGGTTGAGGCCGTTACGCTGACTTGGCCGCGGCGCGCGCTGTTATCAAACAAAGCATCAACAGCTTCCTGAAGCATTCTTTTTTCGTTACGGGTGATAACTTCCGGCGCTCCGATCTCGATCAGTTTTTTCAGACGATTATTGCGGTTGATAATTCTGCGATATAAGTCGTTCAAATCCGAGGTGGCGAACCTGCCTCCATCTAAGGCTACCATTGGCCTTAAATCCGGCGGAATGACCGGAATCATCACCGGCAGCATCCATTCCAAATTTAATCCGGCATTGGTAAAGCCCTGAAAAAGCTTGATCCGTTTCATCAGTCTCTTCTTGTCCACAGCCTCATCTCCTTCCATTTCCTTATTAAGAATTTCGATTTCTTTGGCTAAATTTAAATTTTCTAAAATTTTTCTGATCGCTTCCGCTCCAATCCCGGCGGTAAAGACCTGCCCGAAGCGGGAAGACAGATTAAAATATTCAACTTCGGAAATAATGCGGAGCTTGGTCAGGCTTTTTAACTCCTCTTTGATGCCGCGATAAACCGCTTTCAGCTCTTCGGTTTTTTTATCTTTGATTGCGGTCGATTCGCTGGCTTTAACAATTTCTTTTTGTTTATTCTTGAATTCCTGGTCCAATTGTTCAATGGCCTTTTCTTTTTCTTTTTCATCCACATTTAAAATTATGTAGCTGGAAAAATAAATAACTTTTTCCAATTCCTGCGGGCTCATGCTCAAGGCCAGACCGATTTTAGAAGGCACGCCGCGCAAAAACCAGATATGCGAAACCGGCACTGCCAATTGGATATGCCCCATCCTTTCCCTTCTCACACTGGAACGGGTAACTTCCACACCACATTTGTCGCAGACGATGCCCTTATAGCGAATCCTTTTATATTTTCCGCAATAGCATTCCCAGTCTTTGGAAGGCCCGAAGATTTTTTCGCAGAACAAACCGTCCTTCTCGTAACGTTGGGTCCGATAGTTGATAGTTTCCGGCTTGGTAACTTCCCCGTGTGACCAGCCAAGAATTTCATCCGGACTGGCTAATTTCAATTTAACGCTATTGAAATCGCTGACTTTATTAATTGAATCCATAATCTTTTAAAAAATAAATTAAATGAATTTAAAATTAATTATTCTTTACGGAAGAATTGTCCCGGTTATAATCCCGCTCTTCTTCAGCTTCCTCTTTCTTAACCCCGGTCAGTTCCACGCTTAATCCCAAACCTTTAAGCTCGTTCACCAAAACATTGAACGAAGTCGGCAAGTTCGGACTCTTAATTAATTCTCCCTTAATTATTGATTCGTAAGCTTTCGATCTTCCCATCACGTCATCGGATTTGATAGTCAGCATTTCTTGCAGAGTATAGGCAGCGCCATAGCCTTCCAAGGCCCAGACTTCCATTTCTCCAAAACGCTGGCCTCCGAATTGAGCCTTGCCGCCCAGCGGCTGTTGGGTAATCAGCGAGTAGGGACCAATGGAACGCATATGGATCTTATCGTCCACCAAGTGATGGAGTTTCATAACATACATCACGCCCACTGTTGATTTTTTATCAAAATATTCGCCGGTTCGTCCGTTAATCAGCCTGACTTTTCCATCTTCCGGCAGTTCGGCCTTTTGTAATTCCGCTTTAATTTGAGTTTCTGAAACTCCTTCCAAAGCCGGTGAGGCCGCTTTATAGCCCAGGCGTAAAGCTGCCCAGCCCAAATGGACTTCCAAGATTTGGCCGATATTCATACGGCTGGCCACGCCCAATGGATTAAAAATCATATCTACCGGTGTTCCGTCTGGGAGATATGGCATATCCTCGACCGGAGCCACACGAGAAATAACACCTTTATTTCCATGACGTCCGGCTAACTTGTCTCCGACTGAAATTTTCTTGAGCTGGGCGACCGAAACCTGGATTTGCTGGATCACGCCGGTTGAAAGTTTGTCGCCTTGCTCGCGGGAAAATATTTTTATATCGACAACTTTCCCGTATTCGCCATGCGGCAAATAAAGTGAGCTGTCTTTAACATCCCTGGATTTTTCGCCAAAGATGGCTCGCAATAATCTTTCTTCCGAAGTCAGATCGCCTTCCCCTTTTGGAGAAATTTTTCCGACCAAAATGTCTCCGGATTTTACTTCGGCGCCGATGCGGATAATTCCGGTTTCATCTAAATTTTTCAAGCGCTCTTCGCCGATATTAGGAATATCGCGGGTCACTACTTCCGGACCAAGCTTAGTATCCCGGACATCAATCGAAAAATCTTCAATGTGTATTGAACTGTAACGGTCGTCCTGGACCAGTTTTTCGGAAATCACAATAGCGTCTTCATAATTGGAACCTTCCCAAGGAATAAAAGCCATCACTACATTTTGACCCAAAGCCAGTTCGCCGTGATCGGTAGAAGCGCCATCAGCCAAAAGCTGTCCTTTGCTTACCTCCTGCCCTTTAGTAACTCGCGGTATCTGGTTCATGGAAGTAAAAGCGTTGGATTTCACAAAACTTTGCAGACGGTATTCCCTTTTAAAGTAAGGTTTTTTAGAACCATCCGGCGCTTCTTCTTTAACTATAATATGGTCGCTGTCCACCTCGATTACCTCACCTTCTTTCCTGGCAGTCACCAATTGTCCGGAATCGGAAGCGGCCTTATCTTCGATGCCCGTACCGACCAGCGGCGATTGCGGCTTGACGCAAGAGACCGCCTGTCGTTGCATGTTAGAACCCATGAGGGCCCGATTGGCATCGTCATGCTCCAAAAAAGGAATGAGCGATGTCGCCACTGAAATCATTTGTTTCGGCGAAACATCCACTCCGTCGATTTTTTCTGCTTCAATTTCCGCCACGTTGCCTTTGACACGCGCTTCCACCATTGGATCTAAAATATTGCCATGCTCATCAACATTAATAACGGCATGAGCAATACTTTTACGATCTTCTTTAGTGGCGTTGATATATTCAATTTCTTTACTGGCCCAAGGTTGGATTTTTACTTTCTTGATTTTCTTTTCCTTGGCAATTTGCTTAGCCAGCTTTTCGTCAATCTTAGTTCCAGCCTTAATGCCGGCGACCGATTCTTTGAGAATCCTATTTAAAAGTTTTTCCTCATTATTTTCCACTTCATGACAAACCTTAATGAAAGGTGTTTCCAAGAATCCATATTCATTAATTTTGGCGTAAGTCGCCAAGTGGCCAACCAAGCCGATGTTCGGGCCTTCCGGAGTTTCTACCGGACAAATGCGCCCGTAGTGGGAATGATGGACATCCCGCACTTCAAAGCCGGCTCTCTCACGGGTTAAGCCTCCCGGACCCATCGCCGAAAGCCTTCTTTTATGTTCCAATTCCGCCAAGGGATTAACTTGGTCCATAAATTGGGAAAGCTGGGAACTGGAAAAAAATTCTTTGATAGCGGCGGCAATCGGACGGGAATTAATAAGTTGTCCCGGCACTACCGTTTCAATGTCGCAGGTACTCATCCGGTCTTTGATATTCCTAGCCATCCTGGCAAGTCCCACCCTTAATTTATTTTGGACTAATTCTCCGACGGCTCTCACTCTCCTGTTCCCGAGATGGTCGATATCGTCCGCTTGGCCCATCGGATCGTTATTTAATTTAATGATTTCTTTTATGATCGAGATCAAATCTTCACGTCGCAACACCCGATATTCCTCGGAGTTGGGAAAATCCAAATCAAGGCGTTGGTTCAACCGATAGCGGCCGACATCGCCAAAGTCATAGCGTTCATAATCAAAAAACATTGAGTCGATCATTTGCTTGGCATTTTCCGCAGTCGCCAAATCGCCCGGTCTGATTCTTTTGTAAACTTCTTTATAGCCGTCCTGCTGGCTTTTAGCCGAATCCTTGCCAATCGTCGCTTCAATATGTTTTACTTCGGCCGTATCGACATCTTTAAAAAGATTCAGAAGCTCCTTGTCGGTAGAATAGCCAAAAGCCCGTAAAAGAGAGGTGATTGGCACCTTTCTTTTACGGTCAATTTTGACCGAAATCGCTCCGTCCAAATCAGTATCAATTTCCAGCCAGGCGCCCCGATTCGGAATAATTTTTGCGCCAAAAAGTTTCTTGCCTTTCTGATATTCCATACTGAAGAAAACTCCCGGGCTGCGGATCAATTGGCTCACGACGACTCTTTCCACTCCGTTAACGATAAAAGTTCCGCGGTCGGTCATAATCGGAAAATCACCAAGATAGATTTCCTGTTCTTTTACCTCCCCGGTTTTTTTGATTATTAGTTTTACCTTGCACCTGAGCGGCGCTTCAAAAGAAATATTTTTATTTTTAGCCGTCACCTCATCGAACTTTGGTTCATCCAGATAATAATCTTCGAACCAGAGTTCCAAATCTTTGCCGGTGAAATCGGTGATTGGATTTATTTCCTTTAAAAGTTCCTTAAGTCCTTTCTCCCAAAACCAGTCGTAGGAATTAAGCTGTATCTCAATTAAGTTTGGGAGAGATACGGTTGAGATGGGTTTGAAGAATTTCCTCTTGGATAGGGAAGATTCTAAATTAAAGGTATTTTTTACCTTTAAAATCTTTTGGACCTTAGGCATATAAATAACGCTCATCGTCTACTTATTCCGATTAAAATCTAGGAAATAAGCAATTTGATGAGATATTATGTTTAAGTATTTAATTAATTTTAGAAGTCGAAGTCAATATTTTTTTCCCCTTAAAAACAAGGGTGCTTGACAATGTAATTAATTATACACAAGCCAAAAATAAATGCAAGTCTTTTTCGCATTATTTTACTAATATCCGCAAAACTCTAAATATTTTGGCTTATTTAAAGCCTTTTATATTTTTTATTCGCTTTCTCTTTTCTCCAATTCCAGAGTTATCCACAGTTGACGGCCCAATTGAAGGCGCTGGTGATAGATTTGGCAATCCGATAAGTCGTGTAAGATTTGGCCATATCCGATATAAGCTTAACTTGACGGATATCCTGAATTTTCAGCTTATTTTTGCGGATCAATAGATCCAGATAAAACAACAACTTTCCCGAAAGATTGTTATTTTCCTCAAATTCGGTCTGGCTCAAAACCTTATCCTCCTTTTTTAGGCTGATTTTAACCCTTTTGTCTTCGATTTTGATGTAAATTTTCATAATAAAAGCATAGCACATTTTTCCCAAGAAATAAAACCAAAAAAAATTAACGGTTTTTTATCAATATTCTTCTACTTTGTTAACCTTTTCCAGTCAAAATTCCAGGGGTCGGTCCGGCGGTCAGGCGCAATCTGGTTATGGCCGACAATATATTCAATACCGTAGCGGCTTTTAATGTCTTTGATTAAATTATTAAGAGCAGCATATTCGGCATCGGAAAATTGGCTCACATGGTTATTCACCAATTCAATGCCGATGGAAAAGCCATTGACATCCTTGCGCCCGTCCGGCATTTGGCTGACACCGGCCTGATAGGCAATGTCATTTTCTTGGACCAACCGATAAATTTTCCCTTCCCGGTCGATGATGTAATGGGCCGCCACTCCGTATCTTTTATATTCCGAGAGGATACCGGGAATGCTCCAAAAATTTTTACTATCGACGTCATAATATGAAGAGTGGATAACAACCGTATCGACAAATCGTTTGCTGGAATAGGCTTTAAAGCCAAAATCGACCAGATTATCGGCTATTTTGAGTGAATTCCCTGATTCTGGTTGATTATTATTATCAACCACATTGGTTTCAACAGTTTTATTTTCCACTGCCGGACTGGTTATTTCCGGCTGGATATCAGAAGTATTGGTAATGTTTGGGATATTTTGATCCACTGTTTTATTTTGATTGAATTCTTCTTTTTTGCCACTGTTTATTTGGAATATTTTTTTATCTGACTTGTTAAAATATTTGTAGATAAAAAAAACCGATCCGCCAAAAATAAGAATTAATAAAAATATTAAAAAAATAACCGATGCTTTTTTTTCCATTAGTAAATATTCCTATATTACGTCCCAGTTGTTTTCACCTTCCGGAAAACTTTCCCTGATCGGATAAATGCAAAAGTACCCTCCTGCCAAATCATTTTCCAGAAAAACCGGGCACTGGCCACAGATGCATTGTTCTTTACCGTCCATATCACAGCTTGAAGCTTTGCGCGCGCAGAATAATTTTTCTTCTTTTATTTGGTTGCAATAAGTGCAAAGCGGACAGCGCCCGCAAATGCACCTGGCTAAATTCTGGGCATTGTTATTGGGCTTCATAACTTGCTTATTAAATTTTCAATCCTTCGGTTTTGGTTCCCCACTTACTATATAATACCTGCCAAAAATTATCAAAACTCCGTAAAAATACTACAAAAAACTTCATATTATTTTTCAGCGCAATAAAAAAAGCCCCTAAAAATGGAGCTTTTAACCAGTCATCCTTCAATCCTTGAGTTTTTGATAATAATATTTGACATCGCTGATCCATTTGCTGACCGACTCTGGATCATGGCGGGAGCAATCCCAGCCGCATTTCCAAATCACCATTTCACTGGGCGTATCAATTTTTTGATCGATTAATTCCGCAATCCGGTCGCCGACGATTTTGACGGCTTGCCGGTAATTTTTGAAACAGCTATAACCCGAATCGGTAGTATTTTCCGGACCGCGGTAGCCCCAGTAATTAAAGCATTCCTGTCCGTCTTTTTTGGGAGAAAGATTTCCCCAGTCGCTTTCCTTTTTGGCAATGGCAATCATAAATACCGCCACGTTAAAATCACGCTTGGCGATATAGGGAACCATTTTTTTGATCGGATGATCGCCGACCAATTCGGTCAATTTTTTTTCAAAATCCGATGGGACTTGCCGGGTATAAAAAATTTCATTCCTTATCTTCATCCTTTTTTCCTGGGCGAAAACCAAACCGACAAAGACGATCGGAAAAACCAAAAAAACAACCAAGAAGGCTTTCTTCAGATAATTTTCCGAATATTTCTTTGACAGAATTTTTTTTAATTTTTTACCAATTTTTCCTTTTGTTTCCATATAACGCAAAAACGGGCTTTCACCCGCCGTTTTTCACTATTCTTATTTAATTATAGCATACTTTTAACAAAAAATCAACCCGGCTTGGCCTAAAAAATAATTTTTTTAATCTGGCTTTTTTCATAATCGCAAAAATCATTCAAAATCTCCCGCGCCCTTTCCTGGCTATTAATTTCCACGCTGGGATTCATCAAGCAGTCGGGAAAATTATTATGCGGCAAACCGATCTGATGTCCAAACTCGTGCAACAGCACTCCGGACGCGTATTGGTCAAATACCGCCACATCGTTATTACTGGAATAATTTTTCACTAAAGCGTCTTCGAATAAAACTATGCCGTCTTCTTCCAGCGTCGAGCCGACATTGGTCGCGTTATCTTTTTTCTGATACGCCAGAACCAAAAAAAGAGGCGCGCTGTTCGACCTGTTTTCATATTTTTTTTGGCCGGCAATTTGTTTTTTTAGGTCATCCAAACCGGAGCTTTGGGCGAAAGGAATCTGATTTACTGCATAGACATATTGAGCCTTTTTCCAGGTTATTTCTTGGATCTTTCCGGCTAAATTATCCAGTATTTCCTGATCTATATATAAGCCTTCCATCGATATGACCCTGATTAAAATTTTATTGTAGGTTGAGCCTAAATAATCCGCTTTGGCGTCACCATCGTAATGTAAGCCCAACAAGTTCCGCCAACGGTAAGAACGGGCCAATTTATACCTCAATTTGGAATTAAAATAATTACTTTCCGGGCCATTGGCGGAAATTTTTAAAAAAACAAACCCGAAGGAAGCGACGATCAACAATGTTAAAATAATTACGACAATTGCTTTTTTCATATTGAAACCGTTGTGTTAATTTTAGCATAAAAATAACCAACCACCAGCTAATACGCTGGTGGTTTTTATCTTGCCGTCTAACGACGGCTAGAACATTTTGAGGTTTTGCATATCTACTTTTCGGTGTTCTTGGTTTTGGATATATTTTTTGA
>Ga0172374_1002539_pt1 | contig 11506 bp, 12 predicted proteins | sample LakKiv3m_FD_114536 | JGI IMG/M metagenome (GOLD analysis project Ga0172374, IMG submission 114536) | Freshwater microbial communities from Kabuno Bay, South-Kivu, Congo - kab_092012_10.3m | ecosystem: Environmental > Aquatic > Freshwater > Lake | place: Democratic Republic of the Congo... | reverse complement strand
TGAGAAGCAGTGCGGCGTTTGGTTTTATCAATGATCAGCCGAGCGCCGGATAGTCGGTATAGCCTTCTGCGCCGCCACCATAGAAGGTTGGCTGGTTCGGCTCATTCAGCGGCGCATCGTTCTTGAAGCGGCGCACCAGGTCCGGATTGGCGATGAAGGCCTTGCCGAAGGCGACGGCATCGACCTTGCCGCTTTCCACGGCTTCGATGGCGCTTGCACGGTCGTAGCCATTATTGGCGATCCACAGGCCCTTGCCGCCGGCATTGCGATAGGCGCCCTTGAAGGCGGCGTAATCGAAGGGCTTGTCGCCCTGCTTGAAATCACGCGGGCCGCCGGTCGCACCCTCGACGACGTGGATGAAGGCGAGATTGCGCTTTCCGAGCTGTTCCGCCACGTAATTGTAAAGCGGCTGCGGATCGGCCTCGAAAATATCGTTGGCAGGCGTAACGGGGGAGAGACGGATGCCGGTGCGGCCCGCGCCGATTTCTTCCGTAACCGCATCCACCACTTCCAGAAGGAAGCGGGCGCGGTTTTCGATCGAGCCGCCATAATCGTCGGTGCGCTGGTTGGTGCTGGATTTCAGGAACTGCTCGATCAGATAACCATTGGCGGCATGGATTTCGACACCATCGAAACCGGCTTCCAGCGCGGCACGGGCGCCGCTGCGGTAATCTTCAAGGATGAGGCCGATATCGTCGATGGTGAGCGCGCGCGGCTCGGAGGTCTCCGCAAAGGCGCCGGTGCCGTCATCATTGATGATATAGGTCTTCGATTTGGCAGGGATGGCGGAAGGAGCGACGGGCTGGCCGCCATGTGGCTGCAGCGACGTATGCGAAATGCGGCCCACATGCCAGATCTGCGCAACGATCTTGCCACCGGCCGAATGTACGCCGTCGGTGATCTTCTTCCAGCCTTCGACCGCTTCCTGCTTGTAGAGGCCCGGAACATCGGCATAGCCCTGTCCCTGCTGGGAAATCGGCGTGCCTTCGGTGACGATCAGCCCGGCTGTGGCGCGCTGCTCGTAATAGGTGGCGTTCAGATTGTTGGGAATTGCCCCCGGCGAACGGTTGCGGGTGAGGGGAGCCATGACGATACGATTGGCGAGTGCGATATCGCCGGCCTGTGCCGGTTCGAAAAGACTGGTCATGCGACTTCACTTTCTGGTCGGTTGGCGAAATTGCGCTTAGGGCGCGCTGTCTTTCGGTCTGGGTGCCGGAAGGAGAACCGCTTGCTGGTTTCCGGTCCGGCACCCCAGGGCTCAAAGCTTGGGAGGCTCAGAGATTCGCGTGCAGATAATTGCGGAACGCGTCGATGGTTTCCTCGTTGCGTTCGAAAAACACCCATTGTCCGACCTTCTTCGACCTTATCAGGCCGGCTGCCTGCAACACCGCCAGATGCGACGAGACGGTGGATTGAGACAGGCCGCTGATCTGAAATTGGTTGGCGCACACACCCATGCTGAGCGGATGATCCTGGCAGAAGTGATTTTCCGGGCACTTCAGCCATTCCAGAAATTTCAGCCTCGCAGGGTGGGAAAGGGCTTTGAGGACTTCCTCCGGGTTCATCGGTGTTTCTCTAATATCTGGCATGAGCGATGTTTATATCGATGATTTACGATATACAAATCACGTATCCGTGAGGGCCTGTGGGGTGACGGGAGCGCTTCCCAAAAAAGAAGGCCGCTGGATGTCTCCGCGGCCTGATAAGTTTGAAGGTTAAAACCTCCAGAGGGGAACAGCTGTCGCGTGCCTTATGGGAGCGTGACAGCCAACTAAAATATGGGAGCGCTAATAATGCAAAACAAGGTTGCATCATGCGATATTTCGCCAAATTGGGGAAAATTCTTGCGGGTAAAAAAAGAGGGCCGCCGGATAGATCCAGGGCCCTTTAAGTGTGAAGGTCAAAAACCTCCAGAGGGGAACAGCTGATGCGGTGGAACTGGGAGGAAAAGCCACCGTGTGCATCAGCTGAGAGCGATATGGTGCTTTTTTGTGCACGAAACAACTCTTTTTTGTGCAGGTCAGGCATGCGCGCGATGCAGGCCTCGATATTTCCGGTATATTTTATGTGCAATGCTGGTGAGGGCCGCCCATCGGCAGCCCTCACATTCACAATTTTAAGTATTTGAATTTAAACGGATATCTTGGGTTTCCGACTATTTTAATGTCAGAAGTTCCAGTTCCGCGCCTTGGCGACGATGAAATCTCGGAAAGCTTTCAGCTTTGCAGCGTTTTTCATTTCATCGGGATAGCAGAAGTAGGTATCGAATGACGGAATATCCGCGGCCAGCGACAGCTGGATGAGACCGGGATCGCGGCCGACGATGTAGTCGGGCAGACAGGCAATGCCTATTCCCAGCAGGCAGGCACGTTTGATCGAGGTCTGGCTGTTGATCTGCAGATGCGGGATGCGCGTATTATCCGAAGACCGTCCGGCATTCTCCAGCCAGTTGACGTCCAGAAGGTAGTTGGGCGCCGGTTCACCGAAGGAGATGATGCGGTGATTGTCCAAATCCTCGATCGACTGCGGTTCGCCGTGGCGATTGATGTAGGACGGCGCGGCATAGACATGCATGTGCACCGTAAACAGCTTGCGCTGAATAAGGTCCGATTGCTGCGGCTGGCGCAGGCGGATGGCGCAATCGGCGTGGCGCATGTTCACGTCCAGTTCCTCGTTGTCGAGGATGAGCTGGATCGACATTTCCGGATAGAGTTGCAGGAATTCCTGCACCTTATCCGTCAGCCAGCCCTGGCCGAGACCAACCGTCGTCGTCACGCGCAACTTGCCGCTTGGCTTCTCCGTCGTTTCGGTCAGTTGCATCTTGACGGTTTCGAGCTTCAGCAGCACGTCATGGGCGGTGCGATACAGCAGCTCGCCCTGTTCGGTGAGGATCAGGCCGCGAGCGTGACGATGGAACAGCTTGACGCCGACATCCTGCTCCAGTGCGCTGACCTGACGGCTGATGGCCGACTGGGACAAATGCAGCTTGTCGGCAGCATGGGTGAAAGACCCTGCTTCGGCTGCGGCATGAAAAATGCGCAGTTTATCCCAGTCCAATGGCATTGCCATGCCTATCCTGCCTTTCGGTTATTCCGCTGCAACCGCAAGCGGTTGTTGCGCCGTGAGATAGCGTTCTGCTTCGAGGGCGGCCATGCAGCCCATGCCGGCGGCGGTGATCGCCTGGCGGTAAATGTCATCGGTGACGTCACCGGCCGCGAAGATACCTTCGACGTCGGTTGCCGTGGAATCGGGGGCGGTCCACATGTAGCCGTTGTCTTTCAGCTTCACCTTGCCCTTGAACAGTTCAACCGCAGGCGCATGGCCGATCGCGACGAAGACACCATCGATGGGCGTGTCGCTGATGACGCCGGTTTTGGTGTCACGCAGACGCACACCCGAGACGGAGGGTGGCATGGGTGGCTTGGCCGGAGCGCCGGTGATTTCGGCAATTTCCGTGTTCCACAGGATCTTGACGTTTTCCTTGGCGAACAGCCGTTCCTGCAGGATCTTTTCCGAACGGAAGTTGTCGCGGCGATGCACGACGGTGACCGATTTGGCAATATGGGCGAGATAGAGCGCTTCTTCCACGGCGGAATTGCCGCCGCCGACCACGATCACATCCTTGTTGCGATAGAAGAAACCGTCGCAGGTGGCGCAGGCGGAAACACCGAAGCCCTGAAAATGCTGCTCGCTCTCGATGCCGAGCCATTTGGCCTTGGCGCCGGTGGCGATGATCAGGGTATCGGCGGTCCAGACCTGACCGGAATCGGTCTTGACCACAAATGGCCGGGTCGTGGTATCAACTTCGGTGACGAGGTCGCTGACGATTTCCGCACCCACATGGGTTGCCTGTTTCAGCATCTGGTCCATCAGCCATGGGCCCGGGATCGGATCGGCAAAGCCCGGATAGTTCTCCACATCGGTGGTGATCATCAATTGCCCGCCCTGTTCCATGCCGGCAATCAGCACAGGTTTCAGCATTGCGCGGGCCGCGTAGATCGCCGCGGTATAGCCGGCGGGACCGGAGCCGATGATCAATACCTTCGTGTGGCGGGCAGACATGGGGACATTCCTTCTCAATAGCAGGGTCTTCGCTCAAGGCCTTCCAGCCGCAGGACGGCGGACGGGCCGCAACCCCTTCGTTGGCAGGTATTTAAGGTTGTCTAGTGTCTTTATTCAAGGGCAGCCTTGCGTTACCAACAAGGCAGTTGTGGATGCACGCGCAATTTTGTGACGGGCCGGCGGCATATTGTTGCGAATCCCGTGCCGAATAGTACAAGGAACTTCTACGGCTTAACGAGGAACTTCTCCGTGACCAGCGTCGAACTCGATGCCATCGATCTGAAAATCCTGCGCGAATTGCAGCGCGACGGGCGCATGACCAATGTGGAACTGGCCGAAAGGGTCGGTATTTCCGCACCGCCATGCCTCCGGCGCGTCCGCAAGCTTGAGGAAGCTGATGTGATCGAGGGTTATCACGCCATGTTGAACGCGCCGAAGCTCGGTTTCGATCTCGTTGCCTTCTGCATGGTCGGCCTCAAGCGGCAGTCGGACAGCAACCTGAAGGCCTTCGCGGCGGCGACGGGCGGATGGTCGCTGGTGCGGCAGGCATGGATGGTGTCAGGCGAAAGCGATTTCCTGCTGCATTGCGTCGCCAGAAACCTCACCGAGTTTCAGGATTTCGTCATCGAGGTTCTGACGGCGGACGAAAATGTCGATACGGTGCGCACCATGCTCACCATCCGCCAGGTCAAGCGCGTCGGTCTCGTGGAAATCTGAACGGCGGGCTTTGCAGCTGCTTTGCCGAGCGTTATCCGCGCCGTAGCGCGTCATAAACCGCACCGAGACTTGTCGCCTCTTTTTCCAGCGGGAATGTGGTGCGCACATGCGCAAGCCCGGCGAGCGCATGGCTCTTGGCCAGAGCCGGGTCGGCAAGATAGGGCTTTATCGCATCCCTGAGCGATGCATAGTCCCCGGCCTCGACGACCATGCCGGTCTCGCCCTTGGCGGTCATTTCTTCATAGGCGCCGGCATTGCTGGTAACGACCGCCGTCTGCGAGGCCATGGCTTCCAGTGGCGTCAAGCCGAAACCCTCATTGCGTGACGGCGCGACATAGAGCGTCAGTCGCCGATACCAGGGCTTGATGTCATCGACTTCGCCCTGAAACACGATGCGGTCGGAAAGGCCGGCCGTGGCAACATCGGCCTTCAGCGTATCGCCAAAGGCCTTGTGTTCCGCCGTCACGCGGCCGGAAACCACGGCTGTCCATTCCGGATAGTGTGGTAGAAGCTCGATCATGGCGCGCACGAAGAGGTCGGTGCCCTTCTGGTGGCGCACCCGCCCGAAACAGCCGATCAGATATTGCCCCGGCAGGCCGGTTGACGCGATGGTATCCTCGGCGCCCGTCGCCGGGTGAAACAGCTCGGTATCGACACCGTGCATGACGACCCTGTGGGGAACTTCCAGAAACGCGCCGGAACGACCGTTTGTCGCAACGACCGCATCCATCTTCGAAATCAGAAAGCGGGTATAGGCGGAATGCCGCCTCTGTGCGGCCGAGGTGAAGAGCAGCTTTACCTTCATGCGCAGTACATCACGCATGAAAATGCCCGGCAGCATTTCAAGATTGCGGCGGGCGTGCCAGATGCGGGGGGCGCCGAATGGCCCGTTTTGCCAGAGACGCCACAGATCGCGGAAGCGCACATGCGGCAGATGCGGTGGCAGGCCGGGGCCGATGACGGCCACTTTCTGTCCCAGCCGGTTCTGCACCGGAATGAGCTGAACGATGGTGGAGGTGACGCCGGAGAGCCTGCGCTTGAAGTTCGGCGCAAGCACCTGCACATCTTTCAGACTGACGTGGGACAAGATGGGCTTCCGTCTCTGCGGCTGGTTTGGCGGTTTGATACGTCAGAAAGCAATGCGCCCGCGAGGGGCGCATTGCGGTGAGGCTCATCAGCCCCACTGTACCGCGAGGATTTCGTAACCCTTGGCGCCGCCCGGGGCGTTGACTTCGATGCTGTCGCCAACTTCCTTGCCGATCAAGGCACGGGCGATGGGCGAAGAGATGGAAATGCGGCCTGCCTTCACATCGGCTTCCTGGTCGCCGACGATCTGGTAGGTCTTTTCCTCGTCGCTGTCCTCATCGACCAGCTTGACGGTGGCGCCGAACTTGATCTTGGAACCGGACATCTTGGAAAGGTCGATGACCTCCGCGCGCGCGGTCAGGTCTTCCAGTTCGGTGATGCGGCCTTCATTATGGCTCTGGGCTTCCTTGGCAGCGTGGTATTCGGCATTTTCCGAAAGGTCGCCATGGGCGCGCGCTTCCGCAATTGCCTCGATGATACGGGGACGTTCCTCCTGCTGGCGAAAGCGCAGCTCCTCCTGCAGCTTGACGAATCCACCCTGAGTCATCGGCACTTTTTCTACCATTTTTTTATCCTTCGCAGTCCTGTCGCTTTTACTTGCAGACACAAAAAGAAACAGGTTCCGGAGAGGAACTCCGGAACCATGCTAAAATCATAACTAAGCCGACTATATCAGAAGACGACAGCGAAATGCCAGCAAATTTGAGGCGGTCAATTTTATACGTTCATTCATGGAGTTAAGCGGCATGATTGACATTTTTCAATAGAACATATAGTGAACATAATTATGAAGAAGTCAATCAGGCAACGTCTGGCCATTCTCTCCGATGCGGCGAAATATGACGCATCCTGCGCCTCCAGCGGCACGACGAAACGCAGCTCCGCTGCGTCTGGCGGGCTGGGTTCAACGGAGGGGTCGGGTATCTGCCATGCTTATGCGCCTGACGGGCGCTGCATTTCGCTCCTGAAAATCCTGCTCACCAATTTTTGCATCTATGACTGCGCCTATTGCATCAACCGCTCTTCCAGCAATGTGGAGCGCGCGCGATTTACTGCCGAGGAGGTGGTGTGGCTGACGCTGGAGTTCTATCGACGCAACTATATTGAGGGGCTGTTTCTGTCTTCCGGCATTATCCGCTCCTCGGATCATACGATGGAGGAGATGGTGCGCGTGGCGCGGGAGCTGCGCGTTACCCATGGATTTCGTGGTTATATCCATTTGAAATCGATCCCTGAAGCATCGCCGAAGCTCATAGAGGAAGCGGGGCTTTATGCGGACCGGCTGTCGATCAATATCGAGTTGCCGACCGATAGCGGTATTGGTCGGTTCGCGCCGGAAAAGCAGCCCGCCAATATTCGCCGCTCCATGGCCGATATCCGTCTGAAGATCGAGGAGGCGGGCGAGCCGACGGCGCGGACGCGTCGGACCAAGCGCTTCGCGCCCGCCGGACAGAGCACACAGATGATCGTGGGTGCTGACGGGGCCGATGACAGCACCATCCTCTCCACCAGCGCCAGGCTTTATGGCAGTTATGGTCTGCGGCGCGTCTATTATTCGGCCTTCAGCCCCATTCCGGATTCCTCGAAAAACCTGCCGCTGATCAAGCCGCCTTTGATGCGTGAGCACAGGCTTTATCAGGCGGACTGGCTTTATCGGTTTTACGGTTTTGACATCGGCGAGATAACCGCGATTGGTGGCGATGGCATGCTGGATCTCGATATCGATCCGAAGCTGGCATGGGCGCTCAAAAATCGCGACCGTTTTCCGGTGGATGTGAATGTCGCGGATCGGGAAATGCTGCTGCGAGTGCCGGGTTTCGGCACCAAGACGGTCGCTTCCATTCTCTCGTCGCGACGGTTTCGGCGGGTACGGCTGGAGGATATTGCCCGCTTTGGGGTGTCTCTGAAAAAAGTGAAGGCCTTTATCGTTGCGGACGGCTGGACGCCGGGCAAACTGACTGAACGGCCGGATCTGCGGGCAATGTTTGCGCCGCAGCCCGAACAATTGTCGCTGTTGTGATGTACGGCCCGGTTCTGGAAGGGCGGGGCGATTTCGGCGAGTGGCGTGACGCGGCTCGGATGGCGCTCGCCGCCAATATACCACCGGACGCGATTGACTGGCGGCTGCGGGATGACGAAGTGGGGCTGCTGGATTTTGCCGGTGAGCCGTTGCCGACACCCAGGGTTGGGGAAGCACAGGTTTCCGTTCCGTCCGCCTTCGTGGCGCTGGCGCAGGCGGTGATCTGTCACAGCGATAAGGGCCGTTTTGCGTTACTATACCGGCTGTTGTGGCGGCTTAGGCAGGATCGCGCCCTGCTGCAGTTCAAGTCCGATCCGGATGTTTCACAAGCGCGACTGCTCGAAAAATCCGTCCGCCGTGACTGTCACAAGATGACGGCCTTCGTTCGTTTCAAGGAGTTACCATTACCGCAGGGGCAGGGTGGGCGACGGCGCTTCGTCGCCTGGTTTGAGCCGGATCATTTCATTGTCGAGCGCGAGGCGCCGTTTTTCCAGCGGCGGTTCACTGACATGGACTGGCTGATCGCGACGCCGAAAGGGTCCGCGCGATGGGATGGAAGCGTGTTGCAGACGTCGCGGGAGGCCGCCGCTCAACCCGACCTGAAAGATGAAACGGACGATCTGTGGCGGACCTATTATGCCAATATTTTCAATCCGGCCCGCCTGAAGATCAAGGCGATGACGGCGGAGATGCCGAAAAAATACTGGAAGAACCTGCCGGAAGCGGATATCATTCCCGGCCTCATTTTGGGCGCGGAGGCGCGGGTGCTCGATATGGCGGCCAAGGCGGCAAGCCAGCCGCAGCCGTTTCATCACCGCCTGCAGGCCGTTGCCGCCGCGGCGCGGAAGGAGGCCCCGCAGGAACCGGAAGATTCGCTTGGGTCCCTGAGGCGGCAGGCAGGCCAATGCACCCGATGTCCGCTGCATTGCAAGGCGACACAAACTGTTTTTGGCGAGGGGCCGGAAAATGCGGATGTCATGATCGTCGGTGAACAGCCGGGCGATCACGAAGATCTTGCCGGAAAACCGTTTCTCGGTCCTGCTGGTCAGCTGTTTGATCGAACGCTGGGCGAGATTGGCGTGGACCGCAGGCGGCTTTACGTCACCAATGCCGTCAAGCATTTCAAATATGAAACACGTGGCAAGCGGCGTATTCACCGGCGGCCGGATGCGGGTGAGATCCAGCAATGCCGCTGGTGGCTGAACCAGGAAATTGCACTGGTGCAGCCGAAGCTCATCGTCGCCATGGGCGCTACGGCGCTTTATGCCCTGACCGGTGGCAAGGAGAAAGTCACCGAAGTTCGGAGCCGCCCTCTTCCCATGCAGGAAGGGCGGACGCTTTTTGTCACGGTGCATCCATCCTATCTGCTGCGTCTGCCGGATGCGCGGGCGAGAGAGGCGGAAATTCTGCTCTTCAAAAAGGACATGGAGTTTCTAAGATTATTCGAATAAATTGTTTTATTGATCTATTTATATATAAAAATGTATTTTAGGCTTTATGAATATAACTTACGTTTTTTGATTCGGTATTTTTATTAAAATTTTATACTTATCGATGATAATTGAATCGGTCTTATTTATTTATTGCGTGGACATATTATGTTGGGTGAACTCGACCTCACGACAGTCATATTGATGCAGAAGTGCTCTTATATTGTAGGATTGTTGAGTTTCATCTATCTAAAGTTGTCGAATCGTGGATTGCGTGGCCCGGTGGCTCTTGCTGCCGGCTTTGCCGCCATGACAATTGGCTCCACACTCGCCGGTTACGGCGAATGGGGGATAATGTCACCGGCTTTATGGCGGCTCGGCAGTGTCGTTTTCGGCATTATCGGTTATGCGCTGATCTGGCTCGGTCTGAAAGTTCTGAGCGACGGACGCCCTGTGGGCCGCCGGACGGTGGTCGCCCTCTGTCTTGTCGCGCTGCTGGCGATTGTCGTCGCGCTGCAAGTGGCTGAAAACAATGCGTATCGCGCGGCTTTGTTCAATGGCTGCGCGGCTCTCGCCTATCTTGCGGGGGCGGTTGGGCTTTTCGCAAGGTGGCGCAAGGAGCGGCTTCTCTCCCGTCTGGCGCTTGGCGCAATCGCCGGGATTTCCGGTCTGATTTCGCTCTCCGTGGTGAAGAGCATATTTTTCCCGGACTATGCCACCATCAATCTGGTCAATGCGTTTTTCTTCATCATCATGTTGAATTTCGCCATCGCGCTGTTCGTGATGATGCTGGTGGCCGAGCGGTCCGAACGGAAATTGCTGGTTCTTGCCAATACCGACCCGCTGACCGGCGTCAAGAACCGCCGGTTCTTTTTCCAGGCGATGCCTGCGGCGCCCGATCCAGCCGATGCGGCCATGCTGCTGGATATCGATCACTTCAAATCGATCAACGACCGTTTTGGCCATGCCGTCGGTGACAGCGTCCTTCAGGAAGTGGCAAAACGCATCGGCGGCAGCATACGCGGCGGCGATGTACTGGCGCGGTACGGTGGCGAGGAATTCATCATCTTCCTGCCGGGTGCGGGTGGTCAGAAAGCCTCTGTTATCGGTGAGCGTATTCGCAATGCGGTTGCGGTCAATGACGTTGATTGCGGTGGGTTGCGCGTTGGTGTCACGATCAGCATCGGCGTTGCGACCGCGGGCGAGATGCGCTGCGACCTCCAGACGCTGGCGGAAATGGCGGATCGCGCCCTTTACCGGGCCAAGAGCGAAGGGCGTAACTGTGTGCGCGAGGCGCTGGCGGCCTAGCCCTGCGGCTCGCTCACTTCATCCGCCGCGGCGCGATGGTGCAGGGCTTCCTTGAGCAAGATCTCGATCTGGGCATTGATGCTGCGCAATTCGTCGCTGGCCGTGTTCCTGATCACGTTCAATATTGCGGGTTCGATCCGCAGCGGAAAAGCCACCCGTTCCGGTCCCGGCGGACGTCCTGCCATAGCTTTAACCCCGCAAGGTTGCGGTGTTGATCACCGGGGTTGGGTCAACAGGCGCGGAAATGCCGGCGATCATGCGGGCAAGCACAGGTGAAATATATCCGCCTGTAGCCGAGGGCGGTATGTCGGTCTTGGATAGGGGCATCATGAACCTCACGTGGGAATGGTGCGTTTTTGATACCGGAAACGGATTGCAGGGGGATTACGCAATGCGAAACGCCGCGAATCTTGCGACCCGCGGCGTTTCGTTTTCATTCAGCACGTAACGGCGCGGATTTCCCGCGGGCCGCTTACTGGAAATAGCTCTGCAGCGGCTTCACTTCCAGATTGCCGGCCTTCAGCGCCTTGATGGCAAGGGCAGCGGCTTCCGCGCCGGCCATGGTTGTGTAGTAGGGTACCTTCTGCATCAGTGTTGCACGGCGCAGCGACTTGCTATCGGAAATCGCCTTGTTGCTATCAGTGGTATTGATGACGAGCTGGACCTGACGGTTGCGGATGGCATCTTCGATATGCGGACGGCCTTCCTGCACCTTGTTGATCTTTTCAGCGTTGACGCCCCGTTCTGCGAGGAAACGCTGGGTGCCGCCGGTCGCCAGCACCCTGAAACCGCTTTCCACGAGAATGCGGATGGCGGGCAGAACGCCTTCCTTGTCCTCGTCACGCACCGAGACGAAGACCGCGCCGGAACGCGGCAGGTCGAC
>Ga0172374_1002536_pt1 | contig 11512 bp, 6 predicted proteins | sample LakKiv3m_FD_114536 | JGI IMG/M metagenome (GOLD analysis project Ga0172374, IMG submission 114536) | Freshwater microbial communities from Kabuno Bay, South-Kivu, Congo - kab_092012_10.3m | ecosystem: Environmental > Aquatic > Freshwater > Lake | place: Democratic Republic of the Congo... | reverse complement strand
CACAGATGGAAGCCGGCCCTGTGGGAGAGGCATCATGCCTCGACCATCGAGGCTGAAAGCCTCTCTCACAGATGGAAGCCGGCCCTGTGGGAGAGGCATCATGCCTCGACCATCGAGGCTGAAAGCCTCTCTCACAGATGGAAGCCTCTCTCACAGATAGAAGCCTCTCTCACAATAGCCGCGAGTCCGGGATATGCCTTTGGAGGGGATTCCTCCAGAGGCACGTACCGGTTTACTTTACGCCGAGTTTGTCCAGTTCCGCCAACACCGCATCCACATACTTGGGGGTGCGTCCCTGGCCGAATTGGCCGCTCATGTCCCGCCAGATCTTGTAGTCTTTGAGATACGTCATCTGCGACTTGAGCATCCTCGCATAGAACGGCTGTCCCTTCTCCATGGTCTCCTTGGCCTGCATGATGCAATATTGACCTGCCAGATCCTCCAGCTTATCGATGCTCGCATCATCCAGCTTCACGATCTCTGTCCCTTTATCTATGAATCGCTTCACGCCCTTGGCCGAATCCACCTCATAGAAGGCCATGGCCTTGATGGCAGCGGCCTGGGCCCCGTATTTGAGAATGGCCTGGTACTCCTTGGACAGGGCATTGTAGGCCTTCAGATTGACCATCATGCCCAACTGTGAGCAGGGCTGGAACCAGCAGGGAACGCTCCAGTACTTGGTGATCTCGGCAAAGCCCATCTCCCAGTCCACGCCCGGGCTGCTGAACTCGGCCCCATCCAGGGTGCCCCTCTCCACGGCTAAGTAGATCTCGCCTCCGGGAAGCTTCACCGGCGCTGCCCCGACCTGCTCCAGGACCCAGATGGTGGCCCGTGAGGGGGTCCGAAGCTTCTTTCCCTTGTAGTCCGCAATGCTCTTGATAGGGCCTGTCTTGGCCGTGGTCCTGAAACCCGACTCCATGGGGGTGACGCCTATGGAGAAATAGGTCATGCCGTGCTTTCCAAAGAGTTCCTGCATCAGTTCCAGACCGCCGCATGCATACATCCAGTTGATATAGTCCACATTGGTGAAGCCGTAGGGGAAGGAGCCGAGGAAGTCAAAGGCCGGGTCCTTGCTTGCCCAGTAGCTCGGCCAGTCGCCGACTGCCTCGACCACGCCCTTGCTGCACGCGTCAAAATACTCAAAGGCCCCCATGAGGGTGCCGGAAGGAAACCATTTGATCTCGAAATCACCGCCCGTCATCTCGCCTACGTACTTGATCAATTCCTTATCGCCATAATACAAATTGATGGCAGGGGTCCAGGTGCTCCCCATTCTCCATTTAATCTTTTCGGCCAACGCAGTGGTTCCAAAGGCCAGAACCGTGGTGACAACGCCCAAAAACATCAACATCTTGATTCTTTTCATTTTCTCCTCCGCAGAATAAATGGTTTTTTGATTGACCTCATTGACATCTGCCTCCACCCCTACCCTCTTTTCCGAACCACCTCCTTTCCCATCTGTTATCAGGGTTGTCTATTTTGCCGGCCATGCTCAACCCTTGAGCACGCCTTGAATGCGACAGGATGCCGGGCAGAAAATGATGGCATAGAAAACAAGTTTAAAGACATATCAGTGAGTTACATCAAACAAGAGGATTTCAATCTGAATCTGTTTGCAGGATGCTCATTATAAAACCCGGGTTTCAATGATGATCTGAATTCCGCGGCAACGCCGAACCCATGCAATTCATATCAGATCGCCGCCGAAATGTCATTCACTGAATTAAAAATATTTAGTGCCGCTGCGAAGATTGCCATGATTTATACCATCAAGAATCTCCTTGAAAGCCGCAAGAAATCAACCCCCATGGGCCTCACAATTGGTCATACCAATATTCCAAAATCCCAAATCCTGTCAAGAAAAAATTTTACAACAGTGTGAAAAGAGGCTATGCAGGCATGTTCTTTCGTCTGATTTATGATTTAAGTACATGATATTTCATAACATACTAAATAGACCAAAGACCTTGAAGACAAACCCGCAAAAATGTTGCCAGGAGTCGAATACGGCAGTGAAAATAGGCATTGCAGAATAAAATCGAATCTGGTATAACCACATACAAAATCGTGTGGCCTTGCCCACGGTTCTCAGACCACACAAACCTTACCTGCCTGCTCAGGGGTTAAAGAAAGGGTTTCATGTTCAAGAGAATTTCCGCCAGAAAGATTTCGGACGAGATCATCGAGCAGTTCAAGGAGATGTTGAACAAGGGCGAGCTGAAGCCGGGAGATGAACTGCCATCGGAGCGGGAACTGGCTGAAATGATCGGAGTCAGCCGTCCCCCGTTGAGAGAGGCCCTCAATGCCCTTCAGTCCATGGGCTTTATTGACATCCGGCCGCGAAGCAAGATCGTTGTTCGATCCGTTGTGGAGAAATTCCTCGCAGATCCGGTCAGCATTCTTATCGCCCAGGATATGGAGAAGATCTTTGAGCTGTTGGAGATCCGGCGGGCCATGGAAAGCTGGGTCGCCTACAATGCCGCGAAAAGGGCCTCCCCGGAGAACATTGCAAAGATAGAGAAGATCATAGAGAAGGACCAGGGGAATCTGAGGCTCAAAAAAGATGACGCCAAGACCGATGCGGATTTTCATGTATCCATCGCCCAGGCCACGCAGAACACCATCTTCTCCCATCTCATGGCCTCCTGCTACCATATCCTGTGGAACACCCAGATCGTGTCCCGAGAGACCCTCTTCAAGAAGAAAGGGAATCACGAATTGATCGCCACACAGCACCTCAATATCTTCGAGGCCATTCGGGCGCGGGACCCTGACAGGGCGGCCAGAGAAGCCCGGCGCCACATCGATTTTGTGGCAGAGGAACTGAGACGTCTTCTTGGCAGGGATTCATCTTGACGGTGCGCCTTGGCGTCTTGGCGCGAGACCTTTTTTTGGGTTGCGGCTTTGCCGCTTTAGTCCATTTCTATTGTATTTCTAACTTGCATGACGCCGTCTGCCATGCAGATCTTACCTCGAGCGATAACGTCTTGAATTTGATGATCCTGATCTAAAAGAACAAGATCTGCATCCTTTCCTACAGAGATTCGTCCTTTCGCGTTTAGTTTTAAATAGTCGGCCGGCGTTGAAGTGACTGGCTCCAAGGCCTCTTCGAGCGGTATCTTGAATTGATTGACAGCTTCTCTCACCGTCTCGATCAAGCTGTCCAATCTACCCACACCAAAGCCTTTGAACTCGCCATTGGGTCCGAACTTGGGCAAAACTCCATGACCATCGGAAGAAAATGTGATGCGACTTGACGCCACGCCGGCTTGCCTCAAGCGGTAAAGTCCTTCTGCCGCCGGGACTTCACCCTCTGCAATAAACTGGGCCGTCGTTGACGTCGTCATATCCACCATGCCGCCTTTCAGCGCGTGTCTGATCCCTTTTTCAAAGAGCCTTGGGTTTCGATTCATATGCGTCGGAAAAAACTGCGCAATGGGAAGAACGAATCTCTCAAGGACTTCCTCGATCTGATCCAGATCAAAGTCTCCATCTCCTAAATGGCAGTGAATGACGCCCGCCTTACCTGCTAACATGCCTCCCACTCTTGCTTCCGACGTCATTCGCGCGAGCTCCTCCACTGTTGGCGAAGAAGATCGATGATCGTTCAGTGCAATTTCACCGATGCCGATGATAGGATCCACCAACATGATATCCTTCATGATATCTCCGGTCAACGTCCTGACAGGCACTTGATACGAGCCACTGTAGCACCAGGCGGATACGCCTCCTTCACGCAGACTATAGACCTTCGAAATAAGGCCCTCCATGCTTCTTGTGATCCCGTCAGTTCCAAGACATCCTACAACCGTCGTCACGCCGGCTTGAATCATTTCTGTCATTTTCATCTCTGGCGTTCGCGTTTTAAAACCCCCTTCGCCACCACCGCCACAGATATGGACATGGCTGTCAATCAATCCAGGGATTAACAATTTGCCCTTACCCTCGATCACCGTAACAGGGAGGTTACCTGTATCGAGTCCCGTCTCTGATATTTCCAATATTTTTTCTCCGCCCATGAGGACATCCCTGCGTCCGATTTTTTCCGGCGAATAGGTTTCTACCTGCTTTATCAATATCACCGTTCACACCTCCGGCGTGATACGCCTTCGCTTAGAGGGATAGCTGCCACACCCTGCAATTAATGATAACCGATCATAATGGCAATGACGATAAATGCCGTGCCAAATACAAAGAAGAAGCCTTGCATCTTGATTTGGAACCTAACCCATTTTGTCCAGTTCATTTTAGCGACACCGAGTACGCCCATCAGTGATGCTGATGTCGGTACAATCGCATCGGCGAAACCTGAACCCAATTGATAACAGAGCACCGCAACTTGTCTGCTAACGCCTACGATATCCGACAGCGGTGCAAGAATCGGCATGGTAAGGGCGGCCTGGCCGGAGTTCGACGTGACGAAAAAATTGAAAATGGTTTGGAAGATGTACATGCCAACTGCTGTGACTACAGTTGGGAGACCGCTTAAGGCGCCGCCAACACTTGAAAGAATGGTGTTAAGAACGGTAGGTGTTGTTGCGCTATCGCCACCCAGGACAAGAAGAATCCCTTTAGCCATACCGACAACCATCGCAGCGCCTACCAAATCTGCTGCGCCACTTTGGAAGGAGGAGGCCACATCGTTAATCCTCATGCTGTTTAGCTTGAAAACAACGCCAACGATCCCGGCAGCAAGACCCATTACAAAAAACTGGGAAGCAATTTCTGGAATGGCGTAGCCTTGTTCTACAACGCCCCATACGATCCAAATCATGCCTAAGAGAAGAGAGAGAAGCACCAGAAAATGGCCGACCCTAAATTCTCTCTCTTCAGCACGTTGGCTCGCCATATGGTCTCTGAAGTATTGGTCTGTTTCATAAACGATAGATCTTGTAGGATCTTTTTTGATTTTTTTGGCATACCTGGTAATGTAGACCACCGAAGCGCCTGTGAGAACCACCCACATCAGCATTCTAAACGGCGCACCCGAGAGAACTGGAACATCAGCAATACCTTGAGCTACGGCAACGCCGAATGGGTTCATCCAGGAAGTCGCATTGCCAACTTGAGTCGCTACGAATGTGATAACCACACCGACGATGGAATCATAGCCCATCGCAATGACAAATGGGATCACCATCATCGCAAAGGGTATGGTTTCTTCTGACATGCCAAAGATAGCGCCGCCGAGTGAAAATAGGATGAATAATAATGGGATGACGAGAGCTTGAGCGGTTTTTACCCTGCTAATGAACTCATAAATACCCGCATCGATAGACCCTGTTCTCATGATGATCCCGAAGGCGCCGCCGATAACGAGGATGAAGGCCACAATACCCACTGCCGATCCCCATTTATCTCCGGTTACCAGCCCTTCAAACAGGTAGTTGAGAACACCCAACCCGTAAAAATCCTCTGTTCCCCAAATCCTTGCGTGCCTCCTGATCGGTTCAGCGGTATCGTAAACCGCTTTCTTATAGAGACGATAGATTGTCGCCTCACTGAGTCCAGCATCCTCTAAAGCGCCTTGATCCCATGTTGCAGGGTCTGTTGCCGTCATTTTGCTAAGCGCTTTTGTGTCTACACCGTTTTGAGCAAGCTTCGCCTCATCGGTGTCTTTTAATGCATCCGCTAATTTTGCATTATTGAGCGGGTATTGAAGACGGAAGGTTTCTGGTAAAAGAACTGCCTTTGTCTTTTCCTTGCCTTCCGCATGGGTATACGTCACATCATGGGTGTCAAACTTACCAACCGGCACGATGAAGGTGAGTCCCCAACAAAACATTACAACGAAAAAAATAATGACGTAGGTATGAGGGACCTGGAAGCGTTTTTGCTTTTTTGTCATGTCTGCCATCTTGGGTAGTCAAGCCCATATTCCGGAATGCGTGTAAATGGTAAAATATAAAGGGCATCCCTGGTCTCAGAGCACCTTGAGGGTCTGAAGCCATCCCGGACGTTCCTTTTCAGCCGCCTCGATAGCCGATGGAGCGCCGAGCACCTTGACGATGCCCTTTGCCGCCACCTCTCTCATGAACCCGGCCATGGCCTTAAAATCAGCGGCCGTGGTCCCGAGGATCTCCTCCCGCATCTGCTGGCGGGCTTCATCGGTGTCGCCTCTCAGGTGACGAATCAGCGAGGCAAAGCCCTTTGCATCCGGGAGCATGTAGCTGTCGAGATCGCCGATAGCCCCGATGATGGCCTTCGTGAGTTCATCGTCGCTGAGGGCCGTGTCCTCGAGAAATCGGGCGGTCCGGTCAAAGGTCTCAATGGTCCGAAGGAGGTTGGGGTCCCGGTAAGACACAAGTGTCAGGGCCCCTGACAGACGATCCAGGAGGCAGAAGGCCCCATAGGCGCCGCCCTGGACACGGACCTGATCCCACAGCCAGGCATTGCGCAGATAACGGGTGACGACCAGGCCGGAGCCGTGAAACCGGTAGCCCAGGTCGTAGAGGTTGGCGCCCTTCCCCACATAATTGACCTGAGAAGGGATGGTCATCCCTTCGAACGGGGCCATCTCCTTCCGGACCCATTCCGTTTCAGCGGCCTGTCCTTCCGGCAATGCCGCGCCCAGGCCTTTCAGGAATGGATCGACCCGGTCCCAGCCTCCCTGATCCACCGTAACGTTGGCGATCATCGCCTGGCGGTTCTGGAGTATGCGGTGCATCTGTTCGAGGGCGGCAAGCACCTTGGACCAGTCGTCATCAACAGCCCGTGCCAGCTCCCTCAAAAAAAAGAGATAACTGATGCCGCTCATCTGCTCGGCCGCCCAGTGAGCCTCGCCGAAGTGGGACCTGATACGGAGCCCGACCATCTGATGCCCTGCCGGGATCAGCTTCTGCTCCACCCTGGCCTTTTCCTCCATGACCATCTGCCGGAAGCGCTCCCGGTTGTCCCATCGGATGGTGAGAAGCATATCATAAAGGATATTGAACAGATCCTCGGCCTGGTCCACCAGGGCTTTCCCCCGAAGGAAGAGCCATGCCGCGCTCCCTCGGGAATCCCTTTTCGCAGAGGTAAACAACTGGGGATGGATCCCCCCTGTCCTGCTGCTGATGCGCTGGGTCAGGGCGACAAAATCCTCCTTCTCGGTCCCTAATTCCACAAAGGCCCTGGCAAAGAGGGGCACATACGGGAGATATTCGGCGGGGAGAGACCTGAGATTGAAACCGATATCCACATAGGCAATGCCGTTGGTGAAGAGATCATGAAACAGGGTATGGATCGCTCCCCCCTTGGGGAAGGCCAGGGGGATGGGCTTGTTTTCCCTTTCCAGATCTTCCCGTTTGAGCATGGGGATGGTCGCCAAGGCCTCGGGCGGATCAGGGGTTCCCTGAATGCGCTTGAGTTCCCTCGTCTTTTCCACAACCCCCTCTAACGCGCCCGGATCCATTGCCGAACGGGCCTGTTGCAGACGCTCCTGTTCAGCCGCCGCCTCTCGTTCCCTGAGCCCCTGGTCAGGCGCAAGGACAAGGGTGGTGCGATGGGGATTTGACAGGAACAGGCGCCGAATCATCCCCTCAAAAAAGCCCTTCTCTGATCGGGCCTTCCTCTTTACGGCCTCGAGCGGCTTCTCAAAGGCCAGCAGGACCATGGGGTCGCCGTCATAAAGCCAGGTGGTGAGGGACCGAAGCATGAGGGAGAGCCCTCTGGGGAAACTCCCGGTGTTGTTTTCCCTCAGGTTGAATTCAATGGTATTGAGGGCCGCCTCTGTGGTTTTGGGATCGATTCCAGCGCGGACCAGTTGGTCCAGGGTCTCCAGGATGAGGGCCTCCACCTTGTCGCTGTTTTTCGTGTCGATCCCCTTGAGACCCGTGGAAAAGGTGATCTGCCTGAGTTCGCTCCCCAGACCGTCGCCGGCAAGGTCTTCCCCTAACCCTGAATCGATCAGGGCCTTGCGCAGGGGAGAGCCGGGCATGCCCAGAAGGATATAGGTCAGGACATGGAGGGCGAAATTGGTCTCCACATCCGTGGTCTCGGTGAGCATCCAGTTGAGGGTGATCATCCCCTTGGGTTCCTTATCGGTCTCCTCGCCCGCCATAAATGGCCGCGCCAGTCGCTTCGGTCCCTGAAACGGGGGCTGAATCCGAATCGCCGAATCCACCTCGATCGGATCCATATCGTCTAAGTACGCCTTTATCCGTCGCAAGCGTTCTTCCGGGTCATCATCGCCGTAGAAAAAGATCCGGGCATTGGAGGGATGATAATACTTGCGGTGAAAGGCGCGGAATTGCTCGTAGGTCAGGTTCGGTATCTGTTTAGGGTCCCCGCCCGAATCCAGGCCGTAGGCCGTGTCAGGGAACAGGGACTGAAGGGAATATTCGGAAAGTCGATTGTCCGGCGAGGAATAGGCCCCCTTCATCTCATTGAAGACCACGCCTTTGTACAGAAGGGGATCGCTCGCATCATCCAGTTCAACATGCCACCCCTCCTGATCGAATATGGCCCGGGTGATTCGGGGATAAAAGACCGCATCCAGATAGACATCCATGAGGTTATGGAAATCCTGAAGGTTCTGGCTGGCCACCGGGTAGCAGGTCTTGTCGGGGTAAGTAAAGGCGTTGAGAAAGGTCTGGAGAGATCCCTTCAGGAGTTCCACAAAGGGTTCCTTCACCGGGTATTTTCGGGACCCGCAGAGCACCGAGTGCTCCAGGATGTGCGCCACCCCGGTGGAATCGGACGGGGGCGTGCGGAAAGCGATGCCGAATACCTTGTTCTCGTCGTCTGCCACGAGAGAGAGGACCTGGGCCCCGGTTCTCACGTGACGAAACAGCCTGGTCAGGATCCGCAGTTCCCGGATCTCCTGTTCTTTCAAGAGTTCAAAACCGTGGTTCACGCGTATGTCTCCTTCCGCGGATTTTAAATTAACCTGGTAAACGCCTTCTTGACAGACGGCCCTTTTCAAAAAGTCCGGGAGAGGGAATTCCCTCTCCCGTTTGTCTCCCGTGTAAGGTCAACTGGGGCTCCGGGTTTATTGAGATGTTACGGATGGATTCAGATATCACCATACAACCAAGGTGTTGTCAACTTCAATTTGACCCCTTGAAATTCCTCACCGAGTGTGCTATGAAGCTTTAGTTTTGGGTTAGAAATCCTATTGTGAAGGAGCACACCATGGAAATCACAGTGAACCAGGCAAGAGAAAGTCAGAGAAGAACAAAGCCCACCGACGAATCCCACCTCGGTTTCGGCGACATCGTCACCGACCACATGTTCAAAATGGACTGGAAGGTCGAAAAGGGCTGGCACAACGCCAGGATCGAGCCTTACGGCTCCATCCCGATTGACCCGGCCGCCATGGTCCTTCATTATGGCCAGGAGGTGTTTGAGGGTCTCAAGGCCTACCGGGGAGTGGATGACGGGATATATCTGTTCAGGCCCGGCGAGAATTTCAAGCGCCTCAATCGGTCTGCCAAGAGGCTCGTTATGCCCGAGGTGGATGTGGACCTGGCCATGAAGGCGCTGAAGCAGCTTATCCTGCTGGACAGGGAGTGGATCCCTCGGAGCGAGGGGACATCGCTCTATATCCGACCGACCATGATTGCCACCGAACCGCACCTTGGGGTCCGGCCGGCCAATGCCTATCTCTTTTACATCATTATCGGTCCGGTGGGGGCCTACTACAAGGAAGGCCTCAACCCGGTCAAGATACATGTGGAGGATCGATTTGTGCGGGCGGCCATCGGCGGGACCGGCGAGGCCAAAACCTCGGGAAACTATGCGGCGAGCCTCCTGGCTGCGGAAGAGGCCAAGAAAAAGGGCTTTACCCAGGTGTTGTGGTTGGATGCGGCCGAGCGGAAATATGTGGAAGAGGTGGGGACCATGAACATGTTCTTCCTCATCAACGACGAATTGATCACCGCGCCCTTGAATGGGAGCATCCTCCCCGGCGTCACGAGAGATTCGGTCATTCGAATCGTGAAGGATTGGGGGATTCAGATGACGGAACGATCCCTTGCCATTGATGAGGTCATCACCGCCGCCCGGAACGGCACACTGAAGGAGGCCTTTGGCACGGGCACGGCCGCGGTCATCTCTCCGGTGGGCCAGATTACCTACAAGGGGGAGGATCATATCGTGGCCGGAGGCAAGATGGGCGAACTCTCCCGCAGACTTTATGACGAAATCGTGACCATCCAGTATCGGCGCAAGCCCGACCCCTATGGATGGGTGGAGAGGATTGGGTAGGAACCAAGCAAGGAGCAGGGAGCGGGGATCAAGGAGCAGGGAGCAAGGAGTAGGGAGTAAGCAGTAAGAAAGTGTGGAGTGGGAAGTTGAAAGTTGAAAGTTGATGGTCTCGTAAAAAGTCGTCACCCCGGTGAAAACCGGGGTCCAGAGCGATGTTAACTATATGATTTTACTGGATTCCTGCTTTCGCCGGAATGACGGAAAAATGCATTTTCTGACTTTTTACGAATGCATCAAAGTTGAAAGTTGAAATCAGTATTTTTCATCCTTTAACTTTAGGCACTTCAAACTCCTAACTCCAAACTTAGGAATACCAGTATCCAGTGACCAGCATCCAGCAGCGAGGAACTGACGTGATCCCGACCATTGAGTGGCACGGCCGGCAGGTCCGGATGATTGACCAGAGGAAACTCCCAGGCAAAAAAGAATGGGTTGTCTGCCGGGGGTATAAGGACGTGATCCGGGCCATCCAGACGATGGTCATCCGTGGCGCCCCGGCCATCGGCGTGGCCGCGGCCATGGGCCTCGCCTTAGGGGCTCGATCGATCCGGACGGCCAATCGCGCTGACTTCACGGCCCGCTTGAAAGCGACCGGCGAAGAGATGCTTCAGGCCCGGCCCACAGCCGTGAACCTGAGGTGGGCCGTTGAACGGATGATCGGTCTGGTCGAGAAGATGTCAGACCATTCCACAGGCGAGATGAAGGACGCCCTGCGACAGGAATCGGAAACGATCCTGGCCGAAGATATCGCCATCAACCGGCAGATGGGGATGAACGGCCAGACCCTGGTCCCGGATGGGGCGACGGTTCTGACCCACTGCAACGCCGGGGCCCTGGCCACCGGCGGGTACGGCACGGCCCTCGGGGTTATCCGCGCGGCCTGGGAGGGGGGGAAAAAAATCCAGGTCATTGCCGATGAGACAAGGCCCTGGCTTCAGGGCCTTCGTCTCACCGCCTTTGAACTCATGGAGGACAACATCCCCGTATCGGTGATTGCGGATAACGCGGCCGGTTCTCTGATGCGCCAGAAAAAAATCGACCTGGTCATTACAGGGGCCGATCGAATCGCCGCCAACGGGGATGTGGCCAACAAGATCGGGACCTATCAGGTGGCGGTACTGGCTAAAACCCATAAGGTCCCGTTTTACGTAGCGGCCCCCCTCTCCACCATCGATTCAACCATCAAAAACGGGGATCTGATCCCGGTGGAGCAACGAGGGCCTGAAGAGATCGCCCGCATCGGGGGCCGGCAGATCGGTCCATTAGGGGTCAAGGCCCTGAATCCGGCCTTTGACATCACCCCTGCCCGATATATTTCTGCCAT
>Ga0172374_1002532_pt1 | contig 11521 bp, 7 predicted proteins | sample LakKiv3m_FD_114536 | JGI IMG/M metagenome (GOLD analysis project Ga0172374, IMG submission 114536) | Freshwater microbial communities from Kabuno Bay, South-Kivu, Congo - kab_092012_10.3m | ecosystem: Environmental > Aquatic > Freshwater > Lake | place: Democratic Republic of the Congo... | reverse complement strand
GCCGGATTCTTTACGGCCGGATAAAAAAAGAGATGGTGGTCAACGACCATGGCCTCGCCGAAAAGTCCCTTGAAGTGATCCCATTCCTGACCAAGGCTCCCCAGGCCCAGGCCGAATTTCATGTCAGAAGACGGAATCGTGACCACATCTTCGGCTTCGTAGGCGGCATGAATCAGCCGCTTCTGGCCCCCTATCAGGGTCAGAAAGCCGGGGCGCCCCTCCTTCTTCAGGCAGGTGAAGCGGATGCCGTTGATGACCTTTGAAACCGGTTCCAGGTCTTTTGCTTCCCCCTGAAGCACACGGGAAGCATCCTCTCGGGTCTCGGCAATGCGAAAGACCGTGTCAAGGCCGCCCATCTTCAGCACGTCGAGGACATCCGGCCGGACGTGGGCCAGGACAATTTGGCCGTTCACACGCATGAGCTTTTTCTGGGCAGACAAAAAGACGCGTATTCCCGCGCTGCTGATATAATTGACCCCGTCCAGGTCCGCACCGATAATCCGCTCCCCGGCCGTCAGAAGGGCCGCCAGTTTCCGGCCAATCTCTCCGGCGCTCATGGCGTCGATGCGACCGATCAGGACCAGCCATCTCAGGCCGAAGGCCTCGGTCTCGCTGCATTCAAACATGTCTCGTTCCTTCTCCACCGCCGCGGCTGCCTCCTCTACCTTCCTTTACCGGAGCAACCTATCACAAGGGCCGGCGTTTTTAAAGCACCGTTTTCTCCGTTCCCATGCCCTGCGTGTCAATGCATATCCTTCTGTCTCTTGTGAATCTTACGCCTTTTTGCGGCCATTTCCTATTTGTCCATGAAAAGAAGCCGATTGTCTCAATGAATCCTTGCAAAATGTTGTCAGATGTCATATAAGGAAAACAATTGTAGAAAATCATAGATAATGCTGCGGAGAGATGGCCGAGTCGGCTGAAGGCGCTCGCCTGCTAAGCGAGTGTAGGGGGTCAACCTCTACCGAGGGTTCGAATCCCTCTCTCTCCGCCATTTCAATGCGTTATTTCCAGCCGGTGAACAATTCTCCACCGCTGATGCGACCTTGAACCATTCTATTCCGCGCGTATCCTTCGCTCCCCTGACCCTGAAAAGGCAAGATGAGCGATTCTAAAATCCCGAGACAGTCTTGACAATTGGTCACGGGTACTTAACTTTGTAGGGTAATGTTTTAATTAATTTAATAATTTCAAGGTGTTAATCTTTTGAGTAATTTTTTTGGGGGATGTCTGCGGTCATATGACGGCAACGTCAGAAGACCTGTTCCCAATTTTTTTAAAAGAATCAGGAAAAGGAGGTAGTCATTCATGAAGATCAAACCGTTGAACGACAGGGTGTTGGTACTCAGAATCAGTGAGAATGAAAAGACAAAGGGCGGCATTATCATCCCCGACACGGCAAAGGAAAAGCCACAGGAGGGGAAGGTAATCGCGGTAGGCCCGGGAAAGGTCAACGAAAAGGGCGATCGTATCCCGATGGCCGTAAAAAAGAACGACAGGATTTTGTTCGGGAAGTATGCCGGTAATGAGATCAAAATCGATGGAGTAGAGCATCTTATCATGAGGGAAGACGATATCCTGGGTATCGTGGAATAGCCCTGGAGGAGGAATTTGAACCATGAGTGCAAAAGAGATTAGGTACAGTGAAAAGGCAAGAGAAAAGATGATGAAGGGCGTCGATACCCTGGCCAATGCGGTCAAGCTGACGCTGGGCCCCAAGGGACGCAACGTCCTTATAGAGAAGTCTTGGGGGTCTCCGAAATCCACAAAGGACGGAGTGACGGTGGCCAAGGAAATCGAACTGGAAGATAAGTTTGAAAACATGGGCGCCCAGATGGTGAAGGAAGTCGCCTCCAAGACCTCGGACGTCGCCGGGGACGGCACCACCACAGCGACCATCCTGGCCCAGGCCATTTTCCGGGAAGGTGCGAAGCTGGTGGCGGCAGGGTCCAATCCCATGGCCGTCAAGCGGGGGATTGACAAGGCCGTCGAGGTGGTGGTTGGGGAGCTGAAAAAGATTTCCAATCCTACCAAGGAGAAGAAGGAAATCTCCCAGGTCGGCACCATTTCCGCCAACAACGATAAGGCCATCGGCGAGGTGATTGCGGAGGCCATGGAAAAGGTAGGGAAGGAGGGCGTCATCACGGTTGAAGAGGCCAAGGGTATGGAGACGTCTCTCGATATCGTGGAAGGGATGCAGTTCGACCGCGGGTATCTGTCTCCATATTTTGTTACCAACGCGGAAAAGATGGAGGCCCACCTGGAAGATCCCTACATCCTGCTGAACGAGAAGAAGATCAGCAGCATGAAAGACCTGGTCCCCATCCTCGAGCAGATCGCCAAGATGGGGAAACCGCTGTTGATCATCGCTGAGGACGTAGAGGGAGAGGCCCTTGCCACCCTGGTTGTCAACCGGCTTCGCGGAACGCTTAAGTGCGTGGCGGTTAAGGCCCCTGGTTTCGGCGATCGGCGAAAGGCCATGTTGGAGGATATGGCGGTCCTGACCGGCGGCCAGGTGATCAGTGAAGATTTAGGGATAAAGCTTGAGAATATCACCCTCAACGATCTGGGGGGCGCCAAGCGCATCACCGTGGACAAGGACAACACCACCATCGTGGACGGGAAAGGCACTCGGGCTGCACTGGAAGGCCGCGTCAAGCAGATCCGGGCCCAGATCGAGGAGACCACCAGCGACTACGACCGGGAAAAGCTGCAGGAGCGCCTGGCCAAGCTCATCGGCGGCGTAGCCGTCATCAACGTGGGTGCAGCCACCGAGATCGAGATGAAGGAAAAGAAGGACCGGGTTGAAGACGCATTGAACGCCACCCGGGCGGCCGTGGAAGAAGGGATTGTTGCAGGGGGAGGCGTGGCCTATCTCCGTTGTCTCAAGGCCCTGGAAAAGACCGAACTCCCCGGTGAGGCCCAGATGGGCGTCAATCTCATCAAACGGGCACTTGAAGAGCCTGTACGGCAGATTGCCAATAATGCCGGGTTTGAGGGGTCCGTGGTCGTAAACAAGGTCAAGGAAAGCAAAGGCAATTTCGGTTTCAATGCGGAGACCGGTGAATACGAAGACCTGATGAAGGCGGGAATCATAGACCCCACCAAAGTAACCCGTTTTGCCCTTCAAAATGCAGCCTCTGTGGCCGGCCTGCTCATGACCACCGAGGCCATGGTCGCCGAGAAGCCGAAGAAGAAGTCCCCGGCCCCGGCCATGCCCCCCGAGGATATGTACTGAGAATCATCTTCCCCCCCCGAGCCCCTGAATCAGGGGCTCGGGGGGGCTACCCTACGGACCAAGACTGAAAACGTCCCTATCATCCTCTTCATCCAGTCATCCGTCCATCGAGTTTCCAGCATTCTGTCCTATGGTTCCACCGGACGCACATTCCATATGTCTGCCGCGTATTCCCGAACGGTGCGGTCACTCGAGAAATAGCCCATTTTAGCCACATTTCGGATTGACTTGCGGGTCCATTCCACCGCGTCGCGATAGCAAGCGTCCACACGGTCCTGGCACGCCATATACGAGGAAAAATCAGCCAGCAGCATGTAGGGATCCCCCTTGTGCAGAAGAGAATCGAAGATGGGTCTGAACCGCCCGGAATCATCGGGCGAGAAAAACCCGTCGCGAATGGCCTCCAGGACCCCTCTCAACTCCGGATCCTCATGATACGCGTCCCAAGGGGTGTAACTCCTCCTCTTTTTTTCCGCGACTTCCCGGTCGTTCAATCCGAAGATAAAAATATTTTCTTCACCCACGGCATCCTTTATCTCAATGTTGGCGCCGTCCAGGGTGCCGATGGTCAGCGCCCCGTTCAGGGCGAATTTCATATTGCCGGTGCCTGAGGCCTCCATGCCCGCAGTCGATATCTGTTCGGAAAGTTCGCTTGCCGGAAAGATCCGTTCCGCCATCGAAACCCCGTAGTTGGGCATGAAGATGAGCTTCAGAAGGCCGCTGGTATCCGGGTCCGTGTTAATCATCTTCCCCACATCATTGATCAGCTTGATAATCAGCTTGGCCATGGCATAACCGGGGGCGGCCTTGCCTCCGATCATCACGGTGCGGCCCACCCATTCGCCGCGGGGATTGGATTTGATGCGGAAGTAGCGGGCCGCCACTCCAAGCACATTCAATAACTGGCGCTTGTATTCGTGGATCCGCTTGACCTGCACATCGAACATACTGGCAGAATCGATCTCAATGCCAAGTTTCTCCTCAATTCCATGGGCGAGAACCATCTTGTTCATCTCCTTGGCCGCATGCCAGTCGTCCTGAAATCCTTTGTCCTCAACCTTTTCGAGCAGCCTCTCCAGGGCATTCAGGTTCGTGACCCATTCATCGCCGATCGTATCGGAAATCAGCCGGGAAAGGGCCGGGTTGGCCTGTCTCAACCAGCGCCTCTGGGTAACGCCGTTGGTCTTGTTGTTGAATTTGACGGGCCACAGCCGGTTGAAATCGGCCAGGAGAGACGCCTTGAGAAGGCGGGTGTGCAAGGCGGCCACGCCATTTACGGAATGGCTGCCCACGACGGCCAGATGGGCCATGCGGACCCTCCTGGGAGAACCTTCCTGGATGATGGAAAGACGGGATGCGATCTCCCCATCATGGGGAAATGCCGCCGAGACCTCCATCATGAAACGACGATTGATTTCGTAGATGATCTCCATGTGTCTCGGCAGCAGCCGTTCCAGGAGCGCGACTTCCCAGGTTTCCAGGGCCTCGGGAAGAAGGGTGTGATTCGTGTAGGCGAACGTCCGTGTGGTAATGGCCCACGCCGCCTCCCATGTCAGTGAGTGCCTGTCCACGAGGAGGTGCATCATCTCGGGGATCGCAATGGCAGGATGGGTGTCATTCAACTGGATCGCTACTCGGTCGGGGATGCGGGCAAGGTCTTGGTGATCGTGGAGGTAATTATCGAGAATCTCCTGGAGAGATGCCGAGGCAAAAAAGTACTCCTGCTTCAGGCGGAGTTCCTTGCCAGCCATGATATTGTCGTTGGGATAGAGTACCTTGGATATATTCTCACTCGCCGTTTGCTGTTCCACGGCCTTCAGGTAATCGCCGTCGTTGAAATACTCGAGATTGAATTCATCGCCGGCCCTGACAGACCACAACGTCAGCAGATTGACGGTCTCCGTGTGGTAACCGGGGATGGGGATCTCATGGGGAAGGGCAAAGACGTCGTCCGTCTCAATCCAGTCGACCCGGTATCTGCCTGCTTCATCCATGTAGGGCCGCGTACGTCCACGGTAACGGACCCGCTGCATCCTTTCGACACGAGGGGTCTCCCAGGGATTGCCCCGGAACAGCCAGTAATCCGGTTTTTCCACCTGATACCCGTTATCTATCAGTTGATTGAAGATCCCGTACTCATAACGGATGCCATAGCCCTTGGCCGGGATATTGAGCGTGGCCATGGAATCAAGGAAGCAGGCGGCCAGCCTTCCCAGACCGCCGTTGCCGAGACCTGCATCATGTTCCACCTCATAGACATCCTCCAGGACCATGCCCAGTTCGCGCATCGCCTCCCTCGCCTCCTCCTCCATGTCCAGGTTCAGGATCGCATTTTGAAGGGTCCTCCCCATCAGGAACTCGAGGGAGAGGTAGTAGACCCGTTTGACGTCGGTCTCGCAGTACCGCTTCTCTGTCTCCAACCAGCGGTCCATGAGACGCGTACGTACGGCGATGGCGATGCTCTGGTACTTGTTATAGAAACTGGCGCTGTCGACCTCCCGGCCGATGGCAAAATGGAGGGCCGCAAGACAGGCCTCCCCCAATGGACGCTTCCCCGATTTTTCTATGTCATTTTTCTTACAAGCCATACCTTACCTCCTCCATGAAGGAGCCCGTCGAAGCCTCTCTCCTTCTGTTCTATGGTGCACAGAGCGGTTTTGGCTTTCGCTCTGCCCAACCTCCAGGCGACAACCGCGCAACCGGCAAAAGAGTGGACCTCCAATCCCGTTTACTGGGAACGTCCAACGCCGGATGAACCATAACCAGGGCCGAAGGGACGCAGAGCGTCCCTGGCGCCCCTTGGTGAACAGGCCCTCAAACCGCTATTCACTCATCATCATCATAAACGGCATGTCGTTTGCGCCGGAGCATCCGTCTTTTCCTGTCTTCCTTGTCCCACTTTTCTTTGTCCTCGATGCTTTTTGCCTTCTTTTTCCTGCATTCCGGGCATCGTCTCGGGCTGGCAAAGTCCAGGGCCAGAAAACGCGTCTGTTCCGCCGAACTGAAGACAAATGGGCTTCCACACTGAATACATACAAGGGTCTTATCTTTCATGGCAAATAAACAGTAGGCTGGCGTTGGATGTAAAAAACAGGAGGTGCAAAAGGCCTGGGGGCGCTAAGGGACGCTTCGCCCGTTTCCGTTCTTTCTGCTGCATGATGTCCTTAACGAGGCTGCATTCCTTTGACGGCGACGATCTGTCTGCCTCCCGCCCCTTTCACAATGCCGAAGACCTCCACTTTTCTCGCTTGAAGGTCTCCAGGGCCGCCCCATTTTCGTCGTTCTAAACGAGGCATTCATCGCTGATATGGCCCAGACATCGGCCTTGGGGGCATCATCTGCAAGACCTGAAATGAGCCCGATTGCCAGAATCAATCCCGCAGGCCGTTACGTTCGAAGCGGTTGGCCCCGCGGGACTCGAATCTGTGCTTCGGTTCTTATTCCCTCACTCTATCCAAGTGAGCTGCGGGCATTATTATGAAGCGAGGTTTTCTATCAAGATAGCGCAGTCTTGTCAATAGAATTTGGTGGGCGTGGAGTTTGATCCAGCAACTCCTATCATGTTGTATTTCCTGCACAACTTCCCTTCTTAACAAGGTAATATGTTGAAATGATATGAATAATAGATGTCACATCAACAGATGGCGACGGAAAGACGGCTAACTGGATGATTTCGTATGATTTGTCGGCTTACTCGGCAGCCATCAATGATTGCGATAACCTGTGCCCACTGGATATCCGTGCATACTCAGGTGGAATTTTTTAGAAATGGCTTGACATGCCGACAAAATTCAATTAAATAGCCTCTTCAATTTTTTGAAAGACAGTATGCATGGTATGAGGACGCGGGTTGCCAAAAGTGAATGGTTTAGACGATTCGTCAACGCAACCCCATAAAGATGGTGAAACGCATACAGCTAAGGAGGATTTATGCAAAATGAACCGGACAATATACGGATACGGCCCCCACTTGATGCTGGATCTGGGTGAGTGCAACCCGGAGATCCTGAATGACCTCGATGCCTGCTTTAATCTCTTGAACGATCTGCCCGAAGAGATAGGCATGACCAAGATAACCCAGCCATATGTATTCAGATACAGCGGGCAGGCGCCTGAGGATGCCGGGATCACCGGCGTCACCATCATCGCAGAAAGCCATATTTCTCTCCACACCTACCCTCACAAGAATTTCGCATTTGTCGATCTGTTCTCGTGTAAGCCCTTTGATGTGGAAAGGGCCAAAGACCATATCGTCAGATTCTTTCAATCGAAATCCCCTTCGGTGTATACATACGAACGGGGTGAACAGTTTCCTGTGGCCTATAAACGGGCGGCCTGATCGTTCCTCATGACATCCGTCATAAACCCTGGCGCCTTTGGAGCGCTGGATGATGATTTTTGCCGTTATGACACTGCGACGGTTGCGGTACTGCCCATCCCCTATGATGCTACCTCCACCTGGATGAAGGGCGCAGACCTCGGTCCTCAGGCCGTGATTGATGCCTCTGCCCATATGGAGCTGTACGACATCGAGACGGACACCGAGGTTTTTAGGCGTGGGATCGTAACCATGGAACCTGTTGATTGTCCAGCGGATCCAGAGCAGATGGCGGCGGTTGTCTATGACCAGGCCAGGTTGATATTATTGGACCGCAAATTCGTGGTGGGCATCGGCGGCGAGCATTCGGTGTCCGTGGGGCTGGTTCGCGCGGCCGCAGAAAGGTTTCCAGGGCTTTCAGTCCTGCAGCTCGACGCCCACTGCGATACGCGGGAATCCTATGAGGGAAGCCGGTTCAATCATGCCTGTGTGATGGCCAGGATCGGCGACATATGCCCCTATGTCCAGGTGGGGATTCGAAGCATGGATGTCTCCGAGTCCGCAGGACTAAAACGGGACCGCATGGTCTTTGCCCATGAGATCGTTACGGGCATGGGTTTGGCCCCGAAACTGCTGAAGGCCCTGACGCAACATGTCTATATCACCATTGACCTGGATGTCCTCGATCCATCGATTATGCCCTCCACCGGGACACCGGAACCGGGAGGGCTCGACTGGTATACCCTGTTCAAACTGCTGGGGCCGGTCATCAGGGAAAAGAACGTGGTAGGGATGGATGTGACAGAGCTGTTGCCAAACCCCCACAACAAGGCCCCCGATTTCCTGGCCGCGAAACTGATCTATCGAATGTTGAGCATGATCTTTGGCCGGTAGCGTTCAGAGGTTCAGGGGTAGGGATGATGTGAAATTGGTAAGGAGACCGATATGGTTATGAATAAGAATGATCTGTTGAAAACCCCCATAGAGCACATCGATATCAAGGCATTTGATGCAAGACCGATCATGAAGGCATATGCCAGGACGGCCTTCCAGGCAAGGAATCTCGCCACAGCAGCCGACATCTACAGCCGGATGCTGGCAGATCCTGACTGTATGATCATCCTGACGCTCGCAGGGTCCCTGTTCAGCGCCGGTCTCAAACAAGTTGTGGTGGACATGATCGAGCACCGCATGGCGGATGCCATTGTCTCCACCGGGGCGATCATGGTGGATCAGGATTTTTTTGAGGCCCTCGGATTCAGGCACTACCGGGGGAGCCCTTTTGTCAACGACATGACATTGAGCGAGCTGGCCATTGACCGGATCTACGACACGTTTATTGACGAAGACCAGTTGCGGGTCTGCGATATGACCATCGCCAAGATCGCCGACGCCCTCCCCCCCAGGCCCTATTCTTCGAGGGAATTCATTCATGCCATGGGCCGGCATCTGGAGGCGGAAGGGTTGAGGTCCCCCTCGTCGGTGGTCCTGTCTGCTTATCAACAGGGAGTCCCCATCTTTGTCCCGGCGTTTTCCGATTCCTCTGCCGGGTTCGGCCTGGTCTATCACCAGTGGCGCAGGAAGAACACGCACGTTACCATCGATTCGGTGCGTGATTTTCGTGAGCTGACCGAAATCAAGCTGGCCGCCAAGGAGACGGGGATCCTGATGATCGGCGGAGGGGTCCCCAAGAACTTCACCCAGGATGTTGTGGTGGCAACCGATATCCTGGGAGAACAAAAGCCTGTCCACAAATACGCGATTCAGCTTACCGTTGCAGACGAACGGGACGGCGGTCTCTCGGGGTCCACCCTCAAAGAGGCATGCTCCTGGGGCAAGGTCGACCTGGAATATGAACAGATGGTGTTTGGGGAAGCCACCCTGACCTTCCCCCTTCTCATCAGCGACGCTTACCACCGTGGGACCTGGAAAGAGAGGAATGCCGCCCGGCTCTCCGATCTCTTTATGTCTGAGACGACGACAAAAGCGTGATCCTCTATCCCTGTCGACCGTTGACGAATCCAGATCCGCTTCCCCGACGTTCTGACCACGGGTCACCCTATTAGGGAGGCAGACGCCATGAAAGGCTTTTACAACCAGATCCTGAGACTTGATCTCACCCATCGCAATTGCCGGACAGATTCCGTTCCCGATGAGGTCTATGAAAGGTTTTTAGGGGGCAAGGGCCTCGCCACTTATCTCCTCATGAAGGACAATCCTCCCGGTGTCGATCCAATGGGCCCTGAAAACCATTTGATATTGGCTACAGGTCCGGCAAGCGGCACCCCCATATGGGGGTCCTGCCGCTACGGAATTTACACCAAATCTCCCCAGACCAGTTTTTACTCGGAATCCTATTCAGGCGGGACTGTGGGCGATTATATGGCCAAGACCGGATTCGACGCGGTGGTCCTGCACGGGGCCTCCAACGACCCCTGCTGGATCGAGATTTCGGATCAGGGGGCCTATTTTCACGATGCCGGTGACCTGTGGGGTCTCGATACCTATGAGACCGAGGATCGGATCAAGGCATGGATCCGAAAGAACCGTCCGGGTGCTCAAAAATGCGGGGTTCTCTGCATCGGGCCGGCAGGAGAAAACGGGGTGCGCTTTTCAGTGATTGAAAACGATTACTGGAGGAGCGCCGGCCGAACCGGCGTTGGCGCAGTGATCGGATCCAAGAAGATCAAAGGCATGGCCTTTTGGGGTAACCGGAAGAAAGAGCTGGCAGATCCGGAACGTGTCAGGAGGTATGTGAAGGATCTCGGACGGCAGGCAAGAGACGATCCAGGCGTCCTGGCCTACAAGAGCAAGGGAACGGCCATGATGGTGGACGCCATGAGCCGTGTGGGGAGCTTTCCAACCCGTTACTGGCACAAAGGCGAGGCCGGCCACAGGGAAAGGATTAACGCCGATGCACTTCACAAGCGTCTCCACGTGACCCCTAACGCATGCCTAAAATGCTTTATTGCCTGCGGGAGGCTCTCGGTGGTCAAAGAGGGTCGTCACGAGGGTCTCAAAATCGAAGGTCCGGAATATGAAAGCATCTATGCCTTCGGCGGGCTCTGCGAGGTCGACAGTATCGAGGAGATCGCATATCTTAATGACATCTGCGACCGTCTGGGTATGGACACCATCAGCGCAGGGAACCTGACGGCCTTTGCCATCGAGGCGGCGCGGCAGGGCCGGATCGATTACGGCATCGACTATAATGAACCGGATCAGATCGCCCGGCTTTTGGGGGACATGGCCTACCGGCGGGGAATCGGGGATGTCCTTTCACAGGGGATCATGGCCGCAGCCAGAGAATGGGGCATGGAAGATCAGTCGATCCATGTCAAGGGAATGGAACCGCCGGGCTATGACCCCCGGGTCCTCAAAGGGATGGGGCTTGCCTACGGCAGTTCTCCACGGGGGGCCTGCCATCTGAGGGCCACTTTTTATAAACCGGAACTGACCGGGATCATCGACCCGGACGGGATCGAAGGAAAGGCCGCGCTCTTTGCAGAATGGGAAGACCGGCTGATCATTATGGATACCCTGATTATCTGCCGGTTTTATCGCGATCTCTATCCCTGGGAGGAGCTGTCCACCATCATCGAAGCGGTTACCGGCCTTGATATGAACGTCGAGGACATGCGATCCATCGCCGCAACCATCAGCAGCGCGACCCGGCGTTTCAACATTCGGGAGGGGCTCACGCCTGAAGGAGACAGACTCCCCAAGCGCTTTTACACAGAGGCCCTTCCCGAAACGGGAAAGATTATCACCGAGGAGCAGATGGCCCGGCTCCTGAGGGATTATTACAGGGTGAGAGGCTGGGATACAGATGGGGCGCCCCCTGAAACAAAGGATCAAACGTGAAGGGGATGGCGCCCGATCGTCGTCTGACAAAGACGGATCAATCTACCGGGCGCGGGCCTTGACGATCATCCTCTCGACCCAAGCCCGTGCATCTTCAAGAT
>Ga0172374_1002530_pt1 | contig 11529 bp, 6 predicted proteins | sample LakKiv3m_FD_114536 | JGI IMG/M metagenome (GOLD analysis project Ga0172374, IMG submission 114536) | Freshwater microbial communities from Kabuno Bay, South-Kivu, Congo - kab_092012_10.3m | ecosystem: Environmental > Aquatic > Freshwater > Lake | place: Democratic Republic of the Congo... | reverse complement strand
GCCGCCCGCCCCCTTTCGGGCGGCGCATGGGGAAAGAGACATGAAAAGAAGAAAGAAGGGCGGGAAGGCAAAAATTCCTCCCCCAGACCCCCTCCTTTTTGCCTTCCCGCCTAAAAGAGCCCCGCTGAAAGCGGGACAGGCCGCCTTTTTCGGTGCGGTTGAATTTTTCCAGATTGCAAATTATATTTGTATCTATTACCATGTTAGTTGAGAGTGTTTAATGTGCGCATTTTAATAGTTACATTAGAATAGTATATTTCTTCATTGCAAATGTCAAACAAGCAATCAAAAATTGGTGAAAAAATAAATAAAATAAGAAAGAGAATGAAAATTTCTCAAGATAAATTATCAAAATTATCAGATTTATCTCTTAACACAATTGTTAATATCGAGAGGGGAAAGAACACTAATCCTACAGTTGAAACATTGAAGAAAATTGCTGACGCATTAAATGTAACATTAGATGAGTTAGTCAATTGAAAAACATCAAAGGTGAGTGTATGCTTACCCACGGATAACCATCAATCTCATGAGTGAAGAATTACAATCTAAATACCTAAAACACGGCAAGATAGTTGGTCAAATTTTCGATGAATTTGAGTATTTCCAGATTGGAGCAACGACTTTCAAACAACTTGAACAAGCAAAATTAATCCCAAGTAGTTACGACAAAGGTTTTATTGCTCATAAACCGGATAGATTGATTATTGATCGGAGAAGCTCAAAACCAATCATTATTGCAGTAATCGAAGATAAAAAAAGCGGAAAATTTAACAGCGAATCTGAAAAGATCAAGGCAATTCAACAATGTAATAACTATTGCCAAGAATTAAGCGCAAAACTGGGAATTATAACCGATGGGGCGACAACGATTTGGATCAACCCTCATGAAAAAAACAAAGATACCGAATATGAAGATACAGTGATTAACAGAAAACGCAGTTATTCTCTAGTTAAAAAAGAAGATGGAGCGGAAGTTATTAGAAATTTTAGAATTTCCGAAAAACAAGACTTGCCTGAGTATGAAAAGATGAGCGACGAAACAAGAGAAACATACAAATTGGTTAAAGAAATTAGCGAAAAAATAAATAACAAAAATTCATCTATTAAAGATCCAGGAAGAATTGATCCACTGCCTCTCGCTCGTCGTGTTTGGCAAGGCATATGGGTGGCAACAGGGAAAACGCCAGAAAAATGTCTTTACAATGTAGTTGAACTTTTTATTTTTAAGTTTTTAAGTGATTTAAATATTTTAAATGAAAACTTTGAAGAGCTACATAAAAGAATAGAAAGAGGTGATTCTCCTGAGAGAATACTCGATTATTATGTGAAAAATTGCAGAGACGAAATCCATAAAAAATTTCCAAAAGGATCCGACAAAACAACCATTATTAATGGAACAATATTCGTAGACGAATTTGGTAACGCTAATACTTCTCAAGCTTCTTTATTCGTAGATTCCATTAAAGAATTTAAAAACTTCGAGAAAGAGTATGGAAAATTTAGTACACATAACATAGACAAGGATTTCAAAACTAAACTTTATGAGAATTTTCTCAAACAAACTGCTGGATTAAAGGCCCTCGGTCAATTTTTCACTCCTCGTAAGGTTGTAAGGAGTATCGTCGAGATGTCTGGAATTGCTGATTTTACAGGAGGAGAAAGATTTTGTGACCCATTTTGCGGAGTGGGTGGATTTGTGCTCGAACCATTAAACCTAGAAAATAGAAAAAAAGATTTTGAGCCGAAACATGGGCATATTGAGCCGCCAATCGTTTACAAAGGTTACGATAAAGGTTTTGAAAAAGATGAAGAAAGAACGATTATTTTGGCAAAGGCAAATATGCTTATTTATTTGGCGGAAATGGTTGCGGAAAGTAAGCTTACAAACGAATTTGCTGAAAATGCTTTCAATAAAACCTTTACTCTCTGGCGTTCAAACCTTGGAACACTTGGAGAAATTCAAGACTCTTTTCAAGAAAAGACAAAATTTAATTTAATTTTGACAAACCCTCCTTATGTAAAAAGAGGGATTAAAACTCTAAAAAACGAAATTGAAAATAATGCTGAAATCAAAAATTTTTATAGCGTAAATGGGGGAGGTCTTGAAGGATTAGCTTTAGAGTGGATTATTCGCCATCTTAAAAAAGGCGGCAAAGCTTTTGTGGTTATTCCTGACGGGATATTAAATCGCCTCGATGATAAGAAACTGAGGAGTTTTATACTACAAGAATGCTACCTTGATGGAATTATCTCGCTTCCACAAAAAACTTTTTACGCAACACCAAAAAAAACTTATATTTTGGCAATTACTAAGAAGGAGGATAGAGAGGAAAGGCAAATCTTTCCTGTTTATACTTATCTAGTAAGCGACATTGGAGAGACGCTAGACATAAATCGCTTTGAAACTCCTGAAAAAAATAATCTACCGGAAATGGTTGATCTTTTTGGCGAATATCAAATTTATAAAACTAAAGAAAAGGTCAAAAACTTAGAAGAAAAGTCGCCTCGTTGTAAAATACAACCAATTGAAAAATTTAATCCAGAAAATCACTGGTCTGTTGATCGTTGGTGGTCAAAAGAAGAAAAAATTGAGCTAAAAATTGAGGAAGAAGAAGAACAAATCACGCCTAAGGAGTTTTTCGAACTCTTGGAAGATTCCTATAAGACACTAGGGGGTATTTTAAAAGAAAGCTCTGAAATACTAAAAAAAAAATCTAAAGCTCAAGCAGATATAAAATTTAAAACAATATCACTTGATGATAACAAAAATTTTATCCTGGCTATTGGCGAAAGATTATTAAAAAGAGACCTATTTAAAGAAAAAGATAATCAAAAGGTGAAAATACCTGCATATAGTGCCAATGTTTTTTTACCATTTGGCTATGTAGAAAAGTCAAATATTAAGAGATTTATAAATCCATACATTCTTTGGGGTATCGATGGCAATTTTGATTTAACGGTTAAACAACAAGGGGAAGTATTTGCTTCTACCGATCATTGTGGAACAATAGAGATTTTAGACAAAAATATTAACCCAGAATATTTATTATTAGCTCTAAATTTAAAAAGACACGAATACGGTTTTGATAGAGGGCTAAGATCAAATTTAGTAAATGTAAGTCATGTCGAAATAGATATTCCAGTAAATGAAAATGATGAATTTGACATCGAAATTCAAAGAGAAATAGTAGATAAAAATTCAGGACTTTTCCAGCTACAAGAAAAAATAATTGATATTAAGGAACAGATAGATAAAACCGAGCTAAATTTTTTAGAAGAATTTGAATATAAAGAAAACAAACTATCAGATTTGTTTGACATAAAGCAAGGCAATGCTTATTACACAAAAAAACTCGTCATAGGAAGTGGTTGGCATGGCAATATTCCAGTCTATTCTTCAAACACGAAGGAAGAAGGTCTTCTGATGGAAATGGATTTATCTAAAATACAAAAGAGAGATTTATATTATCAATATTGTCTAACTTGGTCGGTCGATGGATATGCGGGTACTCTCTTTATAAGAAACGAAAATAATCCAAAAAACGAGGAAAAAAAAGAATTTTATTTTACAATAAATAATCATTGCGGGATTTTACTGCCGAAATTTAAGAATTTATATTTACCACTCATAAAATGGACTCTCCAGCCAATTTTCTACAAGAAATCAAAAGGATATGGAAACAATAAAGTGGGAACTAACCAAATAAAAGATATTTTAGTGAAAATACCAATAGATAAAAATGGCCAATTTGATTTGGATAAACAAAAAGAAATCGCCTATAAATATGAAAAAGTAGAAGAGTTAAAAAAAGAATTAACACAAAAATTAGGTTTACTAGCAAATTCCAGGATCACTATTGAATAAATATGCATTACATAACTGCCTCAAAACTCTACGACTACCTTCAATGCAAACACCGTGTTTGGCGTGATATTTATGGCCATCAAGAAGAAAAAATCAAAGAAACCAATCCATTCGTGGAGCTTCTCTGGCAAAAAGGCATTCAGCATGAAGAAAGAATAATGAGGAAGATTGGAGAAATTGCTGACATTTCCGAAGGCTCATTAGACGAGAGATTTCAAAAAACACTCGAAGCCATGAAGGCTGGAACTCCCCTCATTTATCAAGGAGTTTTGAAACATGAAAATTTGCTTGGTATTCCCGATTTATTGAAACGACTTCCTGACGAAAACTACATAGCAATAGACATTAAATCTGGGCGTGGGATGGAAGGCATTGATGAGGACGAAGGCGAAGAAGGAAAACCTAAAAAACACTATGCCGTACAGCTTTGTTTATATACCGAGCTTCTTAATATTCTAGGATTTTCAAATCTAAAGAGAGCCAAGATCATCGATATTCATGGCAGCGAGGTTGATTATGACTTAACAGCACCACAGGGGCCAAAAACACCTCAGACTTGGTGGGAATTTTACGAACAGATAAAAAAACATGTTGAGTTTCTTATAAAGAACGAAGATAAAAACAAGCCTGCAATGGCTGGAGTTTGTAAACTTTGCCCTTGGTATAACAGTTGCAAAAAGTGGTGTGATGAAAAGCACGATCTCTCGAATATTTTTTATTTGGGGCGTAATGTCCGCGATGTTATTAATGAAGATTTACTTGTAGAAAAAATCGAGGACTTTTTGGATATTGATGTCGAAAATCTTATGAAAGAAAAGAAAAAAGATAAAAACTTTCTTAAAGGTCTGGCCGAAACAAGTCTTAATAAATTTTTAAGAAGAGCGAATATTCTCACGAATACCAAAAAGCCAGTCATTTATGAGGCAGTATCATTCCCAGAAGTAAGCTACGAGCTATTTTTTGATATTGAAGACGACCCCACGCAGGAATTTGTTTATATGCACGGAGTTTATGAACGGAATAACGGGAAAGAGAGGTATTTAGACTTCACAGCAAAGGAAATTAACGACGAAGCGGAAAAAAAGGCATGGGTAAAATTTTGGGATTACATTAAATCACTGCCGAAAGATGATTTTGCTGTTTACTATTATTCACACCACGAAAAAACCACTTACAAAAAATTACAGAAACAATATCCAGATGTTATTTCAGTGGAGGAATTGGAGGCATTCTTTGACAATCCAAATGTGATTGATCTATATAAGATTGTTCAAAAACAGACCGATTGGCCAGTTGGAAGCTACTCGCTCAAAGCATTAGCAACATTTTTAGGATTTAGCTGGCGAGATGAAACACCATCTGGTGCTTTATCGATTCAATGGTTCAACGAATATATTGAAAGCGGCAACGAGAAGATATTGGAAAGGATTTTGCTTTACAATGAGGATGACTGTAAGGCGACAATGGTTTTGAAGGATGGGATTGAGAAGCTTAAAAAAGCAGTATTATGAAAAATATACAAACAAAATCAACCTCAAGGACGTCAGCATTAGGAGGCGATATAATTTTACGCACAACTTCTACGACAAGATTAATTTTTAGACCTGAAATAGTAGAAAATCCAGGGAATAAAGAAGCTTGTGTCCGTGGTACATTTATTTTTCAAAAGAAAAAGCCAAGCGGAAATTGGGAGGATTATGAAAATTTACCATTAAGTAAACTTAAAGATGGTGAGTGGATTAAGCTAGAAATTCATTCAGGGGAACTACAAAAACTCATGGAGGACTTATCCGAATACAAGGAGGTATTTATGCGACACGGAATTATGTTGGGAGAAACTGAGTTTATAATAACTTCAGAAAATATCAGAAGTGCACTTATACAGCTATCATCTTTGGAAAATAAAGGTGTGATTTTGGAGAAACTCGCAGAACTAGATTCTGAAAATTTGCAAAACATTAATTCGTTAGTTGGTATTACAAAATTAAGAAACGCACTCAAAAAGTGGACTGATAATAAAACAAATAGGAATGAGGAATTTTGGCAACAGGAATTTGCGGATAATCCATGGATAATTGCACAAGTATTTTCAATGCCAGTTTTTATTTTTGAAGACAAGGCTTACTTAGGAGGAAAAAATGTTGCAAATACTGGAGGTAATTTAATAGATTTTCTTTATAAGAACGATTTAACAAACAATCTCGTTCTCATAGAAATAAAAACACCCACAACCAGTCTTATTGGTAATTTATATAGGGGAGAAGAGGGAAAAAACGGTGTTTATACAACAAGTCAGGAACTTAGCGGCTCTATGGTTCAGATTTTGAATTATAAGGACAAGCTTCAGAAAAATTATTATAATCTAGCTAATGAAAGTTCAAAAAAGTTTCACTCCTTCAACCCCAAATGTCTGATAATAATTGGAAGTTTAGAAAACGAAGAATTGACACACGATCAATTGAAATCTCTAGAACTTTTTAGAAGCAACGGGAAGGATATTGAAATTATTACATTTGATGAATTATTCTCAAAAATAGAAATTTTACTTTCACTTCTTGATAAATAATTCCAATAAATAGAAAATAAATATTTATACTCTAGCAATTTTTCGATTTTTATAATCAGCAACCTCACTTGGCAATAGTGGCTGGGTGGAAGCCGATGACCTAATGAAAAACTCTTGTTTATTGTCTTTCGTCGTATAAACAGCTTTGTCAGAAGAGCTAACTTTTACTATACAAACATCTTTTCCCTCAACATCAACAATCTCGAAATGAACGAGTGGCGTAAATTCTCTACCGATAGCGTTTATAAACACTTGATTCAAATGTAGGAGAAAACCATCTCTATTATTGTTTTTGACTAATTTATAATCATTTTCAAGTCCCAAGATTTTCCCATCATCTTTAACGCCAATAAGCAATATTCCGCCATCGGTATTCATAAACGCTGCAATTGTTTTTATCACAGAAAATTCAATTTCTTTGCTAGGAATATTGGAATCGGTGTAGCTATATTTCAATGAAGACTTGAATTCCAAATTATCATTTTCTCCATCCTGTATAAGCTTTTTCACATCTACGGATTCAGTGGTTTCAATTACCTTTCCAAAAGATTGATAATATTTTTCAATTTTTTTAGCCATCAAAACTTTCCTTTTTTCAAGAAATTCTTCGTAATCATCAAGAGTCATGTTTGTGGCATCATTTGGAATAGCATGTTGTTTTAAGTTTTCTTGAAGTGCTTCTTTTGAAGTAATGCCACTATATTTTATTTCTCCGCTATCACACTGAGCTAATGCCTCTTGGAAATATTCCTGTGGAGATTTTTTACCAATTTTTATGTTTATTTCTGATTGTGAGTAAACATAATTTGCCGTCTGGTTATATTCATTACGTGATTTGAATTTCTTTTTAAGATACTCTTTGGGGAAAATATGATGTATATCTCCGCGGTGGATAATTAAATTTTGGACTGTAATATCCCTTGATAAAAATCCCTTATCTCCTTCTTTTACTTGAGCGGCAAAGAAAACCCCTAATATTGGATTGTTGATACTGGAGCTACTAAGTTTTTGAACTAAGCCTGCACTCCAAAAAGCACTAGAAAGTTCAGCTTCTTCAATCTGAGAAAGATATTTTTCAATGCCATGTTTGACTATATTTTTTATGTCTGCGTCTATTGTTGATTCAGGGGAACCGGAATATCTTCCTGTCAAAATTGACATTACAAACCACTTTTGAACATAAGTTTCTATCATGGAATCAGCAAGTTCTATGTCTTTTAGTTTCAAATATAAAATATATGCAAAATTAATTGCATTTTGAGATTTTATTAAAGAATTGCTTACGAAACCGGCAGATTTAATTATCATTACGAATCTCTTGAATTTTGTTTCATTAACAAAATCTATTACGCCAGCCTTAAGACGTTGAAAAGATTCATCCATTATTTCACTTTCAAATGTTTTAGTTTCAAAATTTCTACCTGATAAAAGCCCAACAAGCTCATCCATTCTTCCTCTCTCAAATTCTTTAGTGAAGCTAACGCGCAGCACATCCCCATAACTCGGATCATAAAGATCGTCATTCTCATCTTTAAGCCATGCAATTTTTGACAAATAATCACTGTTCGCAAATTCTGTGTCGTTTTCAGAAATATGTTTGTAAAAATGTGGTTCAAGAGCTAGATGGCAGAAATAATCGATGCACTTTCTCAAATTAACTCCAAAATGACTCTCGTCATCATAAGAAGCGATTTTTGACATAGCAAAATCAGCCTGACTTAAAACAACCCCTTTTGAATTAATTCTTATAAAGATTTCTGTCACAGTTTCTATGTCCAAGCTTGCTTCAAGCTCGATAAAACCAATTTGTTTGTTTTTGATTTCTAATAGCTTTGAGAATCTCTCCTGAATAACTTCTCTGGCGACATCTTCATTTTTCTGACAATATTCATCAATAATTTTAAAATGGTTACTTGATTCTTTAAGAATATCTGAAATATCAGGAATCCAATGAGAATCTTTTTTGATAGCAGGGGTAAGAGTTTCAAATTTTTCTTCAAGAGGATTAAAAGAAATAGTAATACGTTTTTCTTTATAATCCTTATCAATGATTTTTTGCCCGAGCATTGCCGCTCTTAAAGCGGTTATGCGTTGTTGACCATCAATTAGAATTTTTTTACCTTGAGATATAGAACCATCTTTCAATCTAATATCAGGATTTTTCCACCCAATTATATAGCCAATTGGATACCCTTTATAAAGAGAATCCATCAAATCACGAACTTTTATACTGTTCCAGACGAAAGGTCGTTGTATTTCGGGAATTGCAATTTCATTTAGCTGAATAGCACTTAGAATATTGTTTACAAGATATTGATTTACATTGTATTGTTGCATTTTTTATTCATTAAAACTGTTTGCGTGAATTATAAGCGCCTTATGGGGGTAAAAACAAGAAATAATTCCGCACCGAAAAAGGCGGCTCTTTTAGGCGGGAAGGCAAAAAGGAGGGGGTCTGGGGGAGGAATTTTTGCCTTCCCGCCCTTCTTTCTTCTTTTCATGTCTCTTTCCCCATGCGCCGCCCGAAAGGGGGCGGGCGGCGCACCCAAGAGCGTCAGGGTTTTGCAAAATTTTCATGGAGGCTAGCCTCCATGCTTCTCTTTGAAATAAGTTCTAACTTCTTGGTACAAGGAGCTCCAAACAGGAAATCGCGGTTTTTCTGCACATATTATCCACGGATTTTGCAGGCTACAAGCCACCTTTTGCCCCGTGAGCAGGAAGTTCGCTTGCTCGAAGCGCAAAGTACAACGAATGTTGTACAGCCGATTTTTTGTATTTCGCCAAAGGCGAAAATTCTAAATTCTCAGGAAGAAAGCGACAATTTTTTCGCGCGAATGCGCGTTTGCCCAAAAGCGATAACAATCTAATTTTCCAAATATGAAATATTATCTCTATGCCAGAAAATCAACTGATGAAGATGACAGACAAGTGCTTTCCATAGAAGCACAGCTTACTGAACTTCGAGAATTTGCCCATAAAGAAAATATAGAAATCGTAAAAGAATTTATTGAAAGCAAAACCGCTAAAGCTCCTGGAAGACCTGTATTTAATGAGATGATTTCTGGCATAGAAAACGATAATGAAGCAATTGGAATTTTAGCGTGGCATCCTGATAGATTGGCGAGGAACAGTGTGGATGGTGGAAGAATTATTTACCTCATAGACGAAGCAAAAATAGGAGCGCTAAAATTCCCTACCTTTTGGTTTGATACCACTCCGCAGGGCAAATTCATGCTTAATATCGCTTTTGGGCAAAGTAAATATTACATTGATAATCTTTCAGAAAATATTAAACGTGGCATACGCCAAAAATTAAGACGTGGAGAACTGCCCAGCCTCGCTCCTGTTGGATATTTGAACGAATTAAGACATCACACAATCGTAAAAGATCCGGAGCGATGGCAGGCAGTTAAGAAAATGTTTGAGGCGTATGCCACAGGTGAAAAAACACTTGAAGATTTACAAAAATTGTCGCTTTCTTTGGGCTTGGTGAGCCGAAGAACTGGTAAAGCTCTCGTACTCGCAAGAATAGACCACATGTTAAGGAATCCATTTTATTATGGAGTTTTTAATCATAAGGGAGAGCTTTACCAAGCCAGTCACGAGCCAATCATCTCTAAAAAGCTCTTTGATGAGGTGCAGCGGATAGTTGAGAGTAGAGGTAAGCCCCGAAAAGCAAAAGTAATTGAGGCTTTTGCTTTTCGGGGAATCTTTAGATGTGGTGAGTGCGGACGGGCGGTTACTGCTGAAAAGAAAATCAAACCGTCTGGCCGCACTTATATCTACTACCGCTGCACCAAAAAGAATCGAGTGTGTCATCAAAAGTATCTCGAAGAAAGAAAGTTGGTTGCTCAATTAAAAGAGCTTTTTAGAGAAGTTTCCATTCGCGAAAGTTGGAAAGAGAATATGCTTAAAAAATGGGAGCAGGAATACAAAGAAGCGCAAACATCTTCGTCCTCTTCCGCCACGCCTTTAAAACAAGAACTCAAAACTTTAGAAGAAAAACAAATACGACTTTTAGATGCTTATTTGGATCAAAATATTACAAACGAAGAATATACTGAATCTAAAAAGAAAATCTTAAACCGTAAAATCGAAATAAAAGAGAATTTAGAGGAATCTGGCGGAAGAGGACTTCATTGGCTCGAACTCTTTCGCGAATGGATTATTTCGGCTCACCAAGCCCTCAGCGTAGCTGAAACTGAAAATTTAGAAGAGAAGCGAAGCTTCTTGCAAAAAATCGGCTCGAACTTCCTGCTCACGGGGCAAAAGGTGGCTTGTAGCCTGCAAAATCCGTGGATAATATGTGCAGAAAAACCGCGATTTCCTGTTTGGAGCGGGTAACGAGAGTCGAACTCGTCTCTCAGCCTTGGGAAGGCTACATAATACCGATATACTATACCCGCAAGATTTTTTAGATTCCTGCTTCCGCAGAAATGACACAGGTGTGTCGCGTGCAATTATAGTATATGTTTTAATGACTGCAAATAGGCAAAATTTTAAAAAATCTTTTTCCTTGTATTTTATTTACCCCTGATGTAAAAATATCTTAAGCCGTTAACTCATCAAACGGTATGCCTTATTTAAGCCAACTACTAGACAACAAAATCATGGACTCAGCCGACACAGTAATTGGTCGGCTTGAAGATATTTTGGTTATGCCAAAAGCAGGCGAATATGTCCCCCTAGAATTTCTTGTTGTAAAAATAAAAGGCAAAAAAGATTTCGACTATATCCCTTATGAATTCGTAGAGACTTTCACAAGTAATGAAATTTCTTTAAAGTTTTTAACAAAAAAAATTCCTTTTCAAAAAGTAGTAGATGAAAAGTTTTTACGTTTAAGAAAACATGTTTTTGATCAGCAAATAGTTGACCTTTCTGGCGCACGAGTAGTTCGAGTAAATGATTTAAGAATTGGTAATTTTGATGGAGATATGTGTATTCTTGGCATCGATGTAAGTACAAAAGGATTACTTCGCAGACTTAAAATGGAATGGTTAGATTTTTTTGATGTATTAAAAGTTCACTTAATAGATTGGAGAGAGGCTCAGCCTCTGCAGGGATCTTTAAAACTTGATACCGTAACTGATAATTT
>Ga0172374_1002529_pt1 | contig 11539 bp, 14 predicted proteins | sample LakKiv3m_FD_114536 | JGI IMG/M metagenome (GOLD analysis project Ga0172374, IMG submission 114536) | Freshwater microbial communities from Kabuno Bay, South-Kivu, Congo - kab_092012_10.3m | ecosystem: Environmental > Aquatic > Freshwater > Lake | place: Democratic Republic of the Congo... | reverse complement strand
TCCAGCTACGCGCACCTGAAGAACCTCACCGGCGGCAACCGGGAGCTCGAGCAGCTGCGCCAGACCCTCGGCGACGCGCACATCGTGGAGAACTTCCAGTACTCCATCCTGGAGATCTTCGACCCCAAAACCCGCGCTGACACGATCCTGGCGCGTGAGTCGTTCTGGAAGAACGCGCTGGACAGCCGCGCCCACGGAATGAACTGGAACTGAGGATCTGGGCTCCGAGGGTGAAGCCGAGTCGATCTACGGGCGCCCCACCGCGCTGAGCACTCTCGGGCGGTATTCGGACAGGCCGTAGTCGCGCAGCCAGCTGAGGCGGGAGTCGCGGAAACACTGGGATGCGGGGCTTTCGTTCTCTGCGGTCGAGGCGTTCGTCGTACCCTCGATCCATGGCGGGATCGATCGACCGGCGGAGCCTTCGCTTCCATCGCGCCATGCTCGGCTTGTGCGCGGGCCTGTTCGGATACATGATCGGCTTGCTCACGAGGACCATCCAGACCGGCAGCGACTATTCGCTGCCCCAGTGGATTCTCGTCGGATCACTGGTCGTCGGTTCGGCGGCGCTGCTCACGTATCAGATCGGGCAGGTCCGGCGTCGTGGCGGCGGACGCCCACGGGGCTCCAGACGAAGTCGACGCCTCGAAGCCTCCGCCGCCGACGGGAGCGACGATGCAGGACAGTGACGACGACGAGGATCTGAGCGAAACCGAGCTGAGGGCTCGCCTCCGCAGTATCGAAGACGAACACACGGCGCTCCTGTCGACGACGATCGGGGCGGTCAGCCTGGGTAACGCCGAGCTCGCTGAGCGGGCCAACGAGCTCGAACGTGAGGCTGATCTTGTTCGCGTTCGTCTCGGCGAGCCGACCCGTCATCCACCGGCCCCGCCGCGTCGCCGCGCGATCTTCGGTTGGGTCACTCTGTGCGCGGCAGTCGCGGGGATACTCGCGCTGACTCTGCTGCTGCCTCACTGATGCGGAATCCATTCTCGGTGGGGGCAGGCACGGTCGATCGACCCGCTCGTCGGCTCGCACTGGCAGGCGTGCCGCTCTCTTCGACCCGACTCGGCGCCGGGGTGCGTGCGGGACCGGTTCTCCGCGTGATCCACCAGACGGCGGAGGTGATCAGGACCAGTGCCGCGCTGGGGATGAGAGTGACGATGGATCCTGCGATCTCTCCCCGGCTGTTGAGCGCGCCGCCGAGATCGACGTGCAGCGTCGTGCCGAGCACGAGGGCCGACACGTTGTAGACGCCGTGGAGGACGACGGCGGTCTCGAGCCCGCCGGTGCGCCAGGTGACGATCGCCAAGGATCCGAACAGCACGAGGTAGGAGGTGAGGATGTACGGGTCGAGCGAGCCGTGGAAGAGAGAGAAGAGGACTGTCGGGATGACGATGCCGATCACTGCGCCGAGACGCGCACCTCGCGTCCACCCGCCGATGATGCGGAACATGAACCCGCGGAAGCCGTACTCCTCGCCTGCTGCCGCGAGTGGTGTCAGCAGCATGCCGATCACGAAATAGGCGACGAGGTCGAATGTCGACCAGGGCACCTGGTCGACGGGCGCCAGGAGGAAGCCGACAGCGACGACGACGAGCAGCAACGGACCGAAGGCGAGCAGCGCTCGCCCGAGCACGCCGTATCGGAAGCGCCCGGCGACCGAGTGCAGCGACCGGAAGGGCACGCCGTAGAGCAGGCGCTGCAACAGCATGCAGTAGGGGATGAGCGCGGCGAGCGACAGTGCACCCGCAGCCTGCTGAAGAGGCGTGAAACCCGAGCGCCCCAGGATCTCGGTGTCGAGATAGCGTGCCCCGAGCAGGAGCAATTGCGCGAAGACGACCATCCCGACGACCACCAGCACGATCGCGAGGATGCCGCGGAGGATGCGGCGCTTCTCGCCGGCGTAGACGCGGTGGTACTCGACGCCAGGGGGAACTCGAGGACTGGGGACGGGTTCGTCCAGCTGGAGGAGCCAGTTCGGCGCGGTGTCGGTCATGGGTGATCCTCTTCGGTGCTAATACAGCGTGATAGTTGCAAGAGGTATCAAACTAGCACAGTGTGCTAGACGGTCGTGGACCAGGGAGCGAGAGGGGACAGAGCGCGTCGAGTACGCGATCCGCCCAGGCGATCTGCTCGCCGTGGCCTTCAGTGCCTGAATGCGACCGTGAGCCAGCTCGATGCCACGCCCGTGATGCCGACGAGCGTCGACGGACGTCTGCGAACGGCGATCATGAGGTGCTGCGGTCGAGCGCGTGCAGGGTGATGGATGCGGCACTCGCCACAAGCGTGTCGTCGAAGTCTGCGTGCGGGTCGTTCCGCGACGTCAGCACCGTGATGATGATGGGGTCCTGTCCGGGGCGCGTGACGACGGCGATGTCGTTGCGGATCGGACCTGCGCCTCCCGATTTGTCGGCGACCGTCCAGCCGGCGGGCGCGCCGGAGCGGATGAGGGCGTCTCCGGTCCGGTTGTCGCTCATCCAGTCGACCAGCAGCGCCGCATCCGCAGCGGACAACGTGAAACCGTCCAGGATCCGCGTAAGCGAGGCGGTGAAGGCGGCGGCGGTCGTGGTGTCGTCGGTGCTGCCCGGTTCGATCGTGTTGAGAGTCGGCTCGTCGTTCACGACCTCCGTGGTGGCATCGCCCAGCTCGGCGAGTGCGTCGTCGAGGGCTGCGGAACCACCGATCCGGTCGACGATGAGATTGAGAGCGGCGTTGTCGCTGACTCGGACGGCCGCTTCGGCGAGCTGCGCGTAGGTCAGGCCGTCCTCGACGTGCTGCGACGTCACGGGCGCGTGGCCGGCGGCGGCGGCTTCTTCTGTCGTCCAGTGCACCATCTCATCGCGGGCTGCGCCCGACACGGACTGGAGGAACACTGCAGCGGCGAAGGCTTTGATGGTGGATGCGAAGCCGAAGCGGCGGTCCTCGCCGTACGAGACGGATTCGCCGGTTCCGGTGTCGACCGCCATGACGCCGACAGTCGCGTCGTACTCCTGTTCGAGAGCCGCCAGTTCGTCTGCCACGAGCTCGTCGAGGTCCGTTGTGGTCGCACGGGCCGTCGGAGATGCCGGGGCAGATTCGGCGGCAGGCGGGGGCGCGCCCACGCACCCCGCGAGCGCGAAGCCGGCGAGAAGGCAGCAGAGGCTGAAGGCCGGAGTTCGGCGCATGTGGTCACGCACCGAGGAACGCTCCGGTGGGCGCGAGGACGAGGTCTCGCACGTTCGTGAGCAGCGAGGTCACGCGGCGGGCCACTCGCTCAAGACCGCGTGGACCGCGAGCCGCAGACTCGTCGTCTCGGCCTCGATGCCCACGGCGTCGGAAGGCAGCGCGCGTTCGGTCATGAGCCCCGCCAGCACGGTCGAGAGGAACCGTGCTCGCTCCTCGACTCGACCGGCGGGGACCGCGCCCTCGTCGATCAAGACGGTCAGCCATTGCGCGATCCGATGTCGCCCCATGCGGTCCAGCGCGATGTAGGTGGCTGCCTCGTCTTCGGACGGAGCCGTGGCCACGTACGCCTCGTAGAGCGCCCCCCACTGCCTCCGTGCGCTTTCACCCACGCCGACTTGACGGAGGATGAGCTGCAAGCACGCGATGAGTCGCTCCTCCGCCGTCAGGAAGCGGTCGTTGATCGGATCATCGGGGAGCTCCAGGTCGTACATCGCGGCCACCACTGTCTCGATGAGCTCCCGCTGTGTCGGGAAGAAGTGGCGTAGCGACCCCGTGCTCACCTGAGCGCGGGCGGCCACTGCTCTCACGCTCAGGCGTGCGGTGGGGTTCTCGCCCAGCATGGTCGCCGCGGCGATGAGGATCTTCTCCCGCGTTCCCGGTTCCTTCGACGCTGCGTCCATTTCTCCCTCATGAGCCATCCGTCTATAACAGTGTGCTAGTTTAGCCCGTCGTCGGCTATCACGCTGTATTAGATTATGGAGGGTGAGATGATGGCGGGAAACAACTGGCGGAACCGTCGCGTCCGTGTCGGTTCCGGCGAACCGCTGCGCCGCTATCGCTGGTGGCAGATGTTCGGCCGGTCTCTCCGATCGATCACGCTGCGCTCTGACGCCGGCACGATGTCGACGTACACGATCGACGTCCGTCATGCCGGCGATATGACCGACGGCGAGATCCGTGCGCGTCTCTACGTCGACGGAGCTCTGCAGTCCTACGCGAAGATGCCCACACGCTTCGCCGTGCCTGGCGGGCACATCGAGGTGGCGATCACCGGGTTCGGGCTCAAGCGGTGCCACTATGTGCGGGCAGACGGCACCGAGCAGCAGCTGTCGCCCGATCCTCGATCCGCCGAAGGGCGTCGCGCTCGTTTGCACGAGCGGCATCCCGGAGTGAGCCGCGTGATCGGCCTCGTCTCCATAGCGTTCGTCGTGGTGGGCCTCAGTGTCGAGGTCCCTCAGATCATCGAGGCCCTCTCGAAGATCCCCCTGATCGCCGACTCGATCGGCACCTTCACCTCTCCCCTCCGACTCCCGCTCGAGCTCAATCTGCTCGTCGGTCTCGCCGCTGTCCTCGGCAGCACGGAACGAGCCCTGCGAATGCGTTCGAGCTGGATCGACGAGCTCGCCAGCTGACCTCTCCGAAAGGGATGACCATGCATCAGATCGGCCCTGCCACGACACCGGTACCGCATGTCGGCGACAGCCCCGGCGTGGGGAGAGGAGGCCGCCCCTTCGGAGTGCACTTCCGGATGGCGGGGTGGAAAGCACTCATCGTGATCGTGGCGCTGCCGGCGACGCTCCTGGTCACTCAGCTCGGGCTGTACCTGCTCGCGGGACTCGTCGAAAGCGGGGACCCGTTCGCACCCGAGCTGACGCCCCTGAAGCTCCTGGCGGCGAACATCAGCACCGGCCTCACCGCGTTGTTGGCGCTCGCCCTCGTCGGGTGGTTCGCGAAGGTGCCGTGGCGCGTCGTCTTCAGCGCGCCGCGCAGCTTCGACCGCCGTCGTCTGGTGACGTACTTCCTGGGCTCGCTCGCGATCGTCGGCCTGGTCATGGGGGCAGTCGGGGTGACAGCTGCGGAACAGGTCGGCTGGACCGGGCTCTCGATCACCGGCACGACGGCAGGCCTGCTCATCGTCATGCTCCTCTCGACGCCGATGCAGACCGTCGGTGAGGAGATCATGTTCCGTGGCGTGCTTCTGCCCGCTGCCGGGTCATGGTTCCGGTCTGCGAAGCCGGCCTTCCTTACGGGCCTCATTCTCTCGAGTGCGATGTTCGCCCTCCTGCACGGTTCCAGCGACCCGCTGCTGTTCGCGTACTATCTCTTCTTCTCCGTGTGCACGGCGGTGATGGGACTGCTCACCCGCGGACTCGAAGCAGCGATCGCCTTTCATACGGCGAACAACCTCCTGACGACGACACTCAACGCGGTCTTGAGCGGGGGCGGTGCTGTTGCTGTCGATCGCTCAGAGGGGTCCACCGGCGGATTCGCCCTTCTCCTGCCCGCAGCCGGGAGCCTCGCAGCGCTCGTCATGGTCGGGATCCGGGAGCGTTCGCGCCGCCGCGCCGGGACGCACCGCTAGGTTCGCCGGGATGGCGACGCTACCGGCCCGCTGACACTTGCGCGAGACTCTCGGCGAGCTCTTCCGCGCCTTCAGGGACATCGAGCGCGGTGTGACGAGGGAGCTCCCCGTCCTCGCCGCGAGCGTAGAACGCAGCCAGGAGCGCGATGATGTTCGGGTACCAGTCACCACGTACGATCGGCGACCGCGGCGATCGCTATCATCGCGCGGGCGGCACAGCTGGCACTGACGGATCCTCGCTTGCGGTTCTGCGCAGGCGCCGAGTGCGCGCGAAGGCGGCAGCGTACCGCCGTCGCGTCTCCGCGAGGTCCTAGTCCTATCGGAGCTCCGACGCCCGCAGGGCCCGTTGCGTCGACGCCGATCGGTCAGACCTCCCCGGCGGTCAGCAGCGCGTCGAGCTTCGCGTAGCCGTCGTTGACGCCGACTTCCATGCCCGACTCGAGCCAACCGTCGCGCGCTTCGAAGGAGTCGACGAGCGACTGTGCATGCAGTCGGGTGCGCCCGTTGCCGAGATCCTCGAACCAGAGCGTCTCGAGGGAGACGTTCTCCGGCATCGCATCCCAGGTGAAGGTCTGCACGATACGGTCCTCGGTCACGTCGTGGAAAGAGCCGTGGAAGCTGTACTCCTCGCCACCACGGATGTTGCGCATGCGCCAGCTGCCGCCGGTGCGGGCTTCCCACACATCGAGCACGGTGGTGACGTCATTGGGTCCGACCCACCGGGCGTAGAGCTCGGGGTCGAGGTGTGCGCGCATGAGCTGCGCGGGGGTCGCGTCGAAGTCCCGCGTGGTGCGGATGATCGGGAGAGTCGGGTCGGCCTCGATGGTGGCGGTGGTGGTGGTCATGGCATGCTCCTCATTCGTGGTGTTCGGCGGGTGCCGAGTCGTCGTGCGGCAGCTGCGCGAGCAGCGCGTCGAGGCGCGTGAAGCGCTCCTCGGCCTGTCGCTGATGGCGCTCGATCCATGCCGTCATGAGACCGAGCGTCTCCGCCTCCAGGTGCACGAGCCGCCGCTGGCCGTGCTTGTCCTTGGTCACGAGACCCGCCTGCTCGAGCACGGTGATGTGCTTGGAGACGGCCTGGAGGCTGACGTCGAACGGGGCCGCGAGTTCGCCGACAGTCGCATCCCCGACCGCCAGTCGTGACACGATGTCGCGACGGGTCGGATCGGTGAGCGCCTGGAAAACCTGGTTCAGCGTCGCCGCGTCGCCGGTGGATTCGCCCGAGGTCCTGTTCATGATGTACTCCTCAACCGTTTGGTTGAATATGAGAGTACGAACCGGACAGCTCTTTGTCAACCGTTCGGTTGAGAACAGATGCTCAGCCGAGCAGTTCCACCCCGAACTCGGAGACGACGGCGCGAAGTTCGGCGAGGTAGCGCTGCGCCTGCTCGGTGAGCGGGATCGCCGAGTGACCGATCCATCCGATCTCGATGTTCTCGTCGACGTCGAGCGGGATGGCGACGATCTCGGGGTCGAGGTCGTCGCTGATGATGCCGGTCGAGATGGTGTAGCCGTCGAGGCCGATCATCAGGTTGAAGATGGTCGCGCGGTCGGAGACGCGGATGTCCTGCGGGCTGGAGAGGGTGGAGAGGATCTCCTCGGCGAAGTAGAAGGAGTTGTTCGCCCCCTGGTCGAACGTGAGCCTCGGTACACCGGTGAGATCCGCGAGAGTCACGCGATCCCGGGTGGCGAGGGGGTTCTTGCGCGAGATGAAGATGTGCGGGTCTGCGACGAAGAGCGGGTGGAAGGCGAGTCCGGAGTCGCGGAGCAGCTTGTCGATCACGTTGCGGTTGAAGTCGTTCCGGTAGAGGATCCCCAGCTCGCTGCGGAGGGTGCGCACGTCTTCGATGATGTCCCAGGTGCGCGTCTCGCGCAGGGAGAACTCGTACTCGGTCGCCGCAGTCGCCTTCACCATGCGCACGAGGGCGTCGACCGCGAACGAATAGTGCTGCGTCGAGACGCCGAGGAGCCGCCGGGAGGGCGGGCGCCCGAGGTAGCGCTGCTCCAGGAGTGCCACCTGCTCGACGACCTGCCGGGCGTACCCGAGGAACTCGACACCATCGGCGGTGAGTGTCACACCGCGAGCGGAGCGGATCAGCAGTTCGCGTCCCACTCTGCCCTCGAGATCCTTCATCGCCGCGGACAGGGTGGGCTGGGCGACGTAGAGCAGGTCGGCGGCGGCACTGATCGATCCCTCAGCGGCGACCTCGATGTAGTAGGTGAGCTGCTGCATGGTGATGCCGTTCGAACGCTTGGCCATAGATTCAACCTATGCCACGGCATAGTCGACGCGCATTACCCGATGGGAGCCTGCAGTCGTCATCATGGAGAAACCCCGATCGAGGCCGAGCCCGGCCGATCTTCCACCGATTGGCCGCTCATGGCATCCGAATTCACGTTCCGCATCACGACGACCCGTTTCGACGAGGACTACTCGCCGTCCGACGACTCGCGCATCACCACGAACTTCGCCAACCTGGCGCGCGGCGAGCACCGTCAGCAGAACCTCCGCAACGCCCTGACGATGATCGACCGACGGTTCAACGATCTGGCGCACTGGGACAACCCGAGCCGTGATCGCTACACCCTCGAACTCGAGATCGTCTCGGTCGCGATCCAGTTCGCCACGGAGGGGGAGGATCGGGAGTTCCCTCTTCTCGAGGTGCTGGAGGTGACCATCGTCGATCGCCTCACAGGCGCGCGCACCCAGGGGATCGTGGGCAACAACTTCTCCTCCTACATCCGCGACTTCGACTTCAGCGTGCGGTTGCCGGCGGCCAGCGAAGCCGCTGGCGGATTCACCGTTCCCGACGACTTCGGCGACCTGCACGGCAAGCTCTTCCAGCACTTCCTCGACTCCGAGGCGTACCGGGAGCGGTTCGCGCTGTCACCCGTCATCTGCATCAGCGTCTCGACGAGCAAGACGTACCGCCGCACCGAGAACCACCACCCGATCCTCGGCGTCGAGTACGAGCAGAAGGATGGCTCGCTGACCGACGAGTACTTCGGCAAGATGGGCCTCTCGGTCCGCTACTTCATGCCGCGGGGCAGTGTCGCCCCGCTGGCGTTCTACTTCCGCGGGGATCTGCTGAACGACTACACGAACCTCCAGCTCATCGGCACGATCAGCACGATGGAGACGTTCCAGAAGATCTATCGGCCGGAGATCTACAACGCGAACTCCGAGGCGGCGAGCATCTACCGGCCGACGCTGGAGCAGCAGGACTATTCGGTGACCAAGATCGCCTACGACCGCGAGGAGCGGAGCCGGCTCGCGACCGAACAGGGGCAGTACGCGTCGGATCACCTCATGAAGCCGCACGGCGAGCTCCTCGAGAGATGGGCCGCCGGCCGCTCCGCTGACTCGCTGGTGTCCGTCGGATGACGAACGGACGAGCCCCGATCATGCCCGGGATCCTTCCCACGTCGATCGTCGGCAGCCTGCCCAAGCCCTCCTGGCTGGCCGAGCCCGAGAAGCTCTGGTCTCCGTGGAAGCTGGAGGGCGATGCCCTGGTGGAGGGCGTGCAGGACGCGCTCCGCATCACCGTGCACGAGCAGCGTCAGGCGGGCATCGACATCATCAGCGACGGGGAGCAGTCGCGCCAGCACTTCGTCACGACGTTCATCGAGCACCTCTCCGGTGTCGACTTCGACCAGCGCGAGACCGTGCGCATCCGCGACCGGTACGACGCCAGCGTGCCGACCGTGGTCGGTGCGGTGAGCCGCGAGAAGCCCGTGTTCGTCGAGGACGCGAAGTTCCTCCGCCAGCAGACCGACCAGCCCATCAAGTGGGCCCTCCCCGGTCCGATGACGATGATCGACACGCTCTACGACCGCCACTACAAGAGCCGCGAGAAGCTGGCCTGGGAGTTCGCGACCATCCTGAATCAGGAGGCGAAGGAGCTCGAGGCGGCCGGCGTGGACATCATCCAGTTCGACGAGCCCGCCTTCAACGTCTTCTTCGACGACGTGCAGGACTGGGGCGTGGCTGTGCTCGAACGCGCAGCCGAGGGGCTGCGCGCGGAGACCGTCGTGCACATCTGCTACGGGTACGGGATCAAGGCGAACACCGACTGGAAGGCGACCCTCGGCTCGGAGTGGCGGCAGTACGAGAAGTCGTTCCCGCTTCTGCAGCAGTCGAGCATCGACACCGTCTCGCTGGAGAGTCACCACTCGCACGTTCCTCTGGATCTCATCGAGCTCATCCGGGGCAAGAAGGTCATGCTCGGCGCCATCGATGTCGCCAGCCGGACCATCGAGACTCCGGAAGAGGTCGCCGACACGCTCCGCAACGCCCTCCGCTTCGTCGACGCGGACAAGCTCGTGCCGAGCACGAACTGCGGATTGGCGCCGTTGTCGCGTGACGTCGCCCGCGGCAAGCTGCGGGCGCTCAGCGCGGGCGCCGCTCTCCTTCGCGAGGAGCTCGCCTCCGCGCCCTGATGGGCCTCGGCTTCCGCGCAGCGGTCCGAGGAGGTGGCGAGCGTGAACGCCCTCACGTCAGAGGCTTTTCCGTCGGCGCGTGTCCGGCGGTATGGTCGCGGGATGGATCTGCAGAGCATCTGGCCGCTGTTCGGCCTCTCGATCGAGACTCCCCGCCTGCGCCTGCGTCCCGTGCGCGACGAAGACCTCCCCGGCCTGGTCGATGCGGCCCTGGGTGGGGTGCACGAGCCCGAGCGCACGCCGTTCGGGTTCCCGTGGACGGATGCACCGGAAGACGAGCTGCCGAGCAACATGGCGCGGTTCCATTGGAGTCTCCGCAACCGCGTCGCCCCGCACGACTGGACGGTGGCCTTCGCCGTGCACGAGGGGGAGCGGATCATCGGCGCGCAGGATCTCGCGGCGTACGGGTTCTCGGATCGCCGCACCGTGAACACCGGATCCTGGCTCACCCGCTCCGCCCAAGGACAGGGGTTCGGGACGGAGATGCGGGCCGGCCTGCTCTCGTTCGCGTTCGACACCCTCGGGGCCGAATGGGCCGAGTCCAGCGCGGCGTCGTGGAATGAAGCGTCGCTCCGCGTCTCCTCGAAGCTCGGGTACCGTCCCAACGGTGTGACGCGCGTCTCGCCACGGGCCGGGGAACCCGTCGACGAGCAGCGGGTGCGGTTGCGCAGGGCGGACTTCGTCCGTCCGGACTGGGCGATCACCGTCCGTGGCCAGGGCCCCGCTTTGCGGCAGCTCGGCATCACGGCGTGACGCGACGACGCGCGGCGTGAACCGCAGCGCAGGCAGCAGGTCGGGCTCGGAGCCCCGCTGATGGCGATCGGTCAGAGCACGGGACGCTGGGTAGTCTGGCGCGCATGACGGATTCCGCAGACATCCCGACATCGCGCCCGATGAATGCGTGGCTCGACGCCCTCAGTGAGCCCACCGGCTCGCCGGGAGGGGGAGCGGCGTCGGGGGTCATGCTCGGAATCGCGGCATCGTTGATGCGGATGGTCGCCGGTTACACCCCGGACGAGCCCGCCGTGGCCGGGAGCGCCGACCGTCTCGCGCGTGTTCGCACCGATCTCCTGGAGGCGGTCGAAGCGGATGGCGTGGTGTCGGCGCGCTTCGGAGCCGCGCTGGCGCTCGACGCCGACGACCCGGAGCGGGACGAACGGGTCGCACAGGCCGCCCTCGACGCCGCCGCTTCCGTGGCGGAGCTCGGCTCCCTCGGCATCACTCTCGTCTCGGACGCAGACGCGCTCGCCGCGGACGGAAACCCCAACCTCGCGGTGGACCTCGCTGTCGCGATGGAGGCTCTGGTCGCGGGGCTGTCGGGTGCGTCCGTGAATCTCCGCGCGAATCTGAAGACGGCGCGCGCCCACGGTGCATCCTCTTCCCTGCTCGGCAGCCGGGAGGAGGACGTCGCGCGTTTGGCCGAAGCGCGGACCCGGATCGGGCGGATCTCCGCCGCGCTGTCCGCACGCCTGGAGTGACGACGCGTCCACCCACGGTCGCGGATTCCCGACTCCGTTAGGCTCGCGTCATGGCACAGCCGCAGTCCCCCGGCCGGGGCGCCGACCCGAAGGC
>Ga0172374_1002521_pt1 | contig 11563 bp, 11 predicted proteins | sample LakKiv3m_FD_114536 | JGI IMG/M metagenome (GOLD analysis project Ga0172374, IMG submission 114536) | Freshwater microbial communities from Kabuno Bay, South-Kivu, Congo - kab_092012_10.3m | ecosystem: Environmental > Aquatic > Freshwater > Lake | place: Democratic Republic of the Congo... | reverse complement strand
GTTTGGGCCGCACCCTTCGACAGGCTCAGGGTGAGCGCAGGGGGGGTGATGTTGAAACGCACTTCGGCGAAATTGCCTGCATGACCGCGGTCGCCGGGGCGTTCGACGAGGACGTCCTGCTCGGTGCCGACCAGCGATTGGAGCCACGCAGCGCGGTGTTCGGCGGCGCGGGTGCGCAGCTGGGCGGCGCGGGCCTTTACCTCTGCCGGGGCGATTTGCGGCATTCGCGCGGCCGGGGTGCCGGTGCGCGGGCTGAAGGGGAAGATGTGGGCGTGGACGATGTCGCAATCGGCGATCAGCGACAGGCTGTTGGCGAACATCTCCGGGGTTTCGGTGGGGAAGCCTGCGATGATGTCCGCGCCGATCGCGATTTCTGCGCGGGCGGTTTTCAGGCGTTCGACCAGCGCGACGGCGTCGGCGCGGGCATGGCGGCGCTTCATGCGTTTCAGGATCATGTCGTCGCCTGCCTGCAAGGACAGATGGACGTGCGGCATCACGCGCGGTTCCTGGGTGAGCAGCGCGAACAGGCGGTCGTCGATCTCGATCGAATCGAGCGACGACAGGCGCAGGCGTTTCAGATCCGGGACATGGCGCAGGATGCGTCCGACCAAAGCGCCGAGATCGGGCTTGCCGGGCAGATCATGGCCATAGCTGGTGAGGTCGACGCCGGTCAGCACGACTTCGCCATGCCCCTGTGCGACGACCGCCGCGATATGGTCGATCACCGCGCCTGCGGGCACCGAGCGGCTGTTGCCGCGGCCATAGGGGATCGCGCAGAAGGTGCAGCGATGGTCGCAGCCATTCTGAACCTCGACAAAGGCGCGGGCGTGGCCGGTAAAGGCGTGGGCGAGGTGCGGCGCGGTTTCGCGGACCGCCATGATGTCGCCGACCGCCATCCGGTCGTTCGCCGCCCAGACCGCGGGGTCGAGCTTTTCGGCATTGCCGACGACGCGGGCGACCTCTGGCATGTTGGCGAAGCTGGCGGGGTCGATCTGCGCGGCACACCCCGTCACGACGATTTCGGCGCTTGGGCGCGCGCGTTTGGCGCGGCGGATCGCCTGGCGGGTCGATCGCACCGCTTCGTTGGTGACGGCGCAGCTGTTGACGACCACCATGTCGCGCTGTCCGACCAGCGCACGGATCGTTTCGCTCTCGGCGATGTTCAACCGACAGCCCAGGCTGACGATTTCGGCCTGCTGCAGAGACGAAGGAGACGACATGGCGGCTGACTTAGACGGTGATCGCGTCAAATAGAACCGTTTGTGTCGAGTAGGGTTCGAGCGAAGTCGAGAATCCGTATCGAGACAGCGCTGATGATCCCTCGATACGCCTTCTCGACAAGGTCGAAGGCTACTCGGGACGAACGGGGAGTAACGATGGAAGCGGCAGCATTGAACGCGACAACATCCGCGCGCGAGGTCAACGACTATTGGTTCGCGCTGAGCACCGAGGAACAGTTCGCCAAGGATGCGGACCGCGACGCCGAGATCGCCGCGCGGTTCGGCGATTTGCGCGATCGACTGCTGGCAAGCGGCGCCGACGGGTGGCGCGGCGATGCGAACCGGATGCTCGCGGCGATCATCGTGCTGGACCAGTTTTCGCGCAACATCCATCGTGGCTCGCCGGAGGCGTTCGCGGCGGACGACCTGGCGGTGCAACTGACGCTGGAGGCGGTGCGCGCGGGGTTCGACCTGGAGGTGACGCCCGAACGGCGCGCGTTTCTCTACATGCCGCTGATGCACGCCGAGCATCTGGGGTTGCAGCGTTACGCAATCGCCTTGTTCGAGGAGGCGGGGCTGGACGAGCAGGTCAAGTTCGCGCGCGATCACGCCGACGTCATCGAACAATATGGCCGCTTTCCGCATCGCAATGCGGTGCTGGGCCGCGAAAGCAGCCCGGCGGAGCAGGAATATCTCAGCCGACCTGACGCTGGCTGGTGACACCTTCGCTTTGCGGAAGCGGCGCATCGGGCGCGCCGAGACGGATCAGACCGCGTTCAGCGAGGAGGCGGCGCGCGCCCGCGACCGATACGGGCTTGCCGTAATACCAGCCCTGACCCTTCATGCAGCCGATCGACCGCAGCCGTTCCTGAACCTCGGCATCCTCGACCCCTTCGGCGGTGACCGGCAGGTTCAGGCTTTCGCCCAGCCGGACGATCGCGGTGACGATCGCGGCCGAATCGGCGCTGTCGTTGATCGAGGTGATGAAGCTCTTGTCGACCTTGATTCGGTCGAACGGCAGCGCGCGCAGGTGCGCGAGGCTGGAATAGCCGGTGCCGAAATCGTCGAGCGCGACGGCGATGCCCTGATTCTTGAGGCTGCCGATGATCGACTGCGCGAGCGCGAGATTTTCGAACAGCGCGCTTTCGGTGATCTCGATCTCCAGCCGGTTAGCGGGGAAGCCGGTTTCGACCAGCGCCTTGATGATCTTTTGCGCGAGCCAGGGGTCGCGCAGCTGAGTCGGCGAGATGTTGATCGACAGCGACAGCGACGGATCCCAGTCGCGTGCAGCGGTAAAGGACTGGCGCATGATCGACAGCGACAGATCGCCGATCATGCCCGAATCCTCGGCAATGCCGATAAAGGCATCGGGCTGGATCAGGCCGCGCAGGGGATGTTCCCAGCGTGCGAGCACTTCGAAGCCGGTCAGCTTGCCGGTGTCGAGGTCGATCTGTTGTTCGAAGAACGGCACGATTTGGCCCTTGGGGATTGCGGTGCGCAGGCCCAGTTCGAGGTCGTTGCGCGCTTTCAACTCGCGCTCCATCGATGCGTCGAACCAGGCATAGCGGTTTCGGCCCGCCTTTTTCGCGGCATACATGGCGATGTCGGCCGAGCGCAGCAGGGCATCCATCGACGGGCATTCGAAATCGGAACGCGCGATGCCGATCGATGCGCTGACATGACAGCGCACCCCTTCGGCGTCGAGCGGCTGGGCGAGGTGCGAGACGAGCGCCTGCGCCACCCATTCCACCGTTTCGGGGTGCGCGGGGTCGAACGTCATGCCGCACGCGAATTCGTCGCCACCCAGGCGGGCGATGACGGCGTTGTCGGGCAAAACGGACGCAATCTTTTGCGCCGCGGCCCGCAGCAGGGCATCGCCGACGGCATGGCCGTGCATGTCGTTGACCGTCTTGAACTGGTCCAGGTCGATCAGCATCAGCGCCATCGCCTTGCCCCGCCGTTCGGCCTGGGCATACATCGCCGCACCTTCGTCGGCGATCGAGCGGCGGTTGAGGAAGCCGGTCAGCGAATCGCGGCTGGCGAGCAAATTCGCGCGCGCTTCCGCTGCCGTCCTGACCGAAATTTCCCGGCGAAGCGCGTTGTGGCGCCGCCAGCCGAGCAGGATGAGCGCAATGTTGAGCAGCAATGCGGTGATCAGCAGGGGATCGACCGACGCGCCGCCCCGCAGCCACCAATTGGCCGCGCCGCCAAGGACGGTGCCCGCCGTTCCGATGAACAGGATAATCGCCGCGGTGGTGACGCCCGCGGTCAACAGGCTTCGCGGTGCGATGCTGCCTTGAGGGGGCAAGTCTTTCAGCAGGTCCGCTGACATGAGTACGCCTTTCGCTCTGCCCGATCGGATAATTGCGGGTTGGCCTCCATCGTCGCACGGGCGCGGTTGCCGATAGGTTAAGGCGGTCGAGCCTTGCCATTGGGGCGGGATACGGCTAACGCGCGCCCATATTCGTTCCCGACGAACGACAAGGCGAAGCCCCACGGGGTAGGCCGGCCGACGAGGTTTCGTCCGCCGGCTCGTTTTGCGTTCGGCCAGGCAACGAGAATTGGAGTGACGATGTTCGAGTCCCTTAGCGATCGGTTGGGCGGTGTATTCGATCGCCTGCGCGGTCGCGGCGCACTGAACGAAGCCGATGTACGGACCGCGATGCGCGAAGTGCGGATCGCGTTGCTGGAAGCCGATGTCGCGCTGCCGGTGGCGCGCGCGTTCGTCGACCGCGTCACCGAAAAGGCGGTCGGGCACGAAGTGCTGCGGTCGATCACGCCGGGCCAACAGGTCGTCAAGATCGTCCATGACGCGCTGGTCGACATGCTGGGGCCGGACACGGCCGAGCTTGAGATCGACACCACGCCGCCTGCGGTCATCATGCTGGTCGGCCTGCAGGGGTCGGGCAAGACCACGACCACCGCCAAGCTTGCCAAATTGCTCAAGAAGCAGGGCAAGAAGGTCATGATGGCGTCGCTCGACGTCAATCGCCCGGCGGCGCAGGAACAGTTGGCGGTGCTCGGCACCCAGACCGACGTCGCGACGTTGCCGATCGTCAAAGGGCAGGCGCCGGTCGATATCGCGCGGCGTGCGCTTCAGTCCGCCAAGTTGCAGGGCCATGATGTCTTGATGCTCGACACCGCCGGTCGCCTGCATGTCGACCAGGCGCTGATGGACGAGATGAAGGCGGTCGCGGACATCGCGACGCCGCAGGAAATCCTGCTGGTCGTCGATTCGCTGACCGGTCAGGACGCGGTCAATGTCGCGCAGAACTTCTCGGATCAGGTGCCGCTGACCGGCGTGATCCTGACGCGGATGGACGGCGATGCGCGCGGCGGTGCGGCGCTGTCGATGCGCGAAGTCACCGGCAAGCCGATCAAGTTTGCGGGCATGGGCGAAAAGCTCGATCAGATCGAGCCGTTCCATCCCAAGCGCGTCGCGGGCCGCATATTGGGCATGGGCGACGTCGTGTCGCTGGTCGAAAAGGCCGCGCAGGCGATCGAGCAGGAAGATGCCGAACGGATGGCCGAGCGGTTGTCCAAGGGCAAGTTCGACATGAACGACCTGCGCGGGCAATTGTCGCAGATGCGCCGGATGGGCGGCATCGGCGCGCTGGCGGGCATGATGCCCGGCATGAAAAAGGCGCAGGCGGCGATGGCGGCCGGCAATGTCGACGAGCGCATTCTGTTGCGTATGGACGCGATGATCACGTCGATGACGCCCAAGGAGCGTGCCAATCCGGCGCTCATCAACGCCAAGCGCAAGATCCGCATCGCCAAAGGCTCGGGCACGACCGTTCAGGACGTGAACAAGCTGATGAAGATGCACCTCGAAATGCAGAACGCCATGAAAAAGATCAAGAAGATGGGCGGCCTGAAGGGCATGCTCGGAATGCTTGGCAAGGGCGGGATGGGCGGCCTGGGTAATGCGCTGGGCGGCCCGCAGATGGGCGAAATGATGAAACAGGCCGGGGGCGGGCTCCCCGGACTTGGCGGACCGGGGGGCAAGGGCGGGATGCCGCAACTGCCGCCGGGCCTCGGGGATATGTTGAAGAAGAAGTGAGGCGCTTTCCCTTTTCGTCGCCTCTGCGAAAGCAGGGGCATCGGGGAGAGGGAGCGGAACGACCACCGGGATATCCCAGCTTTCGCTGGGATGACGAATTTGAGCAAAGAAGGACTAGATTAACATGGCAACCAGCATTCGCCTGTCGCGTGGCGGCTCCAAGAAGCGCCCTTATTATCGCATCGTCGTCGCCGACGCGCGCGCGCCGCGTGACGGCAAGTTCATCGAAAAGATCGGCACCTATAACCCGTTGCTCGGCAAGGACGACGAAAAGCGTGTCGTGCTCGACAGCGACCGCGCGAAGCATTGGCTGAGCGTCGGCGCGCAGCCGACCGATCGCGTCGCCCGCTTCCTCGACGCAGCAGGCGTTCGCGAACGTGCGGCACGCAACAATCCGAACAAGGCGAAGCCCGGCGAAAAGGCCACCGAGCGCGCCGAAGAACGCGCCGAGAAGCTGAAGGCGGCGGAAGAAGCCGAAGCGGAAGCCAAGGCAGCAGCAGCAGCGCCGAAGGAAGAACCGGCGGCTGAAGAAGCACCGGCTGAAGAAGCGGCTGCCGAAGCACCGGCGGAAGAAGTTGCGGCGGACGAAGCCTCGACCGAAGAAGCCAAGGCCGAGTAATCGCTGATGGGCGGATCAGCAAAGCCTCTCTCCTTCAGGGGAGGGGTTGGGGTGGGGCGTTTGAAATGACCCGACCTCACCACGACCGCCCCACCCCCAACCCCTCCCCTGAAGGGGAGGGGCTTGATAATCGACTAGTCACCCTGGCCGTCATCATCGGCGCGCATGGCGTGGCGGGCGAGGTCCGGCTGAAGAGCTTTGCCGACGATCTGGCGAATTATCGTTCGTTCAACGGCGGTAAACTGACGCTTAAGTCTTTGCGGGCCGGGAATAACGGCGCGATCGCCCGCTTTGCCGAGATTTCGGACCGCAACGCGGCAGAGGCGATGCGCGGGACCGAATTGTCGGTCGCGCGGTCCGAATTGCCGCCGCTGGGCGACGGCGAATATTATCATGCCGTCCTGATCGGCCTGGGCGTCGTCGACGATGCGGGGCTTGAGGTCGGACATGTCGTCGCCATCGAGAATTTCGGCGCGGGCGACGTGATCGAGATCGAACGCCCCGCGTCCGATGACGGCAAGCGGGGCAAGCGCTTCATGGTGCCGATGCGCGCGGAAGCGGTGCCGGAGTGGGATGCCGAGCGACTGGTGGTCGCCGCGGGCTATGTCGAGGGCGCGTGATCGGTTAGATTCGGCGCATGACGCTGGGCGGATTGATCATCGTGTCGCTCGTCACCGCAATTCTGGGATGGCTGTTCGGTGCGTTCGTCGTGCGACGACAGATGCCGGGACGATTCGTTGCGACCATATTGCTCCCCATTGCAGCGATATTCGCGATCCAGATTTCGTCGAGGATCGGCGACCCACCCGCCGAGGCCGGTTGGCAGGCGGTCCTGGTGGGTGCGGCGGTGCTCTATGCATTCTTTTCCCTGTCCGTTTCGCTGTTAATGGCTTTCATCATGGAGCGCGGCTGGGGTTACCGCGCGCCATGAGGGGCAATGGGGTGGGCTGAGCTAGCGCCTCCCCAACAACCATTCGCCCGCGAGCGCGACGAGCATCGTCAGGCCGGTTAGCGGCAGCGCCAATCCCACGACCAGCATCGCCATCGCCACGCGCCGCGACGTTGCGGGATCGGCGATCGGCGCAGGCGCGAGTCGACGGTTGCCGCGGCGTTTCCACCACAGAACCGGCGCGGTGACGCACAGGATCAGCGTGCCGATCGCGCCTGCCAGCATGAGCAGCCGGTTCGGCTCGCCATATTGCTGGCCCATATGGGTGTAGAGCCCCCATTCGAAGATGCGCGCGCCGACGCCGAAATCCTTCGATCGCGCGTCGAGCAGCACCGCGCCGTCCTGCGGATCGACATAGACGACATGCGCGTCGCTCGCGTTGGTGACGGCGGCGGAGATCAGCCAGGGTTGGCCGCGTTCGCGCGGCGGGCGGAGCGTGTAGGGGGCGGCAAGACCGCGTGCCCGGGCGATGGCGAGCACCGCGTCGGCGTCGATAATTGAGGCTTGACCGGCGTGCGGAACGGCGGCGCGCTGCATCGACCAGGGGAGGGCGGGGTCGTCCTTGTCCGCGGGCTGCTCCGGTGCGTGGTGGCCGGTCGCGGGTGCGACGCCGGGCGGGCGGGGCCGACCGCTTTCGGTCTTGGCAATGACGGTCTGCATCGCCGCACCCCAGACGACCGACCAGGACAGGCCGCTCGCCGCGAGGAACAACGGACGATCCCCACGGTCGCACCGGTCCATGCGTGCACGCGCCGCCATTTGCCCCGCGCGCCGCCACGTCGAAACGCGGCGGTCGCGCGGCGCGGCCACCACAGGACGAAGCCGGTCAGCACCAGCACGATCGCCCAGCCCGCGACGATCTCGATCATCGCATTTCCGACGGGGCCGGTGATCGACAGGCTGTGGAGTGTCTTGACCGTCTCCATCACGCCGCCTTCGGTCGTCTCCCCCAGCACGCGCGCGTCGCCAGGATCGACGAATATCGTGCGACTGTCGCCATCGCGGTCGATGGTCGCGCGCCAGCTGTCGCGCGGACCGGGGCTGCTGGTATACTCGACCAGCCGTGCACCGGTCTGGCGTTCGATTCCCGAAATGAGCGCGGCCGGTCCACGCGGCTCTCGGGTTTCGACCACACTCCAGTCGGCATAGAGCCAGCGTTCGATTTCGGGTTTGTAGAGATAGAGGCCGCCAGTGATGGCGAGCCATGCAAGGAAGGGTAGGATCAGCAGCCCGGCATAAAAGTGCCAGCGCCACACGGCGCGGTGCAGGACGGTCGCGCGCAACGGCGGCGCATCCGTGGGAAGACGGTTCATGTATGTTTATCCTGTAAATGCCGTACGGCGCACGGCATGGATCGGTCGATCGGACGCAGGCGTCCGGCGATCAGGTCAGGATAATGATCGGGGGTGCTTGGCTCGGGGGACGCGGGGCTACGTTTCGCAGGCGCGGCAGGCTGGCGCGCGGAACCGTTCCGAGCGCCATGACCAAAGCGATGGCGATCGCCAGCAACAGCGGATCGGCCGCGGGCATGGCGGGGGTGCCGAGTCCGGTATAGGCGCAGGGTGTCGCCTTGGCCTGACGGTGGTCGGCGGGCTCGACGGGTTGGCCGTCCGCACCGAGCAGGACTGTCTGGACGCCCTGACCGGTGCACAGCTGCACCGCCATTTGTCCGGGTGTGGGCATATATCCGGCAGGGACCAGTAATTTGAGCGCGAGCACGCAGGCGAGCGCTATCGCCCACCATCCGCCAGTCGCATTCGAGGGTCGCAATCCCGTCACATCCTGCGCCATAGGGCGGCGCGTTGCGCGTGTCAGCCCATTTCCTCTCGTTCGCGCTCCAGCGAATCGAGGATGCGGTGGCCGGCCATGAACACCGCGATCGGGCAAAGCGCGAACATGAACCAGCCGAGCCAGCCGGGATATTTCTGAACGAAATGCACGCCGCGTTCGGTCGCGCCGAGGGCGAGGCCGTAGATGATGAGAAATGCTTCGAACTTGGTCTTGATGACGAACAGGCGGGCGATGCGACTCCACATGGCGAAAGGTTAAGCAAGCATCGCGCCAGCCGCCGAAATCCGCGGTTTGCGGGTTAACGAAAATGGTTACCTGTCAATTAATCCGACAGAAATTCGGGGAGATCGAGCGCCTTCAGCAATGCGGTGCGCGCGGCAACAATGCGCTCGACCAGCGCCGGATCGCCGATCTGGTCCTGCGCGATTTGCTCCGGCCAATGTTCGGCGATGACGGCGGCGATGCGGTCGAGCTTCGCTTCATCGATCAGAAAGCGCGGATCGATCGTCGCGGGATCGGCGACGACGCGCAGGCGCAGACAGGCGGGGCCGCCGCCATTGGCCATCGATTGGCGAACATCGACCACTTCAAGGCGGCGGATCGGACCGTTGCCCGCGACCATTTCCTGGAGCCAGGTCCAGACGCGGACGTTCTCCTGCGCTTCGCTGGGCAGGATCAGCGCCATTTCTCCGGTCGGCAGGGTGACGAGCTGGGCGTTGAACAGATAGGACTGGATCGCATCGGCCAGGGACACACGGTCGGCGGGGACTTCGACGATTTCGGCATCGGGCATGATGGCGCGAAGGTCGTGGTAGAAACCCTCTTTGTCGGCGAAAGCCTGTTCATGCGCGAACAGCACGCGTTCGTTGGCGACCGCGACGACGTCGTTGTGGAACGCGCCCGCGGCGATGGCCGCTTCGGACTGCTGGACAAATAATGTCCGTGCGGAGTCGAGGCGGTGGGCGCGGGCGATGGCTTCGCTCGCCTCTCGATGCTGGCGCGCGGGGAACGGCCCGCCGGAGATGCCATAGACGAAGATTTCGATGCCAGGCACGCCGTGCGTCGCGCACATCCGCATATGGTTGGCCGCACCCTCGTCGCCGAACGGGGCGGGGACGGGTGCGTGGACTGCGAAGGCGTCCTGCGCGAAGGCGAGGCGAAGCTGCGCCAGCGTCTCGCGCCATTCGTGGCTGCGGTGCGGCATGGTGACGAGGTTAGCGACGGTCAGGTGGGTGCGGCCGTCCGCGGTATCGGGCGCGGGCGAGACGGTCGCGGCATTGGCCGCCCACATCGACGAAGCCGACAGCGCCTGCGCCTGGAGGTGCGCGGGCGCCTTTTCATAGTCGATCGAAAGTGACGACAGCCAGCCGGTATCGGGCCGCAACTGGGGCACGAATACCCCCTGTGTCAGCCCGAGCCGGAGGTTGGCGCGCATCTTTTCCACGCCTTGCAGCGCGGCGGCGCGGGGCTGGCTGACCTTGCCGCTATTTCCCGTGGCGGCGAGATTGCCGGGGCTGAGCCCTGCATAATTATGGCTGGGGCCGATGATGCCGTCGAAATTGATCTCGAGGAGCATGTCAGCGCCCGACATGGCTGACGCGGTCGCCGACCGACACGCCCAGCGCGCGGGCGGTGTCGGCGGTTAGCGTGATGGTATCTCCCGAGACGTGACAGTCACCCGACACCGCGACGAAATCGGCCAGCCGCCCGGTCGAAAGGATGGCGGTCGATTCCGCCTCGCCGATCTCCGCAACCTCGACATCGCGCGCCTCGCGGATCGAGCGGACGTCATCGACGCGCGCGGTCATGGTCGGGCCGCCATCGAAGATGTCGACGTAGTTCTCGTAACGAAAGCCTTCGTTTTCCAGCATTCGCATCGCCGCGCGCCCCGACGGGTGCGGCAGGCCGATCGCGGCACGCGCGGTCTCCGACAGCATCGAGATATAAATAGGATGTTCGGGCATCAGGTCGGCGATGAACTGGTTGCCGTGCGTGGCATTGAATTCGTCCGCCTGCTGGAAATTCATGCCGAAGAAGCGCCCAGCCACCCCGTCCCAAAACGGCGATCCGCCGGCCTCGTCGATCACGCCGCGCAATTCGGCCAGAATGCGGTCCGCAAAGCGCGCGCGGTGGGCGCGGATGAACAGATAGCGGCTGCGCGCGAGCAGCATACCTAGCCCCCCGGCGCGCTCGCCGGGGTGGAGGAACAGGCCGCCCACCTCGCTGCATCCTTCCAGATCGTTGGTCAGGCTCAGCAATTCGGCGCGGAAGGTGCGGTTCAGTTCCCGGCTGTGCTTGGTCAGCGTGTGGATGCGATAGCTGTAGAAGGGCCATTTCTGGCCGACCTGGGTGAAGATCTGGCAGGTGCCGCGCACTTCGCCGGTGTCGATATTCTCCAGAACCAGCACGAACAGTTCGTCGCGTACGCTGTCTTCGTCGCGGGCAAAGGCTTCGTGGCTGCGCTCCAGCTTGGCGGTTAGTGCAGGCTTGTCGGGGGGGAGATTGGTGAATCCGCCGCCGGTCAGCTTCGCCATTTCGTAAAGCGGCTGGAGATCTTGGTCGCGCGCGGCGCGGATGCGAAACGTCATGAAAGCCCTTTATTGGCGATGATGCGAAGGATGGTGACCGCCGACAGCGCGGCGCGTTCGCCCAGGCTTTCGGGGATCAGAAATTCGTCCGACGAGTGGATTGCACCGCCGCGTGCGCCCATCGTGTCGATGACGGGCACGCCGCACGCGGCGATGTTGTTGCCGTCGCACACGCCGCCGGTGGGTTTCCACGCGATCGGCTGTCCGAGTGCCGCGCCGACGTCGCGGACCAGGTGGAACAGGCGCTCGGCCTGCGGGTCGATCGGTTTGGGAGGGCGGTTGAAGCCGCCGTGGACATCGATGCGGACGTCATGTTCGCGCGCGACCAGCGCC
>Ga0172374_1002520_pt1 | contig 11572 bp, 10 predicted proteins | sample LakKiv3m_FD_114536 | JGI IMG/M metagenome (GOLD analysis project Ga0172374, IMG submission 114536) | Freshwater microbial communities from Kabuno Bay, South-Kivu, Congo - kab_092012_10.3m | ecosystem: Environmental > Aquatic > Freshwater > Lake | place: Democratic Republic of the Congo... | reverse complement strand
GGCCGATACCGGGAGCGAAGCGTGGCCCTGACTTACAACGATTCGGGCAATTTCATCGATGCCTGGGTCAAATTGACGGTCAACCCCCAATCCCCTTGTGTTTTCACCAGGGGGTTCTCCGTTCTGGAACTTCCGGTGAGGCATGGCGAGGGGAAGTTCTATGCCTCCCAGGAGACCCTTCAACAGCTCTTCCTGAACCATCAGGTCGTGATGCAGTATGCCGGAGATGACGGGGGGCCGGCTGACGGCGTCTGGCCGTGCAACCCCAACGGGTCGCTGAGGGATATTGCAGGGATCTGCGATGCGACCGGCCGGGTCTTCGGGCTCATGCCCCATCCCGAGGCCTTCAATCATTTTACCAACCACCCCGACTGGACCCGGAGGAAAGAGGACCTTGCGCGTCAGGGAGAGACTCCCTTTCCGGAGGAGGGAGAAGGCATTCTGATATTCCGCAATGCGGTCGAGTATATGCGGCGGCAGGGAGCGAGGAGCGAGGAGCGAGGAGCAAGGAGCAAATAGGTCTTATGTGACTTATTGGACCTATTAACCGCCCGGTTCACAGGGGAGCGATGAAGACACACACCGTCGACCGGAAAATCATGTGGGGGGACCTGGATTCCCTCGGGATTGTATTCTACCCCCGATTCTACGAGTGGTTCGATGCATCGGGCCATCTCTTTTTTGAGGCTCTTGGTCTGACCATCGGCGATATGTGGCGCAAGAGAAAGGTCCTCTTTGGTCTCGTGGAGACCTCGTGCCGATATCAGCGGCCGGGGAGATACCATCAGGAGGTCCGGATCACCACCCATGTGGATGCCCTGACAGAAAAGACGGCGTCATTGAAACACCTCATCAGTGATCGGTCCAGCGGGGCCCTTCTGGTCGAGGGATATGAAAAGCGGATCTGTCTGGATGTCTCCGATCCGGACAATTTCCGCGCCATCGATATCCCGCCTGACATCCTGACGGTCCTGCAACATGCGATGAAAGAGTGATCCGGACCCTTACGAATAATAATGGATTTCGGGGTTCGCCGGAATGACGGCGTGGAATTTATACATCTAATAATATCAATATATTAGGTGAACTTTGGACTGTGGAGTTACAAACATAGAGTCCAAAGTTTCTTGTCTCTTGCGACAGGATTTTCTGAGGCCTTTGTCGGGATTCATACCGGCAAACAGAAAAAATGGACATCTATGCATCCAACCACCTATTTCTTCTTGACTTTTGACAGAAAGTAGGGTAAAAAACACTATCTTCCGGCTGTCTGTGAAGTGCCGGCACAAAGAACGCGCGCTGTGGTTTAAGGTCGGGCGGCAACAGGTGTGCCTGCGGGTATTGGAGCGAATGTGGGTTCGGGTATGGGGAAAATGGCCTGAACCTCAGAAAAATGCTTGACATTTCTCTCATAACCTGCTAAACAAGCGGTCACGACGAAGGTTTATAACCCAACTATGAACGAGGAAACGCTTAAAACTGTCTACAGCTATTAGAGAAAGGAGGCGATAGTTCGAATATATTTTCAACAGGTTATAGAGTAGAGAGTGATGGTTAACCATAAACAAATCTTTATAGGAGGAGAGAGTGATGAAGAAACTATTTGTAGTGGGTTTGGCTGCCCTGTTGCTGGTTGCGTTTGCAGTGCCGGCAATGGCCGATGTCAAGATCGGCGGCATCATATTTACGGATTTCTATTATATTGATAGAGACAAGGACAACATGTTCAACCCCCAAAGAGGACATAGCTCCTACAGTAACACTGCCATTCAGGTGCCTAACATTACCCGTCTGTATGGCCGGTGGACCAACGAAGACAACGTGGGGATGTACATCGAGTTCGGTCTCGGACAGGGCGGCGGCGGCATCGACGCCAGCAGCTCCGACGACCAGAACAGTGCCGTCGTCCGGCATGCTTACGGCTGGTGGGACGTGAACCCCATGTTCCAGATCATGGCCGGTCATTCGACCACGCCCTTCTCGCCGTTGAATCCTAACCAGTTGCTGGGCACCCGTTCCGGCAGCGTCAACATCATCGGCGTTGGCTATGGCGACTACTATGCGGGCCGGTTTGCACAGGTCAGGGGTACCTTCAGCTTCGCCAAGGTGGCAAAGCTCGAGATCGCCTTGGTGGACCCGAACGGCGCGCAGAGCGCCGGCGGTCAATTCTATCCGAGCTCCTACAGGGCCAACAACACCGTGATCCCCAGGGTCGATGTGAGCGTTCCTATCTATTTGGGGCCGGTTCACCTCTATCCCGGCATCCTGTGGCAGAGACGCGGCGTTGATGGGACTCCCAACAATATTGACGATAACATCACGACCTGGATTGCCACCCTCGGCGCCAAAATGGGTTTTGGCCCCTTCGGCTTCATGATTGAGGGTAACTACGGTGAAAACTGGGGCAATACCCGGGGTCTGGCGGGTTATAGCCAGCCGGCACGGATCTCATCCGCTTCCCTCAAGAGCAACTACGATATTAACAATGCCGAAACCTATAGCTGGTGGGTGGACCTCTCTTATAAATTCGGGCCTATTACCCCCAGCCTGATCTACGGCCAGATGAAGACCGAGAACAAACTCAGCGGAACAGAGTCGGACACTTCGGCCAAAAGCCAGATGTACGGCGTCAGCGTCCCGATCGACCTGGCCAAGGGCTTCAGGCTGCGTCCTGAGTTGATGTGGTATGACGATGGTGATATGAAAATTGAAGGTCGCACATCAGAAAATCTGGGCAAATACATGATTGCCGGCGTGCAGTTCCAGATCACCTTCTAACCACGTGAAGTATCTATCCGGGGGCCTTCGCCACGCAGGCCCCTGCTGAATCAAAAGCCCCCTTCCTTATACGAAAGGAAGGGGGCTTTTTTTGGCCCTTATCGGGCGATCGAAAAGAACTGTTGATTCACTGGGCCTTCCAGGGTATAAATAAGGCCATAAATAAGAGAACAGATTTTGAGCCCTGATGCCCATATGAAAAATGCGAAACCTTGCAATCGGCTTTGGACCGTTTCTCCTTGACAGCAAATCGGGTTTCAGGTATTCCGACGCTAAGGAAAAGCGCTCATATACGTTGAGAGCCAATGTCGTTAAGCCCAAATGGAGTACGGGGCAGGTGCGGCTTCAGCCGCACATCGAGGCTGTTGCCCATGTTGTGCGGCTGAAGCCGCACCTACAGAGATCAATCCAATAAATAGGCGGCGTAAGAAAAAGGAGGGGAGTTATGAAAAGGCGATTTGGAGTAGGTTGTCTGTTTTTAGTCCTGGGGATCGTTTTTTCCTTTTCCGCATATGCGGCTGATCCCATTGTCATCGGCGTGCCGACATCGACGGGATTCGTGGAGGGAAAGGAAGGGCTTGCCATTGTGGAGATGGCAGTTGCGGACATCAATGCGAAGGGAGGAGTGAAGGTCGGTTCAGAACAGAGAATGCTCAAGGTGGAATCCATTGACATTCGCGATGCGGCGCCGGGCGTGCCGGTTCCTGAGGCCTTGATGGGAATTGAAAAGCTGATTCTGGAAAAGAAACCCGCGGCCCTTCTGATCGGCCCCTTCCGCTCCGAGGCCCTCCTTGCGGCCATGGATATTCTTGCCAAGTACAAGGTTCCCATGCTCGGGACCATCGCCATGACCCCCGCCTCCGAGGGAAAGATCAAGCAGGAGCCGGACAAGTACAAGTACGTTTTCAGGACCTGCCTGAACGCCAAGTATCTGGTCTCCTATCTTGTGGGGATCATGTCCTTTGCGAACAAGGAATTCGGATTCAACAAGGTCTATATCATGCATCAGGATGTGGCCTGGGCCAGGGCGACGGCGGACGGCATGGTGAAGAATTATTTTGAGAAGGCCGGGTGGACCGTGCTCGGCCAGGAGAGTTATCCCACAGGGGCTTCGGATTTTTCTTCCGGGTTGATGAAGGCCCGGAGCAACGGCGCCCAGGTGATCCTTCCCATTTTCGATATGCCCCAGAGTGGAACGCTGGTGAAACAATGGAAATCCATGAAGGTTCCTGCGCTGATGGCCGGATTTATTTCTCCTCTTGCGGGACCAGGGGCATGGAAGACCTTTGATAAAAAAATCGGGGGGGCCATCAACTGCAATTTTGAGCTTGGAAGCGCCATTGCTTCGAAGAAGGTTCCGCCATCAGTGGATTTCTTGAAGGCTTACGAAAAGAAGTTCGGGAAGGCCATGGAAGCCGGTCACGGCCCTGGCCCCACTTGGGAGTCGGTGTACATTTTAAAGGAAGCGATTGAGAGGGCGGGAAGCCTTGATCCGGATGCCTTGGTCGCTGAAATCAAAAAAACAGACCGAACCGGGGTCATGGGACGCATCAAGTTCGACGACGGGCACCAGGCCATCTTTGGCATGGACCCGAAAGAGGCTGCGGTGGCATGCGTTTTTCAGTGGAATGATAAGGGGGAGCGGGTCAACGTGTTCCCCGAATCCATTGCCGATTCAAAAATCAAGTTGCCTGAAGGCCTGAAGTCGGCTAAGTGACGAAGGCACATAACACCGTCAACTACTCGCCCTCTCCGCATCTCTGGGAGAGGGCAGAGTAGGGGATGATCCAGGTATGCTCTTAGGAACGATTGTTTACGCCATCATCAACAGCGTTATCCTGATCCTGATGTCCATCGGGTTTAATCTGACCTTCGGGATCAGCGGGGTCTCCAACTTCGCCTATGGGGCGCTCTACATCCTTGCCGCCTTCGTGACCTGGATGCTTCTTTACCTTGTGGGGCTTCCCTATCTGGTTTCGGCTCTCCTGTCCATTCTGTTTACGGCCTTCATCGGCGCCTTGATGTATCGCTTCATCCTGATGCGCGTCCGAGGCCAGGTCCTCTCCGAGGTGATTGCCACCTTCGGGATAGGGTTGGCCATCCTCGAGTTTTTCCGGTACCTGGGTTTTGTCGGAGTGGAGTACGCACTTCCCGTGTTCATTGATGAGAGCTTCATGATCGGGAATGTGTATGTGGACATGCAGAGGATCCTGATTGTTCTATCCAGCGCCGTGTTGGTCTTTCTGCTTTGGTTATTTGTTCATCACACCTCCTTGGGCCTGGCTTTCAGAGGGATTGCCCAGGATGAACGCACGGCCCTAACCTTTGGGATGGACTCGGACTGGATCGCTACGTTGAGCGTCTCCTTTGGGGCAGGGCTTGCGGCCATTGCCGCAACGATTATCATCCCCTTAGGAACGATCACGGTGAGCCAGGGGTATGATGTGCTGATCAATGCCCTGGCGGTCTCCATTATCGGGGGCTTAGGGAGCACGGGCGGCGTGATCGTCGCCAGCCTTGTGGTGGGCTTTGCCCAGCGCTTTACCGATACCTACATCGGATCCCACTGGACCATGATCGTCAGCCTGGTGGCCATTCTGATCGTGCTCGTGATCAAACCCTCGGGCTTGTACGGAAAGCAGAAGGAGTTGGAAGAGAGAATCTGAGTAAGCGTTTAGGGGTTCAACGTTCAACGTTCAACGTTCAGGGTTTAGGGTCGTGTGGTTCAGGGTTCAGCGTTTAGGGTTTTCCACTAACGGGAAACGGGGAACCGGAAACGGGGAACCTGTGGGGGTTCAGGAGTCACGTGAAGAAAAGACGAGAGAGAATCGATCGGGGCATTAAGGTCAGGGCTGAAGACATTTTTGCCGTCTGTTCCTGGCGGGAGATGCTTTATCTGTCGGCGCCCAGACTCCTTCCCATCGTCGGCTTCATCGTTCTCCCCCTAATTCTCGGGGTGTACTGGCAGAGAGTTCTGCTCTCTGTGGCCATCTTTGCCCTTCTTGCCATTAGCTGGGATATTCTTGCTCAGAGCGGCATGGTTTCTCTCGGACAGGCCTTGTTTTTTGGAATGGGCGCCTACTGCTCCGGGATCCTCAACCATTACTTCGGCATTTCCCCCTTTGTGACGATCCCCATTGCAGCGGTCGTGGGAGGCGCCATTTGCACGGTTCTCCTTCTGCCGGTCCTGAGGCTTCGGGGCGTCTATTTCGCCATGGTCACGTTGATCATCCCCCTCATGCTGGAGCGGGTGATTGAGGCCACCAAGATCTTCGGCGGCACCGAAGGGATCAGCGGTCTCACCTCTCTCCCTTCCACCTGGCTGGAGCTTTACATTCTCCTGGCGGCTGTTCTTGCGGCCCTGTTCGGTTTCAGGCGGTTGATGACCTCGGATTATGGGCTGGTTCTCAAGGGCATCCAAGATAACGACCGTTCCGTCATGAACGCAGGGATCAACATCTACTGGTTCAAGATCCAGGCCCTTTTTATCGCCAGTGTCGTGGGCTCCTTTGCGGGCGCCATGATGACCCATGTCTACCGTTTTGTGGGCATGCCGGTGTTTGCCCTGGATTACTCCATTCTTCCCATCGCGGCCGCTATGGTGGGGGGGCCCGGATCTTTTGCAGGGGCGACTCTGGGCGCCTTTATCCTGGTGCCTCTTTCCGAAGCGCTTCGAGCCCTGGGCGGTTTGAGGATCGTCTTTTATGGCGTTTTCCTCGTCATTTTTGTTGTGGGGCTCCCCGAAGGGATCTTTCACTTCGTCGCGCGAAAATATCACCAGTTTGAGCGCTGGGTTGAGGTCGAGAAATGAGTGAAACTCCCCTGTTGAGGGTTGATGAGCTTTCAAAGGCCTTTGGAGGGGTTCAGGCCGTCAACCGGGTGAGCTTTGATCTCAACAAGGGGGATCTGCTGGGCATCATCGGCCCCAACGGCTCCGGCAAGACCACGACGGTCAATCTTATCACCGGTTTTGTGAAGGCCACGGGGGGACGAGTGATGTTTAAGGGACAGGAGATCACCCGCTTGGCCCCTTATAAGATCGTGCGTCTCGGCATCGCGAGAACCTTTCAGATGGTGAAACCTTTCTACCAACTCCCGGCCTTCAAGAACATGATCATCCCCCTGTATTCTCCAAGGGTGAAGGCCCTGGTCGGAGGTAAGTACGGAGACCGCAATGCGGTAGCCCTGGACCTGTTGGAGGAAGTGGGATTTGAGCGGGATGCCCAGGTGGCGTACAAGGCAGCCAGTGTCCTCCCTCAGGGGTATCTGAAGAGGCTGGAGCTGGCAAAGGCCATTGCCCTTCAGCCGGAACTGATGATTCTGGACGAACTCTTCTCGGGTCTAAGCCTGGCAGAAGTCGCCAGCATTGTGCCGATCATCGAGAAGCTTCTTCTGGAAGGGAAGACCATCATTATGATCGAGCATCGACTGAAGGAACTCTTCAGAATCGCCAACCGGCTGATCGTGCTCAACTTCGGTCGGAAGATCGCTGAAGGGTCAGCCAAAGAGGTCATGGAGAGCGACGAGGTCAAGAAGGCGTATCTCGGCTCGGAAGAATAAGGGGGGTTCAGCGTTCAGTGTTTAGGGTTCCCCGTTGATGACATCCCCTAACAGGGAACCGGGAGACTGTTAGAGGTCAGGGTTAGAGATCGATGAAGATCGAACGATTTGAAGATATTGAGGCATGGCAACTGGCCCGTGAGCTGACGCGGCGTGTTTGCCATCTAACAAAGAGGGCGGAGTTTTCAAAGGACTTCGGGCTAAAAAAGCAGGTTCAGGATGCCGCGGGATCTTCCATGCATAACATTGCGGAAGGGTTTGATTCGGAGACAAACCTGGAGTTTATTCGTTTTCTTCGGTATGCGAAACGGTCCTGTAGTGAAGTGCAGAGTCAACTTTACGTGGCGTTGGACCAAGATTATATAACGCAAGCGGAATTTCAGGATGTGTATGATCATGCTGGGCGCACCAGAGCAACCATTCGTGGTTTCATCAAGTACCTTCTGGCTTACGAGCAAAACCAGCGAAAGAAAACAAAAACCCTAAACCCGAGGGGGTTTCCGGTTCCCCGTTTCCGGTTTGCGATTAACCCTAAACCCTAAACCCTAAACCCTAAACCTCTGAACCCAAGGGGGTTTCCGGTTCCCGTTTCCCCGTTTCCGGTTTGCGATTAACACTAAACACTAAACCCTAAACCTCTGAACCTTATACCCATGATGCTCGATGTTTCCAATCTCATGGTCTTTTTTGAAAATGCGCTGGCGCTCAATGACTTCAGCATGAAGGTCGAAGAGGGCGAGGTCGTCGGCGTTATCGGCTCCAACAGCGCGGGAAAGACCACCCTCATGAATACGCTTTCAGGCCTCATTATCGACATGCGCACGAAGGAGAAACGGAGGGGCGGGGAGCGGATTACCGTTTACGGTAAGGTTGTCTTTGACGGAGAAGACGTCACGGAAACCAGCCCGAGCGAGCGCGTGAAAAAGGGCATCGTGCTTTCAAGAGAGAGACACCCGGTTTTCCCGGAAAGCAGTGTGGTGGAAAATCTGAAAATCGCCGGATATCTTCGAAAGAAACTGCAGATCCATGAGGCGATGGATGATGTATTCAAGCTCTTTCCTGCCCTCATCCACCTCAGGACTCGAAAGGCGGGTTTCCTGAGCGGGGGAGAACAGCAGATGCTCGCTATCGGCATGAGCCTGGTGGTCAAGCCAAGGCTGTTGCTCCTGGACGAACCGCTCCTGGGACTCAGCCCCATGATGCAGAAGACGCTCGTGGGTGCCATTTGCAACCTAAAGAAAGACTCGGGGATCACGGTATTGCTGACCGAGCAATTCGCGAGGCCCGTGCTCCCGATCATCCACAGGGGATACGTCATAGAAAACGGCATGCTGACGCTCAACGGGACCGGCCAGGAGCTCATGGACAACCCCGAGATCAAGGCGGCTTACTTCGGGGTTTGAGGCATCCTGCAAGCGTTCAGAAAACCCTAAATCTTGAACATCCAACATCCAACATCCAACATCGAACGTCCAACGTCCAACTATTGAACCCTAAACCTTGAACCCTAAACGGTTCGAAGGCAATGAATCAGACGACGGGCTACAACATTTATGCCACCTTTGACGAGACGGCTCGAAGGCGGGGCGATCATGCAGCGGTCATCTATCTTGGAACGCGGTACTCCTACCTTGAAGTGAGGAGGCTGGCCGAACGGTTCGCTGCGGCGCTGCATGGCCTTGGCGTGAGGCCTAACCAGCGAGTGATGCTCTATATCCCCAATACGCTCCAGTGGGTGGTGACGTGGCTTGCGATCCAGAGGGTAGGCGCGGTCGCTGTTCCCATTACCCCCATCTACACGCCTCATGATCTTCGATATATCGCCAATGACAGCGAAGCGGAGGCCATCGTCTGCGCGGACACCAACTTTGGGTACGTGAAGAGGGTGTTGTCCGAGACCCAAATCAAAACCGTGATGGTCACCCGCATGGCAGACCTCCTCCCCTGGTGGAAAAGGGCCTTCGGTTATCTGTTCGACGTGATCCCCAAAGGGAAGATTGCGCATGAAGAAAAAACCTATGGTTTCCGGGACCTCCTGTCTAAGTACGGGGATGTGAGTCAATTGTTAGGTCTGAAGCGGGATGGCCGAGCCATGGCGGAAATCCTGTATACCGGGGGGACCACCAAGTTCCCCAAAGGGGTCCCCTTTACACACGATCTGTTCCTGGTCTCCATGGCTGAACAAATCACGGTGAGCGAGCCCCTGGTGCCTGTGGAAAAGAACATCATCTTCGGGAATGCGCCCCTCTTTCACATCCTGGGACAAACGTGCAGCCTCGCCACCCTTCTGGTAGGCGGCACCCTGATGCTGCAGCCGAAGGTCAATGTGGATGCCACGTTCGAAGGCATTGAGCGATTCAGGGCAACCGCCATGATCGGCGTGCCGACCCTGTACCGGATGATGCTCGATCACGTCCGAATCGACCACTATGATTTGAGTTCCGTTGTCTATTGGTACAGCGCTGGAGACGTGCTACCCGTGGAGGTCGGAAAACGCTGGCAGGAAAAATTCGGCAGGGTGATCTATCAGGGGTATGGGGCTACGGAGACGTGCGGCGGCATCGCCATGTGCCCTGTGACGATCAACAATCCTCCCAAGAGCGTGGGCCGTGTGGTGCCCAGCAAGAGGATCAAACTGGTGGATCAGAGCACCCTTGAGCCGGTGAAGGTCGGCGAGCCGGGCGAACTTCTGGTCAACTCGGATCTTATGGTCAGACAGTACATCAATAAGCCAGAGGAAACCGCCGAGTCGTTCATCGACATCGATGGCAGAACATGGTATCGCACCGCGGACGTCATGACCACGGATGAAGAGGGGAACCTCTATTTCGTGGACAGGACGGTGGACACCATCAAGCACAAGGGGTACAGGGTGTCCGCCTCGGAGATCGAAGCCGTGCTTCAGGAGCATTCGGCTGTGGTGGGCGCCTGCGTGGTGGGGGTTCCGGACGAGAAGGTCGGTGAGAGAATCAAGGCCTATGTGGTGCTCAAAGAGGACATCAAGGGAATCACCGGATATGACCTCATCAAGTGGTGCCGCAAGAATCTCGTTGCCTACAAGGTCCCACAGTATATCGAATTCAGGGACATGCTTCCCAAATCCAAGGTAGGCAAACTCCTGCGGCGTGAGATACGGAGCGAGGAAAAGCGACGGGCAGAGCAGTAGCCGGCGGGAACAGCCATGCTGAACCCTGTTTGGCTATGTCAACCACCGCTTTCTTCTCTTGTAGTGCTTGACGTCGCGATAGCTCTTTTTCTTTCCCACCTCCGTAAGGCCCAGATAAAATTCCCTGACGTCGGCATTTTCCTTGAGCTTTTCCACCGAGTCGTCCAGGACGATCCGGCCGTTTTCCATGACATACCCGTGGCTCGCGATGGAGAGGGCGAGCCTGGCGTTCTGTTCCACCAGGAGGATGCTCACCCCTTCCTCTTGGTTGATCTGTTGGATGATCCGGAATATTTCAGAGACCAGGAGGGGGGATAGACCCATGGAAGGTTCATCCAAGAGCATCAGTGTGGGGGTGGACATCAGGCCCCGGCCGATAACCAGCATCTGTTGCTCGCCGCCGCTGATGTAGCCGGCCAGGACATTTTTACGGGCCTTGAGTCTCGGGAAATAGTCATACACCATGCGCATGTGCGTTCGCATCAGGCCCCTCCCCTTGTTGGTGTGACCGCCTGCCATGAGATTTTCGTCAACAGTCAGGTCCTCAAAGACCCTCCGGCCCTCCATGACCTGAAATATCCCCATGCGCACGATGTCTTCTGGATGTCTTCTGTCGATCCGCTGACCCTGGAAATGGATGGACCCATCCGTCACCTCGCCGTCCTCGGATTTCAGGAGCCCTGAAATCGCCTTGAGGGTCGTTGTCTTTCCTGCCCCGTTGTTTCCCAGGACGGTAACGATTTGCCCCTCGTTGAGCTGCAGTGACATACCTTTTAGTACCAGGACCACGTTGTGGTAAATCACTTCGATATTGTTGACGACTAACAGCGGTTCCATTCAGATCTCTCTAACAGAAAAAGTGCCTAAAGTGCCTAAAGTGAGCTAAAGTGCCTAAAGTTGAAAACAGCCAGCAACCCAGGGCCTAATGCCTTGCGCCTTCTTCAGGCTCCCAACCTTGAATAGGTGATGTCTTCTTCGCCCAGATAGGCCTTAATAACCTTTTCATTATGCCGGATCTCCTGGGGTTTCCCTTCGGCAATCTTCTGGCCGAAATCGAGGACGCAAATC
>Ga0172374_1002518_pt1 | contig 11585 bp, 13 predicted proteins | sample LakKiv3m_FD_114536 | JGI IMG/M metagenome (GOLD analysis project Ga0172374, IMG submission 114536) | Freshwater microbial communities from Kabuno Bay, South-Kivu, Congo - kab_092012_10.3m | ecosystem: Environmental > Aquatic > Freshwater > Lake | place: Democratic Republic of the Congo... | reverse complement strand
ATGAAGAGGTAAAGACGTTTAGCTTTAATGGAAAAAAATTAACGGCTCTATACCTATATAGGGAACATGATCAAGAAATAGGTTTTAAAGAAAATCCTTTATTAAAGCCTTTAGTTTTTACGTGGAAAAAGCCGATTTATACCTGTTTTAATATGGTCAATGTACCTTATGAGTTAGAGATATTTTTCTTTAATGCAGATAAAAAAATTATTGGGTCGGCTGTAATGGAAAAATTTTCCCAAAAGCAGTACTGCCCCAAAGAAAAGATTCAATTTGCATTAGAAAGAATAAAAACTTAGATTTTTCAATCTAGTCTTTAGTATCTTTAAAATTGTTTGAATAGTAACTATATGGATAAAGAGTATAAAATATGTCTTTAATGTCGATACTGAAATCTTCAGATCCTAAGTGCAAGGAAGTAAAAGAAATTATAAAAAGTGTCGCACCCCAAAAAAAAGATTTCAAAACTTACAGTGGTATTCCTCCTTTTACTAATTATGAAGTTATGAGTGAACATAAATTAACGAGTAGTTATGATTCAGGCTTGGTTGGTACAGCATTTGACTACTTATCTAAAATAATTTGTGCGTACTACACGAATACTGAATTGAGTGCTAAGGAATTTGAGCAACCTAAAATTATCAGCTTTCTAGAGGAAACTAAAAATAAAAGCATTTTGGTATTGTATAAAAAAATTCAAAATCACATAGATTTTCTACTAGCTAATAAATCAAACGATTTAGAACTAAATGAAGAATTTATTGGTGGAATTATTCTTTTGGCTAAATTAGAAAATCTATGGCGATCTGGATTTCTACCAGTAGCAACAAAGAAAGACATACTAAAACCAACGGAGAACGTGGTTTACGAAGATATATCTTCCCTAGTCAAAAATTTTGATAATGTATTCATTAAGAATGGTCTTATTAAGCCTGATAGTCTGATCACATACAATCCCAGATATTCTGCAAATATCCGTGTTGCACTAGGGGGGATAGATGCAGATATTTGTATTGATGAAACACTATATGACTATAAAAGTACAAAAAATCATGGATTTATGATTAAAGACAGTATGCAGATCACATCGTATTACTTATTCTATTTAATGGATCGAATTATGTCGTCAACAGTGCAGATGCAACGACACAGAATAGAACGAATTGCATTATATAAAGCGAGATTTGGCCAAATTGAATATTTTGATGTTAAGCATATACCTGAAAAAGATTTAAAATATGCAATTTCTGAGCTTAATAGGATGTTTAAATTAGGTATGCCCGCTCAGAAAATTAAGGATTTTTAAAGGGCACTAAAGCACAGTATTGCGCCTTATCCTTCCCTTATATTATTAACGGTCTTGCTCTTTCCCCTTGTTCTTTCCGTGTTGAAGATCTAGCTTATTAGGTTGAATCTGTGGCTGTGGCATTGGTTTTTTAACTTCTACCTGTTTCCGTAAATAGTCCACTAGATCAACTGCTAGTTTTCTATCTTGAGGATCTGGTGACTGTGATAGAGCTTTAGTAATTTCCTTGTAATGCGTCAATGCTTCTTTTTCTTGCTGTTTAGCTTTCTGGACACGTTCTGGACTGGCCTTATTTTTACCATATCGCTTAAACGATTTGCCCTGCTCTTTCATTTGTTTAACTGACTGCTTATCACTTCTATTTTTTTGAAGCCTAGCTATACGTTTTGTCGCATTCGCTTCAATCCCTCTGGATCTTAATTTTTCAGCAAAACTTTCTCGCCATTTCTGAAGGTCAGCCTTCCTGATATTTAACCGATCACCTTTTTCAGAAACAGCTTTAACAACAACATGTACATGCGGGTTTTCACTTGGATCTTTTGAAGGGTCATTAGTAAAGGTATGCTGCACCATCATATATTTATGGTCTTTAAAATGTTCCTCTGCAAATTCTTTTGCAGCATCATAAACGCCTTTTTCATCCGTTCCTTTCGGCATAGATAACACAATATTAAAAGCCTGCTTATATTTAGATTCTTCATCAGAAATAGGTGTACCTGACATTTGCCAATCTTCAGCAGTATCTTCTATATCATCCTTACCATTAACTTTATTTCCGTCCTGATCAATTCCCTCTAATTGTCCATTCCGTGTGATATATCCCATGTGGGCTTTCACCTTCCCCATAGAATTACCTCCACCAGTAACCTTGACCATTACTTCAGGAGTCTTTTTACTAATTCTATCTAAAGTTGCTTTAACACTATTTGGAGATGATTTAGGGGCTGATTTAGCTGAATGGCCAGATCCATTTTTAGGCTTAGACAGGTCATTTAAAAAAGTATCTAAACTTTGGGTCTGATTAACACGCCTAACTTTAGATCCATTAAGTAGCTGCTCACCATGAGCAAGCAAGGTGCTTTGCACTTCTCTGGTAGTCTTACTGCTTCCGTTAGCCATTATTCCCACCTCTTTTTATTGCGCTCTAATAGAGTGAAAACATGCCTAACTTGAGCTTTTACTAGCTGATGTACTCGCTCGACAAATTCTCTATCGTAAGATTCATAAATACCCTGATTCATATTCTTAGCCATTTGGTTTAGGTTTCTACCAATCGCCAAAAGCTGACTATTTGATTCGCCAAGTTTAAGAGCTTCTTCTTGGCTAAAGAATATTGAATCTTTTGTGACATTAGCTGTTAAAACCGAAATGATATATTGATTCGGTTTCATGCCGACCTGTGCTGCTTTCTCATTAATGGCTTTCATCAAACTCGGTTTAAGCCGTAATTCTTTGCGTGATGTTTTTTCAAATACGTCTATAACGTCTTGCGTTTTTTCTATTTCAGATAACTTTTCCTTGATCATTTTTTTGATCAGATCATCTGGATCTACTTCTTCAAACTTAGCTAACTGATAGATTTTTTCGGTTAAGTCCTTTTCCAGATTCAATGAAAAATCTTGTCCTGAAAAGTTAGGATCATTCTCTTTTTGATAAGAAAGTTCTAAAGCTTTTCTGAAGGGTTCACTTTTATTAATTCCCTGCTTTTCACATTTTGCATCCCACCAGTCAAAGATCACCTGATCAACTCTAAAGCCAATCATTTGCTTCAACTTGTTTTTTTTAACCATGTCTAATTCTCAATAATCGAAACAAATATTTTCGATTCCTGTTTTGTTAAAAATACTATTTTGTTAAACAAAATAGCATTTTTAACGGCTGCTGCCTATCCTGCCTTACCTTAGATTATATACCTCCATTTTTCCCTCTTTTCTCCTTAGTCATGACTAAGGGTAATCAAGCTAGGTGGTCGGGATAACCCGCCCCCAAAAAAACCTTGCATAAGCAAGGTCTTTTTCCATTGGTAGGTTTAGGCTTCTTGTAAATACTCGATTTCAAGGCTGCTGCAATCTACAGATACCTCTGTTCCATCTTCGTATTTGATCCATGCAAAACCCAAAGAAGAAGGCTTTTTATTAAGCATCAGGTTCGCTTGTCGGCCGTCATGAATAACAACTAAAAGCGGTTTTTTGATTTTGTCTGGATCTTCTTCTTTAGCTTCTGGCTGCTCTTTCTGGTTCGATTGATCCATCAGTTTTTTAACTTCAGGTTCTTCAGTCGCTTCAGCTTGATCATCCCCATCAAAATTGAAAGATTCATTATCATCAATAATGGCGGTTTGCTCTTGGCTTTCTTGCGCCTGTGGTTCTGATTCTGGATCTGCTTCAGTCGTTTCAGCTTGCTTAGGTTCTTTTAACTTTTTAGATAGAGCCTGTACTCTCGATCTGATAATGTCTTGACCATTCTCTAAAGATTCTTCCACCCAAGCGTTTACTTCTTCAGGGAAGGATTCCCAAAGTTTGTGTAAGTCATACAAAGTCTTTGGAGATTTAAAACCTGCATCATAAGCCTTAGATAAGCACTCTGGCATATCTACTAAAGCTAAGTGAGTTGAAATAAAAACAGGATCTTCATTTAACTTCTTAGCGATTACGTTTTTCTTCTCACCTTGCTTAATTTTCTTTTGGATGAAAAGTGCAAGCTCAATAGGTGAATGGTTAAGGCGTTCTTTATTCTCCATGACTTGATCATAATCATCATGATCATTATCAACAAAAGCAGGGATAGTTTCCTTGCCAGCCATCACTGAAGCTCTAAAACGTCTAGCTCCATAATTGATGATCCACTTGCCTTGTTCTGTTGGGTGGGGTTTAACACTAATTGGTGTTTTAACTCCACGAGCCTTGATTGATTCGACCATTTTTTGCATCTGATCTTCTGGAAACTCAACACGCGGCTGATCTGGATCTTCAAGAATATCTGTAAGTGGAATCTGTTTAGGTGTTCCGTCTGCTACTGGTGCAGAATTACCTAGATCAATACCTTCCAAAGCTGATAAATCTAACATTCCTTAAATCTCCATAAACTTGTTAATGCTTTCAAAAACTGTTTTTAATTCAGCCCATGCGGTAAAACCGCTAGTTTTACCCAATTTATTTGTAGGTATGCCTTGCGCTTGCGCTTCAGCGATTGCAGTCGTTTTTTTAACGAAGGCATAGCTACCGTCTGAGTTTTTGATCAGGTACTTTGAAAAATGCTGAACAATAGCTTTTAGGTTGTCTTTCTGAAATGGAGTTGGTTCAACAATATTCGGAAGGATGCCGATTAATTTTAAATTTGGGTTTAGCTTTTGATTAATCGCTTGGATCTGCTTGAGTAATCCACCGATGCCGTCAATAGCTTCCTGATTCAATTGAATTGGACTTAAAACATAGTCACTAACAATTAATGAAGCTACTTGGCGAATGTCGGGATTTGGATTGGTATCAATCAGGCAAACATCAAATAAAGAATCAACTGATTTTAAAAACTTCTGGTAATTGGTGGCAAAGTTGTTATGCAAAGTGCCATTTTTTTCAATAGCTGTTAATTCTGGTGTTGCTTGTACCAAAGTAAAGGCTTCAGGATTTGAAATAGTTTGATCTTCTTTGGTCAGCATGTCGAATGCAGATACATTAGCTACAGTCACAGCCCCGCCAGTAATCAATGCTTTTGTAGTGTTCTTCTGGTGGTCTAGATCAATGACTAATACACGCAAGCCCAAAGAATTTAAATAGTGTGCATACTGACAAATGATTGCAGATTTACCCACACCGCCCTTTTGATTTGAAGCAACAACTTTTTTCATATTTCACCTAGTTTAATGGCTTATTAAGGGTCGCCCTATTGCGTCCTTATGCTGTATATTCTAACGTCCACCTGTGGACATTGCAAGCATTTTCTTAGTCATGACTAAGTTTTTTATCATAAAAAAATCCTCCCATAAAGGGAGGACGTAAATTAAAAATCTTCAGGATAACCGATTGTTATGACTGGCTCTCCTTGATCTCCACCATGAACGTGCAATTCTAAAATATGATTTCTCTTGCGACCTGCGCCTGTGATAATCACAGTAAAACGTACCGCACTAGGGCTTAGGTGTGTCTTATATGCTCGGCTCATCCATAAAATGTCATGAATAACGCCCTCTAAGTCATTAAGCCATTTTTCATTTTTTACCGCCTTATCAACTACCGCCCAAAGCGCAGAAGTGAAACAGATAGGATGCTTATAATGTTCTTTTGCCAGTCCATCTAATTTAGGACTAAGAGAATTGATTGCAACTAAAAAACCATCTTCAATGGCTTGCTGACGTGTGTAAACTGAAATGTATTGTTCCATGATTTTTACCTGTTTTATTTCAGGTCGCCCGATGCGTCCTGATAAAGTCATTATATCAGTCCACCTGTGGACATTCAAGCAAAAGTTTAGTCATGACTAATTTTTTATAGGGAAAATTGAGTAGAAAAATATCCGTTTTAATACCTGGCTAAACCGCTTTTCAGATGCTCTTATTTGCGATTCTTAGGCTGCTGACTGCCTTTTTTATATATGAAGCTAGGTTATCCTAGCGCCGACCTGAACAGGCCAAAATGAGCGTATATAAAGCAGAACAGATAGACAATTTTTTATGTTTTTTAGGCAAGCTAAAAACCAAAAAAATCGCCACCAAAAAAAACCTCCCATTGTGGGAGGTCTAGCTTAAACGGCTAAGTTATAAGTAATTCTGTAATCTTCAAAATAACCGTTTTCATTATCTCCCCTTCTGATTCTTTCAATATGAGTAACATTGTGGGCTACTCGGCAACTAATCATGATTTTTTCAATTTCTTGAAATAGTGTTATTTCATCAAAGATTGGAAACCAAATATTATTGTTAGATCCAGTTAAAACCTCATGACCGCAAAAATGAACCAGTTTACCTGTAGGATAGTTTGTAAAGATTGCAACTATTGAAGCTCGCATAATTAATTCCTGTTTTATTTCAGGTCGCCCGATGCGTCCTGATAAAAATCATTATATCAGTCCACCTGTGGACATTCAAGCAAAAACTTAGTCATGACTAAGGATAATAAGGCTTAGTCATGACTAAGAGAATTGATAAAAAAAGCCCCCTTTCGGGGACTTATTCATTAAGCGGTTAAAAGTTGTCTTTCTTCTGCCATTCTGGTTTTTTTAACTTTCTGGCTGCCGTGTAACTCTCGCATTTGATCTAAAGTCATTCGACCTCGACCATTTGATTTTTTACCAATGAAAACCCATTTACATTGCACTCGATTCCATACAAAACCCGCTTCTTTTAATTTGTCTTTGTGCTGCTTAGTATCACCAGAAACCCAAACCCAAACGCCAATAATTTCAATATCTAAACCATCCAGATTGATAATTGCATCAATAGCCTGTTTTACTTTTTTCTCAACTTCAGAGTGTTCTGAACGGCTTGACCAGAAACCACGCCCATTTTCGGAACTATCTTGATACTGATCTTTTGAAGCTTCATTAATAATGCGATTTAAAAGCTGTTCATATTCGCTGTTAATCTCCTGCATAACTTCGGTTTTACCGCCACGATCAGGATGATTTTTAAAAGCTAGTTTTTTGTACTGAAGTTTTAACTCGTCTAATGATGTAACTGATGAAAAATGTTTCATGTTTAAATACCTGTTTTATTTCAGGTCGCCCGATGCGTCCTGATAAAATCATTATATCAGTCCACCTGTGGACATTCAAGCAAAAACTTAGTCATGACTAATTTTTTTAAATGATATAAATTCATAAAAAATAGCTATTTAAGTATTTTGTCTGGTCTGCTTTTCTAATGCTTATATTTGCGTTTCTTAGGCTGCTGATAGCCTTTTTTTACCCTACGTCTAGTTACCCCACATTAAACACACAAACACCCTAAAACGAGCTTAAAACACACAAGATGAACAACCTTTTTCCCTTAGTCATGACTAAGAATGTATAAAAAAATCCCCTTTCGGGGATCTCTTTTAAATTGGACAAGTATTAAAAATTTTATGGAATGGATCATTCCTATAAGCTGTCACTCTATACGCTTTAAGGCGTTTTTTAGTGTATGGCTCAAAGGTCACTAAAAAGTGTGAGAATAGCCCACCTCCCAACTGTTCGGGCAGCATGAACATTTCAAAGTTAAAACCTCCATACGTGCGGGCAGGGGGAAGAATATTAAACTTTTCATCATATTCAGTTAGTGAAATTTCAATCGGTTCTAAATAGTTATTCTCTTTCTGAAAGAAATCTTTTTCAGTCATAACTGAAGCAGCAGCAAAGCTTTCTCCATAACTGTTTTGTAATTCTAGTATTAATTGACCTACATTCTTTTTAGTAAGACAGCAAACATATTGATCATTAAGATTGTCTAAGTAACCAAAAAAATGGACTGATTCAACTTCAGATTTCTTTAATGTATAGACTAAAACTAAATCCTGATTCATAACTAAATACCTGTTTTATTTCAGGTCGCCCGATGCGTCCTGATAAAAATCATTATATCAGTCCACCTGTGGACATTCAAGAAATAACTTAGTCATGACTAAGAAATAAAATAATGTTTAGTTAAGATCCCTAGAGGTTATATCAGAGCAAAGTGTCTACTTTGCGAACTGGTGCAATCAGTTAAATTTTCCCTTCCCTGATTACCGTTGCAAGGGGCAAGCGAAGCCGACAAAATCTGTGATTTTGTCGAGCTGACCGCAGCAACGCAACTGCTCCCATTTGTTCCAGTAGCGGTATATACAAAGCTATCCCGCAGGGTAGCGACCAGATAGCATAAAGATTTTAAAAATAGAGGTTAATAAGAAATAAACTTAATACTTAAACAACAGTTAAATTAAATTTTATTGGCAAAATATAACATTGGTCACAGCAGGGTGGCCAGTTCCTGGATAACATTAAGGTATTGTTTTTATTAAATAGACACTTTTGTAAAATTGGCAAAATATTCCACTTAGGCTAAACGTACATATTTAGTCATGACTAAGGTATCAACTGGCTAATTATTAAATTTTACTATTTGGATGCGAACAGAAAAGATACTTTTTATATAGATTAATAAGAATTTTTGAAGGTTTTAAATTGAACCACCATATTGTCTTAAATTAGCGAAGTCTGTTTAAGACAATATGGTGGGTATGCTTTTTAGATATTAATCCTGATCGTCCGTGTCCTGATCGTCTTTCTTACCATTATTGCTATTAGTGATAATCCCTCGTTTTGCCTGTAACCAGAAGTAATAATCCATATCTATCGGCTTATGAGCATTAAGCTTATCTAACTTTTCAGTTAATAGAGTTCTCATGATTACCTTAGAAGTATCCTCGTCTAAATTACCTAAGAAATATCCGTAATCCAGTAAAAATTCTTTGCAATTTACTAAGGTGCTGATTTGTTTTGGAGATACCTTTACTGGTGGCTTGAAATGCTTAATTCGATCAGGTGATTTAAAGTGTGAGCCATCATCACTAAACGGAATTGCAGCAGCCAGATAGCCCTTTTTCATTTTATCTATAAATTTGATGTGTCCTTGCTCTTTATATTCAGTTTTCAAGTTAAAAATGAACTTAATAGCAACTACTTCCTTTCCATTTTTTACGTTCTCAAAACTGACATTAATATTGCTAAGTTCGTTAATTTCATCCTGAGCCACATTCAAAACACGGCTTTTAAAATTGGCCAACTCTTTATATTTATCCTCACATTCAAGCATCCATCTTAATTCTTCCAGATCAATAGTGACCTCTGATGTACGCCACATATAGCTCATTAAGATCCGATACAAACGAAGAGAATAGCTCGAATTAAATAAGATAATATGCTTCAGTTCATGGCTACTAAATGACTTAGTTTTTTCATCTACTTTCTTAACTAGATCATAGAAATACTCAAAAAATTCTTTTGCGAATCTAACCTTAATACATTTAGTTGCTTTGTCATAATGGCAATAAGTCATCATCGGAACTTTAGCAGGTTCGTCAGATTCCCCATCTTTAACCAACATAGTTGGGTTATCAAATTTTGTATAAATACGTTTTAAAGCAGTTTCAGCATTTCGCTGAATTTCACGTTTATCTGTTGCAGTAAGCACTTCCTTTCTAGCCATTGGGGAGGTCAATTCTCCAAAGTTTTCGCTGCTCACATAAATGAAGTCGTCATGAGTAATTGAGGTCTTATTTTTAAGCTCATTCTTTCTCACGATGATCATTGCACAGTACATAAGCTTCTCAAGATTGAGATCAATGCTATATCTGGCAGTAGGAAAATCATTGCGGGTCACAACTAAATCGGTCAATTTTGCCCTTGTATTAGATTGTGTATAGTCCTCTAAGCCTTGTGAGCCAATAATTTTCTGCATTATTTTGTAAATCCGTTATTTCTTTTGAAATCATTATAACTATACAGGTATATTTATCAAGTATAGTTATTAATTAAGTTTATAAGATATTGTTTTTAAAATATATATTTATTAAAAATCAGTAAAATTACTTTATAACCCTGTAGTAGTATAAATAAAATAAATGTTTTTCCTATTTAAGTATTTTCTTTTATTTCAATTAGTTACGCTGCGACAAAACGTATGGCTATTTTTAACACAAAAACCAGTTAAAAAATATTCAATTTTGAATATTTATAACTACTATATAAATATCAATAACTTACGCTGCGACAAAACGTATAGTTATGATTTTAAGCCTATACAAATATCTTTTTTAGTACCAAAAAATAAAAATCGTTCTTCAATATAATTATTTATATAAAACAATGACTTATCAGATTGTTAAGAATCTAGTTAATTCCTGAAAAATATATATAATCGTATCCAGTACGCATAATCGCAGGTTTGCGACAAAACGTATAGTTATGCGGGGAAGTTGCGACAAAACGTATAGTTTTGAGATTGCAGCATGGATTGAGGCTAAAAAATACGCAAAAATTTAATAATTTAGAGCTAAACACCTAATTAATTACTGATTTTTAAGAATAATTTAGCCATTTTTTGTATGCTGTTGATAAGTCTGTGGATTATTTGCGACAAAACGTATAGGTATGTGACAAAACGTATAGTTGTAGCGACAAAACGTATAGTTATAGCGACAAAACGTATAGTCATAGCGACAAAACGTATAGTTATAGCGACAAAACGTATAGTTATAGGCTTGTAAACTTATGTTTTACAAAAAGAAATTAAAGCTCTTAAACTGTTCTAAACACTCCTAAACTCTATTTAAACTCTTTTTAAACACGATTCTAGTTTTTTTAAAAAAGTTTTTAGAAATGTTTAGAAGATTATTAAAGTGATATTTACATGACAAAAAGGGAAGGGATCTAAAAAAAATATGAGCTTTGATATATACAAACTTTTTACAAAAGTTTTAAATTATTCATTAAAGTTTTAAACTTTTTGATATATATTAAAAGCGTTTAAAAATAATTGATGTTTTTGTGTCTTTTACACACAGTAACACTTCAGTTACATTTTTAAATTAATTATATTTTGTAAGAATCCGCACTTCACTTTTAAAAACTAAGGATCTTGCAGAAATGGCTTTAACGATGAATGATTTGAAAACAGTCGATGACTTCAACGCCAATAACTATGGTGTTGAAATTGGTATGAACGAGCAGTTCCAATATTTTGTGACTGTTAAAGTAAATGATGTTGATCACATCATTCATACCGCATCAGGAAAAATTCGATTCACACGGAATTTACCCTTCTTGATTCAAGAGATTTGTTCAATGTGCAGCAATGCCAAAACAATATCTCTAAACTTTGAAGGCAAGTTATTCGTAATGGAAAACTCATCTAAATAGAGTGACTACTTGTGTATAAAAAATTTATTTTAGGTTTAACTTTAGCTAGTGCATCTGCCTTAGTTGCAGCTAAAGATGAAAATTATGGCTGTCGTGCTTTTATGTGCTTTGCTGGCGGTCTTAATGTTTCTGAATGTCAGTCTACAATTAGTGACGTAAAAAAAGATCTGGCTAAAGGTAAAGGCTTTCCTCACTGTTCATTCGTCAGCAGTAATCAAGACGGATCTGTTGGAGGTGGAGAAGGACAACCTAAAATTTCATCTTATACACATAATAAAAGAGTTTATCTGTATGTAGATGACAAGTTAGTCACTACAGTTAAAAAGTCCTAAGTTTTTGCAAGAAAAAAGCCTGATTTAATCAGGCTTTTTTTTCTTGTAATTGTTTATAGAAAATTCTTAAAACT
>Ga0172374_1002517_pt1 | contig 11586 bp, 11 predicted proteins | sample LakKiv3m_FD_114536 | JGI IMG/M metagenome (GOLD analysis project Ga0172374, IMG submission 114536) | Freshwater microbial communities from Kabuno Bay, South-Kivu, Congo - kab_092012_10.3m | ecosystem: Environmental > Aquatic > Freshwater > Lake | place: Democratic Republic of the Congo... | reverse complement strand
TCGAGGGCAAGACCTTCATCCCCATGGGCGCCACGGTCATGCTGGCCCTGGTCGGCGCCTTCATCTTCTCCTTCACCTTCGTCCCGGCCATGACGGCCCTGCTCGTGCGCGAACCCAAGACCGTCCATGTCGATGACAAGGGAGAAGCCCTGGAGCATGAAACCTTCCTGCTGCGCCACGCGCGCCGCTGGATCGAACCGGCCATCCGTGCGGCCGTCGATCGCCCCAAGGTGGTCCTCGCCGCCGCAGTCGGCGCCCTCGTGATCGGCGGCGTCGCCTTCACCACGCTCGGCCGGGAGTTCATCCCGACCCTGGACGAAGGCGACATCGCCATGCAGGCCCTGCGCGTGCCCTCGGCCTCGCTGGAGCAATCCCTAGCCATGCAGATGGCGCTGGAGCGTGTCATCAAGGCCCAACCCGAGGTCAAGACCATGTTCTCCCGAACGGGGACCGCGGAGGCGGCGGTCGACCCCATGCCGGCGAACATCTCCGACGCCGTCATCGTGCTGAAGAACCGCAAGGAATGGCCTGATCCGAAACTGCCGAAGGAGGAGTTGATCGCCCGCATCGAAAAGGCCGCCTCGACCCAGCTGGGCAACAGCTTCGAGTTCAGCCAGCCGATCGAGCTGCGCTTCAACGAGCTGATCTCGGGGGTCCGCACCGATCTGGCCGTCATGGTCTATGGCGACGACTTCGCCCAGCTCCAGGCGACGGCCGACCAAGTGGCCAACGCGCTGCGCGCCACACCGGGCGCGGCGGACGTTCGCGTGGAGCAGGCGTCAGGTCTGCCGACCCTGACGGTCAGCGTCGACCGCTTCGCGGCGGCCAACTACGGCCTGGCGGCTGCGGACGTGTCGGAAGCGGTCTCGGCCGCTGTCGGCGGCGCCGAGGCGGGGCAGATCTTCGAGGGCGACCGCCGTTTCGACGTCGTGGTCCGTCTGGACGACGCCCAGCGGAACGATCCCGCCGCCCTCGCCGCCCTGCCGGTCACGACCTCGACCGGCCTGACGGTGCCCCTGTCCTCGGTCGCCCGCATCCAGGTGGCCGAGGGTCAGAACCAGATCAGTCGCAACGACGGCAGCCGCCGCATGGTGGTCCAGGCCAATGTGCGCGGCCGCGATCTGGGCGGCTTCGTCGGGGACGCCCAAGACAGGGTCGGCGCCCAGGTCAAGCTTCCGACCGGCTATTCGCTCAAATGGGGCGGGCAGTTCGAGAACCTGAAGCGGGCCGAACAGCGGCTGGGCCTAGTCATCCCTGTGGTCTTCGTCCTGATCGGCATCCTGCTGTTTATGGCCCTGGGATCCTTCGCGGAGGCAGGGCTGGTGTTCGCCTGCGTGCCTCTGGCGCTGGTCGGCGGGGCGCTCGCCCTCCTGCTCAGGGGCATGCCCTTCTCGGTCTCGGCGGCGGTCGGCTTTATCGCCGTGTCGGGCGTCGCGACCCTGAACGGTCTGGTGCTGATGCAGGCCATTCGAGAGCGGCTTCAGACGGGACAGAACCCGCACGACGCCGCCCTCTTCGGCGCCTTCAGCCGCCTGCGCGCGGTCCTGACCACAGCCCTGGTGGCCATCGTCGGCTTCATTCCCATGGCGATCGCTTCGGGAGCCGGCGCTGACGTCCAGAAACCCTTGGCCACCGTGGTCATCGGCGGCCTTCTGACGGCCACGGCCCTGACGCTGCTGGTCCTGCCGACCTTCGCCGCCAAGGCGGTCCGTCATCGCAAGGCAGAAGGGATCGAGGACTGATGGGCGGATCCCAGGAACAGGAGATGCTTCAACGTCGCACGCTTCTCGTCGTGCTGGCGCTCAACGTCCTCCTGTTCGTGGGTCTCGGAGTCGGCGGCCTGTTCGCCGACTCCAGCGCCCTCCTCGCCAACGCGCTCGACAACGGCTCCGACGCCGCGGTCTATCTGATCAGCTTCCTGGCCGTCGGTCGGGCGATGATCTGGAAAACCCGCGCCGCCCGGTTGTCGGGGATCATGCTGCTGATCTTCGCCGCCGGCGTCCTGCTGGACGTCGGACGGCGCTGGATCGTCGGGACCGAACCCGTCGGCTGGACCATGATGGGCCTGGCCGTCATCGCGGCGGCCGTGAACCTGATCTGCCTCGCCTTGCTCAGGCGTCAAGACGGCGACGACGTCAACCTGCGGGCGGCGCGAACCTTCAGCTTCAATGACTTCGCCTCGAACGGGGGCATCCTCGTCGCCGGCGGACTGGTCATGGTCATGGATCAGGCCTGGCCGGATCTGGCGGTAGGCCTGATCGTCGCCGGCATCGCCTTCAAGGGCGGAATGGACATCCTCCGCGACGCACGCAGCGTCGCAGTTGAAGGAGCAATCTCGTGAATCTTCCCGAACAACACGGGCGTGACGGCACCGCCGTCCCGATCGACATCCAGGGCGTCCAGAAATGGCGCAAGCTCTTCATCCTGGCGGGCCTTTTCGCTCTCCTGGCATGGACGCCCCTGGTCAGGGCCCGCCCCGAATTTGAACACCCCGTCGAACACCTCGGCCTTATCGCCATCATGATCTGCATCTTTGGCCGCGCCTGGTGCTCCCTCTACATCGGCGGTCGCAAGAAACAGGAGATCGTCTCGAACGGCCCCTATTCCCTCTGTCGCAATCCGCTCTACGTCTTCAGCTTCATCGGCGCCTTCGGCGTCGGCGCCATGTCGGGCAGCCTGACCATCGGCCTTGTGTTCGCCCTGGCCTGCTGGGGGGTCTTCCGGGCGGTCGTCGAAAGGGAGGAGCGCTTCCTCGCCGGCGCCTTTGGCGCGACCTATGAACGGTACCGCCTCCGGACGCCGCGTTTCCTTCCGGATCTCCGTCTGTGGCGCGATGAGGCGGAACTCACCGTCCGACCCGCCTTCTTCCTTCGCACCCTGAGAGACGGCCTCGTCTTTCTTCTCGCCCTGCCCCTGTTCGAATTGCTGGAAGGCCTGCAACAGTTCGGCTGGTTCAGCGTCATCTTCCAACTGCCCTGAGACGGAGCATGGAACGCCAGCGTCTTGTGACCTCTCTCGCGGCGCTTCTTGCGGCCCTCGCCTTCCTTGCGGGCGCCGCCGTTCGCCTCGCTTCGCACGAGCGCGACGTCCAGGCCGAGTCACGCGCCCCCTAGCCTTCAGCCCCCTCTTCCGCATCCGAGGAGTTCAAGCATGCCTAGCACCGTCAGACTCGACATACCGGTCCTTCTCCCCGAAGCGCCCGACGCCTTGGACGCCTGCGTCGAGCGCCTCGTCAAACGCCTGACCGGCGCGCCCGGCCTGTCCCAGATCCACGTCGCGGAATCCCCGACCGGGCCCCAGCTCTGCCTGCACTACGACGCCAAACTCCTGTCGCCGGACGAGGTGCGCCGCAAGGCGCTCCAGGCCGGGGTCGAGATCAGCCGTCGCTTCGGCCACCTGGTCGGCTGGACCCAAGGCGTGCGCCATGCGCGGCACGCCCGTTCGCTCGAGGCCGACCTCAAGGCGGAGCCCGGCCTCCTTGAGGTCGGCCTCGACGCCGCCGGCGCGGTCCGCGTCGAGTTCGACCAGAACCGGATCACCCGCGACCAGCTGATCAAGACGCTCGCCGGCCACGGCCTGACCTTCTCCCCCCAGCCCTTCCCGGCCAGGGCTGAACACGCCGCAGACGACCACGCCGGCCACGACCACGATCCCGGGAAGGAGGATCACGCCGACCATGATCACGCCCACGGAGGGATTTTCGGCGCCAACACCGAACTGATCTTCGCCCTTGCCGCCGGCGGCACCCTGGGCCTCGGCTTCGCCCTGGAAAAACTGGCGTCGGGCCTGCCGGGCTGGATCCCGCTCGCGCTCTTCCTCAGCGCTTACGGCCTGGGCGGCTTCTTCACCGTGCGCGAAGCGATCGACAACCTCAGGCGCAAGCGCTTCGAGATCGACACCCTGATGCTGGTGGCGGCGGCGGGGGCGGCGGCGCTCGGCGCCTGGGCGGAAGGCGCCCTGCTCCTCTTTCTCTTCAGCCTCGGCCACGCCCTGGAGCACTACGCCATGGGCCGGGCCAAGCGCGCCATCGAGGCCTTGGCGGAACTCGCCCCGCGCACCGCCAGGGTGCGGCGTGACGGCGAGGTGATCGAGATACCGGTCGAGGCGCTTGAAGTCGGCGAGGTGGTGGTGGTCAGGCCCAATGAACGCCTGCCCGCCGACGGCTTCGTCATCAAGGGGGCCACCAGCATCAATCAGGCCCCCGTCACTGGGGAGAGCATGCCGGTCGACAAGCAGCCGGTCGATGATCTCGCCGAGGCCCGGGCCCGCCCCGCCTCCATCCTCGCCGCATCCGCCGTTTTCGCCGGGACGATCAACGGCGCCGGCGCCATCGAGATCGAGACCACCCGCAAGTCCAGCGACACCACCTTGGCCAAGGTCGTGCGCATGGTCAGCGAGGCGGAGACCCAGAAGTCGCCCACACAAAGGTTCACCGACCGGTTCGAGCGCGTCTTCGTCCCTCTCGTCCTGGGCCTGGCCTTCATCCTGCTCTTCGCCTGGGTGGTGGTCGACGAACCCTTCCGCGACAGCTTCTACCGCGCCATGGCGGTCCTGGTGGCCGCCAGCCCCTGCGCCCTGGCTATCGCCACGCCGAGCGCCGTCCTGTCGGGCGTCGCCCGCGCCGCTCGCGCCGGCGTCCTGATCAAGGGCGGCGCGCCGCTTGAGAGCCTCGGCGCCGTCGACGCTATCGCCTTCGACAAGACCGGTACCCTGACGGAAGGCCGCCCGCGGATCACCGACGTCATCCCCGTCGACGGCGCCGACGAACGCGCCCTGCTGACGGTGGCGGTCGCCGTGGAACGGCTCAGCGATCACCCCTTGGCTGAAGCCATCGCCCGGGACGGCGCGGCGCGTCTCGACGGCGCCGCCGTCCCTGCCGCTTCAAGCCTGCAGAGCCTGACCGGCAAGGGCGTCGCCGCCGAGCTCGAGGGCGTCACGGTCCAGATCGGCAAGCCCGAGATGTTCGGATCGGACGGCGTGCCGGTTCTGAGCGTCCAGGCGACCGAGGCGGTCGATCGCCTCCGCGCCCAGGGCCGCACCCTGATGGTGGTGCGCCAGGGCGAACGCGATCTCGGCGTGATCGGCCTGCTGGACACGCCGCGTGCGGCCGCGCGCGACGCCCTGACAAGACTGAGAGCCCTGGGCGTCCGGCGCATGATCATGATCTCGGGCGACCACCAGAAGGCGGCCGAAGCCATCGCCGGCCAGGTCGGCCTGACGGAGGCCTGGGGCGACCTCATGCCGGACGACAAGGTCGAGGCGATCAAGCGCCTCCGCGCCGAGACCAAGGTCGCCATGGTCGGCGACGGGGTCAACGACGCCCCCGCCATGGCCACGGCCACGGTCGGCGTGGCCATGGGCGCGGCGGGCTCCGACGTCGCTCTGGAAACCGCCGACGTGGCCCTCATGGCCGATGATCTGTCCAATCTTCCCTTCACGGTCGGCCTGAGCCGTCGCACCCGAACCGTCATCCGCCAGAACCTGTTCGTCAGCCTCGGCGTGGTCGCCTTCCTCGTGCCAGCCACCATCCTCGGTCTCGGCATCGGCCCGGCCGTCGCCCTGCACGAAGGCTCCACCCTCTTAGTGGTGTTCAACGCCCTGCGCCTGCTCGCCTACCGCGATCGCCAGGCGCCCGCATCCTATCCGGGATAAAGCCCATGAAACGCCTTAGCTGGCTCACCCTCATCGCAGCCTTCCTGGCGGCTGCAGCCTTTCTGTACGGCATGATGTCGCGTCAATCCCCGCCCGATCGTCCGGCGGCTGCGGCCGTCCAGCCGATCGACGAGCACGCCGGCCATGCCGACGCCCTGGGAGACGCGGCCTCGACCCGCTCTTTCAAGGAGGCCAATGAACGTCTTCACCAGGCCACTGACATTCGCTGGACCGGCGACGCCGACGTCGACTTCATGCGCGCCATGATCGCTCATCATGAGGGCGAGATCGCCCTGGCCCGGATCCAGTTGCAGCACGGCTCCGACAAGGACGCTCGTGGGCTGGCCCAGGACCTCATCCGGGCGCGCGACACGGAAATCCTTCGAATGCGCCTCTGGCTGGCGCGACGCGAAACTCAGCCTGCGCCGGAGAGCGGCGCCTGACATGGCGCGCACCGTTCGATGGAAGGAAGGCCGGCCCGGCAAGCGTCGCGGCAGACGCCCTCCGCCGCCCCGGCCGAACCCGCTTCTTGACGGGCTCGCTGTCCTGACGGCGAGCTTGGTGAGCGCCGGCGCTGTTCTCACCTTCGCCATCTTCTGCTTCAGCACGCTCGGATGGCCGGTGCACGTGGTATAGGCGTCGGCCTTCCCCTCCTTGCCCTGGCCGGTCTGCGGCTCGCTCCACGCGCCCGTCCGGGCCTAGCCCTGACCCTTCTGTTCAGCCTGCTCTGGCTTGGAGGCTCCGGCTTTCTCTACGCCGTGCGCGACGACCTGAATCCTTTACGCCACTATCACGGCCCGCCCGGCGCGGCTCACGGCGACGCCGGCGCTTCGCGCCCAAGCGAGGCCTCCGGTCCCTCAGGTCATGCTCAAGGCGCCGAGACGGCGTCCTCTGGCTGAGGCGTCTCACGTAGGGCGTCCAGCACCCGACAGTCCTCGACGGTCGTCCGGCCGCAGCGATCCAGGACAGAGACGAGGGTGTCCTCCAGCCGACGCAGGTCCATGATCTTGGCGCGCACCTCTGCAAGATGCTCCATGGCGACGGCGTCGGCCGCCCCGCAAGGGGCAGAGGTGGGCCCTCCTGACAGGCTCAACAGGCTTCGGACAGCATCCAGGGAGAAGCCGAGATCTCGCGCGCGCCGCACAAAGGCGAGCCGGTCCAGATGGTCCTGGCCATAGATGCGATGACCGCCTTCGCCACGACGGGGTGCCTCGAGGACGCCGATCCGCTCATAATAACGGATGGTGACCACCTTGCACCCCGTGCGCCGCCCCAGATCGCCAATGGAGAAATTCTCGGCCATGCCCTTGAACCTATACCCGCTATAGGTCGCATATCGGTCGGCGAACCCTATTCGCAACCCTGGTTCCTCATGTCCGACTGCTGCCCATCCTCCGCAAAGCCCTCTTCCGATGCGCCGGAGAAGGCCGTCTGCTCGAGCCGGCCACCCTCTCCCGCCCCCACAGACGCCCAGTACTGTTGTTCTGGACCGACCGCCTGCGGCTCGACCAACGAGACTGAACCGGCACCGACTGCCCATTTGGCGGGTGACGACTGCTGTTCGGCCAAAGGGGACGAGATCGCCGCCCTCGGCGCCCATGCCGACGTGCGTCGTGTCCTGATCCTGGTTCTGGCGATCAACGTGGTCATGTTCTTCGCCGAATTCGGCGCCGGCCTCGTCGCGCAGTCCACCGCCCTGATGGCTGATTCGATCGACATGCTCGGCGACGCCTTGGTCTACGGCCTGAGCCTCTACGCCCTGAACCGGAGTCTGCGGTGGCGCGCTGGCGCCGCCTTGGTCAAGGCGGGCGTCATCGCCGCCTTCGGCGTCTGGGTCTTCGTGGAGGTCGTCCGCAAGGTGGCGGGCGACGTCACTCCGACCGCTGAAACTATGGGCCTGTTCGGGGTGATCGCCCTCGTCGCCAATCTCGTCTGCCTGGCGCTGCTCTATCGCCACCGGAACCGGGACGTGAACCTGTCCAGCACCTTCGAGTGTTCGCGCAACGACGTGATCGCCAATACCGGCGTCATCGTCGCCGCCGGAGGCGTGCATCTGTTCAGCGCCGGCTGGCCTGACATCCTGGTCGGCGGCGTGATCGCCCTCCTCTTCTTCCGGTCGGCGATCAAGGTGCTTCTGCAGGCGTGGCCCCAGTTCCGGGCCGCCCGTCCTCAAGCCATCTCCTTAGACTGAACATATCAACGTTCGCTGCGAGCAGCCCTGAAGGGACTGGCGGCGAAGTTTGTACACTGGACCATGCGTCAGGAGAGATTTTTTGCCGGATCGTCCTGACCGGGCCTCATCGGCAGGTGCCCTGCCAGAGCTCCCAGTGTCGATGGCTGGCTGATTGATGCCGACGGTGGGCCACGGGGCGAGCCAGCTAAGCGCCAGGAGCGGTCATTAGCTTCTCGACCGACAGCTAACATTCCGTGCTCGCTCAGCGTTCCCGGCTTGGTTGACGACACCGTTAATTCCATTATTCGGGAATCATGGAATCAGAAGCCGCCATCCTCGCTCTCGCCGCCCTAGCCCAACCGACGCGCCTTGAGGCCTTCCGCCTCCTGGTGCGGCACGAACCCGAAGGCCTACCCGCCGGCGAGATCGCGGATGCTCTGGCGGTGCCCGCCAACACCATGTCCGCGCATCTTGGGGTTCTGTCCCGCGCCGGCCTGGTCAGTTCGGAGCGGCACAGCCGATCGATCATCTATCGCGCCGACCTGGATCGCCTCCATGCGCTGGTCCTGTTCCTGCTGAAGGACTGCTGCCAGGGCCGCGCCAATCTGTGCGAGCCGCTGCTGGCCGAACTCGCGACCTGCCGCGCCTGAGGATAATCATGGACGTCGTCATCTATCACAACCTCGCCTGCGGGACGTCTCGTAACGCCCTGGCTCTCATCCGCCATGTCGGGATCGAGCCGCACGTCATCGAATATCTGAAGACGCCGCCGAGCCGCGCGATGATCGTGGGACTGGTCGAGCGCATGGGCGTCCCGCTGCGCAGCATTCTTCGCGAGAAGGGCACGCCTTTCGCTGAACTGGGTCTCGGCGATTCAGCCATGAGCCATGACCAGTTGCTCGACGCCATCGAGGCGCACCCTGTCCTGCTGAACCGTCCCATCGTGGTGTCCCCGCTGGGCGTGAAGCTGTGTCGGCCGTCTGAGGCGGTTCTGGACCTCCTGCCATCCGAAGGCCTGAAACCCTTCACCAAGGAGGACGGCGAGGTCGTCATCGACGCCGAGGGCCAGAGGGTCCGCTGATGGTCGATGCCGTGACTACTGAACAGCCGAAGCGTCGCCTGTCCTTCCTCGATCGCTGGCTGACATTGTGGATTTTCGCCGCCATGGCGCTGGGTGTGCTGTTGGGCACGGTCGTGCCGGGCCTGCCCGACTGGATCGACAGCCTGTCGGTCGGCACGACCAACATCCCCATCGCCATCGGCCTGATCCTGATGATGTATCCGCCGCTGGCGCGGGTGAGGTACGAGGAATTGCCGCGCGTCTTCGCCGACAAGCGCGTCCTGCTGCTGTCCCTGTTCCAGAACTGGGTGCTGGGGCCGGTGCTGATGTTCGCCCTCGCGGTCATCTTCCTGCGCAATCAGCCGGAATACATGACCGGCGTCATCCTGATCGGCCTGGCGCGCTGCATCGCCATGGTGCTGGTCTGGAACCAGTTGGCGCGCGGCGACAACCAGTATGTGGCGGGTCTGGTCGCCTTCAACTCGATCTTCCAGATCGCCTTCTTCAGCCTCTACGCTTGGCTGTTCCTGTCCGTGCTGCCGCCCTTGTTCGGGCTGGAGAGCAGCGTGGTCGACGTCAGCGTATGGACCATCGCCGGGGCCGTTCTGGTCTATCTGGGCCTGCCCTTCCTCGGCGGCTTCCTGACCCGGCGGACGCTGGTCGCGAGGAAAGGGAACGACTGGTACGAGACGCGCTTCCTGCCGCGCATCGCGCCGATCACCCTGATCGCCCTGCTGTTCACCATCGTCGCCATGTTCAGCCTCAAGGGCGGCGAGGTGGTCGCCCTGCCGCTGGACGCCCTGCGCATCGCCATCCCCCTGACGATCTACTTCTTCGTCATGTTCGTGGTCAGCTTCCTGATGGGACGACTGATCGAGGCGGACTATCCGCGCACCACGGCCCTAGCCTTCACCGCCGCTTCCAACAATTTCGAACTGGCGATCGCCGTCGCCATCGCGGCCTTCGGGCTGGCCTCGCCGGTCGCCTTCGCCGCCGTCATCGGCCCGCTGGTCGAGGTGCCGGTGCTGATCCTGCTGGTGTCGGTCGCCCTGTGGCTGGGCCGTCGCTACTTCCCCGCGACCCCGCCGAAGAAAGACGTCTGCTGATGGCCCGCCTCCGCGACCTGCCTGATCCCGACCACCTACCCGCGCTCGACCCGGCCTATCTGTCCAGCCGCCCCGCGCTCGGCCTCGGTCCGAACGACCATCCGCCCCGCATCCTGCTGCTCTACGGCTCGCTGCGGGATCGTTCCTTTTCCCGTCTGTGCGTCGAGGAGGCCGCGCGCCTTCTGCGCTTCATGGGTTGTGAGACCCGCATCTTCGATCCGTCCGATCTGCCTCTGACTGATCAGGTCGACTACGACGACCATCCCGCCGTCCACGAACTGCGCGAACACGCCCTGTGGTCCGAGGGCATGGTCTGGAGCAGTCCCGAGCGCCACGGCCAGATTTCCGGGATCATGAAACTTCAGATCGATCACCTGCCGCTCAACATGGGCGGCATGCGCCCGACCCAGGGCCGCACCCTGGCCGTCATGCAGGTCTCGGGCGGCTCGCAAAGCTTCAACGCCGTCAACACCCTGCGCCTGCTCGGCCGCTGGATGCGGATGATCACCATCCCCAACCAGTCCAGCGTCGCCAAGGCCTTCATGGAGTTCGACGACGATGGCCGCATGAAGCCGTCCAGCTACTACGACCGCATCGTTGACGTCATGGAAGAACTGGTGCGTTTCACAGTCCTGACCCGTGCCCATGTAGGTCAGTTGGTGGATCGCTATTCCGAGCGGAAGGCGTCAGGCGTGCCGATCGATGCGGCCAATGATCTGTCAGCGATCGCAATCGGCTCTGCGTAGCGTCAGACTGGATGGCTGGAGAATGGCCACGGAAATCAGCGGCGAATCCAAGGCAGGCCGCAGGCGCCCGAGCGCGCCCCCGGCCGGCTCGCCGGCAGAGGTCTTCGCGGTCTTCCTCAAACTGGGCCTGACGTCATTCGGCGGCCCCGTCGCGCACCTCGGCTACTTCCGGGATGAGTTGGTCGCTCGACGCCGTTGGATTGATGAAGGCGGATACGCAGACCTGGTCGCCATGTGCCAATTCCTGCCAGGGCCGGCCTCCAGCCAAGTGGGCTACGCCCTGGGCTTGTGGCGCGCCGGCCCATTGGGCGGCGCTGCTGCATGGTGCGCCTTCACCCTGCCGTCCGCCGCGCTTCTGGTATTGTTCGCCATGGGCGCAGCCTCGCTCGACGGGCCGGTTGGAGCGGGACTGCTTCACGGACTGAAGCTGGTGGCCGTGGCTGTGGTCGCTCAGGCGGTCTGGGGGATGGCCCGCGCCTTGACCCCCGACTGGCAAAGAGCAGTCATCGCGCTGGCTGCTGTTGTGATCCTCATGCTGCTCGGCGGGATGACAGGTCAGCTCGTCGCCATCGTCCTCGGCGGTTTGGCGGGGCTGCGCCTCTGCCGCACGACGAACACCGAGTCGGTATCGACTTCAAGATTCCCGATTTCACGGCGCGCCGGCGCAGGGGCTCTGGTCCTGTTCCTTCTGCTTCTGGCGGGCTTGCCGCTCGCCTCCATGGCGACAGGGCTCCACGGGGTCGCCTTGCTTGACGCCTTCTATCGAGCCGGCGCCTTCGTTTTCGGCGGCGGTCACGTCGTTCTGCCCCTGCTCGAAGAAGGCGTGGTGCAGCCCGGCTGGATCGATTC
>Ga0172374_1002516_pt1 | contig 11590 bp, 8 predicted proteins | sample LakKiv3m_FD_114536 | JGI IMG/M metagenome (GOLD analysis project Ga0172374, IMG submission 114536) | Freshwater microbial communities from Kabuno Bay, South-Kivu, Congo - kab_092012_10.3m | ecosystem: Environmental > Aquatic > Freshwater > Lake | place: Democratic Republic of the Congo... | reverse complement strand
TGGCAAAATTTTGATGGTTCTGAATTTATTTTCAGTGTCACGTCCGGTGATTAATGTCGATATGATCAGTGAAGAACTGGGCCTGTCCAAACCGACCAGCTACCGCTATTTAAAAGAACTGGTTTCGGCCGAATTATTGCAGCGTTTAAGTGGGACTTCGGGCGATTATATCCTCGGCTCGAAAATTGCAGTGCTGGATTATATTTCCCGCACCACCGATCCACTGGTGCAAATCAGCATTCCGTTTATGCAGGATATTGTGCAGCGTACCGAGTTTTGCTGCGTCCTGACCTATCTGAATCAGGATGCCTGTATCGACCTGCATGATGAAGTGTTCCAGCATATGAATCTGCTGTCCTATGGCCGCGGCTGCCCACGTCCGGTGTATATGGGCTCTTCACCGAAAATCATGCTGGCGCATTTACCAAAACAGAAAATGCTGAATTATTATCAGCGTTTTGCCGTGCAGTTCCGTCAGTCCGGTTTTGCCCAGGATGAAGCCGAATTCATCAGCAAAATGAAAAAGATCAAAAAACAGGGTTATTACTATTCTAGTGGTGAACTGGAACCGCAACTGGCCGGTTTGTCAGTACCGATCAGACTCTCCAATAAAACAGCGCCGTTCACCTTGACCTTGCTGGCCTCCAAAAACCGCTTTGAATTTGTCAATGTCGAAAAGCTGATTGCCATTTTGCAGGAAAATGCCGCGCTGATTGAACAGAAAGTTGAAAGCCTGAATCCACATACCTAGATTGATCTTTATCAAAATACAGCTATTGAGATCAGTGCAGTGAGATAAGTCTCTGCCCTGCCCGGCCTTTGGATTACAACCAGTGTTAGAGTGGATAAAAATAGCGAAAGGTTAAATTGATTCGCGGCGTCACCACACGGCTGGATTTGGGCAGGCTGTGCTTCCAGTAGCGCTGGGTCTGCCCGCGCATCACAATTAATTGGCCACTCTGTAACAACAGCTCGACTTTTGCCGCGCTGTGTTTATGCTTAAAACTGAATTTACGGGTTGCCCCCAGACTTAAAGAAGCAATCACCGTTTCTGCACCCGGAGCTGCGACCAGACTCGGTTCATCATCACTGTGCCAGCCCAGTCCCTGACTGCCATCTGCATATAAATTGGCTAAACAGGAATTAAACGGATGTCCCACGATCTGTTCAATCTGCTGTTTTAACTGCCACAAAGCCGGATGCCAAAGCTGCGCCTGCTTCAAACTGCCCGAATAGCGATACTGATAATGCTCATCACCATACCAGGCAATTTTCCGCGCGGTGACATAATGTTTGCCAAATAAGGTGACTTCATCGGCTTGCCAGGCCAGCTGCTGTAAACATTGCTGCAAGTAAGCGTGACTATCCTCAGCAGACAGGATCAGCCCATAATCCTGCACGACCCCCTCATAGGGCAACAGATTCTGCCGCGGCTCGGGCGGAAACAGTTCCAGATTCATTGTGGCGTTTTCCTGCAAAGCGGAACTTCAGTTTAAACCCAAAACCGCTTCACAAATCAAAACATTCTCTGTGCTTGTGAGCCATGCCAAATCGACATAGACTGAAAAACAGGTTTTAGAATAAAAAATAATTGCTTATGAACTTATGGCAGCTCTTTCAGAAGCTCAAGCCCTTTGTGCGGCCGTATCGGCTGCTGGTGATTGCCACGCTGATTCTGACTTTAATTGGCTCCCTGACCGCACAGGTCAATGCCCTGACCCTGCAATATGCCGTCGACAGCATTAACCGGCTGGTAGAAGCCGGTCAGGGGCTGGCTGAAGGCTGGCAGATCCTGATAACCATTAGCGCCATTTTACTGGGCAAGGAAATCATTAATGCCTTTGTCCAGTTCGGGCAGAAATTCTATGGTGAAAAACTGCGGATTTTTGTGTCACAGGATTTGGCCCAAGGCATTATTGAAAAGTTCCTGACCTACCGGCTGGCGTTTTTTAATCAGGACAACAATCAGGCCGGCAAGCTGCAAACGCGGATTGATCGCGGCATTGGCTCCCTCACCCGGCTGGTACAAATCTTTTTTATTGATATTTTACCGTTATTTACCAGTGCGATTATTGCCTTAGGGCTGATGTACTGGGCCAATTTTTATGTCGGGCTGGTGGCCTCGGCCATTGTGCCCATTTATTTCTGGCTGACCTATAAACAGGCCCAGAAACTTGGCAGCTGGCGCCGCAATTTACGTGATGGCCGTGAACGGAAAAGCCAGGGCATTCTGAGTATTATCAACTCGATTACCGTGATTAAATCCTTTAACCGGGAACATATCGAATCGGACAAGCAGCTAAAACTGCAAAAAGAACTGACCGATAACCAGATGCATACCCGGCAGACCAGCTTCCTGTTTGATGGCCTGAAAACCTTTATTGAACAGATCGGAATTGTGCTGATTATTATCCTGACTGCCTATTTTGTACTGGATGGCCAGATGAGTATCGGCATGATCATGTATCACGTGTTGCTATTTAATAACGTGTCGGCACCAATCCGTTCACTGCACCGGATTTATGATGAAGTGAATGATGCCATGATCTATTCGGAAAGCTTTTTCCAGATTCTGGAGGCCGATGATGAAATTGAAGCCAGCGGTGCACAAAAACCGGCAATTCGCGGGCAATTTAATTTAAGCGGAATCGAGTTTTATTATCCGAACGGGCATCATGCCTTAAAAAATATTGAGATGTGCATTCAGCCCAACAAGATTACCGCGCTGGTCGGCCTGTCCGGTGCCGGCAAATCGACCCTGATCAGCCTGCTGGATAAATTCTATGAACCGCAGCAGGGCAGCATTCAGTTAGATGGAGTGGATTTAAAAGACATCGACACCCAATACCTGCGTGACCATATCGGGCTGGTGCTGCAAAAAAACCATATTTTCCAGGGCAGTATTTTTGACAATATCCGCTATGGCAAAACCGATGCCACTCAGAAAGAAGTGATACAGGCGGCCCAGAAAGCCTCGATTCATGAGCAGATTTTGCAGCTCCCGCAAGGCTATGACAGTGATGCGCTAATGCTCTCGGGCGGTCAGCAGCAGCGGATTGCACTGGCGCGGATGTTCCTGAAAAATCCACCGATTATTTTTCTGGATGAACCAACTGCCAGTCTGGATGCGATTGCCACCGAGCAGATCAAGCAGAGTCTGGATGAAATTAAACAGGGCCGTACCGTGGTGATTATCTCACACAGTCTGTCGCAGATTATTGATGCCGATTACACCTATGTTATGAAAGAAGGCGCGATTGCCGAACACGGCGAACATGACACGCTCTACCATCAGGACGGTGTCTATAAAGAAATTTTTGATGCGATGGCCAAAAGCCTGAATATTGAAAAGATTGCCCGAACCTTTGAAGATGACGCAGAAGAAGAAACCCATAGTTAAACCGCAATCCGGTTAAAGATGAAGGAATGATTCTGTATTTTTTAATCCATAAAAAAAGCTCCTGTACAGGAGCTTTTTTGCCTTAAGGCTGTTTTAAATACGGCCAGGCGGCTTTTAAATAAATAAACATCGACCACAAAGTCAGCACCACCGCAGTATAGAGTAAGGCATAACCAAGCAATTCCAGTGGCTCCCAGTTCAGCAAGAACACGGAAATCGCAATCATCTGAAATGCAGTTTTATATTTCCCGACGGTAGAGACCGCCACGCTGGTACGCGCACCAAGTTCTGCCATCCATTCACGCAAGGCCGACACGGTAATTTCACGTGAAATAATTACAATCGCGGCAAAGGCCATGGAAATGGTCGGCTGCCATTGCACCAAGACAATCAGGGCGGCTGCCACCATCAGTTTATCCGCCACCGGATCCAGGAAACGGCCAAAGGCTGAGGTCTGGTTTAAGGTTCGTGCCAGATAGCCATCAAACCAGTCAGTGACGGCAGCAATCACAAAAATAGCGGTCAGAATCAGATGCCGGGTCATCCCTGCATCATGATCATGGATTCCCATGGCAGGCGGCCAGTAGGCCACCAATAAAAATACGGGAATTAAGGCTATACGCGCTAAAGTTAAAATATTTGGAATGTTCAGGATTCGACCTGTTGTCATAGACACCGCCAATGCTTCCCCGTTATGCACGAGCTAAATGCACATATTTTTTGAGGGTTTATCCATCGTTAATAGGCTTCACTTTATACGAAATGGCAGAAAGTGTCACTAGGCAAAGACCGTTACGGTTTGCCGCGAAATGGCAATCAGCCGGTTTTCAGCATCCCAAAGATGTGCTGTTTCAGTAGAATAGCCATCTGCCGCATGCTCGGTAAACACTTTATATTTAAACCAATCATGTACTTGGTGGCAGATCGGATGCACATAAGTAATATGCCAGGTCAGCGAACTGGCCGGTGACAAGGTTTTAAATAAAGGCAGTACACCCGGTGGCCAAATGTCCATCAGTGTGACCAGATCAGCCACAGTAAAGTCGCGGTTGGCATGTTTTTCTGGCGTATAGCGGCACCAGCCGCCAAAATCGGACTGCTGGCTGCCGGTACACGGATAATCGCCTTCGGCCCAGCACACCTCAAACTGCTGATAGCATTCCGGCATCATTTGATGCACCGGTAAATAGTTAAGCTGCGCTGGTGCAGGATAATCCGGCGCCAGCGGTTCCTGCTGTACCTGAATAGTGGACTCACGCGCTGCGCCAAAACTGGCCAGCAAGATGCTTTGTACCGCGTCATCCTGCCACAAGCGTACTTCCAGCGTGGTTACTGACTTGCCCTGTCGCAAAATTTCTGCACTGATTCTGGCCCGGTCTTCCCGCACCGGCCCGACAAAGGTCACCGATGCACTGAGCAGGCGTTTATCCGGGTCGGCAATCACCGAAAGGGCTTTCTGCATCATCAGTCCGGCCACCAGTCCGCCATAGATGGTTCGGCCCTGTAACCAGCCTGTCGGAATCTGAATCCATTCATCCTGCTCGATTGCGGCAAATACAGAACGCAGCGACATATATTTTCCTTTTTATTGAGTGCGCTTCATCTTGCAGCTTTTCAGTGTGGATGTGAATGGTCAATCGTATACTGGCCAGTGACTATTTTTGCCAATAGGTCAAATATGCCGGACTTATTCGTGCAGAATTTTATAGATGGTGCGGGCCATGACCTGCCCCAGTCCCGGTACCAGCATCAAGTCTTTTTCCGAGGCTTTTAGCACGCCCTGAATCCCGCCAAAATGGGTCAGCAAATCACGGCGGCGTTTCGGTCCCAGGCCAGGAATCACTTCCAGCACCGAACTGCCGCGTTTTTTATCACGTTTGGCCCGATGCCGGGTAATAGCAAAACGGTGTGCTTCATCCCGCACCTGCTGAATCAGATGCAGGGCTTTATGGTCTTCCGGCAGCTGGATTTTGCTGCCATCGGTAAAATGCAGGGTTTCCAGTCCAGGTTTACGCCCCTCGCCTTTGGACACGCCGACCATAAAAGCCTCCAGTCCCAGTTCCTGCATCACTTCCATCGCCATATGCAGCTGGCCTTTACCGCCATCAATCAGCAGTAAATCCGGCAGCATGGCTTTTTTATAGCGTCGGGTCAGGGCCTGACGCATTGCGGCATAGTCATCGCCTTCGGTAATATCATTGATGGAAAACTGGCGATAATCGCGTTTGCGCGCACCCCCCGAATCAAACACCACGCAAGACGCCACGGTCGCTTCACCCATGGTGTGGGAAATATCAAAACATTCAATCCGGTCAATAGGATGCCCCACCACCTGCTCCAGCTGATGAAAACGCTCATTCAGCTCGAAGTGATTGGCCAGCTTGCCTTTAATCGCGTGTTGCACGTTCATTTGTGCCAGTTCCTGCCATTCGGCCCGGGTTTCGCGGACTTTGTGCTTGATCTGGACTTTCTGCTGAAACTGCTGCTGTAGCGCCTGCTCCAGCTCTTTGGCATCTGGCAGTTCCACATTGACAATCAGCTCGGCCGGTACTTCATCGGCGACCTGAAAATAGAAGTTGGCAATAAAATCGGACAGCATCTGCCCCTGATCATCTCCAAGCATATCCGGAAAATAGCTTTTCCCGCCCAGCATCTTGCCATTGCGCACATGCATAATCTGCACACAGGTCACGCCGGCCTGATAGGCAATCGCCAGAATATCGGCTTCGCCTTTGACCTTATAAATGGCCTGCTGTGCCTGTACATCGCGCAGCAAGGCCATCCGGTCCCGATAAAACACCGCTTTTTCAAATTCCAGTGCTTCGGCCGCGGCTTCCATTTTGGCAATCAGTTCCTGATTCAGTTCACGGGTATCGCCCTGTAAAAAACGGATCGAGTTCTGCACATCTTCCTGATAGGCTTCCGGTGAAATCAGCCCAACACAGGGCGCCGAACAGCGTTTGATTTGGTATTGCAGGCAGGGACGTTTGCGCTGGGAAAAATAGCTGTTTTCACACTGGCGCACATTAAACAGCTTTTGCAGCACGATTAAAGTATCACGGGCGTTGTAGGCACTTGGATAAGGCCCGAAAAATTTACCCACCTGATGCTTACCTTTGCCACGGCCACTGGCAATCCGCGGATAAGGCTTGTCGCTGGAGACAAAAATATAGACATAAGATTTGTCATCGCGCAGCATGATATTATACGGCGGCCGATGCAGCTTGATCAGGTTCTGTTCCAGCAGCAAGGCTTCGGTTTCCGAACGCACCACCAGCGTTTCAATATCATAAATCCGCGCCACCAGCGCCTGGGTTTTCGGATGCTCGATGGTTTTTACGAAATAGCTGGACACGCGATTTTTAAGATTCTTGGCCTTACCCACATATAACAGTTCCCCATCTTTACCCAGCATGCGGTAAATACCGGGTAAGGTGGTCATATTGGCCAGAATTTTGACAATATGTTCGCGTGCGTTTTCGTTCACATTCAGCCTATTTATCGATCTCGTCTGCTCTAGCATGATGTGATGGTGATTCTGCTATTTTCAAGCATTGCCGCGCAAGCATGCCGGCAGAAATGACATGATTGCTACAAAGTCTTAGTGCCACAGGCAAATTTTGCTATGCTGAACAGCTTGTCTCGTTCAGGATTCAGTTTATGCACACCGCCCACTCTGCCATGCATATTATTCAGCCGGCCACCTCAACGCATGCGGCATCGGAAAAAGACCGCCTGATTGGCAAACCGCGCTTTCATTTTGAACCACGTGAAGTGATGCAACTGCTCAGAACCCGGATTATTGGACAGGACGCAGCCTTAAATGAAATTGAAAAAATGCTGCATGTGGTCAAGGCAGATTTTTCCAGTCCCGAACGTCCGCTGTCGGTGACGCTGATGCTGGGGCCAACTGGCGTCGGTAAAACTGAAACCGTCCGGCTGATCAGTGAAGCAATTTATGGCCGTGCGGATGCTTTTTGCCGGCTTGATATGAACACGCTGGCACAGGAACATTATGCAGCAGCACTCACCGGTGCACCGCCGGGCTATGTTGGCTCCAAAGAAGGCCATAGCCTGTTTGATGAAACCGCGATTGCAGGCAGTCATACCCGCCCCGGCATTGTACTGTTTGATGAACTGGAAAAAGCCTCGACTGAAGTGTTACGCGAGCTAATGAATGTGCTGGACACCGGTAAACTGACCCTGACTTCTGGCACCAAAACCATAGACTTTCGCAATTGCATGATTTTCATGACCAGTAATGTCGGCGCCCAGGCCGCGCAGCAATATCTGGACAAGCTGAATCTGTTCCCGAAAAAAATGCAGGACCTCTGTCTAAAACGTCTGCCGGCCAGACAGATTATTGAAAAGGTGATGCAGCGCCGTTTTGATCCGGAATTTCTCAACCGGATTGACCGGACCCTGCATTATGCACCGGTCCAGGAAAATGCCCTGCCGCAACTGGTCGAGATTGAACTGGAAAAACTGAACAAACGTCTGCAGCATCAGAAACGTCAGGTGCAGCTGACCGATGCCGCCAAGGCTTATTTTTATCAGGGACATGATATTCGCTATGGCGCCCGGCATTTGGGCCGCCGCATGCGCACCGAACTGGAACCGATTCTGGCGCTGTATTTCCTCAGTCATCCATAGCAGCTTAGTCTGTGCCTGGACTGTCAGGATCAGCAGCTGCTGATTCAGCCGGACACAGCCACCAGCACTGAATCAGGACGATAAAGGCTGTTTAATCGCGGCGCAGAATTGCTCCGGATGCCGCGGCGACACCAGCACAAACTTGTTCACGCCATCTTGCTGATAGTCAATCTTTAAGCGTTTTAAGGACAGGGCCGGAGATGCCACCGAGTTATTGGTCGGTGATACTTTCTGAATCTGCGCCAACGGAATACGCCAGCTTAAAAACAGGCAGCGGATGGTCAGGCAGTCTTCGCTCACGCGATAGCGGGTATTCCACACCGGCCACCAGATCACCACAATAGTCAGCAGATACACCGCAGTATGCACCGGATACGCTTGCATGGTGCCTTTGGCCTGCATGGTCAGTAACAATTGCACCAGCAGCCCGGTCATACAGATCAGAAAAGCCAGCACCCACCAGTCAATTTTGGAACGAAATTTCTGCATTATTTCCCCCTTTACTGTCTGTATCTTACACAAAATTTATGGGGGCTGCTGTATTGGGCCGTGCAGAAAAAAACGCCCATGCGGGCGTTTTGAATGTTATGCGAGAAATCAGCATGTCATCTTAAAACAGATAAGGCCGGATAAAAATCAGGAAGAATAGTCCCAGCATCAGCACCCATTTTAAAATGTAATACAGGGTCCGGTTTCTGGCTTTAAGGGCCTTGGCCTGAATCCGGATCTGATAAACATAGGCAAAGGCTTTATTCAGGCCGCCGGTACGATCTCCAACTTCATTGGGTGAGCTGGCCGCCGTCATCACCTTTTTACCAAACCAGTGATTAAACTTTTGCATCCAACGGCTAGTTAACGGTCGCTCGACATCGGCAAAGAAAATAATCCGGTTCTGCGTAGTGCCGTTTTCAGCATAGTGAATATAGGTTTCATCAAATACCACACTTTCCCCATCGCGCCATGAATAGCGCTGGCCATCGACATCAATAAAGCAGCGCTCATCATTCGGGGTCATTAAGCCCAAATGATAACGCAGCGAACCGGCATACGGATCGCGATGCCGGACTAGGCGGCTGTCCGGTGCCAGTTCAGTAAACATTGCCGCTTTAATACTTGGCAAGGTTTTTAATAAGGCCGTGGTTTTCGGGCACAGCTCGGCCGCAGAAGGATGTGCGGTGTCATACCATTTCAGGTAAAAGCGTTTCCACCCAGTTTTAAAGAAAGAGTTAAACCCCAGATCATCATATTTGCTGGAGGCCTTGATGCCGCCTTGTTCATACAGCGCTTTGGCCTCATCGCGAATCATCTCCCAATGTTCATCCAGCACTTTTAAATCCTGAAAATGCTGGGTGTCGATATAGGGCTGATTCGGTACGCGCGAAAAGCGGTACATCAGGAAATTAATCGGGGCGAACAGGGTCGAATGGTCAAAGAACTGACGATAAAACGAATGCCGAACTTTGCCGCGTTGCTGGATATAAAACGCTGAAATGACAAAGATGGCCAGAATAATCCACTTAAGCATAGCAACATCCGGGAAATTGCCGCCCTGTACAGGGACAACAGACAAGCCAAAATATCGGCGAGTATAACAAATTTAGCCAGGCCAATCAGCCGGTCGTTTAAGACACAGCGTTGCAAAACTGGCGCTGTTCAGGTACCTGTACTGCCCTGCCTATTCACACGAATTGACTTTTTTGACCAAAACACCACAACTCTGGCATGGGCAGCGCCAGCTTTTTCCGTTATAAACAGAGGGCAATCGCGCCAAAAAATTGAAACTGAAACAAGCACTTCATCTGCTTTTAAGCGAAATAAGCAGTAGAAGAAAAGTAACAAGACCTTGATTGGGCATAGAAAAATTGATGACCCTTGCGTCACGGCTTGATACAACTTGCTATATTTTTTTTAGATATAGTTATCGTAAGATTAGCGAGGCATATATGTGTGCAGAACTATCGCACACGCTTCATAACATCAACTTAGAAGTCCTCCAAAATAAAGGAGATCAGGCATGATCCACGCTGGCAATGCCATTACCGTCCAAATGCTTTCGGACGGAATTGCAGAATTCCGCTTTGACTTACAAGGTGAGTCGGTCAACAAATTTAACCGTGCAACGATTGAAGACTTTAAAGCTGCGATTGAGGCTGTTAAAGCAAACAATGAAGTGAAAGGTTTAATCGTCACTTCTGCGAAATCAACCTTTATCGTCGGTGCAGACATCACCGAATTTGGCGCAAACTTCGCTCAAGGCGAACAAGCCATTGTGGATTGGGCCTTGCCTGTTCACGACATCTTCAATGCTTTTGAAGATTTAGACATTCCTAAAGTGGCTGCCATTAATGGTATGGCATTGGGCGGTGGCTTTGAAATGTGTTTGGTATGTGACTACCGTGTGATGTCTGACCAAGCACAAGTGGGCTTACCAGAAATTAAACTGGGTATTTTCCCAGGCTTTGGTGGTACGGTACGTTTAAGCCGCGTTATTGGTATCGACAATGCCGTTGAATGGATGGCAATGGCGAACCCTAAACGTCCTGATGCTGCACTCAAAGACGGTGCTGTAGATGCCGTAGTTGCTGCAGACAAATTGCAAGATGCCGCGCTGGACTTAGTTAAACAAGCCATTGCAGGTCGTTTGGACTGGAAAGCAAAACGCCAAGAAAAATTAGACCCTGTTAAATTGAACCCACTTGAACAAATGATGGCGTTCAACACAGCCAAAGGTGCGGTACTAGCAAAAGCAAACCCTGCACAATACCCTGCACCAAAATTGATGCTTGATTCTTTACAAGCAGGTGCAAGCTTGCCACGTAATGAAGCACTTCAAGCTGAAGCGGCTGGTTTTGCAAAAGCTGCAGTAACGCCACAAGCAGGTGCGTTGATTGGTTTATTCATCAACGACCAAGTGGTGAAGAAAACTTCTAAGAAATATGAAAAAGGTGCACACCCTGTCAACCAAGCGGCTGTTCTAGGCGCAGGTATCATGGGTGGTGGTATTGCTTACCAAGCGGCAAGCAAAGGCACACCAATCATCATGAAAGACATTGGTAATCCGCAACTTGCTTTGGGTATGAAAGAAGCCAATGGCTTATTGACCAAACAAGTTGAACGCAAAAAGTTAACCCCTGCCAAAATGGGTGAAACTTTGGCACGCATCCGCCCAACTTTAAGCTATGACGAGTTTAAAGAAGTCGATATCGTGATTGAAGCCGTGACGGAAAATCCGAAAGTCAAAGGTATTGTACTCAAAGAAACTGAATCTAAAGTACGTGAAAACACCATTATCGCGTCAAATACATCTACCATTTCGATTACACGTTTGGCAGAAAACCTACAACGTCCAGAAAACTTTGTCGGCATGCACTTCTTTAACCCAGTGCACATGATGCCATTGGTGGAAGTGATTCGTGGTGAAAAAACTTCACCTGAAGCAATTGCGACCACTGTGGTGCTTGCTCAGAAAATGGGTAAAACACCAATCGTAGTGAACGACTGCCCAGGCTTCTTGGTGAACCGCGTATTGTTCCCTTA
>Ga0172374_1002515_pt1 | contig 11591 bp, 7 predicted proteins | sample LakKiv3m_FD_114536 | JGI IMG/M metagenome (GOLD analysis project Ga0172374, IMG submission 114536) | Freshwater microbial communities from Kabuno Bay, South-Kivu, Congo - kab_092012_10.3m | ecosystem: Environmental > Aquatic > Freshwater > Lake | place: Democratic Republic of the Congo... | reverse complement strand
TGATCCTGATCCCCGGCCTGTCCTCATCGCCGCGCGTATGGCGGGAGATGATCGCCGCCGTCCCCGGCTATCGTTACCATCTGGTGCAGGTGGCGGGCTTTGCGGGCGCGCCTGCGGGCGGCAATGCCACGGGCGATACGGTCGCCGCCCCGGTGGCGGAGGAAATCGCGCGCTATATCGCGGCCAACAAGCTGAAGGCGCCCGCGGTGATCGGCCATTCGATGGGCGGGACGATGGGCATGATGGTCGCCGCGCGGCATCCGGCATCGGTGTCGAAGCTGATGGTGGTGGACATGTTCCCGTTCATCGGCGCGATGTTCGGCGGGCCGAACGCGACGGCGGAAAGCGTGAAGCCGATGGCCGACAATATCTTTGCCCAGATGACGAAGGCGGATGAGGCGACGCGCAAGGCCCAGCGCGATGCGGCCATCATGGGGATGATCAACACCGAATCGATGCGTGCGGGGGCACTCGAGGATTCGGCGAAGTCGGACACCGATGTGTCGGCGCGCGCGTATCGCGAACTGGTGGTGACCGACCTGCGCCCCGAATTGTCGCGGATCACCGCGCCGACGACGGTGCTGTACGTGACGCCGAAGGGCGTGCCGCTGAGCGATGCGCAGATGGATGGTTATTATCAGGCATCCTATGCGACGCTGAAAGGCGCGACGTTGAAGCGGATCCCGGATGCCGCGCACTTCATCATGTGGGACCAGCCGGTGCGGTTTCAGCAGGAGGTGAAGGCGTTTTTGGCGAGGTAAGGGGGCGTCATCCAGCGAAAGCTGGGATCTCAGGCGAGGGATCGCTCGGATGCGGCATGATATCCCAGCTTTCGCTGGGATGACCGATTAATGGGGAGGGGGCGAGCCGCGCGCGCTTTGTTTCGTGGCACCCCCCCTCCGTCAGCACTTCGTGCTGCCACCTCCCCCGGTGGGGGAGGAATTAGGTGGCCGCCTTCGCCAACCCCCGCGAGATCTGAAGCGCGGCGTTGAGGCGCGTATTCGGATCGCCCCAGGCGCGGGTCACAACAAGCTTCATGTCGGGGCGCAGCCGCGCGGTGCCGTCGAGCCGCGCGACATAGGCCAGCAAGCCTTCGACATTCGGGAATTTGTCGTCGTGGAAGGTGACGAGCGCACCCTTCGGCCCGACGTCGAGCTTGGCGATGCAGGCCTTTTTTGCGTTCAGCTTAGCCTCGATCAGCGTCAGCAGATTTTGCGTCGGGTCGGGCAGTTTGCCGAACCGGTCGATCAGCTCGGCGGCGAATCCTTCGATCGCGCGACGGTCCTCGACTTCGTTCAGGCGGCGGTACAGGCCCATGCGCAGGTCGAGATCGGGAACATACTCCTCGGGGATCAGGATCGGCGCATCGACGGTGATCTGCGGTGAGAAATCCTTGGCGCGCGCCTCCGCCAGCCCGCCCGACTTGGCGTCCATGATCGCCTCTTCCAGCATCGACTGATAGAGTTCGTAACCGACCTCGCGGATATGCCCCGACTGTTCGTCGCCGAGCAGATTGCCCGCGCCGCGAATGTCGAGATCGTGGCTCGCAAGCTGGAACCCGGCGCCCAGCGAATCGAGGTCGGACAGCACGCGGAGGCGCTTTTCGGCGGCGTCCGTCATCATCCGTTCGGGCGGGGTGACCATATAGGCGTAGGCGCGGGTCTTGGCCCGCCCGACGCGCCCGCGAAGCTGGTAGAGCTGGGCGAGACCGAAGCGGTCGGCGCGGTTGACGATCATCGTGTTGGCGCTGGGGATATCGATGCCGCTTTCGATGATCGAGGTGGAGACCAGCACCTCGAACTTCTTGTCGTAGAAGGCGCTCATCCGCTCCTCGACTTCGCTCGGCGCCATCTGGCCATGGGCAATGACGTAGCGGATTTCGGGGACTTCGCTCCGCAGAAATTCCTCGATATCGGGCAGGTCGGCAATGCGCGGCGTGACGACGAAGCTCTGACCGCCGCGATAATGTTCGCGCAGCAACGCTTCACGCAGGACGACGGGATCCCAGGGCATGACATAGGTCCGCACCGCCAGCCGATCGACCGGCGGGGTCTGAATTACCGACAATTCGCGCAGGCCCGACATCGCCATTTGCAGCGTGCGCGGGATCGGTGTCGCGGTCAGCGTCAGGACGTGGACATCGGATTTCAGCGCCTTCAGCCGTTCCTTGTGGGTGACGCCGAACCGCTGTTCCTCGTCGACGATGACCAGCCCCAGCCGTTTGAAGTCGATCCTCTTGGACAAGAGCGCATGGGTGCCGACGACGATATCGAGCGTGCCGTCGGCGATGCCTTCCTTCACCGCCTTGGCCTCGTTGGCGGGGACGAGGCGCGACAGTCGCCCGACCTTCAGGGGAAAGCCCTCGAACCGGGCGGTGAAATTCATGTGGTGCTGGCGCGCGAGCAGGGTGGTGGGGCAGACCACCGCGACCTGCATCCCGGCCATCGCCGCGACGAAGGCGGCGCGTAGCGCGACCTCGGTCTTGCCGAAGCCGACATCACCGACGATCAGCCGGTCCATCGGCTTGCCCGCGGCCAGATCCTCGAGCGCTTCGCCGATCGCGCGGTCCTGATCGTCGGTTTCGTTATAGGGGAAGCGGTCGACAAACGCGGGGTAGCCGCCGGGATCGGGTTCGGCAACTTCGGCCTGGCGCAGCGCGCGCGCGGCGGCGGTGGCCATCAGTTCGCCCGCGATTTCGCGGATGCGCTCCTTCATCCGGCTCTTGCGGCGCTGCCATGCCTCGCCGCCCAATTTGTCGAGCTGGGCAGTGTCTTCCGCCGATCCGTAACGCGACAGCACTTCGAGATTTTCGACCGGCACGTAGAGCTTGTCGCCGCCCAGATAGGTCAGCGCAACGCAATCATGCGGGCTCTGCCCGACCGGGATCTGGGTGAGGCCTTCGTAGCGGCCGATGCCGTGGTCCGAATGGACCACTAGATCGCCGGGCGACAAGGTCGCGAGTTCGGACAGGAAGGCGTCGGCGGACTTGCGCCGCTTGGTCCGGCGGATCAGCCGGTCGCCCAGCATGTCCTGTTCGGTCAGCACCGCGACGCCGGGCGCGGTGAAGCCGTGTTCCAGCGGCAGGACGATCAGCGCGGTCCCAGCGGACTTGCCCGTATCGGCGATGCCCAGCGCTTCCTGCCAGTCATCGGCGACCTTGCCGCCGGGCAGGCCGTGATCCGCGAGCAGCCCGAGCAGGCGTTCGCGCGCGCCGACCGAATAGCTGGCGAGGATGGGCTTCTTGCCCGCCTTGCGCAGCCCGGCGATGTGCGTGACGACGGCTTCGTAGAGGTTGACGCCGGAGGCGCGTTCGGGCGCGAAATCGCGGGGGCCTTCGACGGCGAATTCGACCGTGTCGGTTGCCTCGGGTTGATGGAACGGTGTGGTCAGGTGCGCGGCCGCTTCGCCCAGCCGCCTGGTCCATTCGTCGGCGAGCACATAGAGTTGGTCCTGGCCGAGCGGGCGATAGCTGCCGGGATCGCTCGACTGCGCGCGGACGCGGTTCGCCTGATAGTCGGCGATCGATTCGAACCGGCTTTCGGACGCGGCGGGGACGCCCGCGTCGCGGATGACGACGGCATCGTCGGGGAGGTGATCGAACAGCGTTTCCAGCTTTTCTTCGAACAAGGGCAGCCAGTGTTCCATCCCCGCGATGCGGCGACCGTCGGATATCGCCTGATAGAGCGGATCGCCGGTCGCGGTCGCGCCGAACTTCTAGCGGTATCGCGTGCGGAATCGCTTGATCGAGTCTTCGTCGAGCAGGGCTTCGGACGCGGGGAGCAGGGTGAATCCGGGGACGCGGCCCGTCGTGCGCTGGTCGGCGGGGTCGAAGGTGCGGACGCTTTCGATCTCGTCGCCGAAGAAGTCGAGGCGCAGTCCGCTTTGCGAACCGCTGGGGAACAGGTCGACCAGGCCGCCGCGAATCGCGAATTCGCCCGCGTCGTTGACCGTATTCACGCGGACATAGCCGTTGGAGGCGAGCAGGTTCGCCAGCTTGTCGAGCCCGATCCGCGCGCCCGGTTCCAGCCGCGCGACGAGTTGGCGGATGCGGAAGCGAGTCAGCGTGCGCTGGGTCGCGGCGTTGACGGTGGTCAGGATCAGGCGGGGCTTTTTTGCGGGGGTCTGCAACTGGTGCAGCGCCGCGAGCCGTTCGGACATGACGCGGAGTGTGGGCGAGGCGCGGTCGTAGGGGAGGCAGTCCCAGGCGGGGATCTGGACGATTTCCAGTTCGGGCGCGAAGAAGGGCGCGGTGGACGCGACCGACCGCATCGCTGCTTCGTCCGGGGCGATATAGACCGCGCCCGAGCCGCAAGCGCGCGCCAGATCGGCGAGCAGCGATGGGAGGAACCCGGTGGGGACACCGGATAGCGTCAGCGGGCGTTCGGCGCGGAGGATGGCTTGCAGGTCGGGCATATTTCTCTTCTTTTACCCCTCCCCTTCAGGGGAGGGGCCGGGGGTGGGGCGGTGCCTCAAGTGCGTCGCCGCGCGGATAGGCCCCACCCCAACCCCTCCCCTGAAGGGGAGGGGCTAGCGGACTACCGCGCGATCGGCACGTAATTCAGCGCCTCGAGCGCCTCCATCAGCGGCCCGCGATAGTGCGGCGGGACGGGCTGGGTGCCCATTGCCCAGGCCATGATGTCGACATCCTGTTCCTCCAGCAGCAGCTCGAACAATTCGATCTGCGCGTCGTCCCACCGGGCGGAATGGGTATCGAAAAAGCCGCCGATCAACAGGTCGGCCTCCTTGGTGCCGCGATGCCAGGCGCGAAAGCGCAGGCGTTTCAGGCGGATGTCGCGGTCCATATCGGCTCCCATAGCGAAAAGCCGCCGGGCGCGGATTTGCGACCGTCGGTGAAAGGGTCTGCGCGAGATAGGGGGCGGGCGGGGAATGAGCAACCTCGCAACCCCCGGCGTCATGCCAGCGAAAGCTGGCATCTCTTGCAAAGTTCGCCCACCAGTTTCGAAAATCCCACCACCCCGTTCGTTTCGAGCAAAGTCGAGAAACATAATTGTAGCGCTCAGGTCACGTTTCTCGACTTCGCTCGAAACGAACGGAGATTTGGTTTTCGATCGCATGAGATGCCAGCTTTCGCTGGCATGACGGGGTGGGGCTGATCTAATTGTGCGTCAATGCGCCCCGAAATCCTCAACCCGCTGTTCGCCGAAGTCACCGCGCTCAAAGGCGTCGGCCCGGCGCTGGCGAAGCCGCTCGAAAAGCTGCGGCTGTCGCGCGCGGTGGATGTGGCGTTTCATCTGCCCAGCGGCTGGATCGACCGGTTGCCGCGCGACGAACTCGACATGGCGGATGCCGGGCGCACCATCGCGATCCTGCTGACCCCGACCGAGGTTCGGACCGGTCGCACCCGCGCCGCGCCGACGCGCGTCCATGCGGCGGACAAGCATGGCAATATCGTCAGCCTGGTGTTTTTCGGCGGCAATTCGGGCTGGGCGCGCAAGCAGCTGCCGATCGGCGAGACGCGCTGGGTGTCGGGGCGGCTCGACATGTACGGCCAGGAATTGCAGATCGTGCATCCTGAGGTGCTGCCGTCGGACGAAGCAGGCGGACAGGCGGAGCGCGAAGCGATCTATCCGCTGTCGGAGGGGATCACATCAAAGCGCGTCGCGCAACTCGTCGGCCAGGCGATCGAGCGCGCGCCGGTGCTGCCCGAATGGATCGAGCCGGGGTTGAAGGCGCGCCACGACTGGCCCGACTGGCGCGATGCGCTGGCGCGTATCCATGCCGACCCCGCCGATGCCAAGGCGCGCGAACGATTGTCCTATGACGAGGTGTTCGCCAATCAGCTCGCGTTGTTGCTGGTTCGTGGCGAAGCGCGCGCCAAACGCGGACGGCCGCTGACCGGTGACGGGCGGCTGCGCGGTCGGCTGAAGCTGCCCTATTCGCCGACCGGCGCGCAGAGCCGGACGATGCGCGAGATCGAGGGCGATATGGCGCAGACGCGCCCGATGCTGCGGCTGCTTCAGGGCGATGTCGGGTCGGGCAAGACGCTGGTGGCGCTGATGGCGCTGCTCGTCGCGGTGGAGGGCGGGGCGCAGGGGGCGTTGCTGGCGCCGACCGAAATCCTCGCGCGCCAGCATTACGATACGCTCTCGCGCCAGCTTGCGGGCACCGGGGTCGAGGTCGCGATCCTGACCGGGCGCGACAAGGGCCGCGCGCGGGAAGCCACGTTGATGGGCCTTGCCGCGGGCAGCATCCACATCCTGATCGGCACCCATGCGATCTTTCAGGCCGGGGTCGAGTATCGCGACCTGGGGCTGGTGGTGGTCGACGAGCAGCATAGGTTCGGCGTCGCCCAGCGGATGATGCTTCAGGCCAAGGCGAAGGTACCGCCGCATCTGCTGGTGATGACCGCGACGCCGATCCCGCGCACGCTGACGCTGGCGCAATATGGCGAGATGGACGTCAGCCAGTTGGACGAAATGCCGCCGGGTCGCGAGCCGATCGAAACGCGGGTGGTGTCGGAGGAGAGGCTGGACGAGGTGGTCGATGGCCTCGCGAGGCACCTGTCCGACAACGGACAGGCTTATTGGGTGTGCCCGCTGGTCGAGGAAAGCGAGAAGAGCGACCTGGCCGCCGCGGAGTTTCGCGCGGAGGCCTTGCGCGCGCGGTTCGGCGACCGGGTGGGGCTGGTGCATGGCCGGATGAAGGGGCCGGAGAAGGACGCGGTGATGGCGCGCTTCGCCAGCGGTGAGATCGGCGTGCTGGTCGCGACGACGGTGATCGAAGTTGGGGTGGATGTGCCCAATGCGCGGCTGATCGTCATCGAACATGCCGACCGGTTCGGGCTTGCCCAGCTGCACCAGTTGCGCGGGCGCGTCGGGCGGGGCGGGGGCAAGTCGATCTGTTTGCTCTTGCGCGGCAATCATCTGAGCGAGACGTCGCGGGCGCGGCTGGCGCTGATGCGCGAGAGCAATGACGGGTTTCGCATCGCCGAGGAGGATTTGCGGCTGCGTGGCGCGGGCGAACTGCTCGGCACGCGGCAATCGGGGGAGGCGCAGTTCCGGCTGGCCGATGCCGAGGCGCTGGCGGCGCTGCTCCAGTCGGCGAACGACGATGCGAGGCTGTTGATCGACCGCGACGGCGGGTTGCAGAGCGAGCGGGGGCAGGCGGCGCGGCTGGCGCTCTATCTCTTCGAGCGGGATGCGGCGGTGGGGTTGTTGCGCGCGGGTTAGCTGCCCAGTGCTCCAGCGAAAGCAGGAGCGTTGGCATCTCGCGTTCGGCCAGCACTCCTGCTTTCGCAGGAGTACAATGCTTTACCGCCGCAGCATTGCCGCCAGCGTTTCGTAATAGGTGGCGCGGTCGATCGCGGTGGTGAAGTGGCAGCCGATCCGCCCGCCCAGCGCCCAGCGGATTTCGGCGGTCAGGATGCCTGCGCCGGGCAGGCCCAGCCGCAACCTTTGGCCTTCGCTCAACTCCGCCTCGCATCGTGCCATCAGTCCGTGCGGCGACATGTTGACGATCAGCAGTTCGAGCGGCTGCCCGTCGGGGCCATAGGCGCGCGCGCGGAAATGGACCTCGTCGCGGTCCGCTTCGCGTCGTTCCTGTGCCGCAAGGGCAAGATTATGCGCCATGCTGTCCCCGAAAAGCTTTTCAGTCGCAGCGATGGTAACCGGTATTCCGTGAAGCGATCGCCAATCAACGCGGCTAACGCATTATGAGACAAGGCGGTTTACGGCGCGGTAACCCTGTCAGCGGGTCAGCAGGCCGTGGTTCTTCTTGCCTGCCGAAATCTTTACCGGATGTGCGCCCAGCTTAACCATCGCGGCGTCGCTATCGACCTTTTCGCCGTCGATCCTCGCGCCGCCGCCGGTGATGAGGCGGCGTGCTTCGCCCTTCGATGCGGCGAGGCCGAGCGCGATCAGCGCATCGACGATGCCGATGCTGTCCGCGCCGGCCTTGTGCGTGGGGAGTGCATCGCCGCCGGTGCCTTCCTCGAAGGTCTTGCGCGCGGTCTCCGCCGCTTCGCGGGCGGCGTCTTGGCCGCGGCACATGGCGGTGGCGGCGTCGGCAAGTATCTTTTTCGCCTCGTTGATCTCGGCGCCTTCGAGCGATTCGAACCGCGCAATCTCCTCCAACGGCAGATCGGTGAACAACCGCATGAAGCGGCCCACGTCGCGATCGTCGGTGTTGCGCCAGAATTGCCAGTAATCATAGGCCGACAGCTGCTCGGCGTTGAGCCACACCGCACCCGCCATCGTCTTGCCCATCTTGCCGCCATCCGCCGTGGTGATGAGCGGGGTGGTGAGGCCATACACTTCGGTCCCATCGACCCGGCGCGACAGTTCGACGCCGTTGACGATGTTCCCCCACTGGTCCGATCCGCCCATCTGGAGCCGGCACGCCTTGCGGCGCGACAGTTCGAGGAAGTCGTAGGCCTGAAGAATCATGTAGTTGAATTCGAGGAAGCTGAGCGACTGTTCGCGGTCGAGCCGCAGCTTGACCGAATCGAAGCTGAGCATCCGGTTGACCGAGAAATGCTGGCCGATGTCGCGCAGGAACGGGATATATTCGAGGCGGTCGAGCCAGTCGGCATTGTCGAGCATCACCGCGTCGGTCGGCCCGTCACCGAACGTCAGGAAGCGTTCGAACACCGTCTTGATCGACGCGATGTTGGCCGCGATCGTGTCGCCCGTCATCAGGCGCCGCGCCTCGTCCTTGAAACTGGGGTCGCCGACCTTGCCGGTGCCGCCGCCCATCAGCACGATCGGCTTGTGCCCCGCCTGCTGCATCCGGCGCAGCATCATGATCTGAACCAGGCTGCCGACATGCAGCGACGGCGCTGTGGGGTCGAAACCGATATAGCCGGGCACGATCTGCTTCGCGGCCAGCGCATCGAGCGCGGCGGCGTCGGTCATCTGGTGGATGTAACCGCGGCTGTCGAGCAGGCGGAGCAGATCGGAGGTGTAGTGGGTCATGGTGGCCGCGCGCTTAGCATGTGTGTCAGTCCGCACAAACCCAGGCGTTACCCCCAAATCCGTTCGTGCTGAGCTTGTCGAAGCACTGTCCTTCTTTCTATGCTCTGCCCATGACGTTTTGGGCCTACATGCTCCATTGCCGAGGCGGGTACTATTATGTCGGCCACACCGACGATCTCGAACGGCGGATCGCCGAGCATCAATCGGGCGCGGTCGCAGGGTTTGCGAGCGACCACCATCCCGCAACATTGGTGTGGAGCGAGACTTTTTCATCGCGCATCGAAGCGATCGAGGCTGAGCGGCGGTTGAAAGGATGGGGACAAGCGAAGAAGCGGGCGCTGATCCGGGGGGATTGGGGATTGGTGTCCAGCCTAGCCAAGAAGAAGGACAGTGCTTCGACAAGCTCAGCACGAACGGGGAGGGGGTTAGTGTTTCATGCCCTACATCCGCCGGAGGCGAGCTTGGTCGTCCACGCGCAGGCCTTGCGACGTCAAGACACGGTAACCATCAGCTACAGGCTTGATGACCCAGTGCTGTCCGTCCTTCATTCGCCCCCCGGCAGCGGACAACGCCGCGACGGGCTGTGGCAGACGACCTGTTTCGAGGCGTTCGTGCGCTGCCATGGCGCGATCGGGTATCACGAGTTCAATTTCGCGCCGTCCGGCGACTGGGCATCCTACAGTTTCGACGCGCACCGCGCCGGGATGCGCGATGGGCCGGGCATTCCCTTGATCGAACGCACCGGTGACGACATGAACGTCACGCTCGATCTGTCGGCTTATCCCGACCTGGTCGGTACCGACTGGCATGTCGGGCTGAGCGCCGTGATCGAGGAACAGGACGGCACCAAATCCTATTGGGCGCTGAAACACCCTGAGGGCGCGCCGGATTTCCACGATGCCGCTTGCTTCGTGCTGGAACTCCCGGCAACGCCCTGAACCATGCAATTCGGTATCGATCGGCTGCTTGTCAGCCCGGAGCTATTGGCGGAACTCAAGGGCAAGCGCGTGGCGCTGGTCGCGCATCCGGCGTCGGTGACGGCGGACCTGACGCATAGCCTGGATGCGCTGATTGCCGCGGGCGTGAACGTGACCGCGGCGTTCGGGCCGCAGCACGGGCTTCGCGGCGACAAGCAGGATAATATGATGGAGTCCCCGGATTTTGACGATCCGGTCCACGGCGTGCCCGTGTTCAGCCTGTATGGCGAAGTGCGGCGTCCGACAGGTCAGTCGATGGGGACGTTCGACGTGGTGCTGGTCGACCTCCAGGATCTGGGATGCCGCATCTACACCTTCATCACGACGTTGCTCTATATGTTGGAGGCGTCGGCCGAGCATGGCAAGTCGGTGTGGGTGCTCGATCGTCCCAATCCCGCGGGGCGCCCGGTCGAGGGGATGACCTTGCTGCCTAGCTGGGAAAGCTTTGTCGGTGCGGGGCCGATGCCGATGCGGCATGGATTGACGCTGGGCGAACTTGGAAGCTGGTTCGTCGATCATTTCAAGCTCGACGTCGATTACCGGGTGGTCGAGATGACCGGCTACGAACCCGATGCCGCGCCCGGCTTCGGCTGGCCGACCGAGCGCGTGTGGATCAACCCCAGCCCGAACGCGCCGAACGTCAACATGGCGCGCGCCTATGCGGGCACGGTGATGCTGGAGGGGACGACGCTGTCCGAAGGGCGCGGGACGACGCGGCCATTGGAGTTGTTCGGCGCGCCGGACATCGTGGCGCGCGACGTGATCGAGGAAATGCGGCGGATCGCGCCGGAATGGCTGGCCGGTTGCGCGCTGCGCGAAATCAGCTTCGAGCCAACCTTTCACAAGCACGTCCATCAACTGTGTTCGGGCGTGCATATCCATGCCGAGGGTGGGTTCTACGACCATCAGGCGTTCCGCCCGTGGCGATTGCAGGCGCTGGCGTTCAAGGCGATCCGCGCGCTTCACCCGGATTATCCGCTGTGGCGCGATTTCGAATATGAATATGAATTCGGCAAGCTGGCGATCGACGTCATCAATGGCGGCCCCGGTTTGCGCGAATGGGTGGACGATGCCCGGGCGAATTCGGCTGATCTGGATGCGCGGACGGCGCCGGATGAGGCGGCGTGGGTTGCGGCCCGCGCGCCCTATCTCCGGTATTGAGTTGGCACAGCTCGCACACGAACGAAGCGATGTGCTCCTGCGAAAGCAGGAGTGTTGGCGAATAGCTCGCGCGGTGGCCAACGCTCCTGCTTTCGCGGGAGCACTGCGGGGTATTTTTTGATCGCGGCGGTTGTCCCGATTGCCTGCCCACCCGCAACCCACTATCGCCAAGCCCATGCTAGCAGGCCTGATTTTCGCGACCGAGGATGCCGACGACCGCCCCGATACGCTGGCGGCGACGCTGCCGTTCGGGGGCATGTCGCTGGTCGAATATCAGGCGCGGTTGCTGATTGCGGCGGGCGCGCAGCACATATTGGTCGCGGTGTCGCGCGTTACCCCGGCGCTGCTCGGCGCGGTCAGCCGGATCAAGCGGCGCGGCGTCACCGTCGATATGGTGCGTTCGGCGCAGGAAGCCGCGGCCAAGGCGCATCCGCTGGCCGAGGTCGTCGTCTTCGCCGATTCGCTGGTGACCACCGACGAGGTGACGGCGCGGATGGCGGGCGCGGCGTCGGATACGCTG
>Ga0172374_1002508_pt1 | contig 11608 bp, 16 predicted proteins | sample LakKiv3m_FD_114536 | JGI IMG/M metagenome (GOLD analysis project Ga0172374, IMG submission 114536) | Freshwater microbial communities from Kabuno Bay, South-Kivu, Congo - kab_092012_10.3m | ecosystem: Environmental > Aquatic > Freshwater > Lake | place: Democratic Republic of the Congo... | reverse complement strand
ATTGGAACAGGGTAACTTTTATCAATTCTGGGTTGGTTGGCTGGGGAGAAGTATCAACTGGGTATATGGAAGATTTAAGGCTTCAGGATGGTTCGGCTTTTTTGCCGTCAAATCCGCCAGTGGTTTTAAATAAAATCAGAACGATGGATGCTGCCCAGGGTTTTTCTTTTGGAGTGGCTTTTGAGGCTACCTTTGAAGATACAGATTTTTGGGATGCCAACGGCGAACAGTTTGACTGGTATTTTAGCAGTTATTTGGCTGGAATACTTGTAAATATGGTTAATAGCAATGCTTCCATTCGGGGTGCCAGTAATATGGATTATGGTGCTGGATATACTCTTTCCAGAAATACTTTTGATTTATCGGTCATAGATGAAAATTTAAAACCAATCGAGGGGGCAACTGTGGAGCTTCTGGATAAATATGGATATAATGTTCTTGCCACTAACTTAACTTCTGCCACTTTTCCTGATTCTGCCGATTTTACTGATTCAGTCGGAGTTATCCCCGTGGTTGATTCGACTGGCATATCAAAGGGAGATTATATTTTTGCCACAGACGAGGCGATATTGGTTGGAACAGTAAGTGGAAATAATCTGGGAACAGTTGAAGATCCTTGTGTCAGAGGACAACGAGGAACAGCCGCCCACAGCCAATATGCGTCAATTTCAATCTGGCGGATAGCGACAGCGACAACTGATTCGGCTGGAAAGATTTTTGATGAAAACGGAGATGTTTATCTGCCAATGCGTGCTTATAATCGGGTTGTAACCATAATTGAATCAAAAGATGACAAAAACCCCTTTACCCTGGTGATTAAAAAATCAGGATATAAGACTTATAGAAGCAAGTTTGTGACTGCTGAAAAAATGATTCACAGCGGAACGGATACCGATACTTCCCAAGTGGTTACACTAACAATCGCATCACCCTGCGTTGTTACTTTAAATAATCACGCCTTTGAACTTGGTGAAGCTATCGTTTTTATTGATAACGGGGACACCCTCCCGACTGGTCTTACAAAAGGAACTACATATTATATCCGTGCCATAGATGCAAATACATTTCACTTATACAACACTTATGCCAGAGCCGTAAATACTTCTTCAACCACTGGCAGAATAAACACATCAGGAAGTCAATCTGGAACCCACCTGATTACCGCTAAATTTTTAGTTGATTCGGGTGCCAGTTTTACCTCTGCCAATTGTCCGATTGGTTCATTAGTCCAGAATATTACCGATGGCACCTATTCCACAGTAAATGCCGTAGCTACCGCCAACCGCTTGAATTTAAGAGCCAATATAATGGCAAGCGGAGAAGCATATAGGATTTATGAACCCATAGAGGGTGGAATTAAATTAAAAATTACCCTTAAAAAAAATAGATTCCGAGAATTAAAAAGTTCTCCGCAGTAGTTTAAATTAAAGAATAAAAAATTTTACTGCTAAATCACAACCCCAATGAACACCGAAAAAGAATTTTTAAAACTAATAAGAGAATCAGTCAAAGCCCAGACCACCAATTCTGAAGTCCTTAAAAGTATGAACTCTTATATGGAAAAACTGGAGCAGAATATGTGCAACGTCAACGATAATATGGCTCTCCACAATCAGACTTCGGTAAATATAGGAAAATCATTAGCTGAAATCAAATCCGAACTTATGAAGTGGCTTAAGTGGGCAATCATTTTCGTAGTTATCTTATTGGGCGGAATCCCCATAGCTAAACTATTGGGATTTGACCTAATAAATTTAATCAATTCACTTGGCAATAAATGAAAGAAATCGCAATAGTCACATTATTTCTGGCGACCATAGTAATGGCACTAGTGGGGGCTTCATACTTTTTGGCATACAGATTAAAGCCTACGAAGAGCATACTAGCTTTGGCTTTATATTTCTGGGCAGGCACTATCCTCTTTTTTGTAACCACGCTAGTTTATACTGGACAATTCCCTAGAATTTTTAAAAAAGACTGGGTTTATGCTGTGCTGGGAATTATGAAACTCTCTGCCGCTATGTTTATTCTTATAACCACTTGGCAAGATAATCAATTAAAAAAATAATATGTTTTTATATTGCCCTAAGTGCCAGAACTTAATAGAAAAAGGCAACGAAACGCATAATGAGGGCGATATTATTATTCGTTATTGCGATAAATGCAAAAAAAGTATAGAATATTATGTAAAGTATAAAGTAATTAGCAAGGTCAAATTTGACGATAAAGCTAAAAACTGCTATAATTATATAATAGAATAGATTCTTTAGGATTCCGAAAGCCTAAGTTTGGGATTAAGAAAGCCCAAGTAAGGCTTTTTTTTGTTATAAATAAATAATCTAAATACTATGCAAAAAATAAAAGGTTATCTTGAAATAAAAGAGGGTGAAATTGAAGGTATCGCTTCTACTGAATCCGCAGATAGGGATGGAGAAATAATTAGACAAGATGGCTGGGATTTAAAGAATTTTAAAAAGAACCCAGTATTACTGGCATCCCATAATTACCACGAATTTCCTATCGGTAAAATTACCAATATTAAGATTGACGAAAAACAGCTTACCTTTAAAGCTGTATTTAGCCAGGTTACTCAAAAAGCTATAGAAGCTTATCAGCTAGTTCAGGAAGGTATTTTAAAAGCTTTTTCGGTAGGGTTTATCCCAAGAAAATTTGATGAAAAGAACCAAAACATAATTACGGAAGCCGAATTATTGGAAATTAGTTTAGTTTCAGTTCCAGCTAATCCGCAAGCCATAGTGACTGCTAAAACTATGAAAGAAAATAAGACCGCCCAGGAACTTATAAAGATTTGGCTATTAGACGAGTCTATGAAAAAGCAAGTTGATGAAATAGAGAAACCAAAAGAAAAAGAAAAGAAAGAAGATATAAAAACCACTACCGAAGTCGTAGGAGAGAACGACAAAACAAACGGAGAAGATAGTGGAAAGGTTGATGCAAAGGAGCTTGATAAGCGTCTACTGCAAAAAACAGTTGGACACTTGCAGACTCTTTTGGCAGAACTTAATAGAAAAGGAGGTGCTAAAACATAATATGGAAGAAAAGAAACTAGAAATGGAACAAGAAAAAGAACTTAATGAAAAAGCCAAGAAATTGGCGGAAGGCATTAAATCTGAACTAGGTTTGGATAGTCTTAAAAAAGATATTCTTTCTGCTATTGATGACAAACTTACTGCTCAAAAAAATGAATCAGTAATGAAAGTCTTTGTAGCCGAAGATACCCAAAAAAGAGTTGATGAACTTACTTCGGAGGAAAAAACCAAGGCTTATGCTCACGCATTATTTACTGCTGACAGAGTTGCTTTAAAGGCTCTTTCTGAAAGTGTAAATGCTGATGGTCTTTATACTGTTCCACAAGATTTCTACAATGTTTTGATTCAGGAAATACAAGAAAAAGCTGTTATGCGTAGTTTAGTAACTGTCGTTCCGATGAAAACCAATGTTCTAACTTTGACCATTGGCGACCACGGTCCTGATGTTTACTGGACTTCAGAAGGTGCTACCAAGACGACTACGACTATGGACTTTTCTCAATCTACGATTACTGCTTACAAAATGGCAGCTATCATATACTTGACTGACGAATTGATTGCCGATTCGGCTTTTGATTTAGTCAATGTATTGATATCTCGTTTTGCTGACGCAATCGCAAGAGAGGAAGACCACGTAATCATCAATGGTTCAGGCACTGGCAGACCTACTGGTTTGCTACAAGCTGGAACAATTTCAACCAGAGCTTGCGTAGGCAACCTTGACTTTGACGACATTATCAACCTTATCTATGACTTACCTGTCAGATATCGGGCTAATGCTAAATTCTTAATCCATCCGAACAATATTAGGGAATTAAGACTGGTCAAGGATTCGCAAAACCGCTATATATGGCAAGACCCAGTTTCGGCTAGTCAACCTGCTACTATTTACGGATACCCTGTTATTGAAAACTATTGGATGTCAGATGCTACTATTCTCTTTGGAGATATCAAGACAGCATACTGGCTGGGCGATAGGCAAATGATGCAAGTTAAAATCACTAATGATACTGAAACAACCTTTACGCAGGATAAAACTGCGATTCGGGTAGTTGAGCGTATTGGTGGAACTGTCATTATTCCTAATGCTTGTAGGATTCTTAACACAATTCCTTAAGTCGGATTTGTTCAGATACTTTGCTTCCATTTCTTCAATGGTAGCAAGGATAACTGAATAAATTTATGCAAACAATAGTTTATTTAAAACCATATGGGCAAAAAGAAAAAGGCGAAAAAGAGATTGTTGAAAACAATGTGGCTTTCGGATTCATTGAAAAGGGCATCGCAGTTCTGGCAAAGAATTTCCAAAAAGAAATAAGCAAATCACCGTTTGATAAAATGGTTAAGAGAGGCAGGAAAAAATTAAATATTAACACAAAATAAAATGTTAGTTTCTTTGGCAAATACAAAAACATTTTTAGGCATAACCAATAATGAAAAGGATGATGTTTTAAATATACTGATAGCGGCTATGAGTGATTTTATAGAGGGTTATTGCAGTCGGACATTTGCCTCAACTGTTTACACAGATGAAGAATATGATGGAAATGCGGCTTATGAAATGCGGTTAAAGAATTTTCCTGTAATTACTTTTACCAGCCTGGAGAAGAATAATAAATGGAATAACAATGATGATTGGGAAGATGTAGATACTGAAGATTATTGGGTAGATTTAGATACTGGAATAGTAACCAAGACCACTGTATTTAATAAGGGGAAACAGAATTATAGGGCTAACTATACCGCAGGTTATGCGACTATCCCGAATGATTTGCAATATGCCTGTATGGTAATGGTTAGCGAAGCACTGGCACGGAAAGACAACACTGGCTTAAAGAGCGAAAGCTTGGGCGACCATAGCGTTACTTATATGGATATTATTGAGCAGAACGGAGTAGTCAAGGATATTTTAAATGGTTATAGGGATTATGCTTACTTATGATAACTTTACTGGACAGATATGTTAAAGTTTACCGCTTATCACAGGTAGCTGGTTGGAATAGGCAAAGCTACACGACATTTACAACTTCGCTGGAATGCACGATACAGCCTTTGGGCGACCAGAAAACAGCTATGGCTGGCGGAGCGTATGGAAAGATGTTTATTTTATATACGGATGTTGACCCGAATTTAGTTGAGGGTGACCAGATACAGGACAAGAGTGGTAATTTATATAAGATAATTGCTGGCGGTTTAGAGAATAGGAACGATGGTTATATAGCCGACTATATGGGCGTGACTGTCCAGAAAATAAATTAGATGGCTAATATTAAAATAGAAATTAAGAATTTAGATAAACTGACTGCTGCTTTTAAAAAATCACCAAAACTAATAAAGGATGAAATGGAAAAAGCAATGGGAAATATCAGTTGGTATGTAGTTACCCAAACAAAGGAACACATTAGAATGGGAACAGATATGTGGAAGGCACCGCTAGATACAGGTGCAATGATGAGAGGAATATCCCCGACTAAAATTAGTCCATTTGAATCAATTATTACTCCGTCAGATTCAACTCCATATGCAATTTATGTCCACGAAGGAACTAGACATATGAAAGATAGACCATTTTTTGAAGTAACAGCTAAAAGAAGTAAGGAAGGAATAGAAGAAAGAGCTAACCAAGTTTTAAATAATGTAGCCGAAAGATTATGTCGTTTGTAACATTAAAAGCTAAAATTAAAACCAAACTTCAAGCTATGTCGCAGATAGCCCAGGTAACTGATTATCCCAATCAAGATTTCCAAGATTACCCAGCTGTAATGATTAGGACTAATGGCAATACAAGTAATTATGAAACAACAACTGATAATGAAGAAGTGTATGTATTCTCTTTATTTGTTTTTCAGAACTTAGACGGAGTGTTCAGTAAAGAAAAAGCCAGGAATATTTTAGAAGAATTATGCGACATAATCAGAGATACATTTGACAGCGATGAATTTTTAAGCGGAATAAGTATGACTAGCGATAGGACAATGCTAGGCATAAGACCTACTGTCAGCAAGATAGGCGAAGATGACGCAGGTAAATGGTGCATAGCTGAAATAGAATTAGCGTGTCGTGTTTCAAAAGCAATTTAATTTAATAAATAAATAACCATAACCATATGGCAAAATTTATCGGAAGGCGAGTTAATGTGGGCATTGGATTGGAAAGCACTAGAGGCACTGGCGTTGCCGCTACATATGCTTTGCCAAAAACCAACTATACATTTAACGACAAAGCCAACAAAGCAAGAAGCGGAGAAAGTCTATGCGTAATATCTGGCGAGGGCAACCAAGCTATCGTTACTGGCAGATTTTCCGAAGGAGTAATTGAGGGAGAATTAAACGCCAAAAGTTTTCCGTGCATAATGAAATGTGCATTAGGAGCAGTATCAACTGCGGCTGCAGGAACAGGGTATAAACACACTTTTACAGTCCTGGAAAGTAATCAACACCCGACACTTTCAGTCCACCTTGACGATGTTATTGGTGATACAATTTTTGAAGGCTGTATGGTAGATACTCTGGAAATTACTGTAGTCCCTGATGATATAGTAAAATATAGCTTAACTCTTAAAGGTAAAAAAGGACAAAGTTCAACTTATACTGCTACCCAAGTTGTTGATTATAAATTTGTTGGGCGTGATTTAGTGTTGAAAGTAGGTGCGGCTACTACTGACTTGGCGGCAGCTACTGCTATTTCAGTTAAAGAATTGAAACTGACTATAAGCAAGAATACAGATTACGATTGGGTGCTTGGAACTCTTGAGCCTGAAGATGTTTTGAATAAGCAGATTTCAATACAGGGAAGCCTGACTCTTAATTATGAGGATAGGACTTGGAGAGATTATATGTTAGATGGAAGCACCAAAGCAGTAGGAATTAAACTAGAACAAACCCGTGATGACGCTGGCGACCAGAATCCAACATTCTATATTGAATTTCCCAAAGTTGATTTCTCTGAATGGGAAAGTGCTATGGGTAATGACGATATAGTTTCACAGACTATTAACTTTACTGCTTTGTATAACACTACAACAAGTAAACTTGTATCTGATGCCTACATAATCAACGATATAGCTACTTACTAACTATTAAATTTAATTTTATGGAGAGGGAAACTCGCAAATTTAAAACTGTCGGTGGTAATTTAATTGAAGTTAAAACCTATATAACAGGAAAAGAATCAAGAGACATATCAGCAATTTATTTAGAGGGTATCAAGGTCGGAGTTGATGTTGAAGGTAAGCCAAGTATGCCAGCGGTAGAAATGAAAAATGCTTCTAGGGTTCAAGACAAAGCTATTGAAACAATAGTAGTAAGTTTTAACGGAGTAAAAGAAAATATACTAGACAGTATTTTAGATTTACCTAAGATTGAATTTGATGAGGTAGTGGCAGAATTAGATAAAATACAAAATCCTATTTCCGAGCAAAAAAAAACGAAATAGAAAGGCAACTTGCTAATATAGTGGCTGGCAGACCAACCTTAGCCGATGAATTGATATCAATAGTGATTACTTGTAAGTATATGGGATGGACTTGGGACGAGTATATGCGTCAACCTAAATATTTTTTAGATGTAGTAAATATTTTAAGGATGCAAGAAGCTGAAGAAATAGAACATCAAAATAAATTAAATAAATAAATGGCAAATGCAAGTGTTCAATTAGTAATAACCGCTAAGGATGAAGCGTCAAAGACTATAGGAAAAGTTGGAAGTTCACTAGCTGGATTTGGAAAGGTAGCGGGAACAATAGCAAAAACAGCAGCAGCGGCTTTTGCGGTAGCAGGAACAGCAGCTACCGCTTTTGGAATTTCTTCGGTTAAGGCTTATGGGCAGTATGCAACAATACAAAAACAACTTGAAACTGTTTTAAAAAATACTCAAAAAGCTTCCAAGGAACAAGTAAAAGTATTGCTAGACCAGGCATCGGCTTTAGAAAAAGTTGGTGTAGTAAATGATGATGTTACTATGTCTTTTCAGGCTAGGTTAGCCCAGTATGATTATAGTATTGATACTATAAAAAAATTAACACCAGCTATTTTAGATATGATGGTTGCAGAAAAGGGTGCTAATGCAACAGTTGAAGACGGGCTATTTTATGCCGAAGGATTTGGTAAAGCTATGCAAGGTCAATTTGAGATACTAAGAAAAAGAGGATTTATTATAGATGAAAATACAGAAAAGATAATGAAACACGGAACAGAAGCCCAAAGAGTAGAAGCCATATTTAAGTTGCTAGGTAAAACTTATGCTGGAGTAAATGAGGAAATGAGGAAAACACCAGAAGGAGCGGTAAAAGCATTGAGTATGGCTTGGGATAATGTAAAAAAAAGTATTGGTTTTGTATTAGTAGAAAAATTAAAGTTGGTTGAGGTTTTAACTATAATAGCTGAAAAGGTAACTGCCTTTGCAGAATCTGATTTTGCGGCTATATGGGATAGGGTGGCTACTTCAATTACTAATGTTTACAATGCAGTTAAATTATGGTATGAAGAAACCTTTAATGACACTAATTGGATTTGGGTTTTTATTAAAGATAATTTAATAACTGCTTTTGAAGAATTAAAGATGGTAGTCATTGATTCTTGGGCAAAAATAAGAGCAGCCATAGAGCCAATAATGCCACAACTTAAAGAAATAGGCAAAATACTCGGAGTTACTTTGGTAGTTGCTTTAATGATTTTCGTCAAAGCTATTGAATATGCTTTGATTATAGTAGTAGCTGTAGTAACTAAAATGATTCAGCTATACAGTGGCTGGGTTCAATTTGTAACAAAAGCTAACAATGCAATTAGGTCAAATTTTCAAACTATGGTAGATGGTATAAAAAAACTATGGCAAGGTGTTATTGATTTTATAAGCAAGCCATTAAAAGCAACAGTCAATATAATAGAGTCGGTTAAGAAAAAAATTAGTGGTAAAAAAGCTTTTGGTGGTGGCGTAATGGCTGGTTCGTCTTACATAGTTGGAGAGCATAGACCAGAGGTTTTTGTGCCAAGCCAAAGCGGAAATATCAAACAAACTTCACAGGTAGGCGGTGAAATAAATGTCAATTTTAATAATGTAAATGTGCGTAGTGATTACGACTTGGAAATGATTATAGCTTCGGTTAAGAGGACATTAAATAGGGAAAGCGTTTTATCTAAAGCTGGTATAACAATATAAATATGGCAAGAAGCATAACCTACAACGGATACAATTTACAAGGAGGAAATATAAATGTAATGGAAATACAGCAGATTGAAAGCAGTATGCACAATTTGAATTTGCAAAGATTTGCAGGTCGGGACGGAGGAAAGATTATATCAACTGCCTTTGAGCCGAAAAAAATAGTAGTCAAGGGGAAGATTTACGGAAGTTCGCAAGCCGATTTAGACGATAGGATGGACACTTTTAAAAAACAAATGCAAACTCCTACCGAAGCTGATTTAGTAATAGGTTATTTAAGCGGAACTAGACGCTTCATAGCCACTTGTTCGGCAGTCAGTTTTGATAGGAAGTATTATAATATAGACGCCATAGATTACGAAGCGGAATTTTTAATAAGCAATCCGCCTTTCGGAAAAGATACAGCCTATACTACGATAAATTTTTATAACAAGACAAATACTTTTGCGGCTACTACAACAGGGGTTCACGATGGCACTTCGGATTTTGCTGGAACAGTTGTGCCAAGACCTCGGATAATAGTTACTTTTAATATGTGCAGTAGCGTAGAAGGATTTACATTTCGGTTAAGCAATGGAGAAGGATTTATTACAAATACGAAAGTAACCAGGCATTTTAATTCAGGCGACATACTCATCATAGACAACGAAGCTGGAACAATACAATTAAATGGAACAGATGTTGATTTTACTGGCGGATTTCCACGCTGGACGCTGGATGATAATTCTTACTCGGTAAAGATAAGAGGCAGGGTATACGATGTTGATGTGCAGTTCGTCTACTACAAGTTATGGCTGTAGCAGGTTCTACAAAAAAATATTTCGTAATGAAAGTTTATGACCCGAACGGAGTTTATAAGGAAGTGTTTCACGAAAAGGAATTTGCCGATAAACTTAATTTCAGCATATCAGTCAATGGGACTTTGAGTGCAATGTCTTTGACCACAGTTTTGGGTTATGATGAATGGGCTAAAACAGACGGAAGATTAGCCAGTATAGATATCGGGGATAAGTGCAAGTTCTTTATATACGACAAAGAAAACCAAGATGGAAAACAAGTTTATAGCGGATTCTTTTCAGGCATAGATTTTGAAATCAGCGAACAAAAAGAAGTTGTCAAGATGAATTTTCTGCCGAATGCAACCTATTTGGGAAAGAAAATACTGCGGGCTATTGATGATGAAACTACTTCGGTATCGTTCAATTCGGTTGACCCTGCGGATATAATGAGATATATAATCTATCATTCTGGAACTGATATTAAATATACTAATTTATCTGTCAGAGATGTAGGCGTATCAAGAAGTTATGATTTTATCGCCCAAAGTAACTTAGAGGGTATTAAAAAAGTTTTAGATTTATGCCCTTATGGATGGTTCTTTTTTATCGGTGGAGATGACATAGCTTATTTAAAAAACTTCCAGCAAGGCGAACCGACTTATACTGAATGGGGAAGTATGACTTGGGGAACTGATTATTGGGAATATGACCCTGCGACTGACGCTGTAATCACCCATAACATCAACTACGAAACTCAAGTCAGAGCCTTAAGTTCTAATAAGAATTTGGATGAAATGGTTAATCGGGTATTGTTTTTAGGCGGTGGAACTCCACAACTTTATGAACAATACGAAAGCACAGCCAGTCAGACCGCTTATGGAATATTTGAGGAACTGCATAGCGATGAAAGGGTTACGGAAACTGGAACTGCCGAGGCTTATGCCGAAAGGATTTTAGACAATAAGGATATGCCAAAAACGAGCTATACTTGTGAATTGATAGATAGCAACTATTCGGAAAAGGGTTATGATATAGAAGAACTGAAGGTAGGCGACAGGGTAAAGATAAATACTAACAGAAATGATGTCGGATATAATTTGTGGGGTTCATTTACCTGGGGTTCAGAATATTGGAAATTAAGCAGTCGTGCTATATTCGGAGTAGAACAATTTATCAAAAGGATAGATTATAAACAAGATTCAGTTGTGCTAGAATTGAGTTTAGCACCCGACCCGATTGTTCAAAGGATAGAGGACATCAACAGGGATTTAACTAACTACAGGTTCAAAGATGCTCCCGATATTCCAGATAATATTTAGTAACTAATTTAAATTTAAAAATATGACGCTACCAGTAACACTAACCAACGGGACTACCGCCAATGCGGATGATGTGATGTCCAATTTTAATTATGGTGCTAAATTTTTTGAAAATGCACCCGAGGGCTTTATGTGGAACGGAAAAATCTCTCCTACAGTCGCTTCTAATAACCTCACAGTAGCCCTCAAAACCAAAGCAGGAACAGACCCATCCGCTTCTGACCCTGTTTATGTAATGATAGGCGGAGTGATGAGAACTGTAACCGCTGCAACTACAAGTGTAGCTGTAGCTGGATTTAATT
>Ga0172374_1002507_pt1 | contig 11609 bp, 10 predicted proteins | sample LakKiv3m_FD_114536 | JGI IMG/M metagenome (GOLD analysis project Ga0172374, IMG submission 114536) | Freshwater microbial communities from Kabuno Bay, South-Kivu, Congo - kab_092012_10.3m | ecosystem: Environmental > Aquatic > Freshwater > Lake | place: Democratic Republic of the Congo... | reverse complement strand
CGCCTGATGACGGCAGGGAAATAACGGTTCACATGGGCCCCAATATCAAGTCCCTCCCTGCACTGGAACCGCTCCCTGATGAGATGCATCTAAATATTCTACTCAAGGTAGGAGATCATATCACCACCGACGATATCCTCCCGGGCGGCGCGAAGGTGCTCCCCCTTCGGTCAAACCTCCCTGCCATATCCGAGCATGTTTACGCCCTGAAGGCCCCTGGGTTTGCCGCAAGGGCGCGACAGCATCGGGCTGTGACCATCTTAGGGGGCGAGAACTACGGCCAGGGCTCCAGCCGGGAACACGCGGCGCTGGCGCCCCGATATCTGGGAGTCCGGGCGGTGCTGGCAAAGTCTTTTGCGCGGCTTCACAGGGCCAATCTGATCAATTTCGGGGTGGTGCCGGCGCTGGTGAAGGAGGAAACATACGCCCGGCTGGAGGAAGGGGACTGCATCGGGTTCTTAGACCTGCGAAGGTCGGTGGCGGAATCGGAGCAACTGACGGCCCGAACTGAAGACAAGGGTTTCACTTTCGAGTCAAAGCTGGATCTCTCAACCCGGGAGCGCGAGATCCTGCTTGCCGGAGGGCGCCTGAATTTTCAACGCAGGGCACTCTCAGGGGAACCGTAGTCGGCGCGAATGTGCGAATCTCTGATGCTTGCACGTTGAACCTGAAGAAAAAAGAGAGCTGACATTGGAAAAGGGAAAAAGAATCGAGTGGGATGATGAAGGGAGGCCGATAGTGCCTGAGACCCCAGAAATCGGATTTATAGAGGGGGATGGCATCGGACCCGATATATGGGCCGCATCGAAGCCGGTTCTGGATGCGGCAGTTGAGAAGGCGTATGACGGCGGGCGGTGCATTGAGTGGCGGGAGGTCCTGGCGGGTGAGAAGGCGCAGAGGCAATTCGGCAGAGAGAATCCCCTTCCGGCTTATAGCATCAAGGCGATTGCCCGCTACGGGATCGCTATCAAGGGGCCCCTGACCACCCCGGTCGGCGGCGGATTCCGGTCTCTGAACGTGATGCTGAGACAACGGCTGGACCTCTATGCCTGTGTGAGGCCAGTCCGGCATTTTCCGGGCGTGCCGGCCCCGGTGGTTCACCCGGAGAAGGTCAACATCGTCATCTTTCGGGAGAACACCGAGGACGTGTATGCGGGGGTGGAATGGCCGGCAGGGTCTGAGGATGCGAGGTCGGTGCTGGGCCATGTGAACGGAAGGCTCAGAAAGGCTGGCGCTGCGGAGATTTCTCTCGAGAGTGCGGTAGGCATCAAGCCCATGAGCGAGTTCAATACGCGGCGTCTTGTGCGGAAGGCCATTGCGTATGCCCTGGAAAACGGCTTTGAGAGCGTGACTCTCGTTCACAAGGGGAACATCATGAAGTACACGGAGGGGGCCTTCCGGGACTGGGGCTATGAGCTTGCAAGAGAGGAGTTTTTGGAAAGCACTATCACTGAGACGGAACTATACGAAAGGTTCGAGGGTCGCGTGGCGGACGGCAGGATCATCATCAAGGACCGTATCGCGGACGCCATGTTCCAGCAGCTTCTGCTTCGGCCTGAGGAATACGGGGTGATCGCCGCTCCGAACCTGAACGGCGATTACCTCTCAGATGCCGCGGCCGCCCAGGTGGGCGGCCTCGGCATGGCCCCCGGGGCCAACATCGGGGATGGGTGCGCCATTTTTGAGGCCACCCACGGCAGCGCGCCCAAGTATGCGGGCAAGGATAAGGTCAATCCCGGATCTCTGATCCTATCAGGGGCGGAGATGCTCCGTTTCATGGGCTGGAAAGAGGCCGCAGGCCTGGTGGTGAAGGCCATCACTCAAACGATTCAACAGGGCACGGTTACCTATGACCTGGCCAGGCAGATGACAGGGGCGAGGGAAGTGAGGTGTTCGGAGTTCGGCGCGGCCATTGTGGAGAATATCATATATAGCGCCTGAACGAAAAACCTGTTCAGGCCTGATTGTTGATGGTCTCGTAAAAAGTCGTCATCCCGGTGAAGACCGGGGTCCAGAACCACGCCTTGGCGTGGTTAACTATATGATTTTACTGGCTTCCGGCGAAAGCCGGAATCCAGTTTCCTTTTAGATGCCGGAACACGTCCGATACGATAAGGCTATGAATGAGACAGTCAATAAATGCCGCCTTGCGGCCCTCTTCTGGAGAAGTCAGCCGGGCTCGCCGACCCCGCATCAAGCTAAAGGGGATCCGCTCGCTGAGCATTTTCAAAGAGCGATGCCATTTGCGTTTTGAAGCCTGACGGCATAGAGGAGAATTTTTCTTTGGGGATGGCAACAAACTCGGCGCTGCCCCTAACAAGAAGCCTTCCCTGATCGTCCCTGATTTCTCCTTTTGCCCGAATTTTGGGGGGTGCGCTATCGTCCACGAGCCGACCGGTTACCGTGAGAGGCGTCCCAATGATGACATTCCGGACATATTTGACATCCATTTTCCGGGTCACGAGGAAGGTCTTTTTTGAAATCATGACGGCCCACGACATCACTTCATCAAGGAGGGTCGAGATGATGCCGCCGTGGGCGATATCCTGCCATCCTTCATGATATTTCCCCAATGTAATATCCGCGCAGACCGCATCCCCAACACGGTAGAATGTCAGGTTGAGACCAATCGGGTTTTCGGTGCCGCAGGCAAAGCAGTAATGCCCTCTGGGTTTTCTGATTTCCACTCTCTTCTCTTCGTCCGCCATATGATCTTCCTTTCGCTGCGAGTGTTCGAAGGTTCAAGGTTCAGGGGTTCAAGCGGGGGTCGCCGTCGCCATCAGGCCGCCGCCTGTTTCCCGGGGGGCTTGGCCAGGATGGAGAGGGGGGTGATGAGCAGGAGGAGGAGGGTCATGATGAGCCATGCCGGGCGATAGGTCCCATATACGTCGAAGCAAAACCCTGCCAGGAGGGGGCTTGCCATGGTCCCGAGGATGAGGATGGCCATCATGATCCCCTGAATCGCGCCGAAGGCCTTGCGGCCGAAGTATTCAGCCTGCATGGTCAACCTCAGGGTAATCACCCCGCCATATCCAGGACCGAAGAGCCCCACAAAAAGGGCAGCCAGACCCAGACCCTGCACATGGGTCAGGGCGAGGAGACCCAGGGCCTGGAGGAGGAGTGCAAGGGCCATGAGATAGCGGGTATCCACCCGGGTGGTGAGCCACCCCAGGATGAATCTCCCGATGGCGCTGACCAGGATGAGGAGGGAGGCCGTGAGGCCGGCTGCTTCCCGGGTGAAGTGGATACTGATCAGGTAGGGCATCACATGGACAACGACTGCGTGAAGGGCCGCCGAAGAAATAGTTACGATCAGGGCCATGATCCAGAAGGTCCGGGTCCTGAGGGCCGCGCGGACGGTGAATTCCTGTTTGTCTTGACCTTCCTCGGTGGGGTTCACTGCCGGGCCGCCCCGCTTCATGGGTACGCCGTCATCGCCGTCGGGGAGGAGGCCGTATGGCTCCGGCCGGGTCCGTACCACCCAGCCGGCAGGGATTCCGATCACCCACATGCCGATCCCCAGGATCACCAGGGTCTGCCGCCACCCATAGAGTCCTATGAGCCAGTTCACCAGATAGATGACCAGGCCAGCGATGCCCATGGTGGCGGACAGGGCGCCCAGGGCGATGCCGCGTTTCTTGACAAACCAGTTGGCGACAGCGGTCCAGCCCGGGACGGGGAAGAGGAGGCTCGATCCCACGGACAGGAAAATAAAGATGAGGTAAAAGGACCAGAGGGTCTGGATCTGGCCGAGGAGGATGAACCCGATCCCCCCCAGGACGCTTCCCCACACGAGAAGGCGCCTGGCGCCATATCGGTCTGTTGCAAACCCGACGAGGGGCGAGGCGATGCCCCCCTCGATGCTCCTGAGAGAGGCCGCAAAGGAGGTGGCCGCATAACTCCAGCCCAACTCATCGACGATCGGATTGAAAAAGGCCGTAAAGCTGTAATAGAAGGTCCCGGCCCCCCACATATGAATCAGGCTGGTGGCCAGAACGATCCACCAGCCGTAAAAAATCTTTGGCATGTATCTGTGTCCTGCCTGTTGTCCGATACCTCTCGGTTTGGGTGGCAGACTATAATCCTGCCAACAATCCAAGGATGCGGTCTTTTTCCTGGAGGTCATCAAGCCACGGTCTTGGCAGGGCTGACGGTCCCAGATAGGCGCCCAAGACCATCCCGACGACCATCCCTCTCGCTGCGTTGTCGCCGCCCGCCATGACCGATTGGATCAGGGCCTCCTTCAGGTCGTTTTCGTAGCGTGCGATAAGGTGCACCGCGCCGGGAAAGGCCTCCGGGGTGTGACAGGTCTGCCCGAATGCGGCGATGGATTGGACGCTGTCTCTGGCTGTGGACGCCAGGCCGTTTTTGACCCAACCGGACATGGGGGAATTGCTGAAATGTTCCTGTGCGATCAGATTCATGGCCTCAGCCGGGGACGTCCCTTGCAAAACCAGCCATGTAACCCTGGCAAAGAATTCGGCGCTGTCGATGGTAAGGGGGTCGCTGTGGGTCATTCGGGTCTGGGCTTTTGCACATCCTACCAGCGTGTCGAGGTCATTCCGGTAGGCGTAGACCAGGGGGGCAATCCTGGATGCGCCGGAAAGATCGTCGGAAAGAGAGCCAGGATCTTCATGCGTGCTTCCGGCTGCATATCTCGAAAGGGTGCCTCTCGTCGCCTGATCCACATATCCGTTGTAATCCTCAAAAAAGGTGCGCCACCGGGTGGAGAAGTCAGACAGGTCAAACCCTCTTTTTTCTGCAAGAGATTCCAGAAGGACCTGGGTCTGATCCCCGTAATGGGTGAACATCCCTTTCTCCTTAGTGGAGTGATAGGAATCGGCTCCGGGTTTCAGAAAGGCCTCGATCCTTCCGAACCTCTTTGAAATCAACTCGGTATCATAGATCCAGTGGGCGCCCAGGGCCAACGCATCTGCCGCAAAGGCGGCCAGCACCATGGCCTTTCCATGATTATCCATGAGACACTCCTATCTCATCCAGCACCTTTTGCGGATGATCTGCGGCCTTGGCCACCTTGGGCCAGTGCCTTTTGACCTTGCCGTCAGGGCCGATCCAGACCGTGGACCGGATGACCCCCTGGACCCGCTTCCCATACATCTTCTTCTCGCCGAACGCTTCGTAGGCCGTCATGACCTTTTTGTCCGGGTCGGACAGAAGGAGAAATGGAAGGTTGTTTTTTTCAATAAACTTTTGGTGCGATGCCTCGCTGTCCGGTGATACGCCTATGATGACCACATCCCGTTTCAGGAATTCGCCGTAGAGGTCACGGAATCCCTCGGCCTCCTTGGTTCACCCGGATGTGTTGTCTTTGGGGTAGAAATAGAGGACGACATGTTTTCCCCTGAAATCCTTCAACGCAACCTTATTGCCGTTCGTATCCGACAGGCTAAATGCCGGGGCGGTTTTGCCTTCCTGTATGGCCATTGTTCCCTCCTGTAATACTCAAACGTATGGATCGGCTTCTGGGCGGACTCTATGGGACTATTGAAACATCCCGCTGTACTCGGCCCGCTTTTCCTTGGTCCATCGAGTGCAGACCGCTGGCCTTCCCTTCATAACCAGGTGGAAGCAGGCATCGCACTTGGGACTGCACTTGATAATGGCGTTATCCCGTCCTTCGCGGGCCTTTTTCGGCCAGTCGGGATCGGCCCAGAGCATGCGGGCCAGACCGATGAGGTCCGCCTTCTTGTCCTGAAGAATGGATTCGGCCCGGGCAGGCGTCGAGATGCGGCCAGCGGTAATGACCGGGACCTTGACCGCTTTCTTCACGGCCGCAGCCAGCGAAACCATATATCCGGGCCGCTGGGATTTCTTGACGATGTCGGGGAGAAAGAAGGACTCATAGGTCCCGCCCATGACGGAGATGTAGGCAACGCCGTTTTCCTCCAGGGCCTTTGCCAGGACCAGGGATTCATTCAGGTGAAGCCCATCCGGCAGCCATTCATCGGCCAGGAACCGATACCCCACCGGGAAATCCGCCACCAGGTCCTTGACCCGTTTCAACACCTCCAGGGAAAACCGAATCCGGTTCTCGATGCCTCCGCCATAAATATCCTCGCGCTGATTGGTCCTGGGCGACGCGAACTGGGAGAGGAGGTATCCGGTCCCTCCGTGGAGTTCCACCAGGTCGAACCCGGCCTTTTGAACCCTCAGCGCGGCCTGGGCATACTGTTTCTGAATGGTGGTGATTTCCGTTCTGGTGAGGGAGCGGGGGGTCCTGTTGAAGGCGGGGACCGCTGACGGCGCAACCGGATCATCCACATAAGCAAAACGTCCAGCATGGTTGATCTGGAGGCCGGCAAGGGCCTTCTCGCCCTTGATGCACTGGGCAAGGCCCTCCAGGCCGCTCAGATATCGATTGTGATCACACCGAATCGTTCGGGGCGAGCCGCTCCCGCCCGGCGTGATGCTGGCATTTTCGACCAGAACCAGTGCGGCCCCGCTCTGCGCCATCGTTTGATAATGATGGAGCATCAGGGGGGAGACAGCTCCTCCCTCAGATGCGTACCCCAGGTAAAGTGGGGCCATGGTGATGCGGTTTTTAAGCCTGAGGCCGTTTACCTTGATGGGACTGAAGAGCTTTTTGTAGTGCGCCTGTTTCATTTTTTACCTCCTGGGTTGGGGTTCACGCCAAGACATCTTCGAGACATCAGGAAGGTAGCCAAAATGAAGGATCGGGTCAAGGAATTTTGAGGACTTGACAATGAGACCCTGTTTCAGACAGGATAACCGCATTTGATAGCGAGGGAATGATAATAGGGCATGTGAGGACGCTGGCATGAGGATACTGGTCTTCAAACCCTGGGGAAGCGCCTGACCTGAAAACCGTCGAGGCGGCGATCCCCAGCCATGCTACAGGTATAAAAAAAGGGGTTAGCTTTGCAAGCTAACCCCTCGAAGTCACGTGGTGCCGGAGGTCGGAATCGAACCGACATGGTCGCAAGGACCACTGGATTTTGAGTCCAGCGCGTCTACCAGTTTCACCACTCCGGCAGTGAGGGCCTTTGAGGTATGAGGCCTTTTAAAGGTCGTTATTATAGTAAAAAGCTAAAAAGAATGTCAATATCATATTGACATTGGATTATCGTCCCTGGTATATAAGCATTCGTCATTCAGCGTGTGATTCCCTGCGACCAGGGCACGATCTGAGTGACTGAAAATATCAAGGGGCTGTAGCTCAGTTGGGAGAGCGCATGACTGGCAGTCATGAGGTCGTCGGTTCGATCCCGATCAGCTCCACCACGAAAATCAAGGGGTTACGTCACATAGACGATAACCCCTTTTTCTTGGAAGGCCGATTTTAGGTCAAAAAGAGGTCAAAACTTTTCCTGGTGACACACAAAAAATAGCCCATGCAGGATGAACCGGCATCGAAGTTTCGGGGGCAGACTTTAGGATGGAGCGGAATAGTCGCCCAGAAAATGTCTCCACTCTTTTTCAGCTTACCGGTTGCCTCCGGTGTTGCATCTGGTGACACAGTTTGCCACCCTGGTGACAATCAGCTTCCTTACGTCACTATGCGAAGAGTTATTTCAACATCCACCAGATGAGCAAAACAAAAGAAAAAATCCCTCCAAATCGTTCCTTCGTTGTAAGTTCCTTTCCTGTGCAGGCGCATCCGGAATCCAGCCTATCCACAGAAACAGGTTGATTTTCTCAAAAGGTTTATTGTATGTCTTTTGCCGGTCCCATTTTGCGAAAAGCCGTAAACCCTTCTGCAAAGAGGTTTGTCATGGCGGACAATCGACACCCCATTTCTCGAAACAGAGAGGTGGGGTTTTGTTTTATCTGGTTGGAAGAATTCTGAATGCCGGTCGTCTATGCCAATCTCGCATAAGCCAACCACTTGATGGTATTGGCTTTCTCTGGAATAAAATGATGTATTGGATCGTTTCCAATGCGATCGAATTGGATTTTCAAAACAAAACCATACTCGCAACATAAGTAAGGCATATCTCAGGTTTTTGGTAGCCCGAAATCTTTGAGATTACCAAAAGATATATTGGCGTCTCCGATGTCTGATTAATGGAATCAACATCTCAGGGTCGGTCGAACCGCCTGATTGATATCACAGATTAGATTGCCATCACTTATGTCTTTTTGTATGCTGATCGATAATACGCTTACAAGCCCGAACTGCCGCGGTATGTGCTCTCCAACACGTCATTATCCGGGAGTTGAGCGGGTCTATCCAGCTTTTGATTTTTCAGTGGATTGGAGAGTAAATCGCAAGAATATGCAATTGTTCACTTGAAAGATAAATTGCAGATTTTTTAAATCGCGTTATCTACCCTCCTCTTGAACAATGCAAGTAATTGGCTAAGGGAGAAACTAAGATGAAACACATTCATTATTTGGATCAGGAAGCGGAAAACGTCGACATAGACGGCGCAAAGGGAACTGTAATACGCCATGTCATCTCGGAAAAAGATGGCGCGCCCCATTTTAATTTGAGGGTTCTCTCCATTGAACCTGGGGGTCAAGGCCCTGATCATGCCCACTCCTGGGAACATGAGTTTTTTATACTGAGCGGTTCGGGTATCGCAGTTGTTAATAATAAGGAGAGGGCTATCAGGCCAGGTGATGCTATTTATGTTCCTGGGGGCGTACAGCACTGCATGCGGGCGACAGAGGCCCTTGAGGTGATCTGACTCATCCCGCAGGTCTAAATATGCCTGGACGGCATATGAACTCTAAGATTCGCGGCATTTCAACTGTACAGCTCTCTCGACGGCCTCGCAGAAATCCGGAAAGTCCGGGATTTTGAGTGATGCCTTTAGTTCAACTATCCTTAGCAAATTGGTAATTTTTGAATCGCTGCATGGTCAAACTCCGTGTAAAAATGGCTTTTATGTGACTGTCACGATAGAGTAGATAACCATACTTCCAATAGGACGTAATGCATGCTCAAACTTGACTCACAGGAAATCATTGCAGATGCTGATGTGGAAAAGCTTTCCCGCTTTTTTATGGAGCATAAGGGCCACATATACGAGCTGATCCGGGAACGATTGAAGAGAGAACCTCCAACCCCATACAAATATTTCATTTCAGACCATCCCAGCGGCCAAAGGCGAAGCCAGGCTTTTCTCAAGGCCTTTCAGGAAGCGCTTAATGGAAAAGTAGATATTCTTTTTGAGGATCAACGCCAGATAGGGTACAAACGGGCTGTTGAAGGCTATGAACTCAAAGACGTCTTTGCCTATAAGATGGCCTTCACCGAAGTCATGTGGTTTCTCATAAACGAATACAATGCCCACCAGATATCCGGCGAGGATTCGATAACTTTTGATGATATGAAAGTCATTACCCATTTGATAGGTTATTCTAATTTTCTTTTGTCAGATTCTTTTCTCAAAACCCGAGATGAAATTATCCATCATCGTCGAAATCAACTTCAGGAACTCCACCGCTATGCTGCAAGAGCAATATCTATTTTTCAAGAAGAAGAACTTCGGGCGTGCGCGAACCAGGGCATATTTGACATTTTTGCTCTTGATGGTTGCTTCATGGTTCCCTATGTTAGAAACGATGACAAAGATGGGTGGCGAGAGGGAAAATTAATCGGCGTTCAGCCGTCAGCCGAGTTCGTCGGAAAGATCGCACTTAAGGTTATTCATAGCAACACGGCCATGGCCATCGATGTCAATGGAGACACAATCCCGTTTAACGAGGATGTGAAACAGGACAGTTTTAAAGTCATCTGCATTCCCATCCATACGAGCAATGCTGACGTTACCGGTCTCTTTTTCGTTCACGATCAGGGTCGGATTTTTAACTTTCACAGGTTTGATAAGGATCTATTATATCAGTTTGCCTACTTCACTGGGGCTGTCCTGTCAAACTCGCTTATGATTTGCGAATTAGCCCGAAAAAAGGAAGAATTACATGAGTTGACCGGAAGGCTTATCTCTGTGCAGGAAGAGGAAAAGAAGAGAATTGGGGCGGATATCCACGACACCATTACCCAGGCCCTCACGGCGATTGGCTATAAAGCTCTCCTTTGCCAGGCCCTTATCAATAAGGACTTGCCGAGGCTTGAAGAGGAACTGAATCGCCTCGTGAACGACATCAATGGTGCATTACGAAAATCACGTAGCATTATTAGTGAGTTGCGGCCGAAAATATTGGATGATATAGGTATTGTCGCTGTCTTTAAAAGAGCGATCGCCAGTTTCAAGGAGGATTCCGGACTGGATGTCGACCTTGACTGCCCGGAGACGTTTAGCGTAAATCCCGATGTCGGGATTGCGTTTTATCGGATCTTTCAAGAAGCCCTTCACAATATACAGAAGCATGCCCAGGCTTCACATGTTGTTGTCTCTCTAGGTATTGACAGCAGAAATCGGTTATGTTTGGTTATAAATGACAATGGCCGGGGGTTTGCCTGCGATTCCGATACGCAGCGTCCCCGGAATTCAGGCATGGGGCTGTTGACCATGCGTGAAAGAGCCGAAGATTTAGGGGGGCAGTTCATCATTGAGTCAAAGAGCGGTAATGGATGCCGGATCATGGTAACCGCGCCCCTTTAACTGAAGACAGGAATATCATGGCAGAGATCAGGGTCATCGTTGTTGACGATCACGTCATCGTCAGGGAAGGCTTGAAGGCGCTCTTGGAGCTGGAACCTGATATTCGAGTGGTTTATGGGGCTTCATCGAGTCTCGAATGTTTTGAAATTATTGATGAATATAGCCCTCATATGATTTTGATGGATCTCAAAATGCCGGGGGTTGGCGGCATTGAAGCCGTGCGCCTGATCAAACACAGCAGACCGCAAATCAAGGTTGTCCTGCTTACGAATTATGATGACGAAGAATATGTTGTCGAGGCGATCAAGGCTGGGGCCGACGGTTATGTGCTCAAGGACGTTAAGAAGGGAGATCTGGTAAGGATTTTGCGACTTGTACTTCAAGGAGATTCATATATCGATCCTTCCGTAACAGACAAGGTATTCCAGCAATTGAAAGGGTTCGATGGGCAAAGAGAGGGACCCTCACGGACTAAGCTTTCCCAGAGAGAACTTCAAATCCTCGAGTGCGTGGTGGATGGCAAGTCTAATCAACAGATCGCAGAATATATCTATGTTTCTTTAGATACTGTCAAATCTCATCTCAAAAACATATATCATAAGCTGGGAGTATCCAAACGCTCGCAAGCCATTAAAACAGCCCTGAAGGAAGGGTTTGTTTACCTACCTAAATGATCAGGTCGGGATAACCCCGATGGCCACTTCAAAATGCCCCACCTGTGGCCGGGTCAAAATGCCCCACCCCGGCGACGGATTTCAGTGTACTAATGTTGAGAGGAAAGGTCCATACTATTTCCTTTTTCATCCTGGCTTTTGGGTCTGTGTTGGGATAGCCGGGCAGCGGCCTCTTTAAGGCGATAGCTCTTTCCCTGGAACTTGAGGAGTCGTCCCCGATGAAGGAGGCGGTCGAGGATAGCGGAAGAGGCGGCGTTGTCCTTTAGCAGCTTGCCCCAATCTTCGACGGGTCGATTGGAGGTTATGAGGGTGCTTTTTCTGGCAGCATAGCGATTGAGGATGATATCGAGGAGATCGTCGGCTGCCTGTTCAGGGACTTTCT
>Ga0172374_1002506_pt1 | contig 11610 bp, 21 predicted proteins | sample LakKiv3m_FD_114536 | JGI IMG/M metagenome (GOLD analysis project Ga0172374, IMG submission 114536) | Freshwater microbial communities from Kabuno Bay, South-Kivu, Congo - kab_092012_10.3m | ecosystem: Environmental > Aquatic > Freshwater > Lake | place: Democratic Republic of the Congo... | reverse complement strand
TGGAGGCGCGTTTCAATGGCTAAGAAGCCGACCAAGGCGGTCGATATCCGCCATTACGACGTGGTGCTCGCGCCCCACATCACCGAAAAGTCGACGCTCGTCAGCGAGCAGAACGCGGTGGTATTCAAGGTCGCGAACACCGCAACCAAGCCCGAGATCAAGGCAGCCGTCGAAGCGCTGTTCAACGTCTCGGTCACGGGCGTGAACACGATCGTCCAGAAGGGCAAGACCAAGCGCTGGAAGGGTGCCCCCTATCAGCGTTCGGACATGAAGAAGGCGATCGTGACGCTGAAGGACGGCGATTCGATCGACGTCACGACGGGGATCTGAGGCAATGGCACTCAAGCATTTTAATCCGACGTCGCCGGCTCGCCGCGCGCTCGTCCTGATCGACCGTTCGGGCCTGCACAAGGGCGGCCCCGTCAAGGCGCTGACCGAAGGCAAGCGCAAGACCGGCGGCCGCAACAACAAGGGCCACGTTACCAGCCGCGGTATCGCGGGTGGCCACAAGCAGCGCTATCGCATCGTCGATTTCAAGCGTCGCCTGTGGGATGTCGAGGGCACGGTCGAGCGGATCGAATATGATCCCAACCGCACCGCGTTCATCGCGCTCGTGAATTACGGCGCCGATGATGCGGGCAAGGACCGTCTGGCTTATATCATCGCGCCGCAGCGTCTGGGCGTCGGCGACAAGGTGATCGCGGCCAAGAAGACCGACGTGAAGCCGGGCAATGCGATGGAACTGGGCCAGGTGCCCGTCGGCACCATCGTCCACAATGTGGAGATGAAGCCGGGCAAGGGCGGCCAGATCGCACGGTCGGCAGGGACGTACGTCCAGGTCGTCGGTCGCGACCGCGGCATGGTCATCGTTCGCCTGAACTCGGGCGAGCAGCGCTACATCCATGCCAATTGCATGGGCACGGTCGGCGCGGTGTCGAACCCGGACAACCAGAACCAGAATCTGGGCAAGGCCGGTCGCAACCGCTGGCTGGGCAAGCGTCCGCTGACCCGCGGCGTCGCCAAGAACCCGGTCGACCATCCGCACGGCGGTGGTGAAGGCCGGACCTCGGGCGGCCGTCATCCGGTCACGCCCTGGGGCAAGCCGACCAAGGGTGCACGCACCCGCCACAACAAGGCGACGGACAAGATGATCATCCGTAGCCGTCACGCGAGGAAGAAGTAATGGCTCGCTCGGTATGGAAGGGTCCGTTCGTGGACCTGCACCTTCTGAAGAAGGCAGAAGTCGCACAGGATGCGGGCAACCGCGCAGGGCCGATCAAGACCTGGTCGCGCCGCTCGACGATCCTGCCGCAGTTCGTTGGTCTGACGTTCAACGTCTATAACGGCCGCAAGTTCGTGCCGGTGTCGGTGAACGAGGAAATGGTCGGCATGAAGCTCGGTGAATTCGCGCCTACGCGCTATTTCCCCGGCCACGCCGCCGACAAGAAGGGCAAGCGCTGATGAGCAAGCAGAAAGCTCCGCGCCGCGTCGCCGATAACGAGGCGCTGTCGGTGGGCACCCAGATCCGCGGTTCGGCCCAGAAGCTGAATCTGGTCGCAGGGCTCATCCGCGGCAAGAAGGCGGGCGACGCGATGAACATCCTTTCGTTTTCGACGAAGGCGATGGCGGTCGACGCGCGCAAGGTGCTGGCTTCGGCCATCGCCAATGCGGAAAACAACCATAACCTCGACGTCGATGCGCTCGTCGTCGCGGAAGCGTCGGTCGGCAAGTCGATCACGATGAAGCGGTTCGCAACGCGCGGTCGCGGCAAATCGACCCGCATCCTGAAGCCGTTCTCGCGCCTTCGGATCGTCGTTCGCGAGCAGGAAGAGGCGTAAGTCATGGGTCAGAAGAGCAATCCGATCGGTCTGCGTCTCCAGATCAACCGCACCTGGGACAGCCGCTGGTTCGCCGAAGGCGCGGACTATGGCCGTCTGCTGCTTGAGGATCTGAAAATCCGCAAGTTCATCACCGAAACGCTGAAGCAGGCCGCGATCTCCAAGGTCGTGATCGAGCGCCCGGCCAAGCTGTGCCGCGTGTCGATCTATGCTGCCCGTCCCGGCGTCATCATCGGCAAGAAGGGCGCCGACATCGAAAAGCTTCGCAAGAAGCTGGCGTCGATGACCTCGTCGGACGTGTCGCTGAACATCGTCGAAATCCGCAAGCCCGAAGTCGACGCCAAGCTCGTCGCCCAGGGCATCGCGGACCAGCTGGAGCGCCGCATCGCGTTCCGCCGGGCGATGAAGCGCGCGGTCCAGTCGGCGCTGCGTCTGGGTGCCGAAGGCATTCGGATCACCTGCGCCGGTCGTCTGGGCGGTGCGGAAATCGCGCGTACCGAATGGTATCGCGAAGGCCGCGTGCCGCTGCACACGCTGCGCGCCAACGTCGATTATGCCGAAGCCGAAGCGCACACCGCATATGGCGTCTGCGGCATCAAGGTCTGGATCTTCAAGGGTGAGATCCTGGGCCATGATCCGATGGCGCAGGACCGGCTGATGATGGAGGCTCAGACCTCCGGCGTGCGTCCCGCGCGTGAAGATCGCCGCTAAGGAATAGAGAAATGCTGCAACCGAAGCGCACCAAATTCCGCAAGGCCTTCAAGGGCCGCATCCACGGCGAAGCCAAGGGTGGCACCAGCCTGAATTTCGGGTCTTACGGCCTGAAGGCGATGGAGCCGGACCGGATCACCGCACGCCAGATCGAAGCGGCCCGCCGCGCGATCACGCGCCACATCAAGCGTCAGGGACGTTTGTGGATCCGCGTGTTTCCGGACGTGCCGGTGTCGTCGAAGCCCGCCGAAGTCCGCATGGGCAAGGGCAAGGGCAGCCCCGAATATTGGGCAGCCCGCGTCAAGCCCGGCCGCATCCTGTTCGAGCTGGACGGCGTTGCCGGTCCGCTCGCGGCGGAAGCGTTCGAGCGGGCGGCGATGAAGCTGCCGATCAAGGTCAAGGTCGTCGCTCGCCTCGGCGATACGACGCACCTGGAGGGTTAAAGCGATGACCAAAGCAAGTGATCTGCGGGTCAAGTCGGACGACCAGCTGTCGGAAGACCTGGGCAATTTGAAGCGCGAGGCATTCAACCTGCGCTTCCAGGCGGCGACCAGCCAGCTCGAAAAGTCGAGCCGGGTCAAGGAAGTCCGTCGCGACATCGCCCGTATCAAGACGCTGCAAGCCGAGCGTTCGCGCTCGGAAGCAAAGTAAGAGGACGAAACCATGCCGAAGCGCGTGCTGACCGGGAACGTGGTTTCCGACAAGGGCGACAAGACCGTGGTCGTGCTGGTGGAGCGGAAGGTGAAACACCCGCTCTATGGCAAGATCATCCGTCGTTCGAAGAAATATCATGCCCATGACGAGGGCAACGAGTACAAGGCTGGCGAAACCGTGCGGATCGAAGAGACCGCACCGATCTCCAAGCTGAAGACCTGGAAGGTCATCGCAAGGGTCAACACCCATGCGACGCCCGAAGAGGTCGCGGCTGCGGCGGAAGCCTAAAGCCATCCGAGCTGCCCCCGTTCGCGGGGGTGTAGAAGGCGGGTTCCGGTCAGAAATCGGACCCATATGAGAAGGAATTGGATCGATGATCCAGATGCAATCCAATCTCGACGTCGCTGACAACAGTGGCGCGAAGCGGGTGCAGTGCATCAAGGTGCTGGGCGGCTCGAAGCGTCGCACGGCCGGTGTGGGCGACGTCATCGTCGTCAGCATCAAGGAGGCTGCTCCCCGTGGCAAGGTCAAGAAGGGCGACGTGCACCGCGCCGTCATCGTTCGTACGCGCAAGGACATCCGCCGCGCAGACGGTTCGGTGATCCGGTTCGACGGCAATGCCGCCGTGCTCGTCAACAAGAACGAGGAGCCGATCGGCACCCGTATCTTTGGCCCGGTGGTCCGCGAACTGCGTGGCCGCGGCTATATGAAGATCATCAGCCTTGCGCCGGAGGTGCTGTAATGGCGTCCGCTCGTATCAAGAAGGGTGACACGGTCGTCGTTCTGTCCGGCAAGGACAAGGGCCGCACCGGCGAAGTCACCAAGGCCATGCCGAAGGACGGCAAGGTCGTCGTCGCCGGCGTCAACGTCGCCGTGCGTCACAAGAAGCCGAGCCAGGCGAACCCGCAGGGTGGCCTGGAGCGTTCGGAAGCGCCGCTGCACATCTCGAAGGTGGCACTCGCCGATCCCAAGGACGGCAAGCCCACCCGCGTCCGCTTCGAAGAGCGCGACGGCAAGAAGGTCCGTGTGGCCGTGAAGTCGGGGGAGGTCATCAATGGCTGATCAATACACGCCGCGGATGAAGTCGCTCTATGACGACAAGATCGCCAAGGCGATGACCGAGAAGTTCGGTTACAAGAACGTCATGGAAGTGCCGCGCATCGAAAAGATCGTCCTGAACATGGGCGTCGGCGAAGCGACGCAGGACAAGAAGAAGGTCGATCAGGCAGCGTCCGAAATGGAGCTGATCGCCGGCCAGAAGCCTGTCGTGACCAAGGCGAAGAAGTCGATCGCGCAGTTCAAGCTGCGCGAAGGCATGGCGATCGGTTGCAAGGTTACCCTGCGCCGCGAACGCATGTACGAATTCCTCGACCGGTTCGTGACCATCGCGCTTCCCCGCGTCCGCGACTTTCGCGGTCTGAACCCCAAGTCGTTCGACGGCCGTGGCAATTATGCCTGCGGCATCAAGGAACAGCTGATTTTCCCCGAGATCAACTATGACCGCATCGATCAGGTGCGCGGCATGGACGTGATCGTCACCACTTCGGCCAAGACCGACGAGGAAGCTCGCGAGCTTCTGCGTCTCTTCGGCTTCCCGTTCCCGCAGGAAGCTGCGGACGGCGAAGCGAAGCAAGCTGCGTAAGGAAGGAAGAACTTAAGTCATGGCGAAACTGAGTTCGATCAACAAGAACGAGAAGCGTCGCAAGATGGTCGCGAAATACGCGCCCAAATATGCGAAGCTCAAGGCGATCGCGAACGACGAAAGCCTGGATGAGACCGAGCGTCTGATCGCTCGTCTGAAGATGGCGGAACTGCCGCGCAACGGCAATCCGACCCGCATCCGCAATCGTTGTGAACTGACCGGGCGTCCGCGCGGTTATTATCGCAAATTCCGTCTCGCACGCGTGATGCTGCGCGATCTTGCCAATCGCGGCATGATCCCGGGCGTCGTGAAGTCGAGCTGGTAAGGATCAGATAGATGGCTTTGACCGATCCCCTAGGTGATATGCTCACCCGCATCCGCAACGGCCAGCGCGCGCGCAAGGACTCCGTCCTGACGCCTGCGTCGAAGCTGCGTGCCCGCGTCCTCGACGTGTTGCAGCGCGAAGGCTATATTCGCGGTTATTCCGAAGAGCAGATGGGGCCTGCCGCTGGCATCCGCATCGAGCTTAAATATTTCGAAGGCCAGCCGGCGATCAAGCACGTCGCGCGCGTTTCGAAGCCTGGCCGTCGCGTCTATTCGGCGTCGAAGGAACTGCCGATCGTCCGCAACGGCCTGGGCATCACCATCGTGTCGACGCCGCGTGGCGTTCTGTCCGACGCCGAAGCGCGCGAACAGAATGTCGGTGGCGAAGTGCTGGCGGAGGTGTTCTGATGAGCCGCATCGGTAAGAAGGCCGTCACCGTCCCGTCGGGCGTGACCGCAAACATCGACGGCGGTGTGCTGAGCGTGAAGGGCCCCAAGGGCACCCTGACCATGCCGCTCGCCGACAACATCAGCTATGAAGTCAATGACGGCGGCATTTCGGTGCAGCCTGCCAACGACACCAAGCGCGCTCGCGCGTTCTGGGGCATGCAGCGCACGCTGGTTCAGAACCTGGTGACCGGGGTGACCGAGGGCTTTTCGAAGAAGCTGCTGATCACCGGCGTCGGCTATCGTGCCAACGCGCAGGGCAAGAAGCTGAAGTTGCAGCTCGGCTATAGCCATGACGTCGATATGGACGTGCCGGAAGGCATCGAAATCAAGACCCCCGACCAGACCACGGTCGAAATCTCGGGGATCGACAAGCAGAAGGTCGGCCAGATGGCCGCGGAGATCCGTCGTTGGCGCAAGCCCGAACCCTATAAGGGCAAGGGCATCAAGTATGACGGCGAGTTCATCTTCCGCAAGGAAGGGAAGAAGAAGTAATGACCAAGGGTCTCTCACTCTTCGAGAAGCGGCGTCGCCGCAATCGTACCGCGCTGCGTGCGCGTGGATCGGGCCGTCCGCGGCTTTCGGTGCACCGTTCGGGCCAGCACATCTATGCCCAGATCATCGACGACGCGGAAGGCAAGACGCTTGCCGCCGCATCGACGCTGGACAAGGACGTGCGCGGCAAGGCGGGCGCGAACAAGGAAGCAGCCGCCGAAGTCGGCAAGCGCGTGGCGGAAGCCGCGAAGAAGGCCGGCGTGACGCAGGTCGTGTTCGATCGTGGCGGTTTCCTGTTCCACGGTCGCGTCAAGGCGCTGGCGGATGCGGCGCGCGAAGGCGGATTGGAGTTTTAAGGCATGGCTGAAGAAAACAACCAGACCGCGCCTGCGGAAAACACCGGAGCAGCAACGGGCGCACCCGATGCCGGCGCTCCGCAGGGCCGCGGGCCCCGTGGTGGCCGCGGTCGTGGCGGCCCCGGCGGCGACAATCGCGGTCGCGGCGGCCGTGACAATCGCGGCGGGCGCGACAATCGTCGCGGTGGCCCGGACGACGGCGGCGAAGAGCTGATCGAAAAGCTGGTCCACATCAACCGCGTTTCGAAGACCGTGAAGGGCGGCAAGCGTTTCGGCTTTGCAGCTTTGGTCGTCGTGGGCGATGGCAAGGGTCGTGCAGGCTTCGGTCATGGCAAGGCACGCGAAGTGCCGGAAGCCATTTCGAAGGCGACGGCGGCTGCCAAGAAGGCGATGGTCCGCATCCCGCTGAAGGAAGGCCGCACGCTGCACCACGATGGCAACGGCCATTTCGGTGCGGGTCGCGTGACCGTCCGCACGGCGCCTCCGGGCACCGGCATCATCGCGGGCGGCCCGATGCGCGCCATCTTCGAATCGCTGGGCGTCGCGGACGTGGTGACCAAGTCGGTGGGCACGTCGAACCCCTACAACATGATCCGTGCGACCTTCGAAGCGCTTGGCGAGCAGACCTCGCCCAAGTTGGTCGCGCAGCGTCGTGGCAAGAAGATCGCCGACCTGCTCGGCCGCGGTGGTTCGCAGACCGCCGAGGCGGATGCGGCTGCGATTGCGGAGTAAGCGACAATGGCTAAGAAAGAAGCAGCCGGCACGGTGAAGGTGACCCAGACGGGTTCGCCCATTCGCCGCACCGAAGATCAGCGCGCGACGCTGATCGGCCTGGGCCTCAACAAGATGCACAAGACGGTCGAGCTGAAGGACACCCCCGAGGTGCGCGGCATGATCCGTAAGGTTGCACACATGGTATCGGTAGCCGATTGATCCGTCATCCCAGCGAAAGCTGGGATATCAGGCGGTCAGAGAACCACTTGTGGCACGATACCCCAGCTTTCGCTGGGGTGACGGTCTGACAAAAGACGGTTTGCCAGACGGCAGATACCAGGTGACAGACACGGGGGAGGGGGCTATGCGGCCCCCTTCCTCATTTTATCAGCGCGAACAAAGCGAAAGCGAGTGCCACATGAAACTCAACGAAATCCGTGACAATAATGGCGCCCGCAAGGGCCGGGTGCGCGTCGGACGCGGCATCGGCTCGGGCTTGGGCAAGACCGCAGGTCGCGGCCAAAAGGGTCAGAAGAGCCGTGGCGGCGTCGCCATCAACGGCTTCGAGGGCGGTCAGATGCCGCTCCACATGCGGCTGCCGAAGCGCGGCTTCAACAACATCTTTGCCAAGGATTATGCCGAGGTGAACCTGGGCGCGATCCAGAAGCTGGTCGATGCGGGCACGCTCGACAAGGGTGCGACGATCGACCACACAGCGCTGAAGGCTGCTGGCGTCGCACGCGGCGGCAAGGACGGCGTCCGCCTGCTGGGCAAGGGCGAGATTTCGGCCAAGCTGAAGTTCGTCGTCGCAGGCGCGTCGAAGGGCGCGATCGAAGCGGTCGAAAAGGCCGGCGGTTCGGTCGAGGTCATCAAGGTGACCCCGGCAGCCGAAAAGGCGGCAGCCAAGAAGGGCAAGGCCCGCGAAGCGCGCATTGCCGACAAGGAAGCCAAGCAGAAGGCGGCCAAGAAGGCCTGATCAGCCTTAGTCCGATCTGTTCGAGCGAAGTCGAGAACCGCTGCCGAGCGTAGTCGAGGCATTGAGTTCTCGCTTCGCTCGAAAATGTGTCTCGACTTCGCTCGACACTAACGGATTTGGTTGAGGGACGGGGAGATTCACAATCCCCCTTAGACAAGCTGGGCAAGACCCCTATATGGGCGGCGGGGGCGCGGGTAACGCATCTCCGCCGCTTTTGTTTCCGGGACGATTACGCACATGGCATCCGCAGCCGATAATATGGCAACCAACCTCAACTTGTCGAAATTCGGCAAGGCGACCGAGCTGAAAAAGCGCCTTTGGTTCACCCTCGGCGCGCTCGTTATCTTTCGGTTGCTCAGCTATGTGCCGCTGCCCGGCATCGACCCGACCCAGCTGAACCTGCTCGCGCAGCAGACCCAGGGCGGCGTCCTCGATTTCTTCAACACCTTCTCGGGCGGTGCGCTTGAGCGCATGTCGGTGATCGCGCTGGGCGTGATGCCGTACATCACCGCGTCGATCGTGGTGCAGCTCGCGACCAGCCTTTCCCCCCAGCTTGCCGCCATCAAGAAGGAAGGCGAAGCGGGGCGCAAGAAGCTCAACCAATATACCCGCTACGGCACGGTCGGCCTGACCGCGATCCAGGGCTATTTCATCGCGGTCGGCCTCGAAGCGTTCGGCGCTTCCGCAGGCGCGCAAGCCGTGATCCAGCCGGGGATGCTGTTCCGCATCGGCTGCGTCATTTCGCTGGTCGGCGGGACCATGTTCCTGATGTGGCTGGGCGAGCAGATCACCAGCCGCGGCGTCGGCAACGGGATCAGCCTCATCATCATGGCGGGCATCGTCGCGCATCTGCCGACGACGCTGGTTCAATTGTTCGAAAGCGGCCGTTCGGGCGGCATCAGCGCGATCAGCCTGGCGCTGATCGGCGTTGCGGTCGTCGGCCTGATCCTGTTCATCTGCTTCATGGAGCGCGCCCAGCGCCGCATCCTGATCCAATATCCCAAGCGCCAGACCCAGCGCGGCGTGCAGGCCGAGCGCAGCCACCTGCCGCTGAAGATCAACACCGCGGGCGTGATCCCGCCGATCTTCGCATCGTCGCTGCTGCTGATGCCGCTGACGATCAGCCAGTTCGCAGGCCAGGACGCCAGCCAGGCGGATTCGACCTGGGGCAGCTTCCTGATCGGGATGAACCAGTATCTGGCGCACGGCCAGCCGCTCTATATGGCGCTGTACGGCGCGGGCATCATCTTCTTCTGCTTCTTCTACACCGCGGTCGTGTTCAACCCGGAAGAAACCGCAGAGAATCTCAAAAAGCATGGCGGGTTCATCCCCGGCATCCGTCCCGGCAAGAATACCGAGATTTATCTCGATTACGTGCTGACGCGGATCACGGTGGTCGGTGCGGCCTATCTGACCTTCATCTGTCTGGTGCCCGAATATCTGGTGTCGGCGATGGCGATCCCCTTCTACCTGGGGGGCACTAGCCTTCTGATCGTCGTCAACGTAACGATGGACACGGTGACGCAGATCCAGTCGCATTTGCTGGCGCATCAGTATGGCGACCTGATCAAGAAGGCGAAGCTGAAGGGCGGCAACCGCGTCCGCTGATGCGGGCGACCGGCGGATCGGGCCAGGGCGAAGAGGGGCAAGCGCGTTGAACATCATCCTGCTGGGGCCGCCGGGTGCGGGCAAGGGCACCCAGGCCAGCCGTCTGGTCAGCGAGCGCGGCATGGTCCAGCTGTCCACCGGCGACATGCTGCGCGCGGCAGTCAAGGCAGGAACGCCGACGGGCCAGAAGGCCAAGGCGGTGATGGAGGCGGGGCAGCTCGTTTCCGACGAGATCGTGTCGGGGATCATCGGCGAGGCGCTCGACGCGCTGGGGCCGGAAACCGGCGTAATCTTCGACGGCTATCCGCGCACCGAAGGGCAGGCGGTATCGCTCGACGGGCTGCTCGCGGATCGGGGACGCAGCTTGCATCACGTCATCGAACTGGTGGTCGATGAAGAGGCGCTGGTCGATCGCGTGACCGGGCGCTTCACCTGCGCCAATTGCGGTGCGGGCTATCACGATCGCTACAAGTTGCCCAAGGTCGAGGGCGTGTGCGACAAATGCGGGCATGGCGAATTCAAGCGCCGCCCCGACGACAATGCCGAAACCGTCCGCACGCGGATGGCGGAGTACCGCGCCAAGACCGCGCCGATCCTGCCGATCTATGAAGCGCGCGGGATCGTCCAGCATGTCGACGGCATGGCGGACATCGACCATGTGTCTGAGGCGATCGAGGCGATCTTGGAACGCGAACCCCGCCCGGTTTGAGGGCATGCTTCCCACTACCCGTTCGCACTGAGTAGCCGCGCAGCGGCGTATCGAAGTGCTGCCCTTCTTGGCACGAAGAAAAGTACAGGGCTTCGACAAGCTCAGCCCGAACGGGGAGGGGTTTGATCCTTTTGACCGGATGGGATGCCACGGGAATCGTGATAGGCTTTGTCGCTTGTCGGAAAAAGGATGGATCAGATGCGTTTTGCACTCCTAATCCCCGCATTGCTCGCAGCCGCGCCCGCCTCAGCGGAGGTCGTCAAGATCGAGGGTTCGACCTTCATCGTCGAACACAAGCTGACCGTCGCCGCCGCGCCCGATGCGCTGTGGCGCGCGCTGGGTGAACCCGCTCGCTGGTGGTCGAAGGCGCATAGCTGGTCGGGGGACGCGGCCAATTTTTCGATGCAATTGCGTCCCGGCGGCTGTTTTTGCGAGGCGCTGCCCGAAGGCGGGGGGGCGGAACATGCGCGGGTGATCCATGTTGCGCCGAACAGGCTGCTCCGGCTATCGGGCGCGCTTGGGCCGCTGCAGCAAGGTGCGGTCGCGGGGACGCTGAGTTTCGAGATGAAGGACGAAGGGCAGGGCACCGCGCTGGTCGTGCGTTATGTCGTCAGCGGCTATACCGGCATGGATGCGGTCAAGCTCGCGCCGCTGGTCGACGGCGTTATCGGCGAACAGGCGGCGGGGTTGAAGCGTGCGGCGGAAGGCGTGGCGGGTTAAGGAGCGATCCTCGTTACTGGTATCGCGAAGCAATCCAATGTCGCGCCCGGCGTTCTGGATTGCTTCGCGGCGCTCGCAATGACGTTCGCAGGTCGTGGTGCGGCGCAAGCGTAGCGCGACATGGCGTGCTGCCACCGGGTTGACTCACGCCGGGCGCGTCCCTATCTGGCCCTTATTCCGAAACCCGGTTGGCCGGCGGCGCTGTTTTCGCGCGCGCCGGTGTCGTGCGTTTCGGATGTTCAACGCGACGAGATGGGGTGTGCTGCCATGCCGCCCCGTGGAGCTGGGAGACAAATAGCTCATGGCACGTATTGCGGGTGTAAACATCCCGACCAACAAGCGCGTATTGATCGCGCTTCAGTATATCCACGGCATCGGCCAGACCAAAGCCAAGGAAATCATCACCAAGCTGGGGAT
>Ga0172374_1002502_pt1 | contig 11625 bp, 12 predicted proteins | sample LakKiv3m_FD_114536 | JGI IMG/M metagenome (GOLD analysis project Ga0172374, IMG submission 114536) | Freshwater microbial communities from Kabuno Bay, South-Kivu, Congo - kab_092012_10.3m | ecosystem: Environmental > Aquatic > Freshwater > Lake | place: Democratic Republic of the Congo... | reverse complement strand
TCTCTAATGAGGCTCGATCAGGATTTGTATACTTCTCTCCTGCATAGTTAGAGAGATGCGTTAAAATCAAATTAAAATCAATTTCAGAGTTCATTTTTGTATTATTCCGTCCTTTCGAATTGTTATATTCAATCATTTCACTTTTGTTGATTCAACTTGTTGAATTCGGCGCTCAATTTTTGACTCAAAATCAATCAGCATTTGATCCATGGTACTCTTTGCTAATTTCTCAACTTTATCGAGATTTGGAATAGGAAAATCAAAGCCTATAACCTGGTCTCGCGATAAATCATTCCATCCTCCAACATAAGCCGTGACTTCAGCTCTTCTCATCATCTTATTTAATAAGTCGTAAAATATGTTCGTCTCTGCTGCAACATAGTAACTCCCGTCATTAATGGTTAAAAACGGCTTACCAGCTTTAGATTTTCCGTAGCGTACATTCTTTACTCTGATCTCGTTTTTACTCACTGCATTATGTGCTTGGCACATAAAATAATGCGCACCCTCAAACACCTCATGATTGTTTAAACCAATCCTGGGTTGATTAAGCAGTTCTTTTCTTAACGCTTGAACAGCTCGTTTTTTTAAATGAAGCTCAGGAAGAACACTTTCTTCTTGCATAACGCGCAAATGCAATTCTTGCTTATATGTAGAAAATAAATATTCCAATACTTTTGATTCCATAAGATGAATTTTTTCATCAAAAAATCCTGGCAAATAGTAATCATGAAGTATGAACTCCATTTGTGTTGTACTTATTTGCTTTGGAATTAGCTCAATGAAAGGAATTTGTTGATTAATAAAATATGTCCGCTTGTCGGGTTCAACCTGATGACTCACGAATATCTCAAAACAGATACTATTATATAATTCATCATTTGCAGCAAACACATCAACGATATAAGGCCCAATCCTTCTTTCAATTTCTCCAGGCGCAGGAAAGTATTCATAGAAATCTAAGATATCAGCAAGCTTTATATTCTGTGTGTCCTGAATCGGCATCATTTCGATTAAATCGTTAACTACTTTAGAATGACCACTCCACAAAAATTGAAATTCGACATTTAATGAACTTGATCCACTAATTAGATCTGCGAGGTAATGCTTTGCATTAAAGTGTAAAATAGTTTCTTGAGACACGGAACAGTTTGAGTTAGCTTGATGTGCGAAATGATGCTCCCGTTCATTGCCTTTTTTAAACCAAACTTTCTCTTTGCAGAATGGGCAAGTATAGACCTTGTTTCGATCGCTAACTTCTGTAATGTGATGTAATTTCGAACCATTATAAGCATAACTTAACTTTATCATCGGATAATGTTCCTCCACATTCATAATAAGTATAATTTTACCTTTATTATGGTCAGAACCCTTGTTTTTTAAATTGATAGGTGCCGATTTTTTAACGGAAAATGTATAGTACGGACAGTGTGCTATACTTAAAAAAATGATATGGAGTGAAAACTATATGGCCTCAAACGAAACAAAAGTAAAATCATTTCGTGTCTCACAAGAAGTGACCGAACATATTCAACGTCTAATGGAGGAACGACAGCTCACTACTAACCAGTTGTTCGAAGAATTCATTCAATTAGCCAATAAACAAGCCCCGGATCCTTTAATTGATGAGGAGAATAGCGTTTTAGAGTCGACGTTGAATCAAATCGTCGCCCTCTTCAACGAGCGTGCGACTCGACTCGAGCGACAACAATCAGAAGCCCGACGAATCAATTCTAAATATATGGAGACGATCCGTGAGCTCGAACAAAGCGTCGTCGATGAGAGTGACGACCTTAAAATGGAGTACGACAAGAAAGTCGCGTTACTTCATGAGGAACGGGCCGAGCTTGAAAATCAAATAACACAACTTTCCAAGGAAAAGACACTCCTTCAATCCACATTAGATTCAAAACAAAATGCTTTTAAAGAAGAATTGAAGGTACATAAGAAATTGATTTTTGATCTGGAAGGTAAAGTGAAGCAGCTCGAAGATGAACGTACTCAACTTAATCGTCAAAATCAAAGCTTGATGGACGTGGTCGACGATTTAAAAGGACGAACGCGTCGTTCAGATCAGTTGGAAGAAGAAAATCAAAAGCTGCACCTTGAGGTTCAACTTTTACGTCGTGAGAAAGAAGCATTCGAAAATCGCATGAAAGAACAGATTGAACTTGCTGTCCTTCGCGAACGAAACCATCAGCCAGACAACTCTTAAATCAACAGAAAAGGTACCTTATTCATTCTGATGCGAATTGATATGCTCCCCAATAGGTAGACAGATGAAATAACAAATCTGTTTATCTGATTGGGGAGTGTTTTTTATGGCGAGAAGTCGGCATTCAATCGAACAAAAACTGAGTGCACTACGGATGATGGAAGAAGAAACATATACGTGGAAGGAAATCGAGGAGGCCCACGACGTCTCTGAGCATACCCTCCGGGTGTGGAAAGTGAAATTCGAGACCGGCGGAATCGACGCCTTGAAGGAGTCGAGGACATGGAAACTGTACACAAAGGAACAGAAAATAGCGGCCGTACGTGACTATCTCGATGGGGTCACCATGGTGGAAGTCCTCTCCAGACATCAAATCAGTAGTCGTTCGGTTCTATATCGGTGGATCAAGAAGTATACTAGTCATAGCGAGTTAACAGATTCGAGAAAAGGGATGGATCGAGCTATGACAAAAGGGAGAAAGACCACATTCGAGGAACGCATGGAGATCGTCAGGTATTGCCTGGACAATGGACGGAACTATCAACGGACGGCCGAGATATTCGCCGTGTCGTACCACCAGGTCTACGGCTGGACGAAAAAATATGACGCCGATGGCGTGCACGGGCTCGAGGACCGCCGCGGACGGACGAAGCAAGAAGAGGAACTGACCAACGAAGAGAAGCTCGAACGTCGCATCCAACAGATCGAGCGGGAGAACGAGCGCCTGCGGGCCGAGAACCTGTTCCTAAAAAAGTTAGAGGAGATCGAGAGGAGAGGTTGATCAGCCAAATCCGGCTACAATTGCGTTACATGGCGATCGAGGAAATGTCGACGACCGACACGTTCCCGGTCGTGCTCCTGTGCGAGATTGCGCAGGTCTCACGGGCCGCCTACTATAAATGGTTGAAGCGTACCGTCTCGGTACGCGAGGAGGAGAACCTAAGCCTACTAGAGGACATCCGCCTCCTCTACGACCAGGTGAACGGGACCTACGGCTATCGACGGATCACCATGACGGTCAACCGGAGACGACGCCAGCATGGCCTGCCGGCATACAACGAGAAGCGTATCTATCGTCTCATGCGCATCCATGAGATCCGTTCGGTCATCCGCCAGAAGCGAAAACGGCACAAGAAGTCGTCACCGCAGCATGTGGCCGAGAACCTGATGAACCGAGAGTTCAGCGCGTCCCGACCGGACGAGAAGTGGTGCACCGACGTCACCGAGTTCAAATATGGCGCCGGAAGGAAGGCATATCTGAGCGCGATCATCGACCTTTATGACGGCTCGATTGTCGCCTATCGCATCGGGAAATCCAACAACAACGCGCTCGTCTTCCAGACGATGATCCCAGCCATCGCGGGGCTCCGTTCAGGAGCGAGTCCGATGATCCATAGCGACCGGGGGTTCCAATATACCTCGAGAGGGTTCAAACGCATGGTGGAAGACGCGGGGCTGACCCACAGCATGTCCCGGGTCGGACGTTGTCTCGACAACGCCCCGATCGAGGGTTTTTGGGGTACCCTGAAAGTCGAGATGTACTATTTGCGTGAGTTCCAGGCCTACAGCGAACTTATATCAGCCATCGAGACCTACATATCGTTCTACAATCATGATCGTTTCCAGAAACGACTAAACGGCTTGAGCCCTGTAGAATACAGGTCTCAAGCCGCATAGTCCGGTTTTGATTATTTGCCCTGTCTACTTGACGGGGAGCAGTTCAAATGAACGAGGTACCTTTTCTTTTTATACGATCCTATTCTAACCAATCATTGCTTAGAATGAGCGAGTAGTTACAATTAAGATTTCATGCGCAATCCGTGAGTTTTAAATCGGTTACGCTTTTCTTCTAATTTTACTTTCATATCTACCGAGAACGCACTTTCGGGAGTATTGTAGGCACGTCGCGCTGCCATACTAAGCATTTTGGCCACATCTTCCGCGCGATCTTCCTGTAAATCCATTGAGACAGCTCTCACGTACTGACGTGCTACTTCTCGATCACGTAGCGATTCAGGGACCTTCACATGACGACTTAATGCAAGGGCCAATTGAGCGGTCTCTAAGCGATAGCTTGTGCCACCTCCCTGCATGCGATTCAGTTCATTTGCTAGCTCGCTTTGCAGAAGTACATTTTCCTTGTTTGTCATCGGTCACCCTCCTCTACTGTTCTTTTGATTTATTATATACCCTTTTCCTGAAAAATTCGACTTAAGTCATGCACGTTACAAAATGGATCGTCCCACGTCATGTTACCTTTGTATTCTTCTACAAGTTCGAGAAGTTTGTCTTTATCGCAAAGTTCCAATAGATTCGTCTTTTCGAGATCCTCTAGATCCTTTTGGCGAGAGGAGAAGATCTTGGTACATGCTAAAAGTTCAATGTCGGGGATATACACATCAATCGCCTCGAACAGACCTTCAATCTTATGCCGGAATTCATTCTCCCTAAAGTCTTCACGGGGTGGGAACTGAATCACGCCTTCGACAATTTCAATTTCATATTCATGAAGCGCCTCTTTCAATTCAGGTGTCACAACGCCCTCTGTCACGCGAATATCAATATCTCGCGTCGGACGATACTCGGCATCTTTATTCATCATTTCAATGAACAGAAGAATCCCCGAAGCGCCAACCACGACAAACTCGACTTCGATTCCTCTTGAGGCACAAAATGTATCTAGGATAAGCAAGGTGTCAATAATACTCTCTACATCTTTATATTGATTGGAGTAAGTCATGTATGTTCCTCCTAATGAAAATGACCCACTCTGATCCGATATGTTAGGAGTCTTCGTGGGCCATGATATATTTCGCTGCTCTCAACTTAATTCGTATTCAAATAGGCACTGAGAGCCCGCCGAATAATCTCGTCTTCTGACACATGTTCTTTTTGCGCGGCTTGCGTTAATCCGACGTATAAAGGATCTGTCAAATCAGCAAAGCGAATCTGTACACGCATCGGTTTCACAGAGTTAGTTTCGACTTCGAGCACGCGTTGTTCCTGACGTTCGATCAACATCCGTTTCACTTCACGGAGTTCTTCACGTGTCATCTCGTACACCGTCTTGTCTCCTGAAGCTGTGTAGTACTTCTTATTCTCGAGTAGCGCGAGCTTTGGGTCTTCTGGCCACGACAACAACTCAGCAAGTTTCGTCGCGCTGAAATCTTGCTCGAGCGTTTTCTCTAAGATGTTTGGACCAAAGGTATTCCAAAATGAGACGAAGCGACTGACTTGAGGATGTGACATCCCAATTTTGTTTAAGAAATCTTTCCACATGCCTTGTTCTTTTTGAAATTCTTTTCTTGTGTCAGGGTTACGGAAGAGGCTGTTCGCATGCGCGAGGATGCGACACTTTTCAATAAAACTAGTCGCTTGGATGGAGTCGATGTGGTTGTAGTACTGAACGATTCCATCCATGTCCTCCGGTAGCTGTTTGGTGATAATACGTGACAGTCCCGTCGCCGGAAGGGACTGATAAGGATTCGATATAGTCGTCGTCGCCGAGAACTCTTTTACAGCCTCGACTTGTTCCGTACGGCTATCCGTCGCTTGTTGATTCTGTTTTACCGGAAGATTGGCACTGAACGTCGAAATTTTTGGTGTGTGTTTCTTTCGGTTACGTGTCATAACGACAATACCTCCTCAGCAAGTTGTAGATAGGCGTCGGTCGCCGGGCTCTTGTGATCGATGACCGGACGAGACTCCCGCTGTAGTGTCTGAACCTTCACCGCATAAGGAATCGTCGTCAAAATCGGAATACCGACTTCTTTCCCGAGTTCTTCAAGTTCCTCGACTGTCGTGACGTCCCCTTTCGAGCGGGCACTGACCATCGTCGGGATGAAGGCAGCGATATGGATGTCTTCCCGGAATCGCTTCATCTCTTCAAGCTCTTCTGGAGCCGAGTAGACAGCGTCCATCGAGAACTTCTGCATCTGGACAGGCATCACGATTCGATCCTGGGCGACGAGTGCGCAGCGAGCATACGGGTTAAGCGCTGAAGTCGATCCTGGACAATCGATTAAGCAGATATCAAACAACTCGTCAATCTTAGAGAGTTCTTCACTGAGTCGATACTCATACCCAATTTGGCTCGTCAAGTCACTTGGCGAAGCCGAACGTCTGGTTGGCACAAGATAGACGGTACCTGTCTCATACTCGCATGTCACAATGACCTGTTCGATTGGTGTGTAGAATGGGTCATTCTCTTCTAGTAGACAATCGAGTAAGACTTTTCCTTCGTAATCGTTCGTGAGACCGAGTCCATTCGTCGAAGAGGCCTGATCGTCCGCGTCGATGACGAGGACACGTAATCCATCACGAGCATAAGCATGAGCCAAGTTTATGGTCGTCGTCGACTTTCCAACTCCGCCCTTTCGATTGTACAATGCGATTTTCTTCATGATTCGTCTCCTCGCTTCTCGTCTGTGACGTCAATGGTATTGTCATTCACTGTCCGCTCGATAATTTCCGTCAACAGCTCACTCACACTCCGATTATGGGCATGTGCATACTGTTGGAACTGATCGGACAGGTCGGACGGGATTCGTGCCGAAAGGACGGCAGATGGTTTCTTTGTTTTTTGAAACGGGCTGACTTTGACCTGTTGTACAGACTCAGGGCTCTTACGCGCCGCTCGAATCTGTTTGACCGTCAACTCGTCGACACTTCGCGACTCTCCATCAATATAGAGTCCCTGTTCGACTACCTCTTCGACGTTGTCGAGATACATCAGTTCAAACAATTTGGAAGCCGGTAAGTTCGCAAGAGATGATTCGAGTGGATGTAACGTCTCGTAGGCTTTGACGTACCGGGATGCAAGTGAACTCGACATCGAAACGGCTTCGAGAAAACCCATCCATTCTTTTTTGTCATGCATCTCAGAACGGGCGATGACGAGCCGCTTCCCGATCTCGAATACTGAAATCGTTTGAACTTTTGAGAGCTCGTTGATTTCATGAACCAGGTCCTCGACTTCTTTCGATACTGGAAGTTTTTGAACGAGTGTACTGATATTCGTCAAACCGCTCTGATACGGATGCTGCTCACTCGGCTTGATTTTATGAATGTTACGATTCCGTGCCTTCATGATGTCTCACCTGCTTGTTCGACGACTTGCTTAGCCAATAGTCGAAACGGTTCAGCAAGTACCTTCGATTCCTTGGAGCGGTATTGAATGACACTCTTTCCACTATCGGCAGCTTTCTCGATGAATGTGGAGCGCTTGATCATCGGAAGAATGTCTAACCCCTCTTCCTTCGCGATAACTTCCATCGCTTCATAATACTCTTTATCTGCCTTTAAAGAAGCATGCATGGCGACGGGAAGAATACCTGTGATGACAAGGTCCGGGTTATAGAACTTTTTCACTTTTTGTACGGTACGGACCGTACTCGCAAGTTGGTCGAACACGAGCTTTTTCGGCATGAACGGGATGACCGTCATGTTTGACGTCGAAAGCACGACTTTCGAGAGTTCGTTGATTGATGGAACCGAATCTAAGATGATCCAATCAAACTCATCCTCAAGCGGTGCAATCATGTCCTTTAATAAATAGAGCTTGTCTTGCTCGGAGATCAGATTGATCAACCTGGCATTTCGTTCATTCGAAGGGAGAAGACTCACGTGATACGTTTCGTCATCAAACAGGACTTCTCTGATATCAAGATTACGTGTATGTACATCAAACATCGTCATGTACTTGATTGTGTCGGACTCTTTTAACATCAGCTTGCTGAGCGAGCCTTGAGGATCTAAATCAATGATCAAGACCCGTTGTCCTAGCTCACCTAATGCGTAAGCCATATTCAAAGAACAGGTCGTCTTCCCTGACCCACCTTTTGATATGTAAAACGTGAGTATGTTCATCTTCTCTCCCCTTTCTCTTTCATATCATGTCACATTCACTCTTTGCATTCAATACAAAAACAGCAAAGACACCGATAAATCCAATATAAAAACGTATACAGTAATGATTCGGATTTGTATACGTTTCGACGTCGAATTGTATACAGAGACATTTTTGATCTAGGTATTTATTCAATGTTCCTGTTGTGAACGTCATTCCATATTTGTAGATCACTTCTATAGAAGAAATACGTGGCACATCTGAACATGATTTAAATAATAGAAGAAGAGATAAAACCATATTCTTCTGAGTTAAAAAAATATAAATAGATTAGAGAGAGTTAAATAAAGATTAATAGAATTAGAAAAAGAAGAGGGTCGCTCAAACCAGTCGTACCAGTCCTTCTGACAATTTAAGTGATAAGAGATATTTCAAAAGTACCATCGTTTCGTTCACAAAGGTTCATTTTTTTTCAACCCTGATTTGAGAATTAAAAGACAAGAGAGGATTTAATTCAGTAAATCCTTGATTACTTAACTGTTTGGTTTGATTTTTTTCCTAAAAGTAAAAAATGAAGAATCAGTATGGAATGATGACTTAGAACGAATGGGAAACAATACAAACAGACGAAAACCCCTGCAAGAATGGGTGATTTTCATATATATTTTCAAAAATAAACATGACAAATAGACCATCATGCGATAGCCGATTTTGCCTGGTTCTCTTTTAGTCGTTGATGGAGATAGAAGATCGGCTCCTCAAAGAACAGCTTATGGGTGCTCGAGTGGACCAAGTCCTCACGATGGTGTAGGAATGCCTGTTTTAACTCTTCGACGACCCGTTTGAATGTCTCGGCCCCGAATGTATCGCTCATCGAGAAGAGAGAATCACGGTTGACCTTGAGAGTGTCAAAGTCGAAGAACTCCCCTACTCGCTTGCGCATTTCGAACCAAACGAGCTGAACTTCAGTGCGGTCTTTCTCTTTGATCTGCTTACTGTCTTGCGCAGCCGATAGTTGCACTTCAAGTAAGAGCGGTCGTGTGGCGTCTTGGACTCGTTTCTTGAGCGAGATGTTCTGTTTGACCATATTTAAGAAATGCTTACTGTCTTCAACAAGCGACACTTGAAGGAATTTGAGACCAGACATCATCTTTTGGATGGCGAGTTTATGGCCACAGTATTTAGGAAGGAATCCTTTGATCTCATCGTAGGTGAGGATGGCCTGTTCATTTGACTGGACATGAACGTCTTTTTCGACCTGGACGATTGTCCGTAGCGCGAGTCGCAACGTGTTCACATTATCGAGTGCGATCAATTCGGACAAGAGGCCGTGCCAAACAGACGTATACCCGGTCTTCGAAACGACCACAGCACCGTCTACAAACAAATCACGATAGTTTTCAAGGTAATTGGTCAATTGGATTGAAATCACGCCTGGGAAATGACGGACGACCGTCATGAGACCATTCTGTTCGAAAGTCTTCAAGTTGTTATGTAAGGAGCGGACCGACGTACAGGCAAAATCCGCAAGCGTGTTGTCTTCTGCAAATTCCATCTTCCCTTGGTCGTCAGCGTAGGCGAGAATGGAGAGGATATGTCGGATCCGAGACTTGGTCCATTTGAAGGCCGTGAAACAGGCCGGGATGTTATAATGATACTGCTCATAACGATAGTGATCTGGGCGTTTCGTCCAGCGTGTCAATCCGCTCATCGCGACCAATAGTTTATTGGCGATTAAAATATGTCGATTCGTTTCCATCATCTCTCCTACACCTCCCCTAACCTAAAATATGCTAGTTTCAGTATCCAGCTCTTTCAAGATAGTGTCAAAGTGCGTTTTCAGTACGGTGTTTTGTTACCAAAATGAAAAATACGTTGATATAAAGCCATTTTGAACCGATAAAAATATGCATTTTCAGTACGGTCATTTGTTACCAAAATTGATTCATCCGCTCTATAGCGCCATTCCTTTAGAGAATAGAGTAGATTTTTTTAGTTGGAAAGGAGAAAAGTGTAGTTTTGGTACGGTGTTTTGTTACCAAAAAAGTAAAAGTGTAAGTTTGGTACGGTCGTTTGTTACCAAAAGAGAAGTAAATGTAGTTTCAGTACGGTAATCTGTTACCAAAAAATCAAAAAGAGTCTTAAAAATTTATTTTCTAAATAGCGATGAATCGATAAAAATGTAGTTTCGGTACGGTGTTTCGTGACCAAAATAAGAAAATGCACTTTCAGTACGGTCATCTGTTACCAAAAAACAAAAAGTGCAAGTTTGGTACGGTCATCTGTTACCAAAATCGTTGAAATCTGATATAAAGGAAAGCCATATTAACCAAGAAAGGCGATTTGATTGAATATCTATCGAATCTTAAGATGAAGATTTAAGGAAGGTAGATTCAAACCAGCGCCATTTTTTAAGAAGAATGAGAGGAAAGTGTAAGTTTGGTACGTTACAAGAGAAGATATAATTCAAGATGTCCGACGATACTCGACATCATTGGACGTGTTGGTTCCAACTTCACTGTTAAATTCGAATCGTCGTGATTCATGTGAAACAATGAAGTAGATGAATTAAAAAAGAACCCAGATAGACTAGGTTCTTCTAGATAACAGTTATAACAGTAACGTGTCCGCATGACCTGGCAATTCCCAAGACTCCAACGGGTAGAAGGTAAAGAAGTAATAATCGCCGGAACGGTGCCATTCCTTCAGGATGAAATCATGTTCCTTGATTCGATCCAGATTCAACTCAAGCTCTTTCAGGTTGTCGGCCTTTCGGACCTTGTTGAATCGAATCGAATAGGTGAACTGACGCCAATGCCTTCGCACCGGTTGCTGCTCCCCTGTCTGGATGGAGCTCATCCGCTCTTTTTGTAGGACGAAGGCCAGGTGATAAGCGAAGCTGCCTTTCAACTGTTCGATCTGTTCCCCGTAGATGCTGACGATCTGTTGTTTCAACAGGTCGTCGTAAATCTCCTCACTGACTGTGACAATGACCTGGCTCTCGGCTAATGTCGTCGCATTTTTAATGGTCACCGAGGAGAACAGGCCGCGGATGAAGAAGTCCCCGTCCTCATTGTGTCCTGCGACCCGATAATAACCGAGCTTCATGAGACGTTGCGTCGTCAAATCGTAGCTTTTCCCACTATCGTTCGCATACAGCTTCTTGACGAGCTGCGAGAGCGGGAAGATGATTTTCCGGCTTGTCTGGAACGTCATGTCCCGATACGCCAGAATCTCTGTGAAGGCCTCGAAGTCTTTCGAGTCGAGATCAGGCACCTTCCCGTTCAATTCTTGGATGAACTCTTTGCTGACGAGGACAGAGAGGTGGTCGGGAATCCCCTTCTTGTATTTCGGGATGACCGTGTCATAGTTTTGAAGCTCGAGATTCAGCTGCGACGCTTCGTTCAGTTTCTCATCCAACAGGTCTGTCTGGTTCTTGATGCGGTCCGACATACCGAAGAACGGGATATCGACGGCGAGCGTCGGAGAGTGGTGCGCAGTCGGTTGGTTGAGGTCTACTTCTTTGGCGACCTCCCACAGGATCATCAAAACATCCGTCTTG
>Ga0172374_1002498_pt1 | contig 11632 bp, 10 predicted proteins | sample LakKiv3m_FD_114536 | JGI IMG/M metagenome (GOLD analysis project Ga0172374, IMG submission 114536) | Freshwater microbial communities from Kabuno Bay, South-Kivu, Congo - kab_092012_10.3m | ecosystem: Environmental > Aquatic > Freshwater > Lake | place: Democratic Republic of the Congo... | reverse complement strand
GGTACCCCGCCTTCGCGATCCTGCTGCCGGTGCCGCTGTTCGTGCTGGGGCACGGCTACGACGTCTGGGGTGCGGCGAGCGTCGGCATGTTCGCGATCGTCGCCGCCTGGCTGACCTGGCGCACGGGCGGCCTCGAGGCGGCGATCTCGCTGCACATCGTCAACAACGTGCTGATCTTCCTGCTGGGCTCCGTCGCCCTGGTCGACGCGAATGCGAGCTCCGGAACGGCGGTCGATCTGGTGGCATCGGCACTGGCCATGGTCGTCTACGCGCTCCTCGCCGACCGCTGGGCGGCGAGACTCGGGATCGCACGGACGGCGCAGGTCACGGCACCCACGGCCGCAGCGGACGGGACCCATCACCTGGGGCGCGTCCTGCACGGCAGCGCCGCGCGAGCGTGATCCTGCGGTTCAGGCGGCGATCGCGTCCGAGTCCATGATCGTGTAGCTGTATCCCTGCTCGGCGAGGAAGCGCTGGCGGTTCTGGGCGTAATCCTGGTCGATCGTGTCGCGGGCGACCAGCGTGTAGAAGCTCGCCGTGTGCCCGGACTTCTTGGGGCGCAGCAGGCGACCGAGGCGCTGGGCCTCCTCCTGGCGCGAGCCGAACGATCCCGACACCTGGATCGCGACCGACGCCTCCGGCAGGTCGATCGAGAAGTTCGCGACCTTGGACACCACGAGCAGCGAGATGTCGCCCTCCCGGAACGCGCGGTACAGCTCCTCGCGCTCGTCGACCGGGGTCGCACCGGTGATCTGCGGGGCGTTCAGCGCCTCGGACAGCGATTCGAGCTGGTCGAGGTACTGTCCGATCACCAGGATGCGCTCACCCTCGTGCTTCGCGATCAGCTCCCGCACGGCGTCGACCTTCGCCGGTGCGGAGGCGGCGAGACGATACCGCTCGTCGTCGGTCGCGGCGGCGTACTCGAGCCGGTCGCTCGGCGGCAGGTCGACGCGCACCTCGTAGCAGGCGGCGGGGGAGATGAAGCCCTGCGCCTCGATCTGCTTCCAGGGGGCGTCGAAGCGCTTGGGGCCGATCAGGCTGAAGACGTCGCCCTCGCGTCCGTCCTCGCGCACCAGGGTCGCGGTGAGCCCGATGCGACGCCGCGCCTGCAGGTCGGCGGTGAGCTTGAACACGGGGGCGGGGAGCAGGTGGACCTCGTCGTACACGTTGAGGCCCCAGTCGAGGGCGTCCAGCAGCGCGAGGTGCGCGTACTCGCCCTTCCGCTTGGCGGTCAGGATCTGGTAGGTGGCGATGGTGACCGGCTTGACCTCCTTGGCCTGCCCGGAGTACTCGCCGATCTCCTCGGGGGTCAGGCTGGTGCGCTTGAGCAGCTCGTCGCGCCACTGCCGTGCGGACACCGTGTTCGTCACGAGGATCAGGGTCGTGGTCTTGGTCGCGGCCATCGCACCGGCGCCGACGATCGTCTTGCCGGCGCCGCACGGGAGCACCACGACGCCGGAGCCGTCCTTCGCGAAGGCGTCGACGGCGTCCTGCTGGTACGGGCGGATGTGCCAGCCGTCCTCGGCGAGCTCGATCTCGTGCGGCGTGCCCGGCGTGTAGCCGGCGAGGTCCTCGGCGGGCCAGCCGATCTTCAGCAGCTCCTGCTTGATCTGCCCCCGCGCCCAGGCGTCGACGACGAACGTGTCAGGGCTGGGGTGACCGATCAGCAGCGGCTGGATGCGCTTGTTGTTCGCCACCTGCGCGAGCACGGCCGGGTCGGTGGAGCGCAGGATCAGCGTCCCCTCCTCGTCGCGCTCGATCACGAGGCGTCCGTAGCGGTTGACGGTCTCACGAAGATCCACGGCCACCGACGGCGGGACCGGGAACCGCGACCACCGGTCGAGGGTCTCGAGCATGTCCTCGGCCGTGTGCCCGGCAGCGCGGGCGTTCCACAGTCCGAGGCGGGTGATCCGGTACGTGTGGATGTGCTCGGGCGCGCGCTCCAGCTCGGCGAAGATCGCGAGCTCGTGACGGGCGCTCTCCGCGTCGGCGTGGGCGACTTCGAGCAGCACGGTGCGATCGCTCTGGACGATCAAGGGGCCATCAGACATAGCTGACCAGTTTACCGGTCGTGCGGGCACGCGGCCCTATGGCGCGACGATCGTGGCTGTGAGGATGCTCGACACCGGCAGCGTGCGCTCCACGTCCGCGGCGCGATCCCGCCCGCGGAGCCGTCCGCCGCCCATTCCTGTCGCCTCGAGGAGCAGCTCCCGCGTCGAGCCGTCCGGCATGCCGACGGTGACGCGGAGCACGGACTTCGCGCGGACGGCGGCCTCGAGTTCGCGGTCGAGCCAGGCGGCGTCGGCGTCCGGCCCCTGGTGCGAGCGGAGTCGCGCGATCAGGGGAGCGAGGTCGTCGGCGTGCGCATCCGGCGCTGTGGTGGGCGCGGCGTGGCGCTCGCGGACCAGGAGCTCTCCGTCCGGGCCGACGAGGGTCGCCGGGTAGCGAGCATCCGTCAGCGCCCAGTACACGGTGTCCCGTCCGACCCGCGTGGTGAGCGAGCCGACGTGTGCGGTGAGCGCGAGCGGGCGCAGCGACTGGTCGACGGCCATCGCCTCGATCAGGTGCGGATCGGCGCTCTCGATGCGGGTGCGTCCCGTCTCGTCGTCGGTCGAGACGCGGACCAGCCCGTGCCGCTGCCCGGTCTGGCCGATCAGGTAGCTCAGGGGCTGGGGGATGCCGGTGAGGGAGATCCCGCCCAGGAACTCGAGGATGGACTGCTCGGTCTCGCCGCTGCCGAAGGCGCGGGCGACGGACTCGGTCGTGAAGCGGTAGGAGGACGCCTGCGCCGCGGATTCGCGGGCCGCGATCGTGCGCAGGCGGACGTCGAGGGCCGGGGCCAGCGGCCCGGGAGCGATCGCCGTCAGGTCGTTCTGCAGGAAGATGCGGTCGACCTCGGCGGGCAGCAGCTCGGCGAGGGCTGCGGCGTCCGCGGCCCCTCCCCGACGCAGACCGACGGCCCAGGCGGGCTCCGAACCGTCTTCGGCCATCAGGCCCAGCAGTCGTGCCGACTCCTCGAGCGCGACGGCGCGCGATGCCCATGACGGATCCCACGGATGGGCGCAGGCCCAGGACCGCGGGGGGATCCAGCCGCCGTCGTCCGAGCGGACACCGCGCGGCAGGCCGTCCCGGAAGGCCGTGACCAGGACCGTCCAGCGCTCGATCGCGGACGTCCGGAGCCATTCCTCCGCGACCTGCGTGGTGCGCAGCCGCCGGTCCGTCGCCGCGGCGAGACCCGCCTGGAGCGCGATCGCGGCGAGGGGATCGACGACCTCCGCAGGGATGCCCGCCTCTGCGAGCTGCCGCTTCTCGCCGGCGCTGACCCCGCCGCCGGTGAGGAGTGCGAACGGGCTCTCGCGTGCGATGAGCAGCAGGTCGGCCAGGATCGCGACGGTGGTGAAGGCGCGCTCCGCCGCGTGCGCCGCGGCGGTCTCGCCCGAGGACGGCTGCGGCGCGACCGCTCCGGGTTCCGGTACCTCGCGCCCCGCGACCGCCGCGGCGACCGGCGGGTAGACGGTTCCGTCGGGGCGGAGCAGGGCGAGGGCGGTCAGGGCGGCACGCTCGTCGTCGGCGGTGCCGCCTGTCGCGGCGGCGAGCAGGGCCCTCGCCTCCGCCAACGTGAGCGTGGGAAGGACGCGGCCCAGCGACACCGGATCGAGCAGCGCTTCGGCGGCGTCGAAGAAGTCCTGCCACGGCACGTCCGGTCGCACACCGCGCGCGGCGAGCAGACGACGGAGGTCGTCATCGTTCGCCTCCGCCAGCCAGTCCGCCAACGGTCGCGCGTGAGTGCTCATGGCCGGTGCCTCAGGACCGCGAAGACGCGCGACCCTTCCGGATGAAGCTCATGGTCAGCAGCACGATGATCATCACGAACGCCAGGGGGAGCCCCCAGTACGGCACGGCGGCGATGAGAGGCCAGACCCCTTCGCCGAACGCGGCCTGATCCATCCCCAGTGCCGTCCCGATGATGATGGCGAAGAAGCACAGCACGGCGGCGGCGGCGATTCCGAGCGCGGTGAACGCGAGGATACGATCCAGCCGGCGGATGGGAACCTCCGGTTCCGAATTCTGCGTGCTCATCCACGTCAGCCTACTCGTACTGCGGGCTTCGGTTCGGTGCGGCCCACGACCGGTAGGCTGGAGGCACGCGCACATGCGCGTCCATCGTTCTGCATATCGATCCAGCGAGGTTCTCCCATGCCCACCGGCAAGGTCAGGTTCTACGACGAAGACAAGGGTTTCGGCTTCATCGCCAGCGATGACGGCCAGGACGTCTTCCTGCACGCCTCCGCGATGCCCGCAGGCACCGCGGTCAAGGCGGGTGCGCGCGTGGAGTTCGGCGTCGCTGACGGCAAGCGCGGCCTCCAGGCGCTGTCGGTGCGCGTGCTCGAGGCGCCGCCCAGCCTCTCCAAGGCCAAGCGCAAGTCGGCCGACGACATGGCGATCATCGTCGAGGACCTCGTGAAGCTCCTCGACGGCATCGGCGGTGACCTCCGTCGCGGGCGCTACCCCTCCTCCGGACACGGTCGCAAGATCGCGGCCGTCCTGCGCAAGGTCGCTGATGACCTCGAAGCCTGACGCCGACCCGCGTCTCCTCGAGGCGCACGACCTCGCGCTGGAAGCCCTGCGCGAGATCACTCCCGCGTCCACGATCGGACCGGCGGCGGGCTACCTCCCGGAAGAGGACGGCTCGGTGTCGCTGCGGTTCGAGAATCGGCTCGCCGGCTACCCGGGGTGGTACTGGACCGTGACCGTGGCGCGCGTCGACGACGCGGAACCCACCGTGCTCGAGGTGGAACTGCTCCCCGGCGACGGCGCGCTGCTCGCACCGGAGTGGGTGCCGTGGGCCGAGCGCCTCGCCGAGTACCGCGCCCACCAGGCCGAGCTGGCCGAAGCGGCAGCGGCGGCCGAGGGCGATGAGGCGAACGCGGACGACGACGACCTGGACGACGACGACGACCTCGACGACGACGACCTCGACGATGACGAAGAGGACGGCGACGCGGACATCCTGCACGCCGGGGACCTCGACGGCGTCGACATCGATGAGCTCGACGAGGCCGACGCCGACGAACTCGACGACGCGGACGAGAGCGAAGACGACGAGGCGGAAGACGACGACGCCGACGCCCGCGCGGCGGACGTCGGCGACGAGGAGGAGTGACCTCGGGGGCTCAGCCCGCCAGGTTCTCCAGGACGTGGTCGATCGAGCGCGTCAGCTGACGCACGTCCTCCGGCTCGATGGAGACGAAGGTCGCGACGCGGAGCTGGTTGCGGCCGAGCTTGCGGTACGGCTCGGTGTCGACGATGCCGTTCGCGCGCAGGATCTTCGCGATCGCGGCCGCATCGATGCTGTCGTCGAAGTCGATCGTCACGACGACGGGGGAGCGGTCGGCGGCGTCCGCGACGAACGGCGTCGCGACGGCGGAGGCCTCAGCCCAGTCGTACAGGACGGATGAGGACTCGGCGGTCCTCGCCGCCGCCCAGGACAGACCGCCGTGGTCGAGGAGCCATCGGATCTGACTGTCGAGCAGGTGCAGGGTCGTCAGCGCCGGAGTGTTGAGGGTCTGGTTGAGCCGCGAGTTGTCGACCGCGTTCTTCAGGCTCAGGAACTCGGGGATGTAGCGTCCGGACGCGGCGATGCGCTCGATGCGCTCGATCGCGGCAGGGGACACCGCCGCGAACCACAGCCCGCCGTCGGACCCGAGGTTCTTCTGCGGCGCGAAGTAGTAGACGTCGGCCTGCGTCGCGTCGAAGTCGATGCCGCCGGCGGCGCTCGTGGCGTCGATGACCGTGAGGGCGCCGTCCGCGTCGACCCGTCGGACGGGCGCCGCGACACCGGTCGAGGTCTCGTTGTGCGGCCAGGCGTAGACGTCGACGCCCGGGACGACCTCCGCGGCGGTCGCCGATCCCGGCTCCGCCTTGCGCACATCGGGAGCCTCCAGCCAGGGGGCCCCGGCCGCGGCCGCGAACTTGCCGCCGAACTCCCCGAACACGAGGTTCTGGCTGCGACGCTCGATCAGGCCGAAGGCAGCGGCATCCCAGAACGCGGTGGAGCCGCCGTTGCCGAGGACGATCTCGTACCCCTCCGGGATCCGGAACAGGGCGGCGAGCTGCTCGCGCACGCTGCCGACCAGGTTCTTCACCGGGGCCTGGCGGTGCGAGGTGCCGAGGATCGACGCCCCCGAGGAGGCCAGCGCCTCGAGCTGCGCCGGGCGCACCTTCGAGGGGCCGCAGCCGAAGCGGCCGTCAGCGGGCAGGAGGTCACGGGGAATCTCGATCGCCATGGGTCGATTCTAGGGGGCCGCCGCGAGGTCGCCGGACGGGGTGACGATCCGATGTCCGCCCGGGAATGTAGGCTTGCCTAAGAACCTCGGAGGGCCTGCACATGACCGATCTGATCGACACCACGGAGATGTATCTCCGCACCATCCTCGAACTCGAGGAGGAGAACATCGTCCCGCTGCGCGCGCGCATCTCGGAGCGGCTCGGTCACTCGGGTCCGACCGTCTCGCAGACCGTCGGACGCATGGAGCGCGACGGTCTCGTCATCGTCTCGGAGGACCGCACGCTCGAGCTCACCGACGCCGGACGCCGCAAGGCCGTCGACGTCATGCGCAAGCACCGCCTCGCCGAGCGCCTGCTCTCCGACGTGATCGGGCTGGACTGGGCGTTCGTGCACGAGGAGGCCTGCCGCTGGGAGCACGTCATGAGCGAGCAGGTGGAGCGCCGCCTGGTCGAGCTTCTCGGACACCCCACCGAATCCCCGTACGGCAACCCGATCCCCGGTCTCGATCAGCTCGGCGACATGCCGGCGCGCACCTTCGACGAGGGTGTGATCGGTCTCGTCCAGCGGCTGAATGCGGCGGGCGAACCGGTCGAGGGAACCGTGCGCCGACTGGCGGAGCCGGCCCAGGTCGACCCCGAGCTCCTGGAGCAGCTGCGCGACGCCGGCGTCGTCCCCGGCGCCCGCGGTGACTTCCGCTTCAGCGAGGGATACGTCCTCATCCAGATGGAGGGCAAGGACGACGGACTGGAGCTCCCGGTCGAGCTCGCCTCGCACATCTTCCTGGTGGGCGAGCCGGCCTGACGAACGCCGGCATCGGCCTCCCCGAGGATTGTCAGGTTCCCAGGGTGACATGATCGTTATCTTCCGGTAACCTCGGACAGGTCGTCAGCGAAGAAGCCCGTTGACGGTGAACCGCGAAGATCGCCTTTCAGGCTCGTCGTCTTCGGCAGGAACGCACGAACTACCCGAGATACACCCGTGCCCCGAGAGCAGAGTGTCGACGAGCCGGCGCTACCCGAAAGCGCAGGGGCCGAGGAGGACCACGTTTTGGCCGCAGACATCGAATCGCCCGCGAAGAAGACATCTGAAGATCGAGTGCCCGCCCGGACCAAGGGTGCGCGCGCGGGTGTTCGCAAGGCCGTCAAGCCGCTCCGCTCCATCGCCATCTTCGGTGCCGTCGGCGCCCTCGTCGCCGGTATCGCCCTTCCCGCCTTCGCCTCGTCCAAGCCGACGGAAGCCGCCACCACGACGTTGCAGCAGCTCGCGGCCGTCGATGCGCAGTCCCTCGTCGTCGCCTCCCAGGCCACGGCCGCTCCGCTGAGCCGAGGCACCTTCAGCGCCACGACGCCCGAGGAGATCGAGAAGAAGAAGGCCGAGGAGGCTGCGGCCGCCCGCGCCGCAGCGGCCGCCGCGACCGCTTCCGCATCCTCGTCCACGCAGTTCAACTCCGCCGGCTACGCCCTGACCTCTCCCGGTTCGGGTGAGGTGCGCTATCCGCTGCCGATGGGCTCCTGGAACGTCAGCCGCACGGTGGGCGGTGGCCACAATGGAGCCGACATGCTCGCTCCGGCCGGCACCCCGATCTACGCGGCCGCCGGTGGCGTGGTCCGCGCCTCGGCCGAGAGCATCGGCGGATACGGCGTCTGCGTCATGCTCGACAGCGTGGTCGGCGGTCAGCGCGTGCAGACCACCTACGGCCACATGCTGTACGGATCGCGCCAGGTGCAGGTCGGTCAGACCGTCGCCGCCGGGCAGCTGATCGGCTACGTCGGCAGCACCGGGCGCTCCACCGCGAACCACCTCCACTTCGAGGTCTGGATCAACGGCGGACTCGTCGAGCCCATGTCGTGGCTCTCGGTCAACGCCGGCTGATCCGCGGACACGCCTTCCTCCATTCACCCTCCGTTCGCCCCGCATGCAGCGGAATGGGTTAGCCTGAACCCGTTGTCGTACAGGCGGGAGAGGCTGATGGAGCGAATACCGAGCATCCGAACCATGGATGCCCTCGGTCGTCACGTCCTTCTGCATAGCCTGCGGGGAAGCCACGGCGCTGCCGTGCGCGAAAGGCGCTGTCTCTAGACGGCGCCTTTTTTCGTCCTCGCGATCGCTCTGCCTCCTGCACGACCTCGTGTGAGTCGAGAGTGCCGGGAAGCCGTCCCGGCGGATCGAGAGGATGACGAATGCGCACACTGGTCCTGAATGCCGGATACGAGCCGCTCGCGATCGTGTCGTTCAAACGAGCCCTGGTGCTCGTCATGAACGACAAGGCGACCGTGATCGAACGCGTGGAGGACGATCCCGTCTGGGGCTCCCACGGCGTCTACGATCGTCCGGCCGTCATCATCCTCGCCCGGTACGTCCGGGTGCCGACGAGCAGACGCGTCCCGGTCACCCGGCGTGGCGTGCTCCGGCGGGACAACCACCGCTGCGGTTACTGCGGCAAGGCGGCCTCCACGATCGACCACATCCTGCCGCGTTCGCGCGGGGGAGCCGACTCCTGGGAGAACCTCGTGGCCTGCTGCCTGCGCTGCAACAACGTCAAGAGCGACCGCACCCCGCAGGAGATGCGCTGGCAGCTTCGCATCACCCCGCGTCCGCCGCACGGCACCGCCTGGACGGTGCGCGGCACGGAGCGCAGCGATCCCCGGTGGGAGCCGTACCTCGCACTGGCCGCATGAGGCCTGTGCGCTACGGGCTGCGTGCCCCCGGTCCCGTAGACTGGGGGCACGCCCTCGTAGCTCAGCAGGATAGAGCAGCCCTCTCCTAAAGGGCAGGTCGCAGGTTCGAATCCTGTCGAGGGCACCTCAATCCGGTGCGGTGCTCAGTCCTCACCTTTGCGCCACAGCTTCGACGGCCACCAGATGGCCTTGCCGATGTCGTAGGTCAGCGCGGGGACGAGCAGCGAACGCACCACGAAGGTGTCGAGCAGCACGCCGAACGCGACGATGAACGCGAGCTGCACGAGGAACAGGATCGGGATCACCGAGAGCGCGGCGAAGGTGGCCGCGAGGACGAGCCCGGCCGAGGTGATCACGCCGCCCGTGATCGACAGCCCGCGGAGGATGCCCTCGCGCGTGCCGTGCGCCTTCGACTCCTCCCGCACCCTGGTCATCAGGAAGATGTTGTAGTCGATGCCGAGCGCGACGAGGAACACGAACCCGAAGAGCGGGACGGCGGGATCGGCGCCGGGGAAGTCGAAGATCCCGTTGAACACCAGGGCCGAGACGCCCAGCGCGGTCCCGAACGAGAGCACCGTCGTGAGGATCAGCAGCACCGGCGCGAGGATCGAGCGCAGCAGCAGCATCAGGATCAGCATGATGACGACGAGGATGACCGGGATGATGAGGGTGCGGTCGTGGATCGACGCATCGTTCGTGTCCACGGATGTCGCGGTCACCCCGCCCACCAGCGCGTCGATGTCGTCGAGGTCGCTGCGGAGCTCACGGACGGTCGAGGCGGCTTCCTCGGAGTCCGCCGCGTCCGTGAGCGTTCCCTGCAGCAGCACCTCGCCGTCGACCGTGGTCGGCTCGGGAGCCGGAGTGCCCGGAGCGCCGATCGGGGCGATGCCGTCCTCCGTCACCGGGGCCGTCCCGCTCGGGGAGTCGGCAGCCGTGACGGAGACGCCGTCGACGCCGTCGTTCGCGAGCAGGACGTCGGCGGCGTCCTGCAGCCGATCCTCGTCGACGACCACGTACACGGGACTGCCGGATCCACCGGGGAAGTGCTCGCCGAGCGCCACCTGGCCGTCGCGGGCCTCGGACGCGCCGAGCACCAGGTCGGACTGCGGCACCCCGTCGGCCCGGAGCTGGGTGATGCCGGCGGCCCCCACGAGGAGGACGATCGTGGTCACGATCCAGATCACCCGCGGGCGTCGCTTGATGAGTCCGGCCAGTCGCGCCCAGAGGCCCGTGGTGCGCATGCCGTGCTCGGCGGCGACGACCTCGGGCTCGAACCGGGGGCGCCGCGGCCAGAACACCGCGCGCCCGAACAGCAGCAGCAGCGAGGGCAGCAGCGTCAGTGCCGACAGCATCGCGAACACGATCCCGATGGCCGCGACCGGTCCCAGCGTGCTGTTGGACTTGAGGTCGCTGAGCAGCAGGCACAGCAGACCGGCGATCACGGTTCCGCCGGAGGCGACGATGGGCTCGACGGAGCCCTTCCACGCGGCGAGGAGAGCGGTGCCCTTGTCCTGCGCGACGCGCAGCTCCTCGCGGAAGCGGGCGACGAGGAGCAGCGCGTAGTCCGTCGCCGCTCCGATCACGAGGATGAAGAGGATGCCCTGCGTCTGGCCGCTGAGCAGCAGCACCTCGAACTTCGCCAGCCACCACACCACGAGGAGCGCGACGCAGAGCGCGAACAGGCTCGTCGACAGCACCACCAGCGGCAGCAGGAGCGAGCGGTAGACCAGCACGAGGATCACGAGGACCGCCAGCAGGGCGACTCCGAGGAGGAGACCGTCGATGCCCGCGAACCCGGCCACGAGGTCGGCGCTGAGCCCGGCCGGTCCGGTGATGTAGACGGTCACGCCGTCGGGCATGCCGGAGCGCAGCTCCTCTCCGAGAGCGGAGACCGTGTCCGCGAGCTCGGCGTCGCTGTCGATCGGGATGAAGGCCTGCACGGCACGTCCGTCCTCGGAGGGGAGCGCGGGCGAGACATCGTCCGTCACCCCCTCGACGTCGGGGGCGCCGGCGACAGCGTCGGAGATCGCATCCAGCTCGGTCGCGCTGAGCTCGTCGTCGGAGGTGAACACGGCGATCGCCGGAATCGCGTCGCTGTCGTTGAACTCGCCCAGCAGCGCCTGCACCTTCGTCGCATCCGCGGACTCGGGCAGGTACGTCGTCTGATCGTTGGAGGAGACCTCGTCCACCTTGCCGAACAGCGGTCCGCCGAACGAGGCCCCGGCCAGCCACACGAGGATCAGCGCCACCGGGATGAGGACGCGCACCCACGAGTGGCGTCGCGAACGCTCCCTGGTCGGCGGGGTCGGCGGCAGATCGGGGCGGGACATCGGGGTTCCTTCCGGAAGGCGGGTGCGCGTGGTCAGGAGACCCACGCCAGGATGAGGATCATGGTCGCGAGGAACCCCGCGACGTAGTTGAGGGCGATGAAGCGGCGCCACGCGCGGTTCGTCGACGCCGAGGTCGCGTCCGTCACGTTCCACCACGGGGCGGCGTTGACGAGATACGGCAGCGCGAGGACCGCGGCCAGCGGTCCCGGCCACGGCGTCAGCAGCATCGCGGCTCCCGCGACCACCCAGAGGACGAGCGCCAGGCGCACGGTCGCCCGCGCGCCGATGACCGTCGCGATCGAGGAGATCCCCGCCTCGCGGTCGGGCCCGATGTC
>Ga0172374_1002497_pt1 | contig 11632 bp, 4 predicted proteins | sample LakKiv3m_FD_114536 | JGI IMG/M metagenome (GOLD analysis project Ga0172374, IMG submission 114536) | Freshwater microbial communities from Kabuno Bay, South-Kivu, Congo - kab_092012_10.3m | ecosystem: Environmental > Aquatic > Freshwater > Lake | place: Democratic Republic of the Congo... | reverse complement strand
GGGCCTGATCGACCGCAGCCGGGTTACCCTGGCGGTGCGCATCCCCAAGGGATTTGCCGCCAAGATCAAGGCCCACCAGCCGGCGCCGCTGCAACTCATTCTGGACGCCACCGATTCCAACACCGCCTTGATTGTGGCGAAATATACCCGGACGATCCTCAACGATTACGCCGGGGAGATACTCCAACAGACGCTCCGGCAGTTAAACGCCCCCAGGAAAGTGCAGATTCCGGTGGTGATCGAGCCCCGAGCCTGGCTCAACCCCAACCTGGAGAGCAAAAACGCCTTTGTCCCCGGGGTCGTCGCCATGGTGGTGATGCTGGTGAGTCTGATGCTCACGGCCCTGGCGGTGGTGCGGGAGCGGGAGCTCGGCACCATGGCGCAAATCCTGGTATCCCCCCTGAGCCCGCTGGAATTTCTATCCGGCAAGACCATCCCGTTTATCCTCATCTCCTTGGTGGACGTGGCCCTGGTAACCCTGATGGGGATCTTCTGGTTCGAGATCCCGTTTCAGGGCAGCGTGGCCGTGCTGTTTGTCGGGACCCTGGCCTTCCTGCTCAGTTCCGTGGGCCTGGGCCTGCTGATCTCCACGACCTGCTCCACCCAGCAGCAGGCGGTAATGGCCGGCACCTTCGTCCTGACCCCGGCCATTCTGCTCTCCGGCCTGATCTTCCCCATCGCCAATATGGCGCTAATTTTTCAATATATTACCTACGTCAACCCCTTGAGATACTTTATCGTTATCGTCCAGGGCGTCTTTCTGGGGGGGATGAGTCTGGCGGCCCTGTGGCCCCAAATGGCCGCCATGGCCGGGCTGGGGGTGGTTTTTCTGGGCCTCAGCATCATCCGCTTCCGCGGCCGGCTGGCCTGAGGCTAAACCGCAAATCAACGGCTATGTTTTTGTAGGGGTGAACCAGCGTGTCCGCCCGGAATTGAGGGGGCACACCGGGGTGCAGCTCTGCGATTCGGGGTTTACGGTGGGAAGTTGGTTGGGGGTGTAGGGTGCGTCTCACGCACCATGAGGCGCCGCGTGAGACGCGCCCTACTCCATTTTGGCCGGTCGTTGGCAGTGGGGACACCAAGGGCCGAGGCCGCCGCCAGGCTGGACTGCGGTGACCACGTCCCATTGGCTGCAGAAAGGGCAGCGCCTGCGGCCTGCGGCTTGCATGGCGGCGATTTCTTCGCGGATCGAGGCAACCTCCCGGTCAACCGTTTCCGGATTAAAGGTCTCGCCACAAAACCGGCACTTGATGGCTTCAAGGTTGATGATCTCGGCGCAGGCGGGGCATTTTTTTTGGGAATCGAAAAGGGGCGTCGGGGAAGAAAGCGGTATGGGCGGCGGGGTTTTGGCCTGAGAGGAGTTGTTGCCGCAAATGTTGCAGCGCTTAGGGTAAAACGGCAAGGCCAGGAGCCAGAGGCCACCGGTCAAGATCACGGCGAAAAAGGTGCCAAATCCTAATTTGCGCTGAAAACCGGTTTCCTGGCCGCAGTTGGGGCAGTAGGCAACCTTCATAAGACAACCTCCCTCGCGTCATGTATAGGCAATGCCAAAAGGTTTTTCCGTTATGGGAAGCCTTTTAATCCCCCCTACCCCCCCTTTAAAAAAGGGGGGAATTATAAGTAATTGCTATTAAAGTCCCCCTTTGAAAAAGGGGGATTTAGGGGGATTTAAGAACCGCCCAGGAGAAGGAATTTATAGCAACCACTATAGACAGAGAAATCGGTTTTCAGAAAAGTATCTTTGGGGCAGGGGCGCTTTTTTTCTCTCAATAATACCGGGCCAGGGCCAGCCAGCCGCCGGCTTCGGGCCGGGCCCAGGCTGGCAGAATCCGCCCGGCGTGCACCAGGACCCGCCACCCACCCTGCCAGGGCCGGGGGCTGAAGGCCTCCACCGCCAGGGGTTCGAGAAAGTGGAATCCTACCCCCAGGGCCTTGACCGCCGCCTCCTTCAGGGCCCAGAGCAAGGCCGCGGCCCCGGCGCTCGGGCCGCCAACCAGGGGTCTGGCCCAGGCAAGCTCTGCGGGCCGGAAGACCCGGGCCATGGGGTAGTCCGCTTCAAACTCCGCCGGCATGGCCGCGTCCACCCCCACCTGGCCGGCAGGCGTCAAGGCGGCGTAGATGCGGCCAGCGGCCTGAGAAAACGATACCGCCGGGCCTGGTTGCCCACCCAGGAACAGGCGCGGCTGGCCCAGGGCGGTTGTCTCCAGGCTCACCGTCCCCGGCGCCGGCTGCCCGGCGCCGCCTGTCTGCAGGCCGGGCAGGCCGGCCAGCAGCCGCTGCACCAGGCGCTCTTTGACTCCGGCGCCCGCCGGGTCTGAGGCGTAAAGCACCGGCGCGCCGGGCCCCAGGCCGGAAAGCGCCTGGGGTGCGGCTCCCTCGGACCGGCAGGGCGGATCCGGCAACGGGCTGAGGCTCCGTAGAGGCGCTCTCGCATGCACCATGGCGGCCTCAGGCGGAAAAACTCTTCATGATTAGGTCCTTAACCGTCATGATGATCTGGCCCGCATCGTCTACGGCCCGGATATCCCAGATGGCCCCTCCGCCATCGTGCGAGAGGCGGCGCCCCTCCAGGATAATCTCTTCTCCCGGCCGGCAGACACGGGAAAAGCGCATTTCGCCAATCCCGAAGGGAATCATGGTTGCAACCACCTCTTCCTCCCGCAGCAGCAGGTAAGAATTCACCAGGTGCTGCAAGGCCTCCAACAGGTACGGCGAATACTGATAGCGAACGTCTTTCAACCGGGCAAAGTCTTGCGGCCGGTTTAAAGTAATCCGGCCCCGGATGACGCCGCGGCTCGAGCCGTCAAGGGCATTAATCAGCCGGTAGCGCTCACCAAAGTCGCTATATTTTCTGTAGAATCGAAGGACTCTCTCCTGGTTGAACTGGTCGCCGTCCAGTTCTTCCGCCTTGACGGTGAAGCCGGGCCAGTCGGGCAGCGGCCCGTCCGGCAGTCCCAGGATCACCTGGGCGGTGTAGTTGGTGGTCCATCGGTCCAGGACCCGGCCGGTGGCGGTGATGTCCGGGCTGGAAAGGGCCAGGTCGCAGACCACTTCGCCGCCAGGGGGCGCCGGGAGGCGCCGGCAGACGATGCGGGCCTCACGGTCGATCCCCGGCGGACACTCCAGGATGTCCAGGTACTGGACCTGGCGCACTCCCAGCGGCGTCAGGCGGGGGCACAGCAGGCTGGCGGCCTCCAGGAAGGTTTCCAGGGCCATGACTCCCGAAACAAAGGGGTGCTTCATGAATTTGAAGGGCCGGTGGTCTTCCAGCCACAGATCGTGGTCCAGGGAGAAGGTGCGGCCGGCCTCCAGCGTTCCCGCCCCCATCTCCAGGTGGTGAATTGTCTGGATCATGGGGAAGTCGTTGTCGCGGTAGGTCACGCCGGCGGCGACGATATTTCCCGGGGCGGGTGGGCCTTCCGTTAGATCCAGCCGCACCGTCTTGAGGGGCGGCAGGGTGCGGATGGGCATGACCCAGTGCTCCTGGGCCGGCCCCAGAAAGAGTTCCCGGTAGAACAGTTCGGCCAGCTCATTGACGGTGATATACGCATCTCCCATGCCCTTGAGTTGCATCAGCTCCCGCAACTCCGGGTCGTCGGCCATACCGGCGCCTTCGATGGGCGGCAGCATTAAGGCCTTGGCCCGCACTGAGGGCTGCCGGGAGGCGATCACCTGCGCCAGGGCGGCCATGGCCCGGTTGCCGGCGCAGTAATTAATCTGGCCGACGTTGCCCCGGACCGCGGTAATGGATGAGAGCATGGCCAGGAAGCGCAGACCGTGCTCCCGGGCGGTGCGGTACAGGTTCCAGGCGCCCAGGAGTTTCACCTCCACCACCGGGGTAAAATCGGCGGCAGTCATAAACTCCATAAAGGAGTCCCGGATAATGCCGGCCCCGTGGATGATTCCGGCGATGCCGCCGTAGTCCGACACCACCCGGCCCAGGACCGCAGCCACGCTTGCCGGATCACTGACATCACAGGCGTAATAAGCCGCCTCTATCCCCAGGCGGGCCAGTTCCTTGAGGGTCTGGGCAATTTCCCCACCGGAAGCCAGCCGCCGGGCGGTCTCGGACTGAGCCGCCGGGGTCGCGGGGCGGTTGGCGCCCGGCTGGCGCCGGCTGGCGCCTGCAAGACCGGCGCGGGCGGCGATCAGGCTGTCGTAGTCCACCTCCGGGTCGAATGCGCTGCTGCCCAGGAGGACCAGGCGCGGTTTGAGCGGCGCCAGGGCGTAAGCCAGATGGGGGGTGATACCCTTGCCGCCGCCCGAGACCACGACCACATCGCCGGGGTTTAAGGCAAAATCCGGCGGGGCGGTCAGGTACAGGGGTTGGACCTGCCCTTCAACGGTGAAGGCCTCCTGGCCGTGGAACCGGATCTCCGCCAGGCTGTGGTCCAGGCTCAAGGCTTGCCGGAGCCCGGTGTGCAGGTCGGTATCAGTATCCAGGGCCACGCTGCGGAACAATACCGAGTCATATTCCAGGGCGGCGTCCAGGAACATGCCCCGCACGCCCTCCACCATCACTGCCGCCGGGTCGGCCTCGGCGACGCCCCGGGTAATCAGCAGACAGAACTTCCGGTCCGGGGAGGACACCAGCTGCTGCATGGCCCTGAAAAATTCGGCCAGCCGGGCCGGTATGGCCTCTAGGTTTTGGGTGGCGGCGTCGGCGGTTTCGTCCAGCGCCAGCACCAGGCCTGCCAACGGCGGCGCCGCCGGGGCCTCAACCTGGCCGGAGAGGTCCAGAATCCGGGGCACGACCCCATACTGCCGGTCCAGCGCCTCGGCGACTGCGGCGGCCAGGGGTGACCCGGGAGCAGGACTCAAGACGGCTACTTCCAGCCCGGGGGCTAATTTCAGGGTGGACCCGGCGGTATCACCCAGGGGTACCTCGTGAAAGACGATGCGCTTGATCGCCTCGGGCTGGCTGGGGTCCTTGGAGGCGCCCGGCTCGGGCGCGGTGGCCGCCACGGGCGCCGGCGGCGCATCACTGTCGCCCTCCCTAGCCGCCTCTGCCGCGCCGCGTTCCCTTACCTCGGCGATGCGGTCGGCAATCTCCTGAACCGTACGTACGTTGATAAAGTCTTCCAGCTTGATGGTGATGCCGAATTGACGTTCGGCGGCGTCCATGATGACCGGCAGACGGCTGGAGCGGATGGCCAGATCCTGCCGGATGTCCATATGCGGCTCGATTTCGTCCCGCTCGTAGCCGGTGGCGTCCATAATGATCCGGATTACGGTCTCGACATAGTCCCCGGGGGGAATCGGCGGCAGGGCCTGGGCAACCCCCGCGGCCGCCGGCGGCACGGCGGGCGCCGCCGCGCCTGGGCCGCTGGCCGCCAGCGCCGGGCCGGTCAGGAGACTGGCGCTAAAGAGTTCGGCCAAACGGGCCTCGCTGAAGGCGGGGTCCACTTCGCGGCGGATGGCCTCCAGAATGGCCGGTTTGAGATATTTGCCGAAGGTATCCAGGATAAAGGTGTTGATTTCCCGCTGCATCACCATGAGCGCCCGGTTATCCGCCGCACCGGCGGGAGCGGGCCGGGGCGCCGGGGCGGGAGCAGCCTGGGGCAGGGTAACCTGGGCCGCCGGCTGGGCCGGCTGCACGTAACCCAGGGCATAGAGCTGCGCCGCCGCGGCCCGGAAGGCATAGGCCTCGTTTTCGGGTAATGAGGTATGGATGCACCGGGGGGCCTCGAAGGTGTCGGCAATGAGGTTGCACAGGGTGTTTTTCGGCCCTACCTCCACAAAGGTGCGCACCCCATAGTCCTGCCACAGGGTTTCGACATTTTGCTGCCAATGGACCGGATTTTCCAGATGATCCAGCAGGATCTTCCGAATGGCCCCGGGGTCATCGGGGTAAGGTTTCCGGGTGGTGTTGGAGATCACCGGAATCTGGGGCGGATGCAGTTCGATGCCCTGGAGGAAATCGGCCATTTCCTCCCGGATCACGGCCATGATGGGGGAATGGAAGGCCATGCTCACCCGCAGTTGGGCATTCCAGTAGCCTTCCTGGTCCAGTTCGGCCTTGAGGCCCAGGACGGCATCAGTGCCGCCGCCCAGGACGATCTGCCGGGGGGAGTTGAAATTGGTGAAATGGACCTCAGGGCGCCGGGCCAGCTTCTGCTGCAAAACCTCCCCGGGCACGTCCACGGCGATCATGGCGCCCGGGTCCAGATTCATGCCGGCGGCCTTGTCCATGCACCGGGCCCGCTGGTTGATGATGCGATAGCCGTCCTGCCAGGAAAAGACCCCGGCCACGCCCAGCGCCAGGATTTCCCCCATGCTGTGTCCGGCCATGGCTGCCGGCTTCACCCCCAGGGCCAGAAGCTGGCTCACCAAGGCATATTCGAAGGTAAACAGGGCCGGCTGCTGCCAGCGGGTTTTTTGCAGGTCCTCGTCCTGGGAGTTGAACATCAAATCCAGGAGATCGACGTCAGCCCCGGCGGCGATGCGCTCTATCCACTGGCGGACCAGGGGGAAGGTGTCGTAAAGATTCCGGCCCATCCCCGGATAATAGGTGCCTTGACCCGCAAAGACCAGGGCCATGGGCGCCGGTATGTCGGCCTCGGGAGCGGCGAAGATGCCCTGGGCGGCGAGGCCCCGCAGGGTTTTGTCCGCCAGCGGGGCGGTGAGGGGCGCCAGGGCCGCCACTTTCTCCCGCGCCTCGGCATCATCCGCGGCCACCACCCCCAGCCGATGGGGCAGGTCCAAAATCCGGGTCCTCAGGAACGACACCCCCGTAAGCGCCGCGGATGGCGCCGGCTCCACCTCTACTTCCGGCTGTGGCTCCGGCCCGGCCGGGGGACGCGTGGCACCCGGGACCAGCACCACCCCGGCGCCGTTGAGACATTCTTCCACGTGCACCACAAAATTAGCGCCGCCGAACCCGAAGGCATTGATCTGGAGCCGCCGGGGCTGATTGGCCGGTCTGGGCCAGGTCTCGGGTTGAGGCGTGACCTGGAAGCCCCAGCGCTCCATATCGATCTCGGCGTCAGGGGTGTGATAATTCAGGGTGGGAGGGTAGATCCCGGATTGCAGGGCCATGACGCCCCGCACCAGGTTGTTGATGCCCGAGGCCCCCAGGCAGTGGCCGATCTGGGACTTGAAGGAACTCAGCATCACCCGGCGGCCGTTGGCGTAAAAGCTTTTGAGGGCGCGGATTTCCTCCAGGTCACCCTGGACGGTGGCGGTGGCGTGGCATTCCACCAGGTCCACCCTTTCCGGGCCGTAAGCCGCATCCTCGAAGCCGGCGCGAATGGCGATCTTCTGGGTCTCGGCGACACTCTCCACCATGCCCCGGTCATTGTTGCTGGCGCCGACCCCGGTAATGTAGGAGTAGACCCGGGCGCCGCGCTTTTTGGCCACCGATTCCCGCTCGATGACGATCATGCCGCCGCCCTCCCCCAGGACAAACCCGTCCCGGGTGGAGTCGAAGGGGCGGCTGCTCGCCTCCGGGGGGCAGGGAAACCCGGAAACGCCGGCCAGGGCCCCCAGGGCCGAAAACTCGATAAAGTGGGCCGGAAACAGGTTTTCTTCCCCCCCGCCCACCACCGCGGCGTCCAGGATGCCGTTGTTGATCATCTGGATGGCGCTGTAAATAGCCACCAGGCTGGTGGCGCAGGCGGCGGAGACCGAGTAGCACGGCCCCATGAAGCCGAACTTATTGCTGATGAAGCCCCCGGCGGTGCTGTTGAGCCGCCCCAGGAGGGTGGTGTCGTCCACGGTTAAATAGCCGGCCTTGATGTGCTTCTCCGCGGCCAGGGCCATTTCCGGGGTCAGGTTCAGCAGGCCGCTCAAGGAACGGACGATCTTGGGGGCCGTGACGCCGATAAACAGGTCTCCCAAGGTGCTGGCCGACTCCCCCGAATTCTGGGAGATGAGAATGCCGATGCGCTCCCGGGGGATGTTGGAATCCACGATGCCCGCATCCTTGATGGCCTGGTTCGCCAGGTACAGGGTGAGCTTGGTGGCGTTGGCCATGGTGCGGAAGTCCTGGGGCGGGATGTTCAAATCCTTGCGCGAGATGTCGACATCCTTAAACGCCCCCACCTTGCAGTAGGTTTTCTCCTGAATGCCGGGGCGGGGCTCATAAAACATGCTGTGGTCCCACCGGGAGGCAGGTATCTCGGTAATCCCGCTCTTCAAGGCCAGGACGTTTTCCCAGATTTCGCCGGGGGTATTGCCCAGGGAATTAACTATGGCCATGCCGGTTATGGCCACCCGCTCCCGCCCATTTCTGGTCTTGGAGCCGGAGCGCACCGCCTTGCCCGGCGCCGGGCTCACCTTCGTCACCACCTTCTTTTCCGGCCCTCCCGCCAATTCCTGGTGTAGTTCGCCAATAGTCGAAACCCGGTTAATCAGGCCCGCCACTGCGCCACTCATGAATTGACCTTCCTTTAAACAAGTCGCTTCATCCATACAGGCACCGGCGGGCTGATCCTTGCCCCGGGAGGCGATCAGCAAACTTTTAGCGCTGAGAGATTCCAGCTGCCGCCGAAAAGCCGACTCATTTTCGTTACCGGCGACAAACCGTCTCTCCAGGGCCAGGATGGCCTCCATCTTGGGTGTTTTGAGGGAGCGCACCCGCAGGCCGATGCTTTCGCCGGACAGGGCGGTGGCTCCCGGTGCGGCGTTGAGGATTACCTGTTGATAAAGCTGGCTCAAGGCGCCGGTGGCGACGATTTCCCGGGTCGCCAGGTAGGCGGTCCCCATCTGGATGGCGTCCGCACCCAACATGGCGGCCCGCAGTGCGGTATCGCGGTTGAAAATCCCCCCCGCCAGCACCAGATACCGGCCCCGGAAGAGTTCCGGTTCCCGCCGTTTCAATTCCAGTGCCATCTGATGCAACGTCAGGGAGGAGTGGGCCCCCACGTGGCCGCCGGCCTCCTGCCCCTCCAGGACCAGCCAGCGCACCCCGCCTTCCAGGGCCAGGCGCAGCAACCCTTCGTCGCCGGTGACATAGATTACTTCGATACCTTTTGCTCTTAAACGGACGGCGTAAGCCGGGTCGCCGGCGGCGATGGTTACGAAGGGGGGATGGACTTCTTCAACCCAGGCCAGCTGTTCTTCCAGGGCGGGGTTTTCGGCCAGGGCGATGAGATTAACCGCGTAGGGCCGCGATCCCATGAGGCTCTGGAGACGGCTGAAGTCAGTCTCCAACTGGCGGCGGTTTCTGAGGCCCAGGGCCACAGTCGGGAGGCCGCCGGCCTCGGCCACCGCCAGGGCGAATTCGGGCACATCGCTGATCCAGGTCATGGCTCCCTGGATAAAAGGATACGTGGCGCCCAACTCCCGGGCCGCGGGGCTGTCGATAAATCGCCGGGCCGTAACTTTGACGCCGCGCAACAGCCGGGCCACTTCCGTCTGAAATCCTTGCAGGGCCCCGGCGCTCCCGGTGCCGAAGCGCTCGGCGAACGCCTGGGCAAAGGCGGCTTCCGGGCCCAGGGGGATCAGGCGCCGGCGGTCCAGATCGCTTTCCAGGGCCGGCGCCAAAGCGGCAGCCAGGTGTTGGGCAAAGGCGCGGCGCTGGTCGGCGCCCGGGACGCCGTCGCTCAAGGAACGGGCGTAGCGGTGCAATTCTTTTACGGCCGGGAAATTGCCCTTATCGAACAGCCGGCAGAACACCCCCAGGGTTCCCCCGACCAGGCTGGTATGCTCGGGACGCAACTTGGCGATCTGTTCCCGCAAGCGGTCGTCCATCTCCACCAGATCAGTCTGCCAGTGGAGACTTTCAAAGACAATACCCTTGGCGCCGGTGGCCAAAAAGGCCGCCGCCGCCTCCGGGGTCGCCACTCCACCCCAGATGACCACATCCACCTCACGGCCATGGGACCGGAACATCTCTTTGGCGCTGGAGTAGAGGACGCCGATGCTGTCTCCACCCACAAACCCCGCAGCCTCGTTACCTTTGAGGGCTACAGTCCTGACCGGGCCCTGGTGCTGAATGAGGTGGCGGAGGAGGTCTAAATCGCTTATGACCGGAAAGCAGGCACACCGGGCCGAGAGCTGGTCCAGCCGCTGGAGAAAAACCTCGGGGGCGCCGGGGAAAAGGTTGGGGTGGTATTCCACCCACAGGGTTTTGACCCCGGATTCCTCCAGGAAGACTTCCAACTCCGGCTCCAGCAAACCGGCGGCGGATATCTTTACCGCGGTGGCGCCCACCTCTCGCAGGGCGGCCGCCATCTGGGCACATTGCGTGGCATTCAGGTCAAAAATGGCGCGGCTGGATGTTAAGCGCGCCACATCCACCACCGTGTGGCTGACGTTCCGAGACCCCCAAACGAACGCAAAGAACTGGTTCGCACCAGGAAGGTGCATCGTTGACTCCCCCATCAAGCCACCGTGCTAAGTGAAACGCCAAGTCTCCGCAACCGCCGGAGACCGTGGTCCAAGTTCACCTAGTCAAAGCTCCATCTCCTATTATAGAGATCTTAGGCAAATTAGTCGAGATGATGCGCCAACCCGGGGGTTGGCTGATTAAGACGGTGCTTTGGAACTTCTATCTTTAAGCCTAAATAATAGCAAAGGATTTTCAAAAAAGGCAATGAATTTTTCTGAATTTCAGGCATTTGGAATCAGCCCCCTGGTTTGGCTGACAATTCCCCTGAACCTCGATTTGGGGAACCGGTGCTGATCCCCGGCGGGATTGCCCTGGCCTGGGATTGCCCGGGCAAAGGCGCTTCGCGGCCCCGGCCGCACGGCAAGATCTGGATTGGTTGTTGACGGGATCCCGGGATGAGTGCGGCCGGGTTCCACCGGCGGCCGGGCCAAGGCCACGCGGCGGGATTGGCGCAGGTGAGGCAATACTCCCAGGGTGACCGCACCCCTGGCCATGCGCGGGCGCCGGCTGCAGTGCGCCGCGGCTATGAGCCGGAAATGTCAAAGCCGACAAATATTTTGGTAGATCTTGTTCAAGGTATCCTTCAAAAGGTCGATCTCAGGCGGGGTCAGGTTTTGGGTCACTCTTTCCCGCAGGTTTTGGGCCAGGGGCCAGAGGCGCTCCTTAAGTTGCTTGCCTTCCTTGGTGAGGTAGATGCAATATTTCCGGCGGTCCCGGGGATCGGGTTGGCGGAAGACCAGGCGTTTCTGCTCCAGGGCATCCACCATCCGGGTGATGTTGGGCTTGTCTTTCGAGGTCCTTTCGGCGATTTCCCTTTGGGACAGGCCGTCTTCATCCCAAAGATGACGGATGACGGCCCATTGCTCGGCGGTAATCTCAAAGCCGTTTTCTTTAAAGAATCGTTGCAGGGCCGACTTTAAGCCCAGGGCGGTCCGGTAGATAATGAAGCCCAGGGAATCTGTGGTGGGTGAATAGTCGTTATCCATAATAGTTATATTGATAACTACTACAAATGATGTTGATTGTCAAAATAATTATCTTGCTTCGGCGCCACGGCGCTTGCGGCCGGCAGTCAGCTGGGCTGGCGGGCGTCGGAAAATCTTCAGTGTCGCGATTTCTCTCTCATTTTTGGTTGCTCCCGGTTTTTGAGCGCCGGATTTCCCTGCCGAATTGGTTAGTATGATAATGATAAATTTGCTAACAAGATTGACAGGGTGGGGGATTCAATTCATAATGAGCTTAAATTATTTGGCTTCCCTGTTGCCCGCCTCCCCTGTCCTGGGGCTGCTTTGCCTGGGG
>Ga0172374_1002496_pt1 | contig 11632 bp, 9 predicted proteins | sample LakKiv3m_FD_114536 | JGI IMG/M metagenome (GOLD analysis project Ga0172374, IMG submission 114536) | Freshwater microbial communities from Kabuno Bay, South-Kivu, Congo - kab_092012_10.3m | ecosystem: Environmental > Aquatic > Freshwater > Lake | place: Democratic Republic of the Congo... | reverse complement strand
TGTTGATCCTGTTGATCCTGTTGATCCTGTTGATCCTGTTGATCCTGTTGATCCTGTTGATCCTGTTGATCCTGTTGATCCTGTTGATCCGATGTAAAATTCGTGTTCTTTATCACAATGTCTAGCATTACCTTACATTTTGTCACATTTTTTTTAATGTGAGCTGTATTGTATTTTGTAATGAATATTTTATTCGATTAACAATAACTTTCTTTATTTACTATTAATATGTAGTAGGTCTTATTAAATAGAAATAATTTACGAAGTGGCTTATTTTGTTGAAGAATTTGTAAAAAATTTGTTGCAATATTGAATAAATTTTCATTAATAATATTTAAATAAAAAATTTAATAAAAAAATATTATTATAAGATTATTTTTTGGTTGGTAGCCTTTACCTAAAATATACCTCTACTTAAAAAATAACACTCTTGATATGATTGAAAAAAAATAGACATATCGAGGTGTTTATTAATGAATCTAAAAAAATATAAAAATAAAATCAAAAAAAATCAAGAAAGTAATATTTTAATATATAAACCTTTGTTTGATGAGAAAAATAATATTTTATTAAAAAGATATTCAGAAAATAAGGGTGAATATAGAAGTAAAATAATACAATTTTCTTCAGAAAAAGATCGATCAAATAAAATGAATAAAAAAAAATTTAGGTATTTTATGCATAAAGGTAATTTAATTTTAAGAAATTCTTTAATACCTCAAGTACATTTTTATTCCTTTGCTTATTTATTTGAAGGTAAAGAAGATGTATCTAAGCGATTAATTGATATAGTTATTGCATTAATGGCTTTAATTATATTATTTCCAATTTTTATTATAGTGGCTTATAAGGTTCAAAAAAATTTAGGTTCTCCAATTTTCTTTTATCAAGAAAGACCGGGTAAAAATGGTAAATTATTTAAAATGATTAAATTTCGTTCTATGAGGAATGCAATAGATAAGGATGGTAATCCTTTACCTGATAAACTTCGCATCACTTCATTTGGAAAAAAATTACGTTCTACTAGTTTAGATGAAATGCCTCAGCTGATTAATGTTTTAAAAGGAGATATGAGTATTGTTGGGCCTCGCCCTCAAATGAAAGAGTTTCTAGAACATTATACAGATGAACAAATGCGACGCCATGAGGTAAAACCTGGTATGACAGGGCTTGCTCAGGTGAGTGGACGCAACAATTTATCTTGGGAAGAAAAATTTGAATTAGATGTGCAATATGTTGAACAGTATAATATTTGGTTTGATTTTAAAATTATGTTCAAAACTGCTAAGGTAATGCTAAGCCAAGAGGGAATTAATGCTCCTGATCAGGAAGTGGGTGCTGCGCGGTTTTCAAAAAAAAGTATTCATGACACTAGCTTATTTACAAAAGAGGTGAAATAACACCAAGCATGGACAAATAAGACTTTAACGAAAGTTAAATGCCGAGTACTACAAGATTATATCTAAACTATTAATTTTGAGCATAAGCGAGTATTAGCATAATGTAACTATGGCTACCAGCTACAGGTATCGAATGAAATACGAGTGAAAAACTGAATGTTAGATTGACAGTTCTACAAAAAATACTAAGTGTATGACAAGTGGGTTGAGACTAAGGTGACATTCAGGTTAGAAAATTGATGCTGACGCAAGTGATTAATAAAAGGTATAGTCAGTCCTGAGCTACTGAGCCATATATTAGTTGATAAGTAAGGTGGTTATTGACCCTTCTCTCATCAGTAGCTGATTTATCAGCGGGCTGGGGTCAATCACTTTTTTAAAGACTGGTTCAGTCGGTGTAGGGCAGCTCGATGCATTACCGGATACTTAATAAAAAACCAGCAAGCGCTGGTTTTTTATTTTCAGTTTCATCAGTATTTTGGGAGGGATGGGAAAGTTGTCGCTATCTCCCGCACTTAAGTGTTGAATAGGTCTTAGTAAGAAAATAAGCCCCTTTCTAAGGGGAATTCGATACCAATTGATACACCGCCATCGTTACCATATACCTCAGAGTCACTCAGCCACCCATTCAGTTTAAGTGGAATATCTGGGCGTAGATAATGTGTCCAGGTTAGATCTAGCGCTTTTAATTCATCTTGCTGCGGAAACGCCAGATTGGTGGCTCGATTGGATTTATTGAGTTTAGCTAATAATACTCGTGCATTGAGTCGATTTAAAGAATCAAGACGAATATCACCACCTACAGACAGCATTTGGCCATCACCACCCATGGCATGCGCTAGAGAATAGCCATGTTGGTAAAAACCATCAGTGTAGACATGGTGGTTATAGGAAATGCCCTGTACCTTGCCGTTGGTACGAGTGTCTGCCCATTCGGTATACAGTTGGAAAGGCATATTGTTATAACTTGATGAATAATCGACTCCAGCCAAATACATTTTTTTAGCCGGTAAGCCGCCTGCTTCGTCTTCACCGACATATTGTGCATAAATACCCATAGGGACTTGTACCAGTGATTGTAAATTTAACCGGGCATCAAAACCGGCAATTTGGTTAGACTTATCATCATCACTATTATCAAAGTTATCATTGCCTTTAATAGCATTCCAAAGTGTGGACAAGCTTTCTGAACGATCACCGCCACCCCATTGCATAGCCCGTGATGCACCCAGTTCTAAATAAGGCAAGGGTTGTGCAGTGACACGTAAGCCAATCAGTTTGGCATCAGGCACAGCATAGTAGTCATCCAGTTGTCCGGCAAAAGCTTGATATTGCCAAGGCCCAATCCAGGCCAACCATTTGTTTGCAAAAGCATTCTGTTCGGCACGCTGCATTGTCACGCCATAGACAGGGCGGCTGGCATCACCACGAATTAAACTGCCATCATGTGCAGGACCCCAGTGGGTCGGGATCTGTCCAGCAATTAGCCATTGATTCCATAATTTTCCAGCGATATATGAGCCTTCAAGATTCAAATCTTGATCATTGTCAATCTGTAGATCTTTTTCTGCATTCACACGAATTCTGGCATCCCAATTCTGATTGCCTGTATTCAACTCTATACCTGCCTGGTATTGCGCTTTTTGCTGATCGCCAAAGGCTTGAGGAATATTTTTTTGATCTGTCTCTGCAAATAGTGATGCTTTGAGTAACTGGTTATTGGTATTCAAATGAGCCATGACTGAATCAATGACTCTTTGCTGATTATTATTGCTGACTTGGGCCTGAGAAAGGGCGCGTTGAATTTCATCACCACTCATTGGCCAGGTCGAAGTGCTAACTTGAATCACACCTTGCTGATTTAACCAGTTTAAATCGGTACGCAGGTTTTGGTCATTTAAAACGATGCCTTGAGCAAAGGTTAGTGAGGAGCTTAATGCCAAGCTGGCGAGCAGTGTTTTAGGTAACATTTTTGTATATTCTCAGGAGTTTTAAACTGTAATCACGATAGGTTTTTTAGTTGATTTTTTCAACAATGATCATTTGGAAAAATGTAATAGAGAGTACTATCACACCCTGCCTCGAACAGGGTGTGAAATCTAAGTTTATAATGAATTAGTCATTATCTTTATTTGTGGTATAAGCATAGGCATAATTATAACCATAACTACCAGCAGCGCCTTTTTGTACATCATTCAGAATCACACCATTGACTTTCACATTGGCCTGTTCAAAACGATTCACAGTGATTTCCAGTTCTTTGATTTGTGTTTTGGCATGACGGGCAACCAATAAATTCACACCCGCATATTGCGCAATAATAATACCATCGGTCACCGCAAGGACTGGTGGCGTATCAATCAGTACATGATCAAAATGAGCAGATGCCTGATCTAGGAAAGTTTTGAATTGATCTGTACTTAATAGTTCTGACGGATTAACTGGACTCTTACCTCGTGTCACAAAAAACAGGTTATCTACAGTTGAATTTTGTACTACCTCTTCATAGCTATTTTGGTGATTCAATAATTCCGATAAACCTGGTTGTACCTCGGCGTTAAAGTACTTATGTAAATAGCCACGACGCAGATCACCATCAATGACCAGAACCCGTTTTCCACCTTGCGCTAAAATTGTAGCCAGGTTAGTGGTAATGAATGATTTACCAATTTCAGGTGCAGGGCCAGAAATTGCAATCACATTATTGGTGGCATTCATTAAGGCAAAATGAATTGCTGTTCGCATGCTACGGAGGCTTTCAATCGCGATATCACTGCTATCTTTAACCGCAAGAATAGGAATATTCTTTTTCTTCTTTAGAAGATTGATACGACTTTCTTGAATTAAAGAACGAGGTACAGTGGCATAGACTGGTAGATCAAGCTCATTTTCGATTTGAGCTGCGTCTTTAATGCCTGAACGCATCATATTTCGTAATAGTGCAATTAATACTCCAATAAAACCACCGACAAAAATTGATAAAATTATTGTAATTAATGCCTTGGGTTTAATTGGCTTAACCGGTTCAATAGCTTGGTCAATAACTCTGACATTACCAATTTCACCAGCCTCTGCAATTTTCAATTGCTGATAGCTATTTAAGAGTGCGGTATACAGTTCAGTATTTACTTTTACATCTCGATATAGCTGTAAATATAATCGTTGTGTTTCTGGTAAACGTTTAATAGATTGTGTCATTTCTGAAGTTTTTTGATTAATTTCAGAAAGTTGAGCATTGATCGCCGACATAAGAGGGTGATCAGGGGTATATTTTGAAGAAAGTTCCGCTTGCTGTTGTTGTAATTGGATTTTCATCTTTTCCAGTTCAACATTTTGCTTTAACATTAACTCGGCTTCTTGAGTTACATCAATAGTATTGTATTGCTCACGGAAACGGTTGAACTTGATTTCTGATTCCTCAAGTTGCTGTTTAAGTTCCGGCAGCTGTTTGTCTAGAAAATTTAAAGTTTGTTTAGATTCTAAAGACTTGCGTTGAATATTTTGTATTTGATAGACGGATAAAATATTATTCAGAACTTGAGTAATATGTTCCTTATCATTGCCATTATAATTTAGACCAATAACACCGGAGTTTTTCCCTCTCTCTGCTACACCATAGTCATTTTTTAAGAACTGCATTGCTGTAGGTCGTGCAAGTTTAGTAATAGTAAATGTTTCTTTAAACGGAGATTTGCTAAATATTACAACCTCCCAAAGTCCCTTAGAGTCTATGGTTTGATTGCTGGAATTCAATTGACCTTTAAATATCACTTCATCTTTATAAGAGAAAGTAAACTGGTTGTTATCCGTGAATCTTAACTCTAATTTTTTATCTAGATAGTAATTTGGAATTTTAAATGTTTTGATTAAGAAGGCTTGATTATCTTTTTGGAAAACCACCATATCCTTTTTATAAAGAACTTCAGCTTTGTCATTTTTAATCAGACGATTAAATAAAGTATTACTATTATCTTTAATTTGGATATCAAGGTGCAAATTTTGAATGGTTTGTCCCAAAATCATGCGTGAGTTTAATATTTCAATCTCAGCATCTGCGGGAGATTTTCCGCCCATTCCCCCTGGAATAGCATCACTCAACCCACCCAAGAGCGCAGCAGCTCCAGCGCCTTTATTATCCTCTACTAGAACCATTGCATCAGCAGAATAAATTGAGGGAGTAACACGTAAATAAAGTAATGCGAAGGTTAAGCTCAATACGATACAAAGCGCGATCACTTTCCATTGTGCAATTAACGAAAAAAATAATTCTTTTAAGTCAATGGTATCGTCATTAGTACTTGAATTTTGATTCATGGATAAACTACTAGATAAAATTAAATATGTGATTGCCAATCCGAAACATAAGATTCGATGTTATTACATGTTTCTTCAAAAAATGCTTGATCAAGCTTATAAGGATCGGGAACATTATGACCTTGCCAATGTCCTAAACGAAATACTTTACCTTTAGCAAATGGCCAAGTCTTTTCTATATGTTTTTGTTGATTTGAACTCATCACTAAAATTAAATCTGCGGTTTTGATTAAGTTGGCATCAATTTGTTTTGCGACATGTGAGCTCATATCAATTGATTTTCTTGCCATACTTGCAATGGCCTTATCATCAGCACTATGGCCTACCATGGCAGAAAGACCAGCAGACTCAATATGTAAGTTAGGATGATTTTTCTTGAGAAAAAACTCGCCCATAGGGCTACGGCAAATATTTCCCACACAGACGACCAAAATATTCCGAATTTGCATATTTTACTTACCTAGTTGGTCAAAGCTATAGAGTGCACTAGAGAACGGAATAATCTGGTTAACAATACGTTGCCAGCGCGTTAATCCAGTCGCATCAATATAAACGATGTCATTTTTTTTCATTTGGAATTGATTGGCTAAGCCCAAATTACCAAAACTGCTTAAATTCAAGTGATACACAGTGGACTGCTTGGTGGCTAAATCGGTGCGCATTACATAGATTTTAGCCGCACTTGCGGAGTAAGGATTAATTCCTTCACTCTCACCCAAAACATCACTTAGGGTCATACCTTGGTCACGTAAAGCCAGCGCTTGGCTTTTACTCGACTCACCCATAACATAAAGCTTTTGATTCTGCTTAGTATTCACAAAAATAGTATCATTCGGTTGAATCAGTAAATTATGTAAAGATAGGCCTTGTTTCTCTAGTTGTAGTACATTGAGGTCACAAGTTTGACCCTCCCGGATCAATTGAATATTGGTATTGTCACCTGTTTCAGTATTAATGCCACCTGCCTGTCCGAGTGCTGTATAGATACTAATGGGTTGATCATTTAGCGTATATTGGCCACTACGCATGACTTGTCCATTGACAAAATAGCGACGACCTTCATAAGACAATACTCGAACCACCACATCAGGGTGTTTCAAATAGCGCGCAAATTGACTGCGTAAAAAACGATTGGTTTCAGCCAGTGTTTTACCGGCTACCCGTACCTGTCCCACTAAAGGTAATTGTATGTTGCCACTAGAGTCTATGGGATAACCTGCAGCTTTTACATTTGAAATATCCTGAATAGGGGGAGTAATTTCTGGGTAGGCCCAAAGTTGAATTGAGAGTACATCGCCAGCGCTTAAAGTGTAAGTCCGCTGATTGCTGTTAAATAAATATGTAATAGAAGATGAATGTGTTTTTTGTTCATGATTTAAAGCAGAAGCATTCACATTTTGTTGATTCAATTGAACCACTGACAGCTTTGAGCCTTGTTCAGTAGTGTAGTCGCCTTGCTCTGGTAAATCATAAGTTTGAAGACCAGAGGTGACTGCACACCCTGAAAATAAAAAAGAAACTGTTAAAAAAAGTGATGTACTTTTGTATTTCACATTCAAAACCCTTAGTTGTAATAAGTTGTTGCTTAAAAATCTTTTGAAACGTAATTGTATTCTAAAAACCAACGTTCGCATACTGACTGTTTAAGTAATTAAGTTACATCGACAGATTTAGTTTTATGATATAGTGCCGCCTGAAAAAATTACACTGAATCTGAGTAATGAATTAGCTTATATTTCTTTACTTTACAAATTAAACCTTAAATTGTAAAAATATCAAATTTTTGTATGAATATGACGAAAAAAATCTTCGCTAAACTTTCAAATCCTATGTTTAGTAACTCCTTATGGATGATGTCTGAAAAGCTCATTGCCATATTTGGTTTAATCTTCGTTACTTCATTTGTTGCCAAATATATCGGCCCTGAGAACTTTGGTAAATTGACTTTCGTTGGCTCCATATTTGCGATTGTACAAACGTTATCCTTGATGGGTACAGAGAGTGTAATTTTTCAAAAAACCGCCAAAAGTCGAAGGTTTGGTGAAAATATGATCTACGCATCCAAAAGACTAAGAGATTATATTTATAGTTCACTTTCATTGATTATTATATTCATACTTTATTTTTATACGGATCGTTTAACTTTTATTTTTGGTCTAGTAACTTGTATTGCGATTTATTTTGCTGTACATGATGTTTATAGTATTTATTTTAATGCATTACTAGAATCAAAGATAAATGCATATTGTAATATCACAGCGCTAATTATTTCATTAAGTGTGCGCTATTTAATTGTTTTATTTCAACTTCCGATTGAAACACTCGGTATTCCCATCATTTTACTTACACTAATACCATTTTTATTAAGAAAATATCTTTATACGAAAAAAAAACTGTCTGTTGGCATCATGCTGCCATATGCTATAAAAAGATATAGACAGTATACTTTTGCGGTCGGTCAAAAGCTCTTATTGTATTCACTTTCGGTTGCAATTTTTACTAAAACTGCACAGCTCTTCCTAGGTTTAGAGTCACAATTTGATCTTGGTATTTATACTGTAGCTATGACATTAGGTAACAGTTTTTACTTTGTTCTTCTCGCAATTATTTCTTCTTATTTTACTGGAATCTATCAAGAGGAGAGCTTAGAAAAAAATCAAAATAATGTTGCACAACTTTATATGGCAGTGGTGGTTATTTCTTTGTTGGTTACACTAGGGTTATATTTGTTCGGACCTTGGGTGGTAGGTATGCTTTATGGTATTGAATTTATTCGGGTTACAGAGATTTTGTGGTTGGCAGGTTTAGTGACCTTGTTTTCAGGACTGTCTACAATTGCAGAAAAGTATTTGATTAAGTTCAATGCATATGAATATTTGAAAAGGAAGACATTTATACTTGTTTTTTTTAATACCATATTTACTTTTTCTATGGTTAAGTTATATGGGTTATTTGGGGGTATTTACGCGATTCTAATAACAGAGATTTTATCTGTAACCTTATTTAATTATTTTTTTAGAGATGGACTTATTTGGGACACTCAAAAAAGAATGTTCCTAATATCTACTTATTTAAAACGGTAGCAGTATGCTTTTAAGTTTAGTTGTACCTATTTATAATGTCGAGCAATATATTGAAGAGTGTTTGGAAAGTGTTTGTGAACAACTTACGCTAGATATGCAGGTTGAAGTGATTTTAGTAAATGATGGAACACCAGATAACTCCATGTTGTTAGCATATCAATATATCTCTGAGAATTACAATCATTTAAAAAATCTATTTGTTTTTGTTGATCAAGAGAATCAGGGACTGAGTGGAGCTAGGAATACAGGGATTTCAGTTTCAAAGGGGAGGTATATAGCTTTTTTGGATTCAGATGATAAGCTACAAGCAACCTATTTTAATAAAATTTTGAATGTTATAGTGGAGCACGATGTAGATTTAATTCAGTTTAGTGCTTTAAGATTTGATAATATTGGAAATTATTCAAAATTTTTAAAAAATAATATAAACACAGGGGTTGTTGAGTTAGGTGAAAAAAATTTAGCATTGATATTTGAAAACTCATCTTGGTTTGCATGGTTGAGAGTATATAAAAAGGAACTATTTCAGAATGATTTATTTCCTGTCGGTCGAAATTATGAAGATGCATTTTTGGTTCCAAAACTTCTATTAAAAAGTAAAAATGCTTATTTTTTAAATGAAACTTTATTGTTTTATAGGGTTAATCTAGAGGGTATAACATCCGTATATACTGCAAAAAATATTAATGATTTAAGATGGGTTCTATGGAGCATGATTGAAAGAGTAGAGGCTAATAAATTATATGTTAGTAGTGTTGTCTCATTGTCTAAATATTATCTCAGGATGTCTTTGAATAATGAGGATTTTGTAAGTTTTTGGAAGAGATGGATTGAGCTCAAAGCTTATTATTACTCAAATGGTGTGAGCTTTAGTAATGTGATGACTATTAAAGATAAATTATTTGTTTTTAATGGTGCATTTTTTATTTTACTTATGAAGGTTCTCAAAAGATGATTTTAGAAAATTACATACACCCACTAATATGTTTTATTACTTTAGTTTAGTTTTTATTATATTTTATAAGCTTATAGGTACATTATGATAGTTTTAAAATATCAATTGATATTTTTAAGTAATATTTTACTATGTGCTTTATCAGTAGTTGTTTATGTAAACTCTCCGATTGAGTACTCATATGGTTATAATTTATTAATTTTAGTATTTTTTTAATAGCTAACTTTGTATATTTTAATTTTAATAATAGTTTTAAACAAGGTGTTGGGTTTGAGTTCTTGTTTTTTATAGCATTTTTGATGGGTAATTTTATTTACCCTGTTTTTTATTACCCGTCAAACCCAAATATTAGTTTGTTTCAGTTTTCAATTAATAGTAGTATTATAAATAAATCAACATCCTTAGCACTGGTTGCATATTCATTCTATTTGTTATTTTCATCAGATTATAATTTAAAATTATCATCGCTTAAGGTTGAATATAATATTAATAAAGTTCATTTTTTATCAATTTTAATTTTATCAAATTTATTTTTTTTAGGATATTTTTTTGCGGGTGGGTTAACTAGATTAGCGAATGTATATGAAGGAACTGCACAGTTAGGCGATGTTGGTAGTGATAGTTATTTTTCGGTTTTATTTGAAATAATGACAGTATTACTAAGTGCTTTAATTTTTTTAGTTAAAGATAAAAAATATAGATTACTTGGGTTGAGTTATTTGTTTATAATAATACTACTGTTTTTTTCAACAGGATCAAGAGGAATGTCGATAAGTATTTTACTAATTCTATTAGTGGGATACTCAAAATCTATAAAAAAATTAAATAGCTTTCTTGTTTTTTTTGGAATATTTTTCGCTGCTGTTTTGATGTATTTTTTAATGATTATCAGAGAGTTAGGCATGGGTGACTCATCTAATGCTTCTGTTGCAATAGATACTATTAAGAATACGAGTAATTTGTTTGATCCTTTTATGGATTTGATTATCAATAATAGAAATTTATATGTTTTAGTTGATTTTGTAGATAGGTTTGGTGACGTTAAATTTTTAAATAGTGTTACCTCTTTATTTGGTTTATTGCCAGGGGTTGGTTTTTTCATAGATTTTTTTAATGTCCCTGATTATTTAGTTTCAGGCAAGTTACCAACATATTTGGAGTTTGGTAGCAATCCGTCATTTGGTTTAGGAACAAATATGGTTGGTGAGGCTTATTTGTCATTAGGCTTATATGGTGTAATAATAGTATTTTCTTTTTTTGGCTATCTGGTTAGATACCTTAGATTTAAAAATAGCCTGTATGCCTATATTGCTTTTTTATTATTAGTAGGGCAAGCCGTTTTTATAGTTAGGTCCGATTATTTATTCCCTTTGAGGAAAATTTTATGGGGGATTTTTATATTTTATATTATTACTATTGTTTTTAAGAAACCTAAGAAATTGGATAGTAGGTAAATTTTGTATGTTAAATGTTTTATACTTAATTCCATCTTTGGAAAAGTCTGGCGGTATGGAGAGGGTTTTAAGCCAAAAGGTTAATTTTCTAAGTAAATCTAATAATTATTCAGTTTCGATTATTACTACAGAGATGGAAGAGGGGGTTAGCCCATTTTTTTCATTAGATAATAATGTTAAGGTAGTTAACTTTGAGTTGTTTTTTAATGATAAATTTCAACTTCATTTATTTAAAAAAATAATTGAAACAAAAAAATTGTTGAAAACTTATAGATCACTTTTATTAAATTATCTTGAAGAAAATAATATAGATATCTGTATTTCTATGGGGGGTAAAGAACTTGAATTTTTATATAAATTAAACCACCCTTGTAAAAAAATTTATGAAGCACATTTTAGCAAAGGAATCAGGACACGAACATTATT
>Ga0172374_1002495_pt1 | contig 11634 bp, 30 predicted proteins | sample LakKiv3m_FD_114536 | JGI IMG/M metagenome (GOLD analysis project Ga0172374, IMG submission 114536) | Freshwater microbial communities from Kabuno Bay, South-Kivu, Congo - kab_092012_10.3m | ecosystem: Environmental > Aquatic > Freshwater > Lake | place: Democratic Republic of the Congo... | reverse complement strand
TTAACAAGGAGCGTAGGTACTCCCCAATAATTAAATGAAATCAGAAGAAAAAAAAGAAATAATCGAAGAGGTCTTCAGGATGTCTGATGCGGACATTCGTAAAACCAGAGTCACCAGTTGCAAAATGGAAGACCATGTTTGGCATAAAGAAACCCCCACCCAAATTAAATGTCAGGTTTGTCCCGTGGGATTAATTGTTGATGACGCAGACAAATATGTCCGGAATATCTAAAACAAAATACACATCGCAGTACATGGACAACATGTCCTTTGACGATTCGCTGAAGGTCAATATGGTTGAGCTTATCGGCCAGGACGGAGTACTCCAGAATCTGGGCGGACTGAATGTTCCGACCCATGATTATATTTCTCTCGGCTGGACCGGGAGCAATTTAACGCAGGTCGTTTACAAAAAAGGGGGAAGCGGGGGAACGGTAGTCGCCACTCTAGATTTAGGGTATGACGGCTCCGACAACCTAATCACTGTTACCAAGTCCTAAATGTGCGCGTACGTTTTTAATCCCTTTACTGGCAAATTAGATAGCGTTCAACCTGGGCCGCAAGGACCCCAGGGTGCTTCAGGTGGCCCGCAAGGAGCGACCGGTGCACAAGGACCACAGGGTGCTACTGGATATATCGGCCTGGATGGACCGCAGGGTTCTACCGGACCCCAGGGGGCAACCGGGGCTGACTCTACGGTTCAAGGACCTCAGGGCAATACCGGGTCCACTGGGCCTCAAGGAGCCACCGGGTCGGACTCGACAGTGCAGGGACCTCAGGGCACAACAGGAGCGACTGGTGCCCAGGGCCCCCAGGGAAATACAGGAAATACTGGAAGTACTGGAAGCCAGGGTCCCCAAGGTACTGTGGGAGCACAAGGTGCACAAGGCAACACCGGAAGTACTGGCAGTCAAGGCCCACAGGGCACCACTGGTAACACTGGAAGCACTGGTCCACAAGGGACAACCGGAGCCACGGGTAGCCAAGGTTCTCAGGGCACCACGGGCAACACCGGGTCCCAAGGACCACAGGGCGTGACTGGAGCTGGAGTGCAAGGGGCACAAGGTACCACTGGCGCAACCGGAAGCCAAGGTCCACAAGGAGTGACCGGTGCTGGTGTTCAGGGTGCGCAGGGCACAACTGGAGCAACTGGGTCTCAAGGCCCTCAAGGGACAACTGGTTCTACCGGGGCCCAGGGAAGCCAAGGAACTACTGGAAACACAGGCGTGCAAGGCCCGCAAGGAACTACAGGAAATACTGGAGCGCAGGGTCCGCAAGGAACGACAGGCAATACTGGAACGCAAGGCCCTCAAGGAACCACTGGTGCTACGGGAAGCCAAGGCCCGCAGGGAACAATGGGTGCCACTGGCACACAAGGACCTCAGGGGACCACTGGAGCTACAGGCAATCAGGGACCGCAAGGCAACACCGGTGCCCAGGGCAGTCAAGGCACAACTGGAAATGAAGGAAGCCAGGGACCACAAGGCACTACCGGCGCAACTGGTTCACAGGGACCACAGGGCACCACGGGAAGTGGTGGCTCTCAGGGACCACAGGGAACCACTGGTGCCACAGGAAGCCAGGGCCCTCAGGGGACAACTGGCGTGACTGGAAGTCAAGGACCGCAGGGGACTACCGGAGCAACTGGTTCTCAGGGACCACAGGGAACGACTGGTGCTGGTTCTCAGGGAACTCAGGGCACTACAGGTTCTCAAGGTTCTCAGGGAGCGACTGGCGGAGCTGGTCCAAACACATTCTTAGTTAATCAAGTATTTTTTTAAACTATGGCAACAGCAGTAAAAAGAAAATTAAGTGGCTCCACTAATGGCCGGGCGATAAAGGTGGTGGCTACAGCAACAGCTGGCACTACAATTCATACGGCAGTGGCTGGAACTACACCAGGAACCTTTGATGAGATTTGGTTATATGCCTGCAACAATCACACTACCACCGTTGTTTTGACACTGGAGTTTGGTGGGGCGACAGCACCTGATGACAACATCGCTGTATCAATTCCATCAAAAACTGGACTTTATCTTATTGTTCCCGGTTTAATCTTGCAAAATGAAACCGTTGTCGCGGCCTTTGCAGGAACGGCTAATGTTATTTCAATCAGTGGTTTTGTGAATTCAATAACTGACTAATATGAAAACATATAGGAGATTTAGGTTACCAGGGTCTATTATGGGCGATGTTTTGCAAGCAACTGGGGGCACCATAACCCGAGACACTGATGGTCGAATAATCCACACCTTCACAACAGCCGGAATTTTTTACTGTAGCAGGTCTCTTCAGTGCTGGGTGTTGGTCGTGGGTGGTGGTGGGTCTACTCCTACTGGCGGTTCTAATGTTGGTTCTGGTGGCGGAGGTGGCGGTGGATTTTATCAAAACACAAACCTCACTGTATCTGCTGGGGCTTATTCAATAGAAGTTGGAGCTGGTGGAACCGTTGCTGGGGGGGACAACGCCGGCACATCGTCTTTTTCCACTATTTCTTGTGGTGGTGGTGGTGCCGGGGGCGGCGCATCTCAAAATGCTGGAGTTGGTTATGGAGGTAAGGCTTCCAACGGTTCCGGTGGTGGGGCCTGTGGTAATAAATCGGTCGGTGCTGGAAATGGAACTGGTGGAAACGGCGGAGCTGGTTATGGAACCTATGGGGTTACTATTTGTGCAGCTGGAGGTGGGGGAGGCGAAGTGGCTAATGGCGGTGCTGCACCCAATAATACAACGGGCGGAGCGGCAGGCACCGGACAGGCTAGTACTATTTCAGGTGGGTCGGTAACCTACTCAACTGGGGGTGCTGGGGGTAATGCCCAAACAAGTGGTAATGGAGTGGCAGGAACAGCTAATACCGGAAATGGAGCAAAGGGTCCGGCTGGTGCAGGAGGAACTGCCGGGGCGGCTGGTGGCTCTGGGGTTGTTGTTATAAGTTATTACGATACACTCTAAATGAATTTATCTATATTCACTCCAACTCACGACACCAAGTACCTCTTGGAACTTTATGATTCCATTAGGGACCAGCCATTTGACGAATGGGTCATCGTCACTAACCACGGAGCAGTGGTCCAGCCGGAAATCCAGGAAGACAAAAGGGTTAAGATTTTCAATTACGAACACACTTTTGTCGGAGCTTTAAAAAAATACGCCTGTTCCAAATGCACCGGAGACATCCTCTTAGAACTCGACCACGATGACCTTTTGATGCCGACTGCGGTGGAAGAAGTGAAGAAAGCGTTTGAAGACCCGGAAGTGGGTTTCGTCTACTCCAACTTCGCCAACTTTAAAGACGAGTTCCAGAAGACTGAACGATATCCCTACCATCTGGGTTGGCGCTACCGGGAGTTCAAATACAAGGACCACGACCTCGATGAGGCTATTTCTTTCCCTCCCACCCCGGAAGCGGTCTCCAGGGTCTGGTTTGCTCCAAATCACTTAAGAGCTTGGAAAACGACCGTTTATTTTGAGGCAGGAGGCCATTCAGAAAAGATGCGAGTACTAGATGACCTTGATTTAATGGCAAGAACGTACGGAGTCACCAAGTTCCACCACATCGATAAATGCCTGTACCTTTACCGCATCACCGGAGAAAACACCTGGATAAAACACAACAAGGAAATCCAGGACAACGTCATGAGAATCTACGACCAGTACATCGGCAGTCTGGTGCTGAACGCGGGTCCGGAGCGACTGGACCTGGGCGGAAGGTTCAATTGTCCCCTGGGTTACAAGAGTGTGGACTTGAAAAACGCGGACGTGAACTGCGACCTGAATGAACCCTGGCCCTTTGCAGATAGCAGTGTGGACGTGGTCCGGGCGTATGACGTATTTGAACACTTGAAGAATCCGATATTTACCATGAAAGAACTCTCACGAGTTTTGCGGCCCGGGGGCATCGCTCTGCTGCAGGTCCCGTCTACGGACGGACGCGGTGCCTTCCAGGACCCGACTCACGTGAGTTTCTGGAACGAAAATTCATTTCTATATTACACGGACGACCAATGGGCACGGTATATCGACAAGCCCGTGGCCTTCCAAGCGATGAGACTTTACACATCAGAGAAAAATAACCAGGGGGTGTGCTGGGTAGTAGCGCATCTAATCAACTTAAAAGAAAACTACCGACCACCGGGGGCTGTGAACTTATGAACGAGGGAGTACTGATTGAACGCATAGAAAATATAAAAAAAACCCTGGAAGATAACCACCGGGAAAACAAGGAGGCGCATGAGAAAATCATGACCAAGCAGGACTTTACTAATGGCAAGGTCCGCTCTATCCAAATTTGGAAGGCATCTATTGTCGCGACCATGAGTCTTTTGGCCGCATTGTCCTTCTATGCTATTCGTGACTATCAAGACACGAAGTCTATTTTGATTTCCCATGAAAAAGAATCATCCACAACAGAATTAAGGCTAGAGCGTTTGGAAGAGGAGTTTAATAAAATTAAATAAGGGGGGTGAAGCCATGGCAGCGCTAACAGAAGGTGTTGCTAGTCTCAACAGACAGCGCCTCGAATGCAAGCCAGGAAAAGAGTACGCCGAACTCCTATTCATAGGAGACGTGCACTACGGGTCCATCAACTGCGCCGTAGACAAGTTCCAAGCCAACTTGGACTACTGCCTCAGGGAGAGGGTCCCACTATTCCTCATGGGGGACATGCTGGAAGCCGCTACCCGCTACTCAGTGGGTTCCGGGGTTTATCAGCAGTTAAGTCCACAGGAGCAAATCGAGCACATGCTCGAGTTCCTGCGTCCCCTGGCAGAAGCCGGACTCATCGTGGGTTACATTACGGGAAACCACGAAGACCGAATCACCAAGGAAACCGGAATCGATGTCTCCAAGAACTTGTGTCGGGAGCTCAAGATTCCCTATCTCGGTGCCGCCGGCTGGACAATTTTTTACGTAGGCCCTCAGGCCTACACGCTCTATGCCATCCACGGCTCCAGCGGTAGTCGCTTTGACTACACCAAGCTGAAAGCCGTAATGGACCTGTCGCATTACTTCCAGGCGGATATCATCGCCTCGGGACACATGCACACCATCCTCGACAATGCGGTGGAGCGACAGGTGGTCAGCCGGACCAGGAAAATCGTCGAGGTCAAGAAGTGCCACGTCATCGTGACGGGCCACTACCTGAAGTACGACAAGTCGTACGCCCAGGCCAAGGGAATGCCTCCGGCTAAACTCGGAAGCCCCAAGGTCAAGCTCTTTGCCAACGAATTTGATATTCACGTCTCAATCTAGGAGGAGTCATGCAACGATTCCGTCATCTCGGACTAATGCATAAACCGCCTTTCATCTTCCAGACGTGGATTTGCACAAAGTGCGGATTCACCACCCTCACCCACGAGGGAGAGGAGAACATCCATGAAGAAGCTCTTTATCATTCTTGTTTGCCTCATCGCTTTCATGCCGAAGGAGCTGTTCCTTCAGAATCCCGAAGCGTGGATTCAGGTGTTCAGCGAGATTTACCGGGAAAAGCACCCAGGAACAAAGGCAATCGTAAAAGTCGGCGAAACCAAAAGCGGCTTGATAAGAGTCGAGATTGACACGCCGAAGGTGGAATTATGAAAAAACTCATCTTCCACTTCAACAAAGAGAAGCAGAACATCACTGTCGAATACGAGGACGGGACGACGCAAGTCATCACCGGACTCTCGATGTTCGCTGGTGACGGTTCCCAGAGCTACTGTATGCTCTGGGGCAACTACAAGCACATGGCACAAGGTTTTATGAGTGCCATGAATGATGCGAAGTACGGCGACTTCTTCAAGTGGCTCCGGCTCGTGCAGAACGAAGTCACCCCCGAAGAAGCCATCGAGAAATTCTCGGCGGACATCTGCAACTGCCAACCCGGTGAATGTGTCTGCAAAAAAACGAAAGTGTATCACTAGGTTAACATGTGTTAACCAAGGAGGTGAATGTGAAAACCTACCTTTACTGGTGTAAGCAGTGCGACCGCTATCGCACTACTGATGGGGATTATGTTCACCTTAAAACCCACGAGAGAGTCGTTATGATTCTCCACATCGAAGACATTGAGCTAGTCGAGAAAACCTGTCCCGACTGCTCGGATTGGAGACATTGGTGAAATACATTATCTGCACCGAGAAGGAGTGCGAGTGCCCCCTTTGGGGTTGCAAAAAAGGAAACAAAGTTTTCATCTGCGAGAGCGACTGCCATCCCTATCCGGGGAATGAGCGGACACCCTGCCCTAAAGATGCGGGACTCATTGAACACATCTGCCCACACTGCAGAAACGCCCTCAAAAGGGGCTAACCAGGGGGGTGAAAGTCTTTACAAAAGACAAGTAGCCCCTCCAATTATTAAAATAAAAACATGAAAGACGATATGCTAATTGTTTTGGGGGTTGCCCTTATTACATTTCCCCTCTCTATTATAATTTTTTATTTACTTTATAAATTAATTGTATGAAAAAACAAAAGAGTAAGGGGCTTTACCAAAATCACCTAGCGAAAATTAAAAAACTAGCCGGGATAAACAACGCTGAACTCTGGTTCGCGTTTGGATTATTCCTGGGAATACTCCTGATGCAAGTAGTTTTTATTTTCCTGGTTGACCATTGTAAATTGTGAAAAAAAAGAAACCCAATAAAGTTAGGAAGTTCGTTTGGCTTGACCACTCCTCCTCTTCTGATTGGCAGTCCATGGCCGAGATACTCAAGTGGGTCGAGAACACAAAAAACAAACCCTGCCATACCACGGGGCGGATTATTTATGAAGACGACATGTGTTTGGTGGTGAGTAATGAGGGGGATGGAGAGGGAAATTATGGACTGGCGACTTTAATTTTTAAAGCATTGTTAATAAAATGACTCAAATTGTTTGTCATGACTGCCACAAGGTCATGCGTAAGGGGTCCCTGGTCGCTGATTATAAAAATGGATTCTTTAAATGCAAGAAATGCCACCAGAAGAATCCGGTGCTCCGAAACTTCCAGGAAACTGAGGTTTATAGCCGCGTGGTGGGCTATATCCGGCCAGTCAAACAATGGAATAAGGGAAAGCGCGAAGAGTTTGATGACCGGAAAGAGTTTAAAATTAAGGGCTTTGCAAATCACAAATAACTGATAAGATAAAAATATGATAATCCTAAGCCAACGTGACCCCCGGTGGTCCTTCAAGACCATTGGACAATCCAGGCTGACCATCGGAGACCAGGGGTGTGTCATCACCGACCTGGCCATGCTTTCTGATTGGTATGGACTCTACAGGGACCCATCCTGGATGGCAAAACGACTCCAGTTCACCCCTGGGGGACTACTCCTTTGGCAGTCTATTACTGAGAGTGAGCTACCCTTCAGGTTTGTTTGGAGATTTTATAAATATAATGAAGATTGGATTCTCCCAGCGCTTAAAAGCAACACGGGCGCGTGCCTGTTGCAAATAAGGTCGAATCACTGGGTGGTGGGCATCCGTAAAATAGGGAGCTACTATTGGGTAGCTGACCCCTGGGATGCCAAGAGAAAATTAATTTCTAAGTCAATCATTACTGGAGGGGCAGTTATGGACAAAAAGTAATGGCCATTCTAAAGTCGGCATCAAAGTTGGTCTTCCTTATGGTCGCGCTCACAGCGTGTGGAGGATTCCTGATTGGGTTACTCCCAGTCGATAACTTCATGATTCTGGCTACCGGAGCATTCGCGTTCTACTTTAGTAATAAAGGAGATGCGAGTACCCAATTCCTGGGGAAATAATCATTAAGGATAACTTATTGAGTATCAACCTACTTGACCCATTGTTAACCATGGCGCTCCTGGTCAATACGACCTCGGCGCCCCAACCCAAGACTCAGTGTTTAATCACTGACAAACCAGAACCAATTACAATTGAATATAAGACCAGCAATCACACCGTAATTAAAAAGATACCCTCTCCGCTCGGGACCAACTGCGTCGCTTATGCGAAAAGCAGAGCCGCGGTCCCCATAGGGGTGAGCAGTCTCTCTCAGAAACTTTCCAAGATTCAGAGCCAGGAGGCAAAGCGGGGAAAAATCGGCGTGACAACGGAGGGCCCAGTGGGCCACCTGGTCTACGTGGAAGAGGTAAGAGACGACGGACAGATTCTTATTTCGGAGGGGAACTTCTTACACGGCTATATCACCTATCGATTGGTGCAAAAACAAAAAATAAAAGGCTTTCTCTAGAAGAAGGCCTTTTATATTTGACCTTGAAATAAAATCGTGCTAGGGTTGTAGTACATAGCAGAGTAGAGAAATAAGACCTATGAAAAACCCGCTAACCGGCCCGAATCTGACCATAACACTCGTGATTATCTTCACGATTTTATGGCTTTATTGGGGCTATATTTACCTAAAACCATGAAAATATTCAAGACCCGCTCCAGTAAATCCTCCCGGACTATCCAAGTCACAGGTAATAGAGCATATTACGTAACTATCCCTGTTGAGATAGTCCGCAAACTAGAACTACGCAAGGGTTCACGCGTCGAGGTGGCCCTTATTGATGACACTGGAGAAATAATTATTTATAAATCTAACAAGAATAAATGGAAAATCTAACACTAGCGTTTATAATCTCGGTGGCCTTTGCGGTAACCGCGATTGTTTCCTACAAAATGGGACGCGAAAAGGCGTTTCATAGCCACTTCCAGGCTGTTCGAGAAAACTACGACCTGTGGATGGAAGCCCAAAAAGAGGCCGGCGTGACCGAAGAACAGTTGGAAAAAATCACTCAGTTTTTAGCTAAACGAGTGGTGCAAGAGTTTAAAGGATTAATTCAAAAATAATGAACGAAGAAGAAAAAGAACACATTCGGAAAAACTTCGAGCGGATGCAACCCGAACCGGTTGCAAAGCCGGTCGAGATTGCCACTGCGCTCCTGGATGAAATAGAAATCACCCGCAGTTTTTCCCGCAAGGTGCAACAGTCACAATACGAGCCGATTGAGATGTTTGCCTCGGTGAAGGCCATGGTAAGCAAGGACTCGGACATCAACGCGATATCTGAACAGCTCCAGGCTTGGGCGGTCGACCAAGTAGAGCGTGACCTGGAGAAATATAACAAACCTAAAGAGGATGAAATCCCGTTTTGACCGTTTTAGAATTGTATGGAAAAGAAAATTGAGGTAAGGGAGATACGGGAACCTGATTGGATAGAACTGTATCGCAACACCCACGATACGGACGAGTTTGTCCGTATAGCCAGGGATGAATACGGAATTGAGGATGAAGAGTCCCGTAACCTTTGGCACGAGATAAATTCTAAGTACACCCAATAATATGACACCACAAGAAGAGGTTGAGTTGCTCAGAAAACTGATTGATTGTATGGAGCAAATCACCACTGTCGCCGAAAAACTTAGTAAAATTAGTCGTAACCTACTAGAAAGGAACAAACCACAATGAGCGAAGACCAAATAGACAAGAAGGTTATCCGCATTGACGAACTCAAGACGGATACCAAAAAAATCACGATAGTTTCCGGAAAGGATAAGTATTCTTTCTGGATACTCAAACAGAACGGAGAAGAGACCAAGGCCTACGAGGGCTTTAAGGTCTCGGGACTTAACGTTGGCGACTCCGTTGAGGTCACCTATAAGACCGAAGACGCCGAATGGGTCAAGGATGGCAAGACTATCTATTTTAAGCGCAGAACCATCCTGGGGCTCCAGGGCACGTCTGAGTCTCCAGACGAGTCTCCCGCACCGCGTAGGGCAAATTATAGCCCCACAGGAGACTTTATCACGCGGAAAGAATTCGAAGAGAAGATTGGAGACATCCGCGAGGCGTTTCTCGAACTGGCCAAGAAGTTTAAAGAATCCCAGGACAATGAATCCTAAGTTTTTTGGCAAAGTCAAAAATGGAAAGCTTACCCTCGATGACGAGGGGCTTTTCAACGGCCACTTACACACCCTAGAGGGAGACGTGGAAGTGGTCGTTAAAAGGCGCACCAACCATAAGTCAATAGCTAAGCGTTTTGGAATATCCGTATCCAATGTTGGAGCGATAGTCCGAAAACAATCATGGTCGTGGCTATAGCACCCAAGTTTATTGGAGAAGTACAGTCTGGCAAATTGAAACTCAATGACCAAGCATTGTACGATGATTATTTATTAACCCTTGACGGGAAGGTGGAGCTGGTTGTCAGAAAATACCACTCGCAAAGAACCCTAAAACAGTCAGCGTACTATTGGGGTGTGGTGGTCCGCATGATAGCGGACGAGACCGGGCACACTTCGGATGAAATCCACGAAATGTTGAAACGGATGTTTCTGAAAGACCTAATTGAAATCAAGGGCGAGCAGTATGAGACGGTGAAGTCCACCACCAGCCTGGATACCCGCGGCTTCTCCAAGGATTATGTGGACCGGATAAAGCTCTGGGCGCTGGACACATTGGGGATTACCATCCCGGAATCAGACGAGGTTTATTTTTAACTAGCACCTTCCTTATCCAAGTAGTATGTTAATAAATTTAATTTAAAAAAATGAGCAAAATCGTAATCAAGAAATCACAAAACGCCGACACTAGAACTTGCGACTGGACAAAGGTTAGCAAGAAAGAACTATTAAAAAACTCAAAACAACACATCTCTGACGTTAAACAAGGTATTTATTTCCTTATTTACGAAATGCAAAGAGCGGCAAGAAATCACGATTTTACAAAGCTTAACCTAATAGACGATTTTCATAATGATTTTGCGACTGGATTTAAAAGGCAATACTGGTGGAGAAAACACCAGCAAATGGAACGTCATCATTTCAACACTAAAAAATATATTCAAAAAGATGTAAACCTGATTGATGTTATAGAGCAGATTGTTGACGGCGTAATGGCTGGAATGGCAAGAAGTGGAAAATACAGAAAAGAAGTTCCCGATTCAAAGCTGCTCTTGAGGGCATATGAAAACACAGCGAAACTTTTACTAAATAATATTGAAGTGAAATAACTCTTACCTCATCTACTTGGATAAAGAGTGTGGTAAATAATAAAAATATAAAAAATAATATGGAAATTCCAAATCTAAAAACAAGAAAGGAAATAATAAAAGAAAGAATAGGGAGTGGTGAACCGCTTATTGAAGTAATTATGTCAGGTATGTTTGGAGATATAAAAAATCTTCCAGAATATAATGACGCCGATGAAATATACAGAAAAGCTAGTGAAGACATTAGGAGAATGGATTTTGGAGATATAGGAGAATACATAGATTCTATGTCGCAACTTGTTGATTATTGGAAAGAACTCGCAGAACATTATCTGAGCTATATTGATACTGAAATATATATATTAGACGATAATGGCTATCTTGAAGAAATAGAAGTAAAAGAGGGTGGTAATCAATCTAAATAAACAATTATGGATAATTATTTTATAGTTCATAACAAAGTTAAGTATTTAGCTGGAAGAGAAGCGGGAATTTTTCATTTTACTGATAAGCAAATGGAAGACGCTGAAAAATCCGAAGATGGATTACTGTCCACAGAAAATGGTGTTGATTTATACTTATCTACATATATCACTACCGAGGATAAAGAGGGTGGTAAATAAACTAAATTAAAAAAATGGCTGGTAAAAAAAGACCAAGAACAGATAAGGAAAAGCGAGATAGAATGAAATCTCGCAATCCACGAGGAAATAAGCGTGGCGGG
>Ga0172374_1002489_pt1 | contig 11656 bp, 11 predicted proteins | sample LakKiv3m_FD_114536 | JGI IMG/M metagenome (GOLD analysis project Ga0172374, IMG submission 114536) | Freshwater microbial communities from Kabuno Bay, South-Kivu, Congo - kab_092012_10.3m | ecosystem: Environmental > Aquatic > Freshwater > Lake | place: Democratic Republic of the Congo... | reverse complement strand
CATCGGCAAGGCCGAGGCCACGGAAGACGACGACTGGGACTTCTGAGAGCTTCTCTCTGAGGTTCCAGCGAAACAGCTGGTCAGAGGCCCGGATCCGCGAAATCTCGCGGGTTCGGGCCTCTTTCGTGCCCTCTTCGAAATGACAGAGGAGGACAGACATGACCAGAAATACCCGTTCGGTGGGGCACGCCGGTGGCACGAGCACACCTCCCTTATGGAGGCGAGAGAGTCCGGCACCCGAAATTTCGGGTTGGCGAGCGGCTGGGGGCGTGCCACTTCGTGCCACAGGTGACCTACGGAATTCCTCACGATCTGCGGAAATATGCGGATCCTGGGTCTCGTGGGCGTCGAGTGGCACGGAGTGGCACGACCGTCCACGCTCGTCCGTCCGAGTCCACGGGAGGGCACGATGAGTGCATCGAAGCGAGAGTCGTGGGGCAGCCTGCGCAAGCTCCCCTCTGGCCGCTGGCAAGCGCGCTATCCCGGACCCGACGGAGAGACGTACACGGCTCGGACCGAGGGCGACAAAGCGCTTACGTTCCTCACGAAGACGGACGCGCGGACATGGCTTGCCGCCGTGCACGCGAAGATCTCGCTCGGCCAGTGGAACCCGCCAGCGGCCGTAGCGGCACAGAATCGCGCCGAGGCCGCTGCTCAGAAAGCGCGGTCGATGGGGTTCGAGGAGTACTCGGAGCGATGGGTGCAGATGATCAAGACAGAGCGCAATCGCAGCGGCAAGATTCGGGCAATCGCAACCGTCCGCTCGTATCAGAGCAAGGTCAGCGGTTACCTCATTCCGGAGTTCGGCGACACTCCGGTGAGGGAGATCGACGTGAACCGCATCCGAGCAATGACGCAGCGACTCGACCGGATCCCTGCGCCATTGAATCCAAAGTCGAAATTCAACGGGATCACGCGGCCGGTGCTGGTCGTGCTCATGATGATCTTGCGCCAAGCGGCCCGTGACGGGATCATCCCTGCGGCACCGAGCGTCTCCATTCCGCGTCAGGAGTCGGTGCGTCACGATTCTGACCACGACGAAGGTGAGGATGTCGTGGCGCCCAGGCAGGTCGAAGCGCTCTACAGGGCGGTTCCCGAGCAGTGGGCGATCATGGTGCCGCTTGCCGCCTGGTGCCAGCTGCGTCGCGGGGAGTGCCTGGGACTCCAACGACGCGACATCGAGTGGCACGATGACGGCAGCGCAATCTTGCATGTGCGTCGTCAGCTGAACGCCAACACTGGTGACTACACCGACACCAAGAGCGATGCAGGCAAACGGTCGCTCACCATCCCAAAGCTCATGACCGCTCGACTCAAGCAACACCTGGCTGACAATGTCGCCGCCGAAGCCAAAGCGCCGGTCGTTCCGGCGAGCGTCAGGGGCAGGATGCCGCTCTCGAACACTCGCTGGGGGTACGTCTGGGCCGACGCGCGAGACGGCGTCGACGGCTTGCCGCATCGTTTCCGCTTTCACGACCTGCGACACACGGGCCTGACAATCTTTGCTCAGGAAGGTGCGACGCTCGCTGAGCTGATGCGTCGGGGCGGGCACGCGGATATTCGAATCGTGCTGCGGTACCAACACGCCACCATGGTCCGTGATCGCGAGCTGGCGAATCGAATGAGCGACCGAGTCGTCGAGAACATCGCCCGCGCGATAGAGGAGGATGAGGAGACCTAAGCGGACAGCCGCGGCCACCTGTGAAGTGATACGAGTCCACTCACGGGGAGGTAGCGCCATGACTGTTCGAACTCGCTCCGAGGAGCACGACACCGGATTGGTCTCCCTGGCGATCGCGGCTGAGAGCTTGGGTGTCTCGGTCAAGACGATCCGGCGTCGAATCTCCGACGGCACTGTCCGGGGATACCGGGTCGGACGACTCATCCGCGTCGACCCGGACGAGCTGCGGCGGAGTCTCGTCGTAGAGATCCCGACGGCGGGGTGACCGCTACAACACTCGAGTGTTCGGCGAGACGACATGAGGTGCCCCGGGGCGGATCGCATTCCGCCCGGGGGCGCTCGTGTCATCCCCGAGCATTCGCAAGACATCGGACCCGCAGGTGACGACACGGGCACGACCGTCTTGAAGGAGACGGTTCGTACCGGCGCTGGCAGCGCTCGTCACCGGTCCCGGAACGGCGCCGACGAACCGTCCGAGGACTGAAGCCTCTCTCGCCGTCTGCAATGTGTCCGAGCGGAATCCCGCTTCAACGATGACGGTCGCTCCCGACAGCGCGGCGAGGATGCGTGAACGATCGAGAAACCGCTGCCGTGTGGGAGCGGATGCAGGTGGCGCCTCAGTGAACACAAGCCCCCGGTGTGCGATGCTCTCGATCAGGTCTGCGTGACCGACGGGGTACGCGCGGTCGAGGCCAGAAGCGAGAACCGCGATTGTGTTGTCTCCGTGCATGAGTGCCGCGCGGTGTGCTGATCCCTCGATTCCGTAAGCACCACCGGCGACGAGGGCTCTGTCGCTCTCCGCGAGGTCTCCGGAGAGTTCCTCGGCGACGTGAACACCATAGCCAGTTGCCGCCCGTGCACCCGTCAGCGTAGTGCGCTGGGCGAGCGGTGCGGTGAGGAGTTCAGTACGTCCCCGCGTCCAAAGCGCGTACGGGGTCCGTGCCCCGAGATCGTTGAGGGCGGTTGGCCATTCGGAATCCTCGGGGATCAGCACCCGGTAGTCGCCTCCTGAGCCCATGCGCGATGCGACGTGATCAGGGTTCGCAGTCAATCGCAAGCGATGTCGCCATACCGCGGCCTCCACCCGATCCAGACCCGCGACCGACGAGTCACGCTCGATGAGGGAGATCAGCTCGACCGCGCCGACTCTCATGAGGAGACCACCGGTCACGGTGTCGTTGGGAGCGTCGATCAGCGCGAGCACCATACGGGCAGTCCGCTCATCCTTGGCGAGGTGCGAGAGCGTGGGCATGACAGCCTCCTGGGCGTTGAGATCTCGATAGGAAGGTGAGCAGGATCAGCCCTTTTGGTTCCTGAAGAGCAGGCGTACCCTGGAAGGCGAAGCAGGTTCACAACTCTGCAGGCCCTTCGGGGCGGCCCTCCACGGGCACTCGACACACATGCTGCTTCCTCGACGGAGAACGACGTGTGACGAGAGGCCCATCATGATTCGTTCGATCTGGACGGTCAGCATCTTCATCCATGCTGTCCTGCAGCGGTGCGCACCGACGAACATCGTTCTTGGCCGCATCCGACGTCGCTGCGGACTCAAGTGGGGCGTTCTTGCGATGTTCCTCGCAGTGCCTTACTTGATCGCGGCCAGCCTGTGTTCCGCGGCGATCAGTGACGGCGCCCCAGGGTGGCTGAACCTCATCATCCTGCTGTGCCTGTGGAACGCGATGAAGTTCATCGCGGCGGGACCCGTCGCCGTGGTGCTCCTGCTCCGTGCTCGGCGTCGCGAGGCCGTCGCGAGGCGCGTGTCCGAGCGGGCGCACGCAGCCGTCGAGCTTGTCGCGGCCTGAACGCCCGACCGATCTCAGTCAGGGATCGCGCCCGTGCGTTCGTCGATGGTGGCGAAGAACGCATCCTCTGCGGCCTGGCGCGCTTGGACCTGTTCGATGACGAACTCGACGAAGTCGGCGTCTCGGTCAGCGATGACATGCTCGACGATGTCGACGGTGCGGTCTTCCCCCGGCCAGACAGTCTGCCGCGTCGGACGGTCCCGATCGAGGCGCGTGCCACTGACCGTGACCCAATCGCGTAAACGCTGGCGAGCATCCGCGAAGTCGCGATGCCAGCCCAGCGGTGCCGATCCGTCTTGTTCGGCGTCGTAGGCGCAGAGCCAGTGCAGGTGGAGCGCTGACAGCTCCCAGATCAGCTCTGGATGGCGGTGCCAAAGCGGCGGAATCACTGCCGCCGGGATACCGTACTCCAGCCGGAGCCAGTTCACCCAGCGGTTGAGCTCGAGGAGTTCTTGCTTAAGGTCGTGCGAGGTGAGCAGGTTCCAGTTGATCGGGTGCGGTGGCTCCGCAACGAGATCGGGCTCAAACGGCTCAGCGTGCTTGCTCTCGGGGCCCTCGTTGAGGGCGTTGTCGTCGTTCATGGTTACGTTCCCGTTGGATCAGCGACCGAGGGAAGGGGCGTTGCTCACGGCTGGCTGCGCTCGGGGGTCAAACGCACGACTAGGCTCGCTGGCCGCGCGGTTCCGGTCGGCACCTCGAGGTGAACGGTCGACGTCGTACCGGGTGCGTGCGGTGTCATGACCAATGCGCTTCGCGACGAACTCTTCGCTTTCGACTGTCTGGCCTTCGCGCTCGTAGCTCACAGGCCGCTGGTATCCCTCGGCGAGGAAGTTGTCGCCCTTCGCGAACTTCGCGGATGTGCGTTCGGCCGAGCGTCCGAACATGACGAGGTGGTGGTAGCTCGTCTCCAACTGTGTGAAGGTACCGTCCTCTTCGCGACGAAAGTGCTCCTGTCCGAAGCGGAAGTAGAGGCGCGGGTTCCCGCTGGTGGAGTTCGTCAGTTGCGGCTCTGAGGCGACGAAGCCCGAGACGGACTCTTGCGTGTGGATCGACATGATCAACTCCCTATCTGGTCAGGTGGCCGGGTTTGTTCGGCCACTGCATCAGGTAGGTGCGCGTTCCTCCCCGGAGCGGTCTGATTCGTCGTGGGGCCCTCCATGAGTGCTTCCACGGCCGCGCGATCGAGTCGGAGCTTCTCGCCGTCAGCGCGCTTCGGCCATGGATGCAGGTCTGTGATGATCGGTGGAGCCGATCGGAGCAAGACGGCGCCGGTGCCGAACGGGAGGGTGCGGACGCGGTCGGGCGGCAGGATCGGGACACGGCGGACGGAGCGCTGGTTGGAGCGTGAGCCGTAGTCGCTGAGGGTCACGGAGTCGGTGAACTCGTCCCGCTCGCCGATCAACGTGGAGAGGTCCTGGAGGTCGCGTGAATTGGATGCGCCGCCGAGGATGATCTTCGCGATGCTGGCGTCCCAGATCGCAGCAGCTTGGTTGTCCGACCACTTGTCTCTCGCTTGAGCGAGCGACTGAAGCACGGGCATCGTTGTGATGCCCGTGCCGCCGCCTTCAGCCATGAGTGTGGGAAGTGACGGCAGGGGCGCGAGGTTCCCGATCTCGTCGAGTGCGAGCAGGAGCGGTGGATCAAGGCGTGCGCCAGGCGAGCGCGCAGCCATCCGACGTGCGGTCTCGACGAGGTCTTCGACGAATGCAGCGACGAGCGCGGCGCTGTTTCCGGCGCCAGCTCCGGTCGCGAGCAGGTAGAGCGTGCCGTGGTTGAGGATGAACTGCTCGGGATCGAAATATTCGTCTTCGGACGGGCTGACGGCATCCAGCACTCTGGGATCGGCGAGCGCGGCAAGAGCGAGGGATACGCCCTGCCAGATGCTGTCACGCGTGCGCGGATCGGCGTCGAGCATCGCCTCCAGCGATTCGGCCCATCCCGTCGCGGCTCTCGGCGAGCCCGTCAGAATCGCGACGGCCTCGGCTGCCGCGGCAGGGTCGAGGGTCCAGCGGAACAGTTCAGTCGGGCTTCGCTGATCGAGTGCCGCGGCGTGCAGGAGCGACTGGAGGGCGATGCGTGTCTTGCCTTCCCAGAACCCTCCGCCTTCAACACCGCCGGAAGAAAGCTCGGTCGCAGCGGCGAGGCCGGTGGCGCGGATCATCGCAGTGAGCGGATCGTCGCAACCGCGGATGGGTGACCATCTCAGCCCGGCGGGGATGCCTGCGGCCAGGTGCTGGGGGTCGAAGACCGCGACAGGACCGATCCGCTGGCGCGCTTTGAGAGTCACGGTGAGGTTGTCGGGTCTGGTTGACGTCGTGACGACCGCTCCGGGCGCATCGAGGATCGCCGGGATCACGATGTGCAGACCCTTGCCAGATCGAGGTGGCCCGATCAGCAGGATAGAGTCCTCAATGCTCGCCCAGATCTGCTTACCATGCGATTGCCCGAGCAGATAGCCGACATCCTCGGGCCTGGGATGGTCAAGGGACGGGCGCAGCGCGCCAGCACGGCTGAGGAGCGCCTTGGTGGATGCGCTGGACGCGAGCTCGTGCACGCTGGCGGTGCCCTGCAGCCGACGCGGGTCAGCATTTATGTCGTTCGAGTGGCGTCGTAGCATCACCCAGGCCGACCCGAATGCAGCGGCGGTTAGCACGAGCATGAGCGCTGCGACGGCCCAGAAGAGGACCGCATTGAGCCCCGGCGCCTCGAGCGCCGCGGCGGGATCGGTAGGGTCGAACAAGACACTGAAGCCGCCACTGATCCCGACTCGCGGTTGCTCGATTCCAGCGAGCGCGGCAGCCACGGACCCGGCGCCACGAAAGACCGCGGCGACGCCGAACAACGCGACGAGCCCGATTATCAGGGCGTTGGTGAATTCGTCTCCGAGGCCCCGGCCTGGCGAATGCGGGGTACTCATGACGAGACGAACTCCGAGATGATGACGCCCGAGACCCGGCCGATGAGGACGACCTCCGACCGGTGGTCAACCAGCTGGCTCAGATCGATGACGGCACGAGCGGTCCCATTGGCCGAGCCCTCCGCGCCGGAGATCGAGAGTGCAACGGCGACGTCCTCACCGGGGACGAACCCGGATCCGCGGACCTCGAAGAGCTGGCGCATCGGACGATGCCGCGCTCGCCGCGTTGCACCAGGCGCCGGGGAATCGACGTCTGTGTGCTCGTGTCTTGTGGCGTGGATGATGTCGGTGAAGATGGAACCGTCGTGCTCTCGTACTTCGACGCGGATGGTGCGAGTGCGGTGGTCAGAGAGCGCATCGAGTAGTTCACCGAACTGCGCCCGACTCCATTCGAAGCCTGCGCGCAGAGGCGGGAAGTCGCGTCCGTCATGAGTGACGCGCATCACACCGCCTTCGTCGACGCGGATGCTGGCGAGTGGAAAATTGACGAACGCTTCGGACAGGAATCCTCCTGTGCTGCGATTGCTCATGCCACGCAGGTGCGCGAGCGGCTCCTCGCGTCGGGTCAGCCGGTCATGCGCCCGGTTGTATCGAAGAGTTCCAGCTCGGCTGGATGGAGCTGGTGCTGGCACACGAAGGATCGGTCCTTGATGCGCCACAGTCCTTGGCCGACCCCGAGGCCCGGAAGCAGCTTCTGCTCTGTGCCCGTGAGCCCGAGTGCTCTCGCGGTGCTGCCGAGCTGGTCGGATTCCTGCCGGTAAATGATCCTCGTCTCGGCATTGGCCAACAAGCTGTTTGCGAGGGCGCGCATCGCCGAGCCTTGATCGCCGACGTTCTCCAAGTCGGTCAGTTTGTGGAAGATCAGCATGTTCGCGATCCCGTAGTGGCGTGCGAGTCGCCAGTGTGCGTCCATGCGCCGTAGCAGCGCCGGGTGGGACATGAGGCGCCAGGCTTCGTCGTAGATGCACCAGCGCTGGCCTCCGCTGGGATCGAGCAGGGCGGACTCCATCCATGCGGAGGAGCAGGTCATGAGTACCGAGGTCAGCGTCGAGTTCTCCGTCACTCGCGACAGATCGAGGGAGATCATCGGCAGGGTCGGATCGAAGGCCACGGTCGAAGGGCCGTCGAATAGCCCGGCGAGGTCACCGGCGACCAGGCGTCGGAGAGCGTGACCGACAAGTCGCCCGTCCTCGGCGAGCCGTCCGTCGGGGTCGGCATGCGAGGTCGGATTGAGGATGTGTTCGACAATCATCGGCAGGACCGGGATGCCGTTGCTGCGCATGACCTCGGTCAGCGCGGTATCGATCGCAGTGTGTTCCAGCGGCGTGAGCTGTCGAGTGAGCACCGTCTCCGCGAGCGCTCCGATCAAGTCCCGGCGACGGGAAGCAACCGTGGACGCCCAGCTCACGTCGCTCATGCCTACGGGCCGGTATCCCTCGTCGAGCGGATTGAGTCGCGCGGCGAGCCCGTGCCCGAGCACGATGGCTCTTCCGCCCACTGCCTCGGCGACAGCCGTGTGCTCGCCCTTCGGATCGCCCGGCACGTAGACGCGGCGTCCGAACGGAAGTGACCTTGTGTAGAGGCTCTTGGCCAGGCTGGACTTGCCAGATCCGACAATGCCCGCGAGAACGACGTTCGGAGCGGTGATGACGCCACGGGCGTACAGCACCCACGGGTCGTAGACGAAGGATCCACCGGAGTACAAATCCTGGCCGACGAAGACTCCGTCGGGTCCGAGCCCATGTTCGGCAAGAAAAGGATAGGCACCGGCGAGGGTCGCTGACGTGTCTTGATGCCGGGGCAAGCGGAACTTTCCCGGCGATCGGAGCCGCGCGGAACCAGCCTCACCGGCGGCAGGGAGATACTTGGTGGCCCGCCGTTCGGTCAGTTCGGCGTCGTACTTCTTCCGGGCTTCCTGGCGTTCAGCGTGCTGCTGATCAGTCTGCATTTTCGCAGCGGCTAGTCGACGCTTCTTTCGCAGGCGACGTTTCTCAGAAGCCGGAGAGATCAGTACCGAGGTGTGGAGTCGCTCGGCATCATCCCGGTTCACAGTCCCAGACCCCGTTGCTGCTTGAGGGCCGTAATGCTGGCAGGTTCGAACCACGAGGACCGTTGCTGACGTGGCGTTGCAGCGCGGGCGTCGAGCCCGTGAGAGTCTTCCGGCAGCAGGTCAATCGACTCGACATGGTGGAGTCGGTAAAGAGCGACGTGGTCGAAGCTGTGGCTGTACGCAAGGTGGTAGTCACCGTCGCGCGCCTCGCGCTCGAGCGGACCGCTCGGCGGCACGCCGTAGACGTAACCGTTCTCCATCGCGGCACTGGTGGTCTCGTCGCCGAAGTCCCAGCTCTTCAAATGGTTCAATCCCGCGGCGGCACCGCCGGCGTCGATCATGTCGAGCACCTCGTCAGCTTCTTCGCCTTGCAGGAAGACGACACTGACCCACCGCTGCACTGCCGTCTTGTCGGGCGCAGGGACATCGTGCCAGGCGACACGACTTGCCGCGGATACTGCGGCGTTGAGTCGATCTTCGGCTTGGTCGACAAGAGTCGCGGCTTGGTGAAGGTCATCGGCAGCGGCCAGCGCGTCCTTCGATCCGGCCGCGTGGTCGCCGCGGCCATCGAATGCGCGAGAGCGGAAGTTGAAATGGGCGGCTGCGAGCTGATCGAGGATTTGTCGCAGTGAGCGCACGCCGGAAAGGACATCGCCGAGTACGCCGTAGACGTCTTGCGGGTTCTCGCACGTGCGCGTCGCATGCGCGAGCCCGCGCAGCGCCTCGGCTGCTTCACCGGCATCAGCGCCGGGATCATAGAACGTGGGCACGGTGACCTCCCGGGTAGTAAGCGACTCCATGGTTAGGTGCGCCAGCGATCCCGCCATATCGGACGAGGCGAATACCCAACCCGACGACTTGCTGAGGAGTCGGGCGCCTTGGTTCCCTCCATCGCGTGAGGTCACACAACGCGGCAGAGGGGCAGCGCCGCCGCGGTGAACGCCTGCGCCTGCTGGCCGACGAGGAGCCGCGTCTCGCAGGAAGCCTGAATCGCGGCCTGTTCGATTGCGGCAACCGCGGCGTCGAGCTCGTCCGCGGTCCGCGCTGAGACCGAGATGAGCCCCGTGTAGCGGAGCACGCCGTGTCCGGCGGTGAGATCGGCTTCCTGTTGCAATACGTCCTGGAACTCCGCCGTCTGCGCTGCATCCTCGATCTGGCCGATCCGCTGGCGTTGGGCTGCGTCCGAGATGTACTCGGTCTTCTTCTTCCGGATGTCGCGTGCCGCCTGATCAGAGCGCATCGGCGTGCACAGCAGCGAGAACGACCGTTGGATCCCCGTCGACAGCAGCAGCGGCGCGAGGAAGCCCGGGTAGACCATCGACCGCGGCCATTCCGAGATCCACAACACCGCGTGGAACGCCGAGTCAGTGCGAAGCCTCGACCACGACTCGTTCACAGCCACCGGTCCCGCGGTCGCGAGCGATTGCCCGAGCTCACCGTGGCGTTCGAGTGTCGCTGCGACTGCGGGGTCGTATGCGGAGCGCAGGATCACCGCGATCCCCCCGCACGAGAGCCATGAAGACGGCGAGAGGTCGGCGGAGCGCAGCGCTGCCACCAGCGTGGACATCTCTTGGCGAAGCACGGCAGCGGCACCGCGGATGCCGCCACCGGCCGTGCGGATCTGCCGCGACGCCGCCTGCATGTCGAGCGACAGAGACAGCGTGGTGGCGTGGCGTTCTCCGGCAGGCCCGGCCCGTTCGATCAGCTCGGCATACGTGGTCGACGCCCACAATGCATCCGCTGTGCCATGCGAGGCCCACCATTCGGCGAGGCCCGTCCCGGAGTCGGGCAGGGTGCGCTCCAGCACCTGCAGCATCGAGATTCGACCGGACCGGCACACGGTCGCGAGCACACGTCCCCAAGAACTGACTCGACGTTCCTGCTCACCAGGGTCGAGGAGCACGAAAGCAGGGTGCGAGACCGAAACGATCGCCGTGAGCGTTGCGGCGGTCGGGTCATGGACCATCCCGGCACCGGTGGCGGAATCATCGTACTCACGCAATCGCGACATGTCGCCAGGAAGCGCGAGCGATCCGGCAGAGCGCGGCTTCACGACGCGTCGACGATAGAGCAGCTGCCCGCCCGTGGTCTTCCACAACCACCAGAAGACGACGGGGATCCACTCGACGATCGCGCGCCCGGCGATACGGATCCATGCCACCGAGGCAGCGGCGGCCCAGACCGGAGCGGAGAAGGCAATGAGGATGCCACCTCCTGCGTAGAACGCCCACACGAGCGTGCCGATGCCGATTCCGAGGGCGATCAGCTGTGAGAGCGACAGGCCCAAGAGGACACCCCGTCGCGTCAATCGAGAGAACTTCACCGGGACGAGGTCTCCGGCTCGTCGGTCGTCGAGATCATTCGGCATGATGCGTCATTCCTTCCGGGGAGGCTGCGGTCGCGGCCGACTGGGCGGAGCGGGATCTGCGCGCGGGGCCGACGGCTGCGGTGTGGAAGGCGACCCAGGGGTCGCGGATGCTGCGGGTGCCGGAGTCCCCCGGTCTCCCGCGCTCGCCGCAACTGTCTCGGAGGTGCCACCGATGCCCTGGCCGATCTTCGGTCCAGCAGTAGCAGCGCCCTCGACGACTTCGGCGCCAATGACGACGGCTGCAGCGGGCCCGGCCGCGGCACCAGCTCCGGCACCAGCTCCAGCGCCCGCACTCGTGCCAGCCGCAGTTCCGCTGGGGGTGGCGCCAGCCGACGCCGTCGCGCTCGGTGCAGTGCGCGCGGGGGGAGTGGTGCTTGGACCGCCACCGGACCCGCCGTCGAGGACTTTCTTGACCCCATCGCCCTGCGGCTTCGACGGCACCGGGACGGGCCGGTTGATAGCGTTCTTCGCCTCCTGCTCGCTTCCCATCGCGTGGTAGAGGTCAAAGCCGAAGAACGAGATGAACCGGTAGACCATGTATGGCGCGAAGGCTGCGATGAACAGCAGTACGATGCCCGAGATTGGCTCGGTCACGGACGCGAGGTCTGCCTCGATCGGGGTGGACACCTGGGTAATCGCGATGAGGAACACGACGACGAGCACGAGCTTCGAGATGATCAGCGCGACGACGAACGCCGCCCATTTCCCGATCCATCCGCGGGTGACGTCCCACGCCGCGCCCGCGAACGCGATGGGCGCGAGCACGATGGCCACCAATAGCAGGGCTTTGCGAATCAGGAGCGAGAACCACACGATGGCGACCGCGCAGATCATGAGT
>Ga0172374_1002482_pt1 | contig 11677 bp, 14 predicted proteins | sample LakKiv3m_FD_114536 | JGI IMG/M metagenome (GOLD analysis project Ga0172374, IMG submission 114536) | Freshwater microbial communities from Kabuno Bay, South-Kivu, Congo - kab_092012_10.3m | ecosystem: Environmental > Aquatic > Freshwater > Lake | place: Democratic Republic of the Congo... | reverse complement strand
TTAGTTAAAGGGTCGGTACCAAAGCGGTCAACTGGGGCAGACTGTAAATCTGCTGGCCTTGCGCCTTCGTTGGTTCGAATCCAACCCGGCCCACATTATGCCTTTAATTAATCCGGACAAGATCGGCCTCGGACTCCTCAAGATTTTCATCGTGGAGTTCATCGCCCTGGGGGTAGTGATTATCGCCCTCTTGTCTTTCTAAGTATGCCCGAGCTACCGGAAGTAGAGACTATCCGGCGCGATTTGGCGGCTGAGATTACTAACCAGCCGATTAGCGCTGTTAAGATTTTTTCCGCCAAGACCGCCCAGAACTCCGCGGCTTTTTTTAAAAAGAGCCTGGTCGGGGCTTCTTTTAGTAGCCTGGGGCGGCGCGGGAAGCTCTTAATTTTTTCCATCAGCCGGCCAGCTAAGAAATCTCGGCAAGCGGAGCAATTTCTTTTGATTCATTTGAAGATGACCGGCCAGCTGATCTATATCCGCCGCCAGAAGAAGATTGCCGGTGGGCATAGCTTAATGGACGATTTTTCTAAGTCAGTCGGTGGCGTTCTGCCGAATAGGCAGACGCGGGCACTGTTTGAATTCCAGAACGGTGGCCAGCTGTTCTTTAATGACCTGCGACGGTTCGGCTACTTGAAAATAATTTCCGGAGAGGAACTAGCTAAAATCTTGGCGGATAATTACGGCCCCGAGCCTTTGACGGCCAGCTTCTCCCTGGATAATTTCCGGAAAGCGCTGAGCAAACGGAGCTTGAAGATCAAGGCCTTGCTCCTCAATCAGAAGCTGATTGCCGGTTTAGGTAATATCTACGTCGATGAATCCTTGTTTGCCGCCCGCCTGCATCCGGAGCGTCTCGCTAAGAGTTTGTCCCTGCCGGAAATCAAGAAGCTCTGGCAGGCAATCAGCCGGATTATTAATAGGGCAGTTGAACAGCGGGGAACAACCTTTAGCAATTATGTGGATTCGCGCGGCCGGCAGGGGAATTTCTCCCGCTGGTTGAAGGTCTATGGCCGGGACGGAGAGGCCTGCCCGGTCTGCCGCCGGCCGCTCCGCAAGAAGAAGGTGGCCGGCCGGGGGACGCACTATTGCACTCATTGTCAGAAATAGGGCGAATTTAGCCGGAAAATTTGACTTTTTGTCCGTTTTTTTATATGGTTATAGTACAGTTAAATATTAATCAATAATCAACATGTCTCAAGATAACATGATGAAACTGGAATGTACGGTTTGCAAAACGACCAATTATCATTCCCACAAAAATAAGAAAACTCTCAAGGAGCGGCTAGAGATGAAGAAATATTGCAACCATTGCAAGGCGCATACCCTCCACAAAGAAACCAAATAGGAGCCTGGATTAACAAGCTAATTATATTTTCCGCTGGCCCCAAGCCTGTCGCTCCGGCGATAGAGCGGGAAATTGATAATCTATGCCTAAAAAATTGACCAAGCCCTTTTTATTAATCTTGGTCCTCCTGGTCTTAGCCGGTTGCTATCTGGTATTCAGACCCTTCTTAACCGAGATCTTGGTCGCGGTTATTTTAGTATCTATCTTCTACCGGCCCTTTGAATGGCTGGCTAAGAACCTGAGAGGCCGCCGCAATCTGGCCGCTTTAATCATGTGCCTGTTCCTAGTAATCGTCATCATCGTTCCGACCGTCCGTTTGCTGATCTATGCCGGGGAGAAATCTGTCAGCGCCTATTCTCAGACGATTGAATTCTTCAACGGCCATGACTTGAATGATATCTTTAAGAGCGATCTTTTCTATAACAGCTATTTCAAGAATTTTGACTTGATTGGCTTCAGCGAGCGTAACGCCACCATCCAGGGGATATTCTTGAATGTCTTGAAAGAATCCAGTAATTGGCTGATCTCCGGAGCGACAATCGCTGTCAAGGAAACCGCCAACTTCATTATCTCCTTAATCATGATCATCTTGGCGATGTTCTTCTTCTTCGTGGATGGCAAGCGCATGCTTCAGAAACTGATGCGCCTTTCCCCCCTGCCGGATCGCTATGATCAGGAAATCTTCAAGAAGTTCCGGGCGGTGAGCTATACGACGTTCGTCTCCACCTTCGTGACGGCTGCGGCCCAAGGCGTCGTCGGCGCCATCGGCTTTGCTCTGGTCGGCTTTCCCCCTTTCCTAGCCGGCATCCTGGTCGCCCTCTTGTCGCTCCTCCCCTATCTTGGCTCCATGATTTTCTATGTGCCGGTCGGCATATACTATATTATCGTCGGCAATTCCTGGTTCTTTCCCGGCGATCAGGGTATCTTTATCCTCCTTTGGGGAGCCTTGGTCATCGGAACCGTGGACAACATTATCCGCGTCTATATGATTAAGGGTAAGGCCGAGGTTAATCCAATTTTTGTCCTCTTTTCCATCTTAGGCGGTATCGCCCTCTTCGGTTTCTGGGGCGTCGTCCTCGGACCACTCATCGTCGCCCTAGCCGTCACCATCCTGCACATCTATGAACTGGAATTCTGCGGGCCGGATGAGGGAGCAAAGGCGCCGGAGCATGGCGAGATCGGCCAGCAGATCGTTGAGAAGCTTATCGGCCGCGCCCATAAGAAAGGGAATAAGTAGTTAAATTTTTAATATTATAATTATGCTAGGAGAAAAGACCAAAAAGAATCTGGAAACTGCTTTTGCCGGGGAATCCATGGCCCGCAATAAGTATGACTATTTCGCCTCCGTCGCCCGCAAGGCTGGCTATGTCCAGATTGCCAATATCTTTGAAGAAACCGCCCTTAATGAAAAAGAACATGCCAAGCTCTGGGCTAAGCAATTAGGCTTGATTGGCGATACCGCCGCTGACCTTAAGGAGGCCGTCAAGGGCGAGACTTATGAAACTAAGGAAATGTATCCTCAGATGGCTAAGGAAGCCGAGGGAGAAGGCCATGCCGACATCGCCAAGCTGTTCCGCAATGTCGCCGCCGCCGAGGAAGCCCATCGGGCCAGATACCAGAAGCTCTTAGATAACGTTGAAAAGGGCGAGGTCTTCAAGAAGAAAGAAGTGAAGCGCTGGAAATGCGCTAATTGCGGCTATATCCATGAAGGCACTGAGGCTCCCGAACTCTGCCCGTCTTGTCTCCATCCCCAGGCCCATTTTGAAGTCTTTGTAGAAACCTATTAATTAAAACTATATGAGCAGCCGAGTAAATAGGACCTATTTCTGTCGCATCTGCGGCAATGAAGTTGAATTCAAGAAAGATGGCGGCGGAAAATTAATCTGTTGTGGCGAAGAGATGCAGATCAAGAAAGAGGGGGAGATGGCGGAGGAGTAGGGATAGACAGTTTTAATATAATCTTATATTGTATAGATACTCCTTTATGGAGTATTTTTGCGGGATTAGTATAACAGTAGTACGCCGGTCTCCAAAACCGGTAGCGAAGGCGCGACACCTTCATCCCGTGCCAAGTGAAAAAACAGGTTCTAAAAGACCCTTAGGAATAGTAGGATATTAAAGATGATAGATTTTATTTCGTAATTATATGAATATTAGCGAGGTAAAGACAGCCATTAAAATAGGTGATTTTATTTTAAAAGATAACCATAGAAATAAAATTGACCTAAAATATCTGCCGAGTTTAAGTCTGGCTACTCTTATGGATGATTCGGCAAGAATATATTTAATTGTCCAAGACGGAATTATCAAAAAAATAGGAGGCTCGGCCTCCAAGGGTGGGATCAGAGCGACGATGCTTTTTTATATTTCAGCCATGACAGGGAGCCCCGGCGTTCCAAGATTTGTAATCCATTTGCTTATTTGGGAGGCGCTTCTTACGGGCTCCAAGGTTTCGTTATATATGATAACTTCTCCTAGGGTGTTGGCTCGGGTTAATGGTCTTTTTAAATCTAAAAAAGTAGAAATTGCTAGTTTTAAGGAAATGGAGGATTTCTGTAAATCTGATTATTTTTCAAAAGAGAGCAGATATCCAGATTGGAATTTTCAGGAAAATCACCAGCCCTATCCAGCAGATTTAGCCAAACAACACGTTTTGTATCACAAAAGAAGACTGGGCCAAAAATAATCGTCAATTATTTTTTGGCGGGCAAAATACAATAATTTCATGCGAGTGCTTGATGTGGTTATCTCCTTTTTCAATGCGATTTTTTCCTATCCTAGTTTCGCCTTGGCCCATAGTATACTGCCAACTTGGGAACGATTGTTCATATTCCTTATAATATTCTCTTATGGTGTCGCAATTGTTATAAGATAAAATGAATCCCCCCCTGTGTTTTTTTAATAAGTCTCTAAGCTCTTCATGAGGAAATCCATTATGATGGACAGGAATATTCCTCATAGGGTAAATTCCTCTAAACATTTTTGAATCTTCACCTATATAATAAGGAGGGTCTAAATATAGGAAGTCATTGGGATATTTTTTAATAACCTCCCGGAAATCAGCGCATTCGACTTTTAGGTTTCCAGGCTCGAAGTCTCTTATTCTATTAATCATTCTTTCATATCTAGTCTTATCTAAATAAATATCCGAGGCCCATCCCATAAATCCTGGGCCATAAGAAAGATTGAAATTATAGACGTAATATATAGCGAGGGTTAGTGGATCTAGCTTGATTCTTTTTCTCCAGACATCGTTTAATAACAGACGAATTTTCTCAAAGGTTTTTTTATCTGGTTTTAATTTTTTTAGCCCCTCATACAAAAATTTGGGGTTTTTTATTTGAAATTTCCAATAATTGCATAAGATATCGAAAATATCAAACCCGATAACCTCTAATCCTAATTCTTTACTCAAAGCAATCTCTATTGATCCACCACCGAAAAAAGGTGATATTACCCTCCTGGTATTATCTGGTAATAGCTCAATAACATGCCCGACAGCCAAACTTTTGCCACCGGCGTATCTGATAGTTGATAGAGCGACTCTTTTGTATTTGTTTTGGCTATTTTGATTAGTACTTTTTATCTTTTTCAAGAATTCTTTTTTTCTGTCGGTTAGTGTATTTTTACCATCCCGATCAAAATTTCTTATTATTTTTACAACAATTCCACGGATTTCAACATTCCTTCTAAAAATTGGTAACATCTCCTGATTTGCCGGCTGTAATCTTATTTTATTTTTTTCTTTATATATTCTCTTTAGCGTTGCTTCATTGTCATCAATAATTGCTACCGCCGTTTGCCCGTTCTCGGCGAATTCTTGTTTTTTAATAATAACAATATCGCCGTCAAATATTCCGTCATTAATCATACTGTCGCCTTTAACATTCAAAGCATAGTATTCCGATGAGCTGGAAATTTCATTCCTTGATATTGTTATAGTCCCATTTCGAGTTTCTATAGCCTCTATTGGTTTTCCGGCTGTTATTGTTCCAACGATCGGAATTTTGACTATTTCCTCCTTTTTTGTAGTGTCTATTGATCTCGGTCTATTATCATCCTTTTTCAGCAATCCAGCTTCGCTTAGTTTAGAAATATGAAAATGAGCTGTGGAAACAGAGGCAAATTTAAATTTTTTACATATTTCTTCTAAGGAGGGGGCATATCCATTTTTTTTCTGATAGTCCGTAACAAAATCTAATACTTGTTTTTGTCTCTTTGTTATCATAAAAATTGTAGTCTAATTATTTATACACATATTATAGAAAATAAATAGAAACAAGGCAATAGCGTTTTCGTTTGACTTTTGGTATGTAAAATCTTAAAATTAGGGCGACTTTAAATTTTTATATTATTTTTTATTATGGACCGAGCCTATAGGTACTTCAACGTGATAAGCGGGCTGTTCGTGGCCGTCTTGCTTATCTCTAATATTGTTTCTACCAAGATAGTTGATCTTAAGTGGTTCACCTTTGACGGCGGTACCTTGCTTTTTCCTTTGAGCTATATCTTCGGGGATATTCTTACTGAAGTCTATGGCTATCGGCGAACCCGGCAGGTTATTTGGCTGGGCTTCTTTTCGGCTCTCTTGTTATCTTTAGCAGTCATTATTGTGGGCCGCTTGCCGGCGGCATCGGGCTGGGACAATCAGGCGGCCTATGATAAAATTCTAGGCCTGGCTCCGAGGATTGTTTTAGCCAGTCTCATCGCCTACTTAGCCGGCGGATTCGCTAACTCCTTCGTCTTAGCTAAGCTGAAGATACTGACTAAGGGGAAGTGGCTCTGGTCCAGGACAATCGGCTCGACGATTGCTGGGGAACTGATCGACAGCCTTATCTTTGTGGTTGTAGCCTTCGCTGGCCTCTTGCCCGGTGCCTTGCTCTTTACTTTGATAGTTTCTAATTATATCTTCAAGACCGTAGTAGAGATTCTCTTCACGCCCCTTACCTATCGAGCCGTCGCCTTTTTAAAGAAGGAAGAGCAGGCCGATGCCTATGATTACGGCACGGATTTCAATCCTTTCGGCCGATAGCTAGTCAGTCTTCCTAATTGACAAATGTCCTTAGAAAGCCTAATCTATTAGGAGTTTTTTAATAATTCAATAATCACTAAACAATAATAATAATCACTAAAATTGGAGGTACAAGATGAAACTAAGAGAAAAAGAACTGAGTTTGTATGAAAAGTTAGGTATTGATCCGGACAAGAGTAGCGTCCGGGAAACATTTGATAAGGTCAACGAGCAGGAATTTCGTGGCGCCTTCGTGAACATCATGACGGATCTTTTTGATAGGGGGCGGGCTATGACCCAGCACCAGGACGGCGACGGCAGCAAGTTTATCCAAAGACTGCTGCATTTTTATGAAACCGGCGATGCCTCAATCTTTAGGGGCATGGTTGACGACGCCCTATCTATGAACACCGGCGACATCGCTGCGGCTGGCTTCGTGGGCCCCTATGTTTTAACCGATGTCCTGAATTTAGGCCTGCTTGGCCAGACAGAAGACGGAGCTTCCTTGAAAGACATCATCATGAAGCAAATTGCCCTCCGCTTCTTAGAGCTGAAGGAGTTATATAATCAGCAGGGGATTGAGCTCCATATTTTAGGTGGAGAAACCGCTGATTTACCGGATCAAGTTAAGAGCGGAGTTTTTGACATCGCCATTACCGCCTGGGCTGATAAGGAGGGACTGATTACCGGGAACGTTAAGCCGGGCGATGTGATATTTGGTTTTGCCAGTGACGGCCAGGCAGCCTGGGAAGAAAAACCCAACTCCGGTTTGATGTCCAACGGCTTGACCAGCGCGCGGAGCTCTTTGATGTACGGATACTATAATTACCGCCTGAATCTACAGAGGGACAAGAAACAGGATCAGCAGTTCTTCTACAAAGGCAGGTTTGAGGTGTCGGATAAGCCGCGTATCCTCGGAGGACTTTCCGTTAGCGAAGCGATTTTATCGCCGACCCGCCAATGGGCGCTGGTGATCAATAAGATTATCGCTGCTCTGCAATCGGTTGATGCCCTACACATGCTTCACGGCATCACCATGAATACCGGCGGCGGTGCTACAAAGATCAAGCGACTCGGCTCAGGCGGCATCCATTATAGTAAGGTTATGCCTCCTCCGCCGCCGATTTTCCGGCTCATCCAAAAAGAATCTGGAGAGAAATGGTCGCATATGTACCGGGTTTTCAATTGCGGCATCGGCATCGATGTTGTGGGCGAAAACAACCTCACCTTTTCTCAGGCCGTTCAGCTGGCCGCCAGAGAATCCGGAATCCATCTCTTTAAGATTGGTGATTGTCGAAGTGCCGAGCGGGAGAATGAGGTGACCCTCATAACCAAGTTCGGTGAGTTCAATTACTAAGTTTTATCAAAGTTTAGCTTATCAGGCCCGCGGTAATTTCCGGGGGCCTTTTTTTATCTTTAAGCAAAGCCAGGTGATTTATGATATAATAATATAGAGAAAGCAACTTACTTCCGTCAGTTTAAGCTGGACGAATTATTTTAGTCGAAAAGAGAGATTAAGAAACATGGCCCGCAGATTATTAATTTAGAATAGCTTCACATTTTAATTTAATCTTTAATTTATGTATTTAAGAGACTTTTTAAAATTAATCGCGGCGATTGTGATTGCTAATTTAGCCGGCCTGATCGGTTCGCTGTTTACCATATCGGCTATCCCAACCTGGTATGCGGCGCTTAATAAGCCAGCTTTTAATCCGCCGAGCTGGGTCTTCGGACCGGTTTGGACCGCCCTTTACATCTTGATGGGCATAGCCGCCTTCTTAGTATGGCGCCAGGGCTTAGCCAAGAAGGAAGTGCGCTGGGCCTTGATAGTCTTTATTGTTCAGCTGGTCCTCAACGCCCTCTGGTCCATTATTTTCTTTGGCTGGCATAACCCGGGTTTGGCTTTCTTGGAAATCATCTTTTTATGGCTGGCTATTATCCTGACGATCGTTTTATTCTCTAGGATTTCCCGCCCCGCCGCCTATCTTCTCCTACCCTATATTCTCTGGGTGAGCTTCGCCGGCTTTTTAAATTATACTCTTTGGCAGTTGAATAAGGCGCCTCAAGATATCAATCAGCCGGAACAAATCGCCTGTACCCTGGAGGCCAAGCTCTGTCCGGACGGTTCAGCGGTCGGCCGGAGCGGTCCGAATTGTGAGTTCTCTCCCTGTCCGGAAGAAACTGATTCCGGCGGCGATGTTAAGTTAATGACCTGCTATGATCGGGGAGACGTTAACGGCCGGAATGAAGAGCCGATCCCTTGCCGCCAGGACGAAGACTGTACGCCCAGCCAGATGAGAACTTTTTGCGCTCCGGCTGAGGTCGGTTTCTTTGAATGCGGCGACCGCGATTTCTGCGGGGCTGACGGCTTCTGCCGGCATGACTGCCGGTTATAGGGGAAGAAAATTAATAGGAATAGCGTATTATTAGGCGTCTCCCTCACAGTCTTAGTGCTTTATTATGGATTATTCAGCCGGTTCTTCTAACCTTACCGACGAAGAATTAGTTAAATTAGCCTTGGAAGACCAGGCTGTTTTTTTGTGGCTGGTAGAGCGCTATCGCGCCAAATTATTACGTTATATCAATCGCCTGACGAATGTTAATGACGATGACGCCGAGGATATCTTGCAGGATGTTTTTATCAAGGTCTATCTGAATCTCAATGACTTCAACGGTGATTTAAAATTCTCCTCCTGGATTTACCGGATTACCCATAATCAGGTTATCAGCCGCCATCGCCGCCTTAAGGCGCGCCCGGAAGGCTATCTGATAGACATTGAAGATCAAGCTGCCCGCAATTTGGCCGCCGAGATAGATATTGAAGCGAGCGCAGATTTAGAGTTATTAAAGAAGAAAATTAAATTGATTTTAGGGTTTTTAGAAGAAAGATATCGCGAAGTTCTGGTCTTGAAGTTCTTGGAAGAGAAGAACTATCAGGAGATCTCTGATATTATCAAGAAGCCAGGCGGTACGGTGGCTTCTTTAATTAACCGTGCCAAGCAGGCCTTCAAGAAAGAATTGCTCAAACAAAATATTAACCTATAAACATATGCCAGGAGAAAATAACACTCCAAAATCAACCCCGCGGGAGGGAAACGACGTCTTCATTGATAAGCTGTCTGCCCGTCTCAAGCAGGCTGAGCTTGCGCCTTATCCGCGCTGGCGTTTTCTATTGAAGGATTATGTCGTCTGGGCGGCTGGCGCTCTGGCTCTAGCCTGCGGCTCGCTGGCTGTGACCGTCATGATCTACTTGGTGCGTTTTAACGATTGGGAAATAAGGGAGAGCACCCATAAAAGTCTGGGCGAGTTTATCCTATTAACTCTGCCCTATTTCTGGCTTATCTTCTTGGGCCTATTCGTCTTTGTCCTTTATCTTAATCTCAAACACACCAAACAGGGCTACCGCTATCCGGTCTGGCTGATTGCCAGCGCCTCTATCTTAGCCAGTGTTATCGTCGGCAGCTTGTTATCCCTGACCAATATCGGCGAGCGGCTGGATAATATCCTAGGAGCTAGGGCCCCTTTCTATGACCAGATGATTAACCGCCAAATGCATTTCTGGGCTCAGCCGGAGGACGGCCGCTTGACGGGGCTGATGGTTGCGAGCAGCACGTCCGGCTTTACGATTATTGATACGCAGGGTCGCCTTTGGGAGGTTATTATTTTAGAAGAAACTCGGTTGCCTGGCTTTTTAGCTCCCGGCACCCCCTTGAACCTCATCGGCCGAATCACTGATGATTTACAATTTCAAGCAGACCTTATCAGGCCGGTCGGCCCAGGAAAAGGATTTCTGAATAGATCGCCGCATGCCGGAGATTGCTCCAGCCAAGATTGTCGCTTAGAGAGGCCGCTCGGCCAGCCGCTGAGATAGAAATTAATCAAGCTGTTTTTTGAGGCCGCCGTTAGTTTAGCTAAGGGCGGTTTTTTGGAAGAAAATATTTTCTTCAGCGTAATACTAAGCAGGCCAAGAGAGATCTCTATATTAACAATTAATTTAAGCGCCCGCGGACTGTTTAGAGCGCGGGAAGATCTAAATTTCCGAGGGCGCTTCTTCTTTATGAGTATCAATAAAAAACAAATCATTAATGGGGCGATAGTTTTCGCCCTTATCTTACTGGCTGGCGGTAGCCTGATGGCAGTCAAGGCGGCCAACGTTGAGACGGCTTCAAATGATAGCTTCATCGGCCGCAAATTCGCTAATTTGACGGCTGAACAGCAAGCCGAACTGCAGACGCAAAGAGCGGAGCAGGAGAAATTAAGGGAAGCGCAGCAGGCCTTGATCCAATCCGCCCTAGACAGCGGCGATTATCAAGCTTGGCTGAAAGCGGTTGGTACAGCCAACCCGCTCGCCCAGAAGATTACTGCCGATAACTTCGCTAAGTTCGTTGAGGCCCATAAGCTAAGGCAGCAAGCTGATCAGATTATGTCCGAACTAGGTTTAGAGGGTCAAGGCTTCGGCCAGATGGGTCTGGATCAGGGGAATGGCTGGGGACGGCACGGCGGGATGATGGGCCCTCAGAAATAATAAACAAGCCCGTCCTCGTTGATAAATTTATTTAAGCTCTAAAAAACTATCCTGATGGATAGTTTTTTGAGTTAGACCAGTAGTTGACAAGGGACGGTATTTGGCTATATATTATTATATTACTTTAACAATTATAAACACTTAAAAAAAGGAGGTAACATGTATCAAAAAAAGATTCCTATCGGTTTGGAAAAATTAACAAAAGTCGGCCCATTCTCTCCAGCCGTCCAAACCAACCACCGGATTAATTTTTCTGGAATTTTACCTGATTTGTGGGATGGCCAACCGGTCTCTCCGGATATAACTGGACAGGTTTTTTCAGCGATGGATAAAATCAAGGGGTTCCTTGACCAATGCCACCGCACTTTAAACGATATCTATGAAGTAACAATTATGATTCAGGCCGCTAGCCAGGAAGAATTTGATGAAAGATATCACGAAGTGAATATTGCTTACACTGAGTGGCTGGGTACCGCTCAACCGGCCGTTGAAATAATGCCGGTCCGGAAGGCTTTCGGAGTTTCTTTCTTGCCCTTTGGGGCTTTGGTAGAAATCCAGCCGCGGATTTTGATTCAGGAACAGTAGGAAGAGCGTACCACGCATTAGACGGGTGGTAATATTAAAAAAAGGAGGCTTTATGTACAGCCTCCTTTTATTATTCTATTAACTAGCTAATTTAACGCGTTTCATGAGCAGGGTATTGAGCAGGACGCTCAGGGAAGAGAAGGTCATGGCTCCGGCGGCAACCATCGGACTAAGCAGCCAGCCGAAGGCCGGGTAGAGAGCGCCGGCCGCTAAG
>Ga0172374_1002479_pt1 | contig 11688 bp, 7 predicted proteins | sample LakKiv3m_FD_114536 | JGI IMG/M metagenome (GOLD analysis project Ga0172374, IMG submission 114536) | Freshwater microbial communities from Kabuno Bay, South-Kivu, Congo - kab_092012_10.3m | ecosystem: Environmental > Aquatic > Freshwater > Lake | place: Democratic Republic of the Congo... | reverse complement strand
GCGTGATTGGCGCAGCCCCAACAATGTCAATATCTATTTTAAATATGTGGAAGGGGAGTCGATTCTTTTAAATTTAGATTTGGTTGGGATTGCCGCGTCTACCGGTTCGGCCTGCGCCTCAGCGTCCTTGGAACCCAGCCATGTCATAAAAGCGGTTTACGACGACGCCGAACGAGCCCACGGCTCAATTAGATTTACATTGGGCGGGAACTCCACAAAAAAAGAAATTGATTATTCAATCGGACAACTAAAAATTATCATCGAAAGATTGCGAAAAATCAGTCCGCTAGCAAGGAAATAAAATGAGCATCAAAAAACTATACAGCGACAAAGTTATGGACCATTTTGCCCATCCGCACAACATGGGCGAAATTAAGAATCCGTCGGGAGTTGGGCGGGTTGGAAACCCGGTTTGCGGCGATTTAATGGAATTGCAAATAAAAATCGGGAAAGATAAAAAGGGTGAAGAAATTATCACTGATGCCAAATTCCAGACATTCGGTTGCGGCGCGGCTATTGCCACAAGTTCGATGATGACAGACCTCATTATCGGCAAAACCTTAGAAGAAGCCCAAAAGGTATCGAACACGGCCGTGGCCGAAGCCCTCGGCGGTTTGCCCCCAGTTAAACGCCACTGTTCAGTTTTAGCCGAAGAAGCACTCGCTAAAGCGCTCGCAGATTTCGAAGCCAAAAAGTGATAAAATAGATGTATAACCATAACAAGTTAACTTCTGACCGAGTTTTCGTATAAAAACATGAATCTTGTTGATTTATTCATAATTATTATTTTCATTTTCTATGTCTCGGTAGATTACTCGCGAGGTTTTTTACGTTTGACCGCCGACTTAATCGGCCTAGCCATTGCCTTTATTCTAGCCCTGGCCACTTACGAGAAACTATCTGACTTTTTGATTCACTCAACCAACCTATCAGTTATTTACGCGCGGCCGCTAAGCTTCTTAGGCATTTGGTTTACGGCGCAAATAGTTTTCTTTGGTTTAAGCAAAATTGTCTCTCATTTTACCCCGGTTTCCATCAAGCAATCGCCAATTAATATCTATCTCGGATTGTTACCGTCATTCATCAAAGCGGCTTTTTTTATCGTCGTGAGTTTGATCTTAATTATAGTCATGCCTTTAGACCAAAAAACCAAGAATTTATTTACTGGCTCGTATCTTAGCCGGAATATTCTTAAATACTCTATTAAACTTGAAAATGAACTCGAAAAAGTTTTTAACAACTCTAGCAGTACTCTCACTTTTATCACCAATCAGGATAATCAAAATGAGCAAACAGATTTAAAATTCTCCACAACGCAAATGACGATTGATGAAAACGCCGAACAGTTGCTTTTAAACAAAATTAACGAGGAACGAATCAAAATAAACGTAAAGCCGTTGATTTCGGACGTATTGGTACGAAACGTTGCCAGAACCCATAGCCGTGACATGCTTATACGCGGATATTTTTCCCACAACTCTATCGACGGGCGGACGCTGGCAGACCGCTTGCTTGATGCGGCCGTTGCTTTCCAAGCGGCAGCTGAGAATATCGCACTGGCCCCAAACGCTAATCTGGCGCATCTTGGGCTCATGAACAGTGAGAAACACCGTGATAATATTCTGGATCCTGAATTCACTAAAATTGGCATCGGGGTGATGGATGCGGGACAATATGGTATAATGGTAACACAAGATTTTTTTAAATAGGATTAAACATGATTCTGGGCGGAAAAGAAGTAGCAGAGAAAATCTATAAAAATTTGGAAATTAAAATCGGAGGGCTGAAAGCGAGGGGAGTTCAGCCTTTTTTGGCGGTGATTTTAGTCGGCGAAGATCCGGCCAGTCTTTTATATGTTCGCAAGAAAGAAGAAAAAGCCGAGGAACTGGGGATCGGTTTCAAGTTGTTTCAATACCCCGCGATGGCATCACAAAAGGATATTATAAATCTAATCGACAATTTGAATCATGATACAAAAATCCATGGCATTATTGTGCAATTGCCCTTACCGGAAGGCCTCGACACTAACAGAATTTTGTCATCGATTGATGAAAAAAAGGACATTGAGCTGATATCGCCGGCCGCTTTAGCTATTTTGGAAATCCTAGCGCATTATAATATCGATTTGAAAAATAAAAAAATCGTCTTAGTCGGCCACGGTAAATTAGTCGGTCAGCCGCTAGAAAAGCTACTTTTGGCTCGAGGGGTAGAGCCGGAAATCTGTGATTCTAAAACCCAAGATCTCAGCTCCAAGCTTTTACCGGCCGACATTATTATCTCTGCTGTTGGGAAACCTGGATTGATTAGCGCCGACATGATATCGGAAAAGGCTACAATTATTGACGCGGGCACGGCTGAATCGAACGGTTCATCAGTCGGAGATATTGACCCGCTCGTATACAGCAAAGCGCAAAGCTATTCGCCAGTGCCCGGTGGGGTGGGGCCGGTGACGGTAGTAATATTATTCAAAAATCTCATCGAAGCGGCTAAAGAAAATCAATAAAATATTGTTCTCTTCTTGACAAATTTGAAAAAGTTTACCAAAGTGCTAAAATAAAATTGAATTAATTTTCGGAAATTTTTGATATGAAAAAAGGCAGGGGATTAATTAAAATATTGGTATGCCTCTTAGTTTTGTTATATCTGGGCGATATGATTTTGTTTTTGGTTCCATTTTTCCAGGGCAAAAAAAACTCAACCGATAAAAAGGGTCAAATTTTGGGCGATTCTATAGCAAATTCCCCCGTTGAAAACCCCGAATTTGTCAGCAATGAAATTTTAGTCAAATTAACCGAAGAAGGCGCGGCGGCCGGCATCAAATCGCTGGATAAACTTAACAATAAATTCAAAGCCACAGAAACCAAAAAAGTTTTTAACCAAGAATTAAAAAAGAAAAAAGGCAAAAAAGCCCAAAAAGTCCAAATATCTCAAGAGCTCGATCGCTGGGTCTTGATTAAATTCGGTGGCCAAAAAAAGGTTTCCAAAAAAACGCTTGAAGAAAGCACGGTCTCTGTTGACGGCGCTGAAATTTCTTACCAATCGGTTTTGGAAACATACAATCGTAACGACATGGTTGAATTCGCCCAGCCAAATTACATATATCAGCCATTTATTTATACTCCAAACGACACTTATTATTCTTCAACCGATCTTTTCTCGGATCATCGACCCGACCTTTGGAATATCAATACTGCTGGCAGTCCTGGTTCGGCATGGGATGTGACAACCGGCAACAATGTAATCGTTGCCGTGGTGGATTCCGGTGTTGACTATAACCATCCGGATTTGGCGGCCAATATTTTACGGGATGAAGGCGGGGACATTGTTGGCTACGATTTTGTCAATGATGATAGCGATCCAATGGACGATGTTGGCCATGGTACTCATGTGGCCGGTACGATTGCCGCGGTCGGCAATAATGATCCTAACCATGCAGTTGATTCCGGTACCAAAACCGTCGGCGTCGGTTTCGGCTTAAAGATTATGCCGGTTAAAGGAATGGGGACAAGCGGCGGTACCGATATTGACTTAGCAGAATCTTTGAATTTTGCCGCGGAGCATGGCGCCAAAGTGATTAATAACAGCTGGGGAGGAATGGGCCAAAGCCAACTACTGACCGAAGTGATTCAAGATTTGCATGACCAAAATATTATCACGGTTTTTGCCGCCGGCAATGATCAGCTAAATATAGACTATATTAACCCGGCTGGCGATCCTAATGCCATTACCGTCGGTTCCTTCAATTATTCCAACGCAAGTTCATGTTTTTCCAATCTAGGCGCCCGGCTTGATTTGGTGGCGCCGGGCGGCGATTTGGTTTCGTGTGGCGGGTCTGCCGACGACAGTATTGTTTCCACCATCACCAATCCATTTGATCCGACTTTGGGCACGCCGGTAGGCGATTACTATGCCAAAATGAGCGGCACTTCCGTGTCCGCAGCCCATGTCTCGGCCGCGGCCGGTTTGGTCTTGGCTGTTCACCCCGATTGGACTTTTGAAGAAGTGCGATTTGCCTTGCGAAATACGGCCACTTTGGCCGACATTGCGCCGAGAAGATGGAGTACTACCATTGGTTCGGGCAGATTACGTCTTAATAATGCGGTCAGATTGGCTCAAGCGCCGCCGACTCCCTTTTTGAACATTGCCGAGGCCACTATTGCCGCGCCCGGCCATAGCGTGAATGGTGATGTTTCGGCTCGAAACGGAGTTTCTGGTTGGGTTCTTTCCTATGGCGAAGGTTCCGGCGCGGCCGAATGGCATGAAATTCAAAGCGGCTCAAGCGCCATCAGCGGCGAGCTCGGACAATTGCCGGTTATAGATTATAACGGCACTATTACTCTTAAATTATCGGTTACCGATCAAAATGCCGTTACCTCTAACACCTACGCCGATTTTTATTACAGCCCGGATCTTCTCGCCGGCTGGCCGCAAGAATTAGGGGCGTCGTTTGAACATCCGGCGCTTGGCGATGTCAATTTCGACGGCCAAAATGAAATCGTCGTTGCCGCTTCCGGTACGCCCGAGTCAAAACTTTGGGTCAAAACGGCCGACAGCAACTCGATCGCGAATTTCCCTTTAACTTATGATGCGGGCAATCTCAGCCCGCCGACTTTGGCGGATATGAATAATGACGGTAAATTGGAAATAATTTTTACCCATTATCAAAGCAGTTTGGTCCGTAATACGCTTCATGTGGTTAAAAGCGATGGTCAGGAATTAGCCGGCTGGCCGGTGATTCTGCCTTTAAACCCGGCCGACGACATTGTTTATGCGGATCCGACCGTAGTTGATGTCACGGGCGACGATCAGCCGGAGATTCTCCTGGAATCATACGCCAGCACAGTCTATGTTTACGAAGCCGATGGCCAGCCTTTGGCCGGCTGGCCGGTTTATTTGGATAGCGAACATTATTCGCCCAACTATTATTACAAAGAAACCATTATCCAAGCCGAGGACTTGACTGGCGACGGCAAAGCGGAAATTTTTGCCGGTCGGGTAGACAGCCAAGGCCATACTTCTATTTACGCTTTGGACTACGAAGGTAATGTGTTAACCGGCTGGCCGCAGGTGTTTAATTATGCCACTTTGATGGTCTCGCCCAGAGCCCCCAATATCGGTTTGGCTGACATTAATAATGACGGGGAAATTGAAATTGTCGGCTATGTGAACGGTTACAGCGGGGAGGCTACCGAGGATTCGAATTTGACGGTTTGGACGCTGGACGGCCAAACGCTCTGGACGCAAACTTATGCCGGCGGTGGCCGAAGTGGCGAAGGCGGCCCCTTGTTTAGCAATATTGATGGCAATCCGGGACTGGAAATTATTACCAATGGCACCAGCGGGCTCTATGTTTTTGACGGGGAGGGAAATATTTTAGACGGCTGGCCCAAGGAATCAGGATTTGATTCCGGCATTGACATGGCTTTGGCGGATGTAAATACTGACGATTTGCCGGAATTTATTGGTTTTAATTCTAGCGGCGATGTCAAAACAAGTATTGTCAATCTGGCCGGCGCCGGTATTTGGGTCAAAAGGCCATATATGCAAATCGAACAACCGGCGGTTGTGGGCGACATTGACGGCGACGGTGTTTTGGAATTGGTCAATAATGCCCGGTATTATTTTAGTCATTACACTTATGTCTGGAAAATCACCGGCGCGACTTCGGCCGATAACGCGCTTGCTTGGCCGCAATTCGGCGGCAATGCCCAACATGAAAGAATCTACCCGGTTTCCTTACCGGAGCCAACTGATTCGACTCCGCCGACGGTTTCCATTACCAGCCCTGCCAATGGCGCCACGGTTTCCGGCACGATTAATTTTCAAGTCACAGCCCAAGATAATGTTGGTGTGACAAAGGTGGAATTATTTCACGGCCAAACACTTTTGACCACCTTGAACGCGGCGCCATATCTTTATCAGTGGAACACGACAACCATAGCGAACGGCAACTCTGTTTTGACCGCCAAGGCCTATGACGCGGCGGAAAATTCGGCTATCTCAACTGCAGTTAATATCACGATTAATAACAGTTCTTCGACGATTGAAAATTCTACCGCGCCGCCTTCACCAACTGAAGAAACCGAAACGGAAAATATTGCTTCACCGGTGGAAACTTTCATCCATAACATTGTTAATAAATTGACCGCGAAAGAACAAGAACCGGCTAAACCATCCCCTCCCATTATTACAAATATGACTGCCCAAGGGACAAATCTCTTTATTGAGGGCACGGCTGGTTCCAATGTCACGGTCTACTTGACTTTTCGGTCAAATTTTTTTAAAGCCCAGACCAAAGCCAATAACCAGGGATATTGGTCATATCTTTTAGCTAACGCCAGTATTGTTTTGGGCGAGGGCGACCATACAGTGGTGGCCGTTTCATCGGTAACAGCCGCTGATAACACTGCTATTGAAAGCGAGCAAAGCAAAACCTATGACTTTAAACTCTCCATTGAAAATGGTCAACTCCAAGTGGAAATGAAAAAAACCCGCGTTTGGCAGTATGTGGCCGGAGGATCGTTTGTCCTGGTTTTGATTTTGGGATATCTTCTTTGGCGCAGAAGAAAACGTGCTTAAATGCCGTTTTCATCAAAAAGTTGACAACCGCAGAGAGAGAGAGAGTTAAATGAAATAAAGGGCTAAATATTATTGTTTTGGAATTATTTAAAAAAGGACTTAAAGGAGGGAACATGTTTGATTTTTTCAAAAGAATCAAAAAAAAGACCTGGATTATTACCGGCATTATCGCGGGTACACTTTTAATAATCGGTTTCGCCGGCTATTTTCTTTGGCGTGCCTCGGCCGACACGCCCTTATTGGGCAATTATGTGGTTCGGCCGGGGGATCCTCACTTCCGATCCCAGAATGTTCAATTGGCGGGCTCTTATCTTCAAATGCAAATTGACGCCAAAAACGCCAAAACGATTAAAAGCGATTTTTATTCACCTAACCCCAATTCAGATGCCGCTTATTTCATTAACAAAAAATCGTTAAAAGAATATGGTAATCCAGCGGGAGTGGCAAAAGTCATTAGCGATAGCAATAATGCCACTTATATTAAAACTCAATTTCCCTCCGACAACTTGCCTTCAATGCCTGGCTATGCTGGCAGTCTTTTCCCGATTGTTTTCTCCTTTTCCACAGGATTAAGCGGCGCAGAAAATATTTCCTCAGCCACTGTGACATTAGTGTCAAATACCGGTTCAGCCATCATCTCTTTGGCTACAACCGATGACGGAGCAAGACAAAGCTTTGATCAGACGGTGACTAATAATCTTCGGAATTTCGCTAAACTTCCCAAGGCCACCAAATACTATGTCGGCATTTGGCCGCAATATTTTTCATCTCAATACAATCCTACTCCCAAAGAATACCAATTATCCGAAGTTTATTTAACCATTACTTACGCCACCGCCACTTCTCAAGAAGGCATGATTCGACCGTCTAATACGAATGACTTTGTTCCGGGAGTTGGTGATCCTTCTTATTTTCAAGATTCCGGCAGTAATGGTACAGCTTGGAATAATATCATGATTCCCGGCTCCATCACTATCCCAACTAATTCTTCGGCAATCTTGCAATGGTTTGCCTCAGACAATAAAGCAGATTTGAATGGTTATGGTTATTTAAAAGATCCGGCAACCTGTGCCGGCAAATGTTCAGCTTATGTCAAATTGAACGGCACAGACAAAACCTATGATCTGAAAGGAGCAGGCCTAACGCCGCAATATCCAAAGGGCCGTTATGCCACTTTTGTTCTTATTTTGAAAACCTCGGTTTCTAATCCGACCGCCGACAATTCTCCCTGGGTTTACAACAACTGGTCAATCTCTTATACCAAAACCACGCCGGCTTTTCCATGCCCGACCATTACCGCCATCAACGAAACACCTAAAGAAAGTGCGCCGGCAATAGTCAAAGGTTTGACTTTGGAAAATATGACGATTAAGGGCAGTAATTATGGCACGACCGAGCCAAAGGTTTATGTCAACAAAACCAATCAAATTGAGGGAGCCACATCTTTGTTTGTTCAAAGCTGGAACAGTAGTTCGATTACTGCCAATTTCGTCTCAGACCTTCAGCCCGGCGATTATTTTATTTTAGTAAAATCCGAGCCAAGTTCTTGTATTCCATCAATGGCCATTAGGGCAACGGGTAAGCCGATCGAAACTTGTCCCGCCCCGACTATCAACGGTTTGCATCAATCTCCGGTTGGCGTGATTGTCGGAACAGAAGGAAAAGAACTGTCTGCCTCGCCAATCATGTTGAACACCTACCAGGCCTTTTATTTGAAAATTTTCGGGGATAACTTTGGTAAAGATAAAGGAGAAATCATCCTTAAAAAAAGAACATATAGCAGCACCCCTTCATCAACGGTTATTATTAAATCAGGTGATAATATTCTGACTTGGCTAGCAGACCAAGACCCATCTCCGGATTACGCCAATACCGCCTATTTTTCCATTGGTGAAGAAGGTGATTACAAGGTTTATGTCAAAAGCGCCTGTGGCACCGAGAGCGCGGCGAGTAATACAACTCTTCATGTTGTCGCCGTTTCGGCTCCGCCAACCCCAACCCCTACGCCCACGCCTACTCCAACTCCAACCCCCACGCCGACACCCGCCAACTGCCCGCAAATTTCTGGGCCTGATCCAACCTCAATCAGATTCACCGGCAACCAAACGAAAGACATTAAGATTACCGGCCAAAATTTTAATCCCAATACCAGCCGTTATTGGTTGTATCTGCAAAAAGATGGTAGCACCACAAATTATCAATTAACTATTAAGTCAAATTCCGACAGTACCACGCTTTACACTACCATTAGTAAACAAATACCGTCCGGTAAATATTACATTTATTACAAGAATTGGGAAACCAAAGATGTTTGCGGAACAGTTAAATCGCAAAAACCATTAAAGATCAAGCATTATCTTTGGTAAATTAATCTCTTCGAAGAATCAAAGAATCACCGGTCCCCGGCGGTGTGGACCCGGTGACGGTAATAATATTATTCAAAAAATTATGTTTTACCATCACATCGACGTGATGGTAAAGATTAAAAGTCACCAAGCAAGGCGAGACGAAACATATCAGCTTTAATTATTTTTTTAATTAAAAACCAAGTCCATTTCACTTTCACTAATCTAAATAATATCTAAGCTCCAGCATAGATAATTCATTAAGAATTTTTATCTATTTTAGGTTTTAAGCCGAATTTTCGCTCTAGCTTTTCTTGATTTGGCAGATGATCGGTGGTCATATATAGAGCTCATATTATAGGAATACATTACTATATTCGCTCTAGAAGATTCACATTTTGAATTTTAATGCGTTTTCAAAATGTGATATCTATAAATTACATGGTCGGCGATCTCTAAATCCTTGGCAATCACCGCAATTTCTTCCTGACATTCGTAAGGGAAAACCCATAAACTTTCCTGAATCATTTCAAAATCCAAACGTTCTAACTGTTGCCGAAACCATTCCCGCGCCTTTTTCTTTTTATCGGGAATATCATATGCCACTAATTTCCAAACTCGATCCCAATGCTTCGGCTTTCTGATTTTAATACCTTCTAAATGGATAACTTGAAATAATTTTTTACCTTTACTTGTTAAAGTGATTTCTTCGCCACCCAAATTTATCACTTTCTTTTCAAAGAGACGCTTAAGGATCTTTTGAATTTCACTTTCTTCGTGCTCTTCTAAAAAAGGTTTAAAGGCGATTGGAAGATTGGGCAATGCCAACGAGCCGATCACCAACAACCCCAATCCTACCATTGCAATAATTTGCTTTTCGTTTTCGCCGATTTTAAAGAAATTCTTTCTCTTTTTACGATTATAAACTTTTTTGATTTTACCCACCTCTGCCTTACGTGTCTTGATTTTCACTTGTTTAACCATTCTTATTGATCTCAATATTCATATATCTATTATACACCTAAAATTATCTATACTGGAGCATACAAAAATGTAAGCTGGAGCTTAGATATTTTGCAAGGTTTAAACTACAAAGGTTTTATGGTAATATGACGATATTATGACATGGGAGAATAACGCCAAAGACAATAGAAATAAAAGAGTAATTTGTGCGATGAGCGGCGGGGTGGACTCGTCGGTGGCCGCCGCACTTTTAAAAAACCAAGGATATGATGTTGTTGGCATTTTTATGAAGCTTTGGGCTGGTAAAACAGATCCTACTGACCTCGTCCGAGAAAATATTTGTTGCTCTGTTGAAGCGGCTACGGCGGCCAGAGCTGTCGCCAGAAAGCTCAACATCCCCTTCTATGTTGTAGATTTTCAAAAAGAATTTAAGCAAGCGGTGGTTGATTATTACATTGAAGAATACGAATCTGGCCGAACACCCAACCCATGTGTAATCTGTAACCGTGATATTAAAGGTGAGCTACTCTTAAAAAAAGCCGGTGAATTAAAAGCGGATCTTTTAGCGACCGGTCATTACGCTAGGGTTAAAAATGGTCATCTATTCCGGGCAGTTGACCCTGAAAAAGACCAGACCTATTTCTTATGGACATTGACCCCCGATAAAGTTGGGCAAATGCTGTTTCCCTGTGGCGATTATACTAAACCTGAAATCCGGGCCATGGCACGAGAAATGCAACTGCCCACAGCAGAAAGACGTGAATCTCAGGGAATTTGCTTTATTCCTGATCGTAATGTGGCGGCTTTTTTGCGTCGTTATGCCAAAAATCTTACCGAGCCAGGAGAGACTAGAAATACTAAAGGAGAAGTTTTGGGCACCCACGATGGCTTGATTAATTATACAATCGGGCAACGCGAACGGCTGGGGTTGGGTGGGCCGAATGCTTATTATGTGGTAAAATTAAAAGCGAGGGAAAATATTTTAGTTGTAGGCGACCAAAAAGATCTTTATCAAAATGAGCTCGTCGCTAATAGTTTAAATTGGATTAATCCCGATAAATCATTTCTCACAAAAAGTAAAATAATCGGAGCGCGTATTCGGCATGGCCACCCGATCGAATCTTGCACAGTAAAACTTGCTGGTCATGGTAAAGCTCAGGTAATTTTTACAAAACCGCAACGCGCTGTTACGCCAGGGCAATCGATTGTTTTTTACCAAAAAGATGAAGTTTTGGGCGGGGGGGTGATAGAATAGTATTAAGTATTTAGTGTAAAGAATTAAGTATGGAAAAAATCAAAAAATTTTCTAAAATTATTGGTCTAATATTATTCGCCATTGTTTTTTATTTCGCAGGTTATTTGGTAGGCCACAAAAATCTAGTTTTTGAAGAAGGCTTCAAGCCAAAAGTCGCTAATATGGAGTTACTAAAACCGCGCGAAGTTGATTTTGCGCCCTTTTGGAAAGCGTGGGAAGCAATTCAGGAAAAATATGTAGGCACTTCTGACGCTCAAAAAATGCTCTACGGCGCCATTTCTGGGCTGATAAATTCTCTTGAAGATCCCTATTCCATGTTTATGGAGCCAGACTTTTCCAAAACGTTTATGGAGGATTTATCTGGCGAAATTCAAGGAATCGGTGCGGAGATTTCTCTGAAAAACAAACAACTAACCATTGTTTCACCTTTATCGGGTTCACCAGCGGAAAAAGCAGGACTCAAGCCTAACGACCGGATTTTAAAAATCAATGATGACTTAAGCGACGGTTTTACTCTGGATGAAGCAATCCAAAAGATTCGAGGCG
>Ga0172374_1002478_pt1 | contig 11690 bp, 8 predicted proteins | sample LakKiv3m_FD_114536 | JGI IMG/M metagenome (GOLD analysis project Ga0172374, IMG submission 114536) | Freshwater microbial communities from Kabuno Bay, South-Kivu, Congo - kab_092012_10.3m | ecosystem: Environmental > Aquatic > Freshwater > Lake | place: Democratic Republic of the Congo... | reverse complement strand
GACCGGAACGGCGAGGCTAGGGCGCCGTCAGGGTGAAGTCGACGGTTGTGGCGTTGCCGGCCACGTCGTAGACCACCAGGGTGTTCGCGCCGAGCACGGCACCGAAGGCACCGGGCTTGACGCCGTTGAGGTCGGACCAGACGTTGTCCGTCAGATCCTTCACGACCCCGTTCAGCGTCAGGCGGTCGATCTTCCCGGCGTCGTGGAGCTTGTACGACACCGAGCTGTAGGTCCCGCCCGCCCCCGCCGTGAGTCCCGGACCCTCCTTCACGGTCACCGACGGAGCCGTGACGTCGAGCGTGAAGCGCACCGTCGTGGCATTGCCCGCCGCGTCGTACACGACGAGCGTGTTCGCTCCGGCGACCGCGCCGAACACCCCGGGCTTCACACCGTTCAGGTCGGACCAGACGTCGTCCGTCAGATCCTTCTCGACGCCGTTGAGCGTCAGGCGGTCGACCTTGCCCGCGTCGTTCAGCTTGAACGACACCGCGCTGTAGACGCCGTCACGGCCGACCGTGAACTCCGCGCCGCTCTTGACCGTCACGGCCGGAGCCGTGGTGTCGGTCGGCACCGTCGTGACCGAGAGCTCACGCAGACGCCCGAAGTTGTCGAAGGAGCCGAAGCCCACCCGGCCCTCCGTGAAGGTCTTGTCGTTCGCGGTCATCAGCGGGGTGTCGAGGCCGTCCACGTAGACGGCGATGCCGCCGCTGTCCGCGCACCGGACCAGGCGCACGTCGTGCCACTCCTCATCCGTGACCGCCGGCGGCGCCCCGACCGACCCGTCCCACTGGTCGTCGATCCGCTCCCGGTCGGCCTTGTTCACCTTGAAGATGCCGTTGTGGGCGTAGATCGTGTTGTCCTGCGACAGATGCGCGTAGTAGTACTCCGTGTCGGACTTCCACCCGAAGACGAGGATCACGTCGCGGTTGTTCACCGACGCCCGCTCGTCCAGGCGCACCTGGGCGCTGAGGTCGAACGATCCCAGAGACGCACCTTCCGTGAGGACCGCGTACTCGAACGGGCGACGGATGCCGTCGTTCGGGTTGGTCCCCGCCTCCGTGAGGACCACCTCGTCGCCGGGGAAGTCCCACTTCGCCGGCGTCCGCGGCGCCCAGTCGTCCTCCGCCATCACGTCGGTGATGACGGGACCGTCCGGGGTGCAGGTCGGCGGGGTGGGCGGTTCGACGGGCGGCACGGCGTACAGCGCGTACTGCGCGGCGACCTGCTCGGCCGTCGGGACGGTGTCGAGCAGCATGATGTCGTCCATGCGACCGGTGAACGGGTTGGCCTCGCGCGTGTTCTGCGGGAAGCTGCCGCCGATCTTGATCCCGGCCGGAGCGGTGTCGGACGTGACGCCCTCACCCCAGGGGTTGGCCGCGGTGTACTTCCCCGCGAGCTCCTCGCCGTTCCGGAACAGCTTCATCTCGCCCGCTGCGAAGTCGAAGGTCGCCGCGAGATGGACCCACTGCCCCTTCGCGAGGATCTCGTCCCACGGCAGGTCGGCCGCGAACGTCCAGGAGCCGGCTCCGTCGACGCGACGTCCGAGGGCGACGAGCTTGAGCTCGCCGTCGACCGTGATCACCTCGAGCAGCGCCCGCACCGCGTGTCCGTCCGAGGTGCCGGTGAGCACACCGGCCAGGCCGATCGCGTTGTACACGTCGTCCGGATTCGCCGTTCCGGAGTTCAGCGCGGGGTGGTCGCCGGTCGGCTTGAACCATCCCATGACCGCGGCCTTGTCCGTGCCGGCGAACGCGTCCAGCGAGTCGACGCCGGAGGCATCGTAGACGCCGGCCTTCCAGTCGTCGTTCGACGCGGTGCGCGGACTCATCTGCTGGGTCTGCAGCGCCTCGCCGGCTCCGGGATAGGCCCGATCGGCCACGCGCATCTCGATGCCGCCGTTGATCAGCGAGATGTCGGTGCCGGAGCGCCCCTGGTCGACCTCGACGGTCGGCTTCGCGGCGTCCGGGTGATCGAAGTCGTAGTGCGCCACGAGGTTCGGGGCGAGCGCCGGCAGGACGAACGGCGACACCGGCCCATCCACCGTCCTCGCCCCCGTGACCTTCCAGATCTTCCCGTTCGCCTTGGACACGAGGTACAGCTCGCCGTCGGCATCGGAGCCGAACCGCAGGTCGACGCGCTTGTCGCCGACCAGCTCCTGGAACGTGGTCTCCTCACCGTCGGCGAAGACCCGCAGCTCCTCGATCGTGGCGAGGTCGTCGATGTCGCCGTCGTTGCGCACCATCTCGTCGGCATCGGTCGACAGCACCCAGCCGCGGACGAGGTCGGTGAAGAGGTACCGCCCCTGCAGCTCGGGGATGTCGCCGCGGTAGACGAACCCGCCGTTCACGGCCACTCCGGCGTCTCCGGTCTGGCCGGGGTCGCGGTTGTGGTCGTAGGCGGCGACCGGATAGGTGAAGCCGTACTGCGCATCGTCTGCCGGGAGCGGGAAGATCTGCCGGTTGTCGGCGAGGAACGAGCCTTCGCGCACCGACCAGCCGAAGTTGTCCCCCGGTTCGACGGCGTAGATCGATTCGACCTGCCATTCGCCGATGTGCGCGAGGTACATCGTGTGCTCGCCCTCCGGATCCCAGCTGATGCGGTGCGGGTCGCGCATGCCGACGGCGTAGATCTCGGGCAGCGCATCCGCCTCGTCGATGAACGGGTTGTCCCCCGGCACGCCGTACTCGCCGTTCTCGCTGTCGTCGCCGGTCGGGTTCACGCGCAGGATCTTGCCCTGCGGGGTGGCGAGGTCCTGCGGGTTGCCGTTGCCGACGCCGTTGCCGCCGTCGCCGACGAGGATGTAGAGGTTGCCGTAGTCGGCGTCGCCCTCCGCGACCGTCGGGTTGAACGCGATCTGCTGCACGGTGTGCACGCGACCGGCGAACGGGATCCGCATGACCTCGCGGTGCGTTCCCGAGAAGGTCTCAGCGGAGGGATCGCTCGCCTTCCACTCGGTGATCACGCTGTGGAACGCGGTGTTGCCGAACGCCGGGAAGTCCGGGGTGTCCTCGGTCAGCGCCGTTCCCCCCTCGGTGTGCACCGTGTAGAACAGACCGTTCTCGGCGAAGTCGGGGTGGAACTCGGCCGACCCCAACCCCGTGCCGAGTCCCGCGCTGTTGTGGAAGTTGTCGATGAACTCGTTCCGCACGTTGAGGTACGGCACATACGCACCGGACTCCTTGTCGACCAGGTAGAGGATGTCGTTGTTGTCCGGCACCATCAGGCGGCCGGAGCCGTCCGGCACCTCGTCGAGGTGGGTGATCCGGTTGTGACGTACGAGACGCTGATCCTGCGTGGCCGGGGTCGTCTGCGACTTCGGCAGCTGCGCGAGCTCGGTCACCTCGATGCCGAGGTCGGCGAGCGCGGGATCGGGAAGCGGGTTGAGCAGCGGCTCGTTCGCCGTGCCGCCGGGAGCGCAGTCGCCGGGGTTGCCGGTGGCGATCGCGAGGTTCTCCCCGGTGTTGTCGACCGCGACGTCGTCCAGCAGCAGGCGCCCGGCGCTGGAGGACCCGTTCTTCCAGAAGAACCGGTCGAGCGCGCCGTTCACGGCCTGCCGGAAGCCGAACTGCTGCTCCGTGCCCTCGGGGAGGCGGGTCTGCTCCTCGTAGGCGCCACCCTGGCTGTACACGGTGACCTTGTCGGCCGCATTGTCGGCGACGATCCAGACACACTGCCACGCGTCCTTCGACCACACGCCGGCGGGCTTGAAGGCACCGCCGTCGCGCACCCGCAGCACGTCGTCGTTCTGGTTGTTCACGTACGCGCGACTGTTCACGTAGTCGTTGGGTGCATCCACGTCGGTGAGCCCGAACGAGGTGTCGACGCTGCCGGTGCGGAGGAACCGGAAGAACAGGGTTCCGGTGTCGCCCTCCGCGATCGCGGGGATGGCGCGATACGACTGCTGCCCGCCGCCGACGGACTCGACCACCTGGTTGTTCCCGTTCAGGGGGTCGGCGATCACGCGAGGAGCGGCGGATGCCACCCATCCGTCCTGACCGTTCAGCGCGGTGCGCTCATACGCCTCGAAGTCGAGCAGCTCCGTGAACGGCTCGGCGGCCGCGGCGGGCACGGTGGTCAGCAGCGCTCCCGCCACCGTCACCGCAGCCACGACGGCGGCGGCGCGAAGACCGCGGCGGGTTCCTGTCGGCGGGGATTCCGGTCGTCCGTTCGAGCGGGCCGGTCGCATGGTTCGTTCGTGCATCAGAAACCTCTCAACGTCATCGTCGTGCGGTGTCGTGCCGACAGATCGTGCTCCTTCCCCGGAGGCGGCACTGCGGCGGGGAAGACGGGGATGCGGAGTGGGACCTCCCAGGTGAGTAAGCGCTTTCGTCGCGGGGTGGAGAAGAGCGGGTGGGGGCCGCAGCCCCCACCCGCGAGATCATCCCGCGTCGGCCACGGAGGGCTTCCCGCCCAGGTACAGGGCGGCGAGGGTGGGATCGGCGAGCAGCTCGGACGCCGGTCCCGAGATGTGCACCCGACCGAGGTCGAGCACGCAGCCGATGTCGGCGGTCTCGAGGGCCCTCCGGGCGTTCTGCTCCACGAGGAGCACGGCGGTTCCGGCATCGCGCATCCGCACGACCTGCTCGAACACCTTCTCGGTGGTCTTCGGGTCGAGTCCCATCGACGGCTCGTCCAGCAGCACCACCTTCGGGCTGACCATCAGGGAGCGCGCGAACTCGACCTGCTTCTGCTGTCCGCCGGAGAGGAGCCCGGCCAGCTGCTTCCACCGCTCCCCCACGATCGGGAAGAGGTTCTGCACGAACTCGACTCGCTCCTGGATGACCTTCTGGTCCTTCAGCGTGAACGCCCCGAGCATCACGTTCTCGCCCACGGTCATCTCCCGGAACACGCTGTGCCCCTGGAGGACGTGCGCGAGCCCGTTGCGCAGCATCGACTGCGGGCCGTCGCCGGTGATGTCGCGCCCGTCGACGTGGATCGAGCCCGACCGCGGCTTGAGCATGCCGCTGGCCACCTTCAGCACGGTCGACTTGCCGGCGCCGTTGGGCCCGACCAGGCAGACCACGGATCCGGGCGGCACCTCCACGGTGAGGCCGCGGAGCACGAGAGCCGCCCGGCCGTAACCGGCCTCGATGTCGCGCAGCTCCAGCAGGTTCTTCGCTTCAGACTCCAAGGTAGGCCTCCAGGACTCGCGGGTCTTGCTGGATGATCTCGGGCGTTCCCTCGGCGATCGGACGCCCGCGGTCGAACACCACGACGTGATCGCACAGGCTCATCACCATCTCCATGTTGTGCTCGACGATGATGAAGGTCTTGCCCTCCTCGTTGAGCTCGCGCACGAGCGTCGCGATGCGTCCGATGAGAGCGGGGTTCACACCTCCGGCCGGCTCGTCGAGCATGATCGTGTCGGGTTCGCCCATCAGCACGCCCGCCAGCTCGAGCAGCTTCTGCTGGCCGTAGCTGAGGTTGCGCGCCTCGGCGTGCTCCAGGTGGTCGATGCCGACGCGGCGCAGCCATCCCCGCGCCCGCTCCAGCTCCTCCGGGTCGTGCGCCGAGCGCAGCTGGCGCCGGATGCTGGGACTGCGCACCGCCACCAGCAGGTTCTCCATCACGGTCATGCGCGGGAACACCCGGCACAGCTGGAAGCTCCGGCCGATCCCGGTGCGCGCGATCCGGTCGGGCGACTTGCGCGTGATCTCCTGCCCCCGGTAGCGGACCTCGCCGGAGTCCGGCTTGATCATCCCGGTGACGCAGTTGAAGAAGGTCGTCTTGCCCGAGCCGTTCGGCCCGATCAGACCGTTGACCTTGCCCTCGCGGAAGCTGACGGTCGCGCCGTCGACCGCGGTGACGCCGCCGAACGACTTCGTCATCTCGACCGTGCTCAGACTCTCCAGGGTGGTCGGGGACTGTGCGGTGGGGGCGTTCACGATGACGTCTCCTCTGTCGACGCGGCGGTGCGCGGGGCGGCGGCCGCCGTCTTGGCCTTGTTCTGCTCCAGCAGCTCGCCGGCGGTGACCTCGCGGATGGATGCCTGGTCCGACTTGCGGGTGAACAGGCCCTTCACCGCGGGGATGACCCCGTCCGGCATGAACAGCACGACCACGCCGAGCAGGATGCCCGTGGCGATGAGGTGGAACTGCGTGTCGCCGAATTCGAGCTTGAAGTACTCGAGCGCGATGCCGACCACGACGGCGCCGAGCAGCGGTCCGAACAGGTTCCTGACCCCGCCCAGCAGCGCCATCAGGACCATGTACGAGCCGATCAGGATCGAGAACTGGAAGATCGGATCCAGGTCGCCGAACCAGAGGGCGTAGAGCCCGCCGCCGAGGGCGACGAACAGCGCGGACAGCACGTACGCGATCAGCTTGTACCGCGTGGTCGGGACGCCGAGCGACTGGGCCTTGTCCTCGTCCTCGCGGATCGACTTGAGCGCGGTGCCGAACTTCGACCGGTCGATGACCCACCACACCACCAGCGCGAAGGCCAGCAGCGCCGTGAACAGGTAGAAGAAGATCCGGTGATGCTCGGGACGCAGCACGTCGAACGGGCGGGGGACGTTGAGTCCCTCCGAGCCGCCGGTCACCTCCCGCCAGCTCTGGAACACCAGCAGCATGATCAGCACGAAGGCGATCGAGACGATCACGAACGAGGCGCCGCGCACCCGGAGGGCGGCGATGCCGATCGGGATCGCGATGATCACGACCAGGATCGCCGCGAGGATCCAGGCGACGAAGCCGGGCAGCGCCAGGTACTTGATCAGCAGACCGGTGCCGTAGGCGCCGAGGCCGAAGTACGCGGCATGGCCGAGGGAGATGTACCCGGTGAAGCCGCCCATGAAGTTCCACCCCGTCGACAGCACGGCGTAGTTGAGGATGACGACCCCCGCCGACAGGATGTACGGGTTCGGGGCGACCAGCGGGAAGGACAGCACCAGGGCGGCGCCGACCACGAGGAGGACGAGGCCCACCCACCTGCTCGACTTCCGCCGCACGGGGGCGGGCGGGGCGACCACGACCGTCTCGGTGGCGATCGGCTCTCTGCTAGAAACGCTGGGCAAGACGACCTCCGAAGAATCCTTGCGGACGGAACATGAGCGTGGCGAACAGGGCGACGTAGAAGACCGTCTGCGCCCACGTCGGCCCCAGCGGGAGCTGGAGCAGGCTCTGCGCGATCCCCAGGACGAGCGCGGCGATGGCCGCTCCGGGGATGCTGCCGAGACCGCCGACCACGATGATCGCCATGAGCGGGCCGATCCAGTGCCAGTGCAGCGACGGGTAGATCGTCGCGTCGAGCGAGAGCGCGGTGCCGCCGATGGCCGCGGTCGCGAGCCCCAGTCCGAAGCCGTAGCCGGCGACGCGGTCGGTGTTGATGCCGACCAGGCGCGCGGCCTCCGGGTGCTGGATCGTCGCCCGGAGCGCCTGACCGAACTTCGTGTACTTCAGCAGCACGAACAGCAGCGCGAGGGCCACGGCCGCGAGACCGAAGGCGATGAGCTTGACCACCGGCACCTGGGCGCCGAAGAAATCGAGGCTCGCACTCGCGTACGGCAGCGGGATGCGGCGCTGGGTGCCGGTGAAGAAGAACCCGAGCGCTCCCTCGATGATGAGCGCCACCGCGAAGGTGAGCAGCACCGACATCATGGTCAGCGTGAGGGGCTTCAGCCTCGACACCAGCAGCCGCTGCATCACGACGCCGGTCAGGAAGAACAGCGGGACCGTGACGATGAGCGACACGAGGGGATCGATGCCCGTCTCCCTGTTGAACCACCACGCGAGGTAGGCGGCCAGGATCAGGAAGGCCGAGTGCGCGATCATGACGACGCGCATGATCCCGAAGTAGAGCGTGAGCCCGGCCGCCAGGAGGGCGTAGAGCCCTCCCAGCAGGACGCCGAGGATCAGGCTTTGCAGCAGCAGTGCTCCACTCACGTGCAGATCACCACGTCGGCTTCGGGAAGAGGAAGTCGGCTTCCTTGACGTCCTCGGGGAGGACGATCAGGATCTCGCCGTCGATCCACTGCTGGATGAGGTGGGCGCCGGTGGGCTTGCCCGTCTCGTCCCAGCTGAGGGGTCCGACCACGGTCTCGACCTCGTTGTCGCGCAGCCAGTCGATGAGCTCCTGCTGGCATTCGCCCTGCTCGGCGCAGCCGACGGCCTCGACCGCCGCCGCGACGACCTGACCGGTCGTGTACGCGTTCGCCTCGTCCTCCGACGGCGGGTTGCCGTGCATCTCGGTGTACTTCTCGACGAACTCGACGTTGCTGGGGAACTGCGACTTCGGCGAGTAGCCCGTCGGAGCGAGGATGCCCTCGGTCGCCCCGCCGATGGCCGCGGCGAACTCCGGGTTGGTCGGAGCGGTGGAGAACGCGGCGAGCTCGGGCTGGTAGTTCAGCTGCTGCAGCGCGATGATCAGGTTCACCGCGTCCTGGTACTGGGTGCCGCCGATCACGATGTCGGCGTCGGACTGGGCGATCTTCGCGGCGATCGTGGAGAAGTCGGTGGTGTTGGGCGGGTAGACCTCGTTCACGAGGATCTCGACCCCGGCCTCTTCCAGCTTGTCCCGGAGGCCGTAGGCCGTGCCCTGTGCGAAGGGGTCGTCCATGGCGGCGACGGCCGCGGTCTCCGGGCGCTGGTCCTCCGGGAGGGCCAGCAGGTAGTCCGCGAGGTTGTTGTAGTGGTCGTTGGCGATCGCGGGCGCGGCGTAGAAGAGGTTGTCGAAGCCCTGCTCGAAGACCTCCTCCGCGGCTCCGGCCGGCTCGACGAAGAGCATGCCGTATTCCTGCGCGACGCGGGCGGAGGGGACGACCAGCCGGGTGGAGAACGGGCCGAACACGAGGTCGACGCCGTCCTGCGCGATCAGCGACTCGTAGTCGGAGACGACGCGGTCGGCGTTGGACTGGTCGTCGAGGATCTTCAGCTCGACCTGCCGGCCGAGGAGACCGCCGTTCTCGTTCACGATGTCGCGCCAGGCCTCGTAGCCGCGCTCGACGCCCTTGCCCGGCTCCGAGAAGTCGCCGGTGAGGGGGAGGGAGATGCCGATGACGATCGGATCGTCGGAGCCACCCCCCTCGCCCTGGTCTCCGGTTCCGGAACAGGCCGAAACCGTGAGCGCGGCGATCGAAAGCGTTCCGATCGCCGCAGCGATCCGTCGACCGTGTCTGGGTGCAGTCATCCGAGTCTCCTACGTCATCGTAGCGAAAGCGCTTTCGTAAGCGCTTCCGCCACTATAGTGGGACGGAAGAACGAAGAGCAACCTACAGCGCAATCAGCGTCGATCTTGCTCCTCAGGGGGAGGCTTCGTGAAGCGTGAGGGCGCGCCACGACTCATCGATGTGGCCGAGGCCGCCGGCGTCTCCCTGGCGAGTGCGTCGCGAGCGATGTCCGGCGGATCCGGGATCTCCCCCGAGGTCGCCGCGCATGTGCGAGGCATCGCCCAGCAGCTCGGCTACGAGCCCAACATGCACGCCAGAGGCCTCGCGGGCGGCCTGGTCCCGACGATCGGACTCGTCGTGCACGAGATCGGCGACCCCTACTTCTCCGACATCGCCAGCGGCGTGATCCGCAGCGCGACGCTCGAGAACCGGTCGGTCCAGATCGCGCAGGCCGAGCGCACACCCGACAGCGAGCTCGCCCAGGTGAAGTCGCTGATGCGGCAGCGGATCGGGTCGATCATCATCGCCGGGTCGGGCTACGCCGACAGCCAGCGCGAGCAGCGGATGTCCGACGCCCTCGTGGACTTCACCCTCGCCGGAGGTCGCGTCGCCGTGATCGGACGCCACTACCTCCCGGTCGACGCCGTGCTGCCCGACAACCACCGCGCCGGCGTATCGGTCGGGCGGCATCTCGCCGAGCTCGGCCACCGTCGGATCGGGGTCGTCGCCGGACCGCTCGAGCTCAACACCGTGGCCGACCGCATCGCCGGGCTCAGGGAGGGGACGGACGAGCCGGGCGTGGAGCTGACCGTCGTGTCGCAGGCCTTCACCCGGGAGGGCGGCATCGCCGGAGCCCGCGAGCTTCTCGGACGGGGTCTCACGGCGATCGTGGGGCTCAACGACGCCATGGCCATCGGCATCCTCAGCGAGCTGCGACAGCACGGCATCCGTGTGCCAGAGGAGATGTCGGTGGTGGGGTTCGACGACATCGCCGTGGCCGCCGACGTCGCCCCGGCCCTGACCACCGCGCGCATCCCCATGTTCGACATGGGTCAGCACGCCGTCTCGCTCATCCTCCGCCCCGCGAGCGATGAGCCCCGCACCATCGCCACCTCGCACGAGCTGATCATCCGTCAGTCGTCCGGTCCCCCCGCTCCGGTCGCGATATAACAGCCTCCTGAGCCGGTTTTGGCTGTTATATCGCGACCGGAGCGGGGTCAGATGACGCCGGCAGCGGTCCAGGACAGCTCGGCGGCGCCCAGCAGGAGACGGTCGGCGGCCAGGGAAGCGGGGAGGATGCGCAGGCCCTCGACGTTCTCGGGCATCGCTCGGGCCGCGACGTCGGCCGCGAAGCCCTCGGGGTCGAGCTCCTCGAGCTGCGCGAGGAAGCCGCCCAGCACCACGACCGAGGGGTTCAGGATGTTCACGGCATCGGCGATCGCCTGCGCGAGGAAGCCGCGCTGACCCTGGAACTCGGCATGCACGGCGTCTTCCTCGACGGCGGCGGCGAGCGCTTCACCGAGGGTCGCATCGTCCGCCGCGGGGAGCCCGAGCGCGGACAGGAGCCTCGCCCGACTGACCACATCCTCCAGGACGACCGCAGATGACGCGTCGACCCGGTTCTGACCGAACTCCCCGGCGTATCCGCCCACTCCGCCGACCGGAGACCCGTGGACGATGATGCCGCCGCCGATGCCGGACGGCCCGCCGTTCAGGTACACGACGTCGTCCACGCCCTGAGCGGCCCCGAACAGGTGCTCTGCGACGGCACCCAGGCTCGCGTCGTTGCCGACCGCCACGGGCAGACCGGTCCGATCGGCGATCAGCGCGCTCAGCGGGGCATCGATCCATCCGAGGTGCGGCGCGTTGCGGACGAGCCCGTCGGCCGCGCGCACGAGTCCTGGCACGGCGACGCCCACCGCGACGAGTCGCGCGTCCGACAGCGCACCCTGCCGCCACCGTTCGATCGCATCACCCACCACGTCGGCGACCTCGGCGGCCCCGATCACGGACTCCGACTCGATGCGCTCGCGCACCACGATCTGTCGGCCCAGGTCGATGGCGGCGACCTCCACGGCGTCGACCTCGGGGTTCACCGCGATCACGACCGTCCGGGCAGAGGCGGCGACCACGGGCGAGGGGCGTCCCACCCGACCGATCGGGTCGGGATCGCGCTCGACCACCCAGCCCTCGGCGACGAGCTCGGCCACCAGGTCGGCGATGGTCGAGCGGTTCAGGCCCGTCGCGGCGGTCAGCTGAGCCCGTGACTGCGCTCCTCCGCGGTGGATGAGCCGCAGCACGCGGGCGAGGTTCCCCGCGCGCACACCGCCGCCGACATCCCGGGGGGCCGCGGCCTCGACGGATTCCGTCACATCGTCCTCGCATTCCGCTTCGGCGTCTCAGTCTAGGAGCCTGGACATCGCCGCCTCCGCGTTATATGTTGTGTCTCACAACATATGTGCGCACGCCGCCGCGCGCCACCATGCGAAGGAGCATCATGAGCCTCACCCCGACCCGCGAAGACAAGTTCTCGTTCGGCCTCTGGACGATCGGATACAACGGCACCGACCCGTTCGGCGGTCCG
>Ga0172374_1002477_pt1 | contig 11690 bp, 10 predicted proteins | sample LakKiv3m_FD_114536 | JGI IMG/M metagenome (GOLD analysis project Ga0172374, IMG submission 114536) | Freshwater microbial communities from Kabuno Bay, South-Kivu, Congo - kab_092012_10.3m | ecosystem: Environmental > Aquatic > Freshwater > Lake | place: Democratic Republic of the Congo... | reverse complement strand
TCGCAAGAAGAGATTGAGGCGTTCGCGCAACAAAACTTCAAAGCGCTCGTCCGCAAACCGTCAGAAGGCACCCAAGTGGATCACGCGACGTGGTTCTATCTCGTCGACCAGGACGGGAAAATCATCAAGGCGTATCAAGGATTCCAAGACGTGCCAATCGAGGATATCGTCAGCGACATCAAGATTTTACAAGAGTCTTAAGACGGCCCCGTGCCGTCTTTTCTGTATTCGAAAAACAGGGGAATCGGCGCTCGTGGCGTATAATGGAAACGTAGAGGAGTGGATGGAATTGAAGAAGACACTATTATTTTCATTGATGGGCCTGGCTGCCGTGACGGGGACGGTGCTCACGCAATATAAACCGCTCGGGCAAAAGCCGAAGGCGCTCCGGTCGCCGAACCTCGTGAACGGCAAGTTCCGGAATCAGCTCGAGACGCCGATGCGATTCTCATCGGACGACATGATGTCGATGTCGAAAGAATATTTGAATCCGGACTCGCTCCGGAAACCGAGCGAGCGCTTACCGGTCATCCCGATCGACTTCAGCGAGAAGATTGGGTCCAGCTTCACGCGCATCTATTGGCTTGGCCATTCGGCGATGCTCGTCCAAATGGACGGCAAGACGATGCTCGTCGACCCGATGTTCGGCCGGAGCCCATCGCCGCTCCCGTTCGCGAAGAACGAGCGGTTCAGCGAAGACTTGCCGTTCGAGCTCGACGACTTGCCGGACATCGATGTCGTCTTGCTCACCCACGACCATTATGACCATTTGGATTATGCGACGATTCAAGCCATCAAAGACAAAGTCGCCGTCTTCATCGCCCCGCTCGGCGTCGGCAGCCACTTGAAACGGTGGGGCGTCGGGGCGGAACGCATCGTCGAACGCGATTGGGGCGAGACGTACAACTTTGGTCCATGGACGTTCGTCTGTATGCCGGCCCGGCACTTCTCGGGTCGCTCGCTCACCGACCGCAACGCGACGCTTTGGGCGTCATGGGTCGTCCTCGGCGAGACGGACCGCCTGTTCTTCAGCGGGGACGGCGGATATGGACCACACTTCAAAGAAATCGGCGACGCGTACGGACCGTTCGACTTCGCAGCGCTCGAGTGCGGACAATACGACGAGCGTTGGCCGGACGTGCACATGCAACCGCGTGAGACGGCACAGGCGTTCCGTGACGTCCGGGCCGACAAGATGTTGCCGATCCATTGGGGTGCGTTCACGTTATCGTTCCACGCCTGGTTCGACCCGGCCGAACAGATGGTAAGTCTGTTGCCACGCGAAGACGTGCTCACCCCGAAAATCGGAGAGCGCATCACGCTCGACGGACGAAACGACACGCACGAGTGGTGGCGCGAAATCGAAGACACGAACAAGCGATGACCGACTCGGTCACCGCTTGTTTTTTTACGAAGAAAGGCGTTCAGCCTCGTCCGTTTCAATATGAAGTTTATGTTTACGCGTATAGACGAGGAACGCCCCCGTCATGAGAATCGAGCTGATCCCGAACAAGACGACCATGAGCTGCAAGCCGATCAAGTCGAGGAAGAAGCCCGTGACGAGCAACACGACTTGGAAGACGATCCGGTCGAGCATGTTCCGGAACGAGAAGAAGCGGCCGTGATAGTCTTTCGGCATCCGTGTCTGGAAAATCGTAACGGCCGTCGGGAAGAAGCAACCGACCGAGAAGCCGAACAAGACGAATGCGGCGATCGAGACGGCCGGGATGTCGGCGAAGTAAAGCATGAGCTGGGCGACCCCGATCAAGAACGAGAACGTGAACAAGATCGAGAACACCGAGAACTTTTCACCGATCCGTTTGATGAGGAAGGCACCGGCCATGAAGGCGATCCCTTCGGCCGTGTAAATCCATCCTTTGATCGCCGTCGAATCCTGCAGCTCGCTAATGTTGATGACGAGCAAGTTGAACCCGCCGATGAAGAGGAGCGGGATGAGCGTCATGACGAGCGTCATAAAGATGACCGGAATCGATTTGATGATCGGGAAGACGTCCTTGAACCCGCCGGACGACTTGGCGTCCACTTTCTTCGCAGACGGGGCGACCGTCTCGTCGATCTTCAAGAACCACGTCGCCACGGCGAGGAGCAGATAGGCGACAAGCGAGAGCGCGTAGACGTCACGGAGTGAGATGAGCGTGAGCAAGATGCCGGCGATGGCCGTCCCGATGACCCGGGACAGCGTCGACACGTTCATATGCACCCCGTTCAAGGCGAGCAGCTCCCGTTCCTTGACGATGAGCGGGATTGCGGCCTGGAGCGCCGGGAAATAGAACGCGGCCGACCCTTGCAGGAAGACGAGGAAGACGACCATCCAGAGGACGCTACCCGTCTCGATGGCGACGAACATGAACAAGACGCTCAGCGCCCGGACAATACTTGAGATGAGCATGATTTTCTTTTTCGAGCCTTGGTCGGTGAGTCGGCCGGCGAGCGGCCCGATGGCGACCCCGGCGAGCAATCCGCCAGCGAGGATGAGCGCCTTGACGAAGTCAGACGGCACTTTCTCCTGCATGAACTCCAAGTTACCGATGATGCCGAGCCAAAGCCCGAGACCGGCGACGAACTCCCCGGTCAAGATGATCCAGACGTTGCGATTTTTCCACATATGGTTAAGTCCTCGATTCTTATTAGGTAATAATAATTATCCTTCAGAACGATTTAGAAAGCTACAAAAAAGAAGCCGGGATTCGGCTTCTTTCGTATCAAATATCGCAGTTGTCATCCGTGCACGTCGCGCCACCCGAGAGCACTTGAAGCGTCGGTGCCGATTCGGCCCACGTCTTCTCGAGCACTTGCGTGAACGCCTCGGTCGGCTGGGCGCCAGAGACTCCATATTTATTATCGAAGACGAAGAACGGGACACCGGTGATGCCGAGGTCGCTCGCGCGCTTCTCTTCAGCGCGGACGTCTTCTGTGTATACGTCTGAAGCGAGCACGTCTTTCACGGCGTCGGCATCGAGTCCGACACTTGTCGCAATCTCGACGAGGACATCGTGGTCACCGATATGTTTCGCGTCGACGAAGTACGCTTTGAGGAGCGCTTCTGACAATGCCTTCTCTTTGCCGACCGTCTTCGCATAGTGCGTCAACCGGTGCGAGTCGAGTGTGCCCGTGACGACCATGTTGTCAAAGTCGTAATCGAGACCGACCGTGCGGGCCTGGGCGGCGACTTGTGCCGTCGTCGTTTTCGCCTGTTCGAGCGGCATGCTGTATTTCTTGGCGAGTACTTCATAAATTGAGCGCGAGTCCGACGTCGGGGCGTTCGGGTCGAGCTCGAAACTCTTGAACTCGACTTCGACGTTGTCCGCATGCGGGAACTGTTCGAGTGCTTCTTCTAAACGGCGCTTGCCGATATAACAGAACGGGCAAACGTAGTCTGACCAAACTTCAATTTTCATAGTGAATCCCTCCTACAGTCAGTGTAGGATGTCTTGAATTCGAAGTAAATCAATGTGCTCACAAAAAAAGCCCTCACGAGGAGGACTTAGAAGACATACCAGAACACACAGACGAAGTGGGCGAAGCTGCCGAACAAGATGAACAAATGGAACACCTCATGGAAGCCCCAACCGCGCCAGTTGACGAATTTCGGTTTGAACCCGTAGATGAGTCCGCCGATCGTGTACATGACGCCACCGAGAATGAGCCAGAAGATGCCGGCGTTGCCGATGACGCTATGAAGCGGTCCGATGAAGAAGACCGACAACCAACCCATGCCGATATAGAGCGCCGTCGACAAGAAGCGCGGGGCGTGGAACCAGACCAGTTTGAAGACGATGCCGAACAAGGCGAGCGCGTGAACGGTGCCGAACAACACCCATCGTGTCGGACCTTCGAGCGCGAGCAGCGTGAGCGGGGCGTACGTCCCGGCAATCAAGGCGTAAATCATCGCATGATCGATTCTCCGGAAGAAGGCGATGACGTTCGGTGAGGCAATGATGCTGTGGTACAGACCGGACGACAAATAGAGGAAGACGAGGCTGATGCCAAACAAAATCGCAGCCATAATGGCGAGCGGTTCGCCGAGCATGGACGCTTTCACCGTCATCGCAATCAACGCGATGAACGCGAGCACGGCCCCAGCCAAATGGGTCAGTGCGTTAATCGGTTCCCGAAAAATCGAATTCATGTAAAAACACTCCTTATCACATCATGTAGTTTCCATAACTACATGATAAGCTGTATACACCTGAACGACAAGGTTTTTGTTTCGACAAATCTGGTTTGTCCGTATACTGAAGGGGAGGTGATTCGATGAAACCGCATGAAATTGTAAAGACGGAAGGGACGTTGCCGAAGCAGGTGCTCCCGACGATTGACTTATATATGGACCAAGTCATCCAGCTGTTCGAGCAACATTACGGCAAGATGAAGCGGAGTGACGACGAGACGATTTTGACGAAGACGATGATCAACAACTACGCCAAAGGCAAGCTGTTCCATCCTGTCAAAAACAAGAAGTATACGAACGAGCACTTGATGCTGCTCAGCCTGATTTACGAGATGAAAGGACTCTTGTCAATCAATGACATCAAAGAGACGCTCCGGCCGCTGAACGAGTCGGACGAAGGCTTCTCGCTCGAGGATTTCTATGACGCGTACCAGGTCCAGAAAGAGCAGAACATGCAGGCGTTCGAGGCACAGGCCGAGACGCTCCTCGCCAATGTGCGCACGAACGAGACGAACGGCATTCAACAGTCGCTCGCCATCGCCTCGGCCGTCCATATGAGCCACTTGTTCCAACGGCTCGCTGAACAATTGATTGATGAAGGGAAATAAAAAACTGGCCTACGATTCGTCTGAATCGTGGGCCAGTTTTCATTAGTTATTGATGTACTTCTCGAACACGTCACCGAAGTCTTTGCGGTTCCACTCATGATAGTGACCTTTGAGCCAGTCGAAGCTCTGTTCATTCAATTCCTTGAACGTCGAGGCGACATTCATATCGCCTTGACGCAGCCCGCTCAAAATCGACACCGAATGCGTGAGCGACGCGTTGGCGTATTCCATCATCTTCCGGCCTTCGCGCTGCTTCTCGGCGATGGCGAGGAGCGATTTGTACAAGTCTTTCACATGCTCGATTTGTTTTTTGTTCACGTCAATCGAATACGGCTTGTCACCAATGGTGAACTTGATCTCGACGTCCATGTCGACCGTGCCGGCCGTCTCGAACATGACGTTATTTAATGGGAAGTGGGCGTATGGATAGCGATACAAGACGCGTTTCGAACTCATCGCGCTCGTCCCGTCGAGGTGAATCATCGCCAAGTTCGTGAAGCAATACTCGTCCGATTTTGACTTGATTAAGAAGTAAATCTTCTCGTTGTCCTCATGGAGGACGTAATCGTCCGAATCCGCTTTATCGAAATCTTTCGGGTCGATGACTTCACCGATATCGCTGAAGCCCGTCAAATCAGAAGCTAGTTTTTTGAACATGTCCAATCTCTCCTCAGTAGTGGATTTTGTGCATCTCGTTCGGGTCAGACCCGGTCCGCTCGTTTCGGTTGAGTCCGTCGATCGCGTGCATCTCTTCTTTCGTCAACGTGAAGTCGAACACCTCTATATTCTCGCGAATCCGACTCGGTGTGACCGATTTCGGGATGACGGCGACACCGTTCTGTAAGTGCCAACGCAGGATGACTTGAGCCGGTGACTTCCCGTGCTCGGCCGCGATCTCGGAGATGACCGGATCCTCGAGCGCCTCGCGTCCTTTCATGAGCGGGCTCCACGCCTGGATTTGAATATCGTACCGCTGGCAGAACGCAATCAACTCTTTTTGGGACAAGTATGGGTGGATCTCGACTTGGTTCACCGCCGGGACGATCGAGCACGACTGGATAATCTGTTCAAGGTGGCTGATTTCAAAGTTCGAGACCCCGATGGCCCGGACCTTGCCTTCCTCATACAACTGTTCGAGCGCTTTATACGTCTCGACGAATTTACCGAACCGTGGCATCGGCCAGTGAATCAAGAACAAGTCGACGTACTCGAGACCGAGCCGGTCGAGGCTGTCTTGGAATGCTTGGAGCGCCTCGTCATAGCCGTGGAACTCGTTCCACAGTTTCGTCGTCACGAAGATGTCTTCCCTCGGGACGCCGGATTCGCGAATCGCTTGGCCGACGCTCTCCTCATTCTGATAGATGGCGGCCGTGTCGATCAATCGATAGCCCGCGTCAAGCGCTGCCTTGACCGTATCGACCGTGACCGCCCCGTCTTCCACTTTGTACACGCCGAGCCCGAGCATCGGCAGTTTCACATCATTGTTGAGTGTTGTCCATTCCATATTGATTCCCTCCCTCTCAACTCTTACGTTACCGAAAATCGCACGGAAGTGAAAGCGAAAGCTACAGCCGAATGCTTTCGCCGTGCGCCTTGATCACGATTTGATCACGTTCGAGCTTGGCAGCGGCGGCGAGCCGCTCATACGGCTCCTCGACCGGTTCGTACGATAAGACGAACGTGTCCCAATGCATCGGGAAGAAACGTTTCGCACCGCTCTGCTTGAACATCGTCCATGCCTGTTCCGGCGTGCAGTGGGCTTCCTCGAACGACTCCGGTTGATAGGCACCGATCGGGAAGAAAGCGAGGTCGATCGGTTCTTTGTTCGCGAGCCCGTTGAACGATTCGGTGTACGCCGTATCCCCGGCGAACAGCATGCGGACGCCTTTGTATTTCAAGACGTAGCCGTTATAGCCCATATGTTTGTCCCATGGGAAACGATTGCCCCAGTGGGCGACGGGGATGGCTTGGACGTGCAGCCCGTTCGCGAGCGTCAACTTGTCGTGCGGATGCATCTCGAGCGTCTGCAGGCTCGGGTATTTGCGCAACAGCTTGCTCGTGCCCGGGGCCGAGATGACGACCGTGTCGCGGGTGATCAGTCGTTTCAGGCTCTTATGATCGAAGTGGTCCATATGGGCGTGACTGAGCAGGATGACGTCGACGTGCCCAATCTCCTCAATCGAGAGGGCAGGGGCGGTATGGCGTTTCATCCCGAACGTGACCGGCCCGACGTGGACGCCGATCCGCTTCGAGAACACCGGGTCGGTCAAGATTTTTAATCCGTACCAATGGATGAGCACGGTCGAATGGCCGACCCAGGTGGCGCTGACCATCGTCTCATCGAACGAGGCGAGGTCCGGTTTGACCGTCGGGACTTTGAAGGCCGGTCGAGGCAGTCTTCGTTTCAAACGGGTATATAAGAACGTACCGACGCTCGCCAAGACGGCGCTCGGGACGAGCAGGTTTCGTAATCGCATAACAGTCACCTCATCATCTAAGATGGTTTAATCATACCGCTCGACCGACGCCCCCGCATCCGCCGGAAGGTGTAGAAAAAATGGGAGATTGTGGGGTGTCACTTGCGAATCCGCTTTCAATTTGGTACGGTGACAGTAACTTAGGAAAGGAAGGTACCGCGTGCCATGAAAAAGTCACACTCACTCAACTGATGAAACGAATCATCACTGTTCGCACGAACAGTCACGGGTGAAGTGTGTCCAATTTCAGGCTAAGGGGTGACCCTTCTTTCCGCTTGACCGGATCTCTTCACACCACCGCACGTTGCGGATGGTGTTTTTTTGTTTCATCGCGTATCGGACAAACTAGCGAGGTGAAACAATATGTTAAGTATGAAGCAAGTCCGGTTCGACCACGACCGGCAACCCTTATTCGACAACGTCTCGTTCGACGTCGCGGCAGGCGAACGGGCCGTCTTGTTCGGCCAGAACGGGTCCGGCAAGACGACGCTGTTCAAGTTGCTCGTAGGAGAACTGGCCCCACAGGCTGGCTCGATTGACGTTTTGGGCACGGTCGGTGTCGTCGAACAGACGGTATTTGACGGGGAAGAGACCGCGCTCGACTACGTCATGCAAGGCGACTTGGCGCGCTACAACCTCTATCTTGCCGTCACATCGGGTGATTCGGCGCGTGTACTCGACGCGTATGACGAGGCACTCGCGACCGACGCCTTCGGTCTCGAACTGGAGGCGAGACAAGCGCTCAAGCGACTTGGTCTTGACGGACATGACTCGAGCCGACTCCGCGAGTTGAGCGGCGGTGAACAGACACGGGTCCAACTCGCCCGGCTCACGATGCGACACGTCGACATCGTCCTCTTGGACGAGCCAACAAATCATCTCGATTTAGAGTCGATCGAGTGGCTGACACGCTGGGTGAACGAGTTTCCGGGGACGGTGCTCGCCATCTCCCACGATCGTCAATTCATCGATGACGTCGCGACGGTCATCCTCGAGCTGAATGAGGGGGCCATCGTCCGCTATCCGGGCAACTACACGGCCTATAAACACCAGAAAGCTGAAGAACGGGTACGCGACGAGCGGGCCCATGCCCGCTATATGGCGCGGAAGTCTGAGCTGCTCGATATGATTGCCCAATATAAGGGCTGGCATTTGAAAGCGAAAGCGACGGCGAGCGTACGAAGTCCGGGTGCTCAAAAAGGCGCGGCGAACCTCGCCGTCAAGATGAAGGCCCGGGAGCGTAAACTCGAACAGCTCGAGGGGACGCGACCGGATCGACCGAAAGAGGCGGCCCATATCTCGGTCCGCTTTCAAGCCGATCCGCTCGAGGCGAAAACGTGGATTGCGGTCGACGACATCTCGTTCGGTTATGATGAACCGTTGTTTGAGCGGCTCTCGTTCACAGTGAACCGGGGTGACCGCATCTCCATTATCGGGCCGAACGGCAGCGGGAAGACGACGTTGTTGAAACTGTTAATCGGTGAACTCGTCCCGGACGTTGGGGACATCAAGCGTCATCCGAAACTGAAAGTCGGTTACTTCTCACAGACGCTCGCCCGACTGCCAGTAGCAGGAACGTTGCTCGACGCGCTCCTGGCCGAAAGTGACATCACCGAGACGGAAGCACGGACGCTACTCGCTCACTTCTTGTTCCGACGCGATGAAGTGTATAAGCCGATCCGAGAGGCGAGCATGGGGGAGAAGTGCCGCATCGCCTTCCTCATCTTGTACTTCTCGGACGCGGATGTGCTCGCCCTCGATGAACCGACGAACTATTTGGACGTGGCCACACGGGAGAAAATCGAGGCCGCCCTCGAGGTGTATCGAGGCGGATTGATTCTCATCTCGCATGACCGGACGTTCCACCGCTTAACGGACCGGACGATCGAGCTCGGTGAGACGGTGCGTGTCCTCGAGTCAGGAGATACAAAGCCGCCGGTCGATGTCGACGCGACGCTGCAGACGCTCGAGACATTGACGAGTGAGCCGCATATTTTCTTCGACGAGGCAGGAAACGGCATCCCCCTTGCCGAATCGGAACAGGACAGACGAAACAAATAGGGGTGGAATCGTATGAAAGAAGAAGTTCGGGCATCACGGGCCGCATCACGGAAACGGAAGCGGTTATGGCAAACGGCGACGGTCATCGCATTGATTGCTTCACTTGTCGGCGTCATCGCCTTCGCGGCCCTCATGGACACGAAGAAATCGGCGTTGCCGGAGACGGATGATATCGCGACCGAGTCGGTCAATAGTGAATCAGAAGCGACAGAAGAAGACGAGCCGGAAGCGGAGGCCGACGAGTCAGTGGGAACGTACATCTATATCGCGGCGCCTTATACGAAAGTGTTCGCGGACGACCGGGTGACGGTCATTTATGAGGCCGACCTCGGTGACCGGTTCGAACAGCTCGAGGCCGTCAGTGGTTTCGTCAAACTCCAATTGAACGAACGGACGACCGGATGGGTGGCGGAAGCGCAACTGACGGGAGAAGCGACGAGCGTTTCCGATGACGATGTGACCGCGGCATGGAAAACCGTCGTCCCGACTGCTGATGAAGCGACACTCGAAGTGCTCGGCCAAGACATCGACAGCGTCCGGGCCACGCTCGGTGCCCCGAAAGCGATACAGCGTGACCAAGTGAATCAATATCATTTCTATGACGGCTTCTTCTTGATGGTACGTGACCAACAAGTGCGGGCGATTGACTGGGACCGCCAAGCGGTCGCGACGCCAAGTGTGACAGCGACGAGCAGTCAAAACGCCGGCAGTTGGTATGAAGGTGAGACTCGCCAATTGAAGTTGTTCCCATATGACGGCGTCATGCGGGTCCGGCTCGAACAGAAATAATTACGATCGTCGAGAGGACATCCCTTTCGGCGATTGTTTTTATGCATTCATTCAAATGAACGTTTGAATGTTTAGGGTGAAAGGTATAAACTAGTAGAGAGAGGGGGGCGACAATATGGGCGCACATCACGATCATCATCACCATGGGCATGGGCACGACCATCACCATCATCATACGACGAATCAACGGGCATTATTCTGGTCGTTCGTCCTGATTGCGACGTTCATGGTCGTCGAGGTCATCGGCGGATTGTGGACGAACAGTTTGGCGCTGTTGTCGGACGCGGGACATATGCTCAGTGACGCGGCCGCGCTCGGGCTCAGTTTCCTCGCCGTCCGGTTCGGGGCACGGCAAGCGACGCCAGAGCGGACGTTCGGATATCGACGCTTCGAGATTTTGGCGGCGTTCGTCAACGGCTTGACGTTGCTCGTCATTTCCATCTATATCATCATCGAGGCGTATCAACGCTTGTTCGCACCGCCAGAAATTTTAAGCGGCGGCATGCTCACGGTCGCTATCATCGGGTTACTCGTCAACGTGCTTGCGGCGTGGCTGCTCATGCGGGGCGAGCGTGACAACTTGAACGTCCGCAGTGCGTTGTTGCACGTGTTCGGCGATTTGCTCGGCTCGGTCGGTGCCATCACGGCGGCATTGTTGATTATGGCGTTCGGCTGGACGCTCGCCGATCCAATCGCGAGCCTGTTCGTCGCCGTGCTCATCTTGATTAGCGGCTACCGGGTCACGCGGGAGGCGATTCACATCTTGATGGAAGGGACACCGGATCAAGTCGACGTCGTGGCGATGCAACGGGAGCTCGGAGGCGTGACCGGAGTCAAAGAAGTCCATGACTTGCACGTCTGGTCGATCTCTTCGAACGAACTCGCCGTCACGTGCCACGTCTTAATCGAGGCGGACACGGACGACCAGCGCGTCTTGCGTGACGTGACGGAACGCATCCGGCAGTTCGCCACGTTCGAGCGTTCGACCGTTCAAATCGAAAGGGAAGCGCAGTGTTGTGAGAAACGAACGATCTGGTAAACGAAGAAGCGGTCCCTGACAGAAGTCGGGGACCGTTTTCGTTATGGCTTCAAGACGACTTTGACGCAGTCATCTAAATGGTCGTTAAAGATTTTGTAGGCATCCGCCGCCTGCTCGAGTGGCAAGCGATGCGTGATGATGTCGGTCGGGTCGAACTTTTTATCGACGATCATTTGGAACAATTCCGGCATGTAGTGGATGACCGGCGCTTGTCCTGTCCGGATGCTGACGTTGCGGGTGAAGAAGTCGCCGAGCGGGAACTGGTTATAGTTCATCGCATAAATCCCGGTCAATTGGACCGTCCCGAACTTCCGGACCGCTTCCTTGGCGACTTTGATGGCGCTGAGCGTGCCGCCTTGGACCATCAACTTCTGCTCGACTTTCTCGATTGGGGACATCTTGCCGTCGAAGCCGACACAGTCGATGACGACGTCGGCCCCGCCGTTCGTGATCTCATAAATGTATTTGCCCGTGTCGACCGGGTCTTTCATGAGGACGGTCTCAACGTTGTTTGACAGTTTGGC
>Ga0172374_1002476_pt1 | contig 11695 bp, 5 predicted proteins | sample LakKiv3m_FD_114536 | JGI IMG/M metagenome (GOLD analysis project Ga0172374, IMG submission 114536) | Freshwater microbial communities from Kabuno Bay, South-Kivu, Congo - kab_092012_10.3m | ecosystem: Environmental > Aquatic > Freshwater > Lake | place: Democratic Republic of the Congo... | reverse complement strand
CGTTGGCGCCAGACTGCTTAACTCGTGACCCACCAAAGTGCCCTGCAGACGCGTGTTTAGCGCGGAAAAGACGCCCGGGAAGGGCATTTGCGGGCGCTGGATGCCCTGTTTGACGTTAAGGTAGTAGCAACACTTGCATTCCTCGTAGAGATAGGCAAAATCCGACGGGCTTAGTTTGTACAGTTGGTTCTCCATGGCGGTATTTTAGCAGGTTTTGGACTTATTACCGCCTTTTTCGTTTTTTGGTGTTTAGCCACTGAAGTTTATACTCGTAATATTTGGGGTCTCTTTTGATCAATAGCTCAAAAATCACTTTTACTTTTTTATACTGATCAGTTATTTTCGTCAATCTACCTACAGCTATATCAAGATCATGAGCAATTAATACTGGCGTTGGATATTCAGCTAATTCCTTAAGATAAGTGAGAAAAGTACTTTCGCCCTTGTGATCTAGTACAGCCTCTAGAAGCTTCCCGTTATTGAAAAAGGGCCACCAATACATTTCTTGAAGCTTGCTTTCATCCCAATTCTTTTTAAAATAATCCGATTCTATATCAATACACTTTTTCCATATATCAAAGCAGGTGTCAAAATATTTTCCGTAATAATCCTCTACGAATCGATAAACATCATCGTATACATTATGGTTGTATTCTGATATGATTTCATTCAAATATCGCGCTGACAACTCAACAGCACCTTTGACAGAGAGAGTACGCTTTTCTTCAGGAGTTTTGGAAATTTCGTCTGGTAGACGTTCAAATTGCCAGGCCAATCGAGACTTAACCGTATCATTTCCATCTTTAAGCTGCTTCAATAATAGTTCCTCAAACTTTTTTGGATCAAATGGTTCCAGTTTTCTCCATGGCCATTTTGGAAAAGCATCTTTTCTAAAGAGCGAATAGTAAATTAGTAGAGGCAAAATTTCATCAACAACTTCCTCTTCATCAGATGTTAAGAATGTCTGGAGAACTTTCATGGCTTTTTCGGTTCCGAGGGTCCGCATATAGGAAAAAACTATTGCTAGGTGTCTCGCAATCTGCTTCAAGTTGATGTTTTCCTTGGTCAGCATGTTAAATGCGACTGTTTCGATTTCTTCCGCAACTTCTTCTGAAATAAATCGTTCATCGTCTTTACCCGGTAGGTGCGTGTGACGGTTCTTTACAAGTTCAATTAAGGGGATGCATGCTTCTGCTCGTACATAATAATTTGAGTCATTGCAAAGTCGTTTAACTATCTGTACACATTCTGGAATTAACTCTCGTGTGATTTTCTGACCGGCTTCGCCGAAAGGAACGACAAGTTTTTGTAGTGTCCAGGCTAAATAACCTCGAACAGTTCTTATTGCCAGATCTTTTTCGCCTTTTGCTACTCTAGCGTGTTCGTTGAGCTCTCCCTTTGGGTCATCCGGATAGTTTGACCCATCTTTCGGCGGATCGGAGTCATTAATAAAAATCTTTACCATCCAAAGAGAATCCTGCTTATATCCGGCTCTAGCCAATTTCTCAGAGAATTGAACTAGGGATTCTCTGGCGTAACGATAGCTGAATCTTTTTTCGATGGGTTTAATGTCTTCTTCATTTAAAAGATCTAGGTTAGCCACTTTTTTACCAACAAGGCTGGATAGTAGCGGCTTTAAGAATCTATCGAATATAGCTTTCAGGATCTCGGGTTTATTATCATTTGTCTTATAGAGACTGCTGGTTATAAGTATTTGTTGGTTTATCGAAAGTGTAGAAGATTTATTAACCTCATCAAGTATCTTTAAGCCTCTCTCAAAGTCTTCTTCGAGTACGCAGGTTAGAGTATTGGCAACATCGTATGTGTCGAAAGTATCTCTTCTTGTCTTGAAATGTTCACTTTCTATGTACTTCTCAAGAATATCTATGCCTTCATTTCGAGAATCTGGATTATTAATAAGTTTTATTGCGCTATCAACTGTATCCAATTCCCCATAGTTATGTCTTTTTTGATATTCGGGATCGGTTGCCCAAGACTTAATAGTCTCTGTAGCTAATTTACGTAATTCTTTATCTTCACTCTTGGACGCTAAATCAGAGACAATCATTTCTACAAAGACATTTACCGGAAGATTTTTGTATTCGTCCAAGCTTACTTTAACTAAATTCCATTTCTGTTGATCGGTATAGTCTCCCCGTAGTTCTTGGAATACCAGATCGGCTTTCCATGGAATCCCTTTACGCATTCTCACGTAATCGGCAAGAATTTCGAATGCTTCTTCGTCATGTTTACCGCCTTTATATTCTTGGAATAATATTCCAATAACTGCTCGGTTTAAGAAGTCGGGTTTATCTTTGTTTACGTCATTCATCTTTCTTGTAATGCAGTTTGTAGTTATGAATTTCCACCCCTTTTCTCTATCGGTCTCATAAATAGTGGTTAACGCTGGTCTCAAAATCCGTGTTACAAAATGTCTATCTGAAATGGAAAACCCACTGCCAGCTTGAGAAATACCTCCCCCCATATGCTCCCAACCCTCAAACTTGATATTCGTTCCATACCTCCCGTAATATTTCTGAAATTGATCAGAGGCTATGTTGGAAAACCATAAAACGTTTTCAGAAGCATTTTTGTTTACATAATCAGATAAAATATCAAATAATTGTGGCGGTGTGTAATGCCAGAATTTTCCATCGTCTTCTACGACATTGAATTTTTCAAGAATGTACTTTATTACTTCATTTTTAAAATTGTCATTTTTAGACTTACTATAAATTTCATACAATAATTTAGCTGCTTCTTCACGCTCCCAAGAATCGTCGCTTCGTCTTTTAACGTATAGAAACTTTTCGATACTATGTTCATAAAGCTTTTTGATTATTTCAAATAGTTTGGTTTCAAACTGTGGGGCAGTATTGAGTATCGATGTGCAGAGCTTAATTATGTCATATTTGATAAATTCCTCTCTAAAATAATTTGAAGTCTTTCCAATGGAACTTAAAGTAAAGTCTATGGCATATTCTTGATTTTGTTTACCTTGAATATTATTCTCAAAAATTTTAAATAATTCGATAGAGAACGCACTTTGAATTGTTGCCTTCCAAAAATTATCCCAATCAACCAGGTTTAAGCTTTTTTCTAAAGCTAGTTTTTGAAGTGCAAAGTGCAGTATAGAAGGATTAGCATAAATCTTTGTAATTTCATTGTTGATATTCAGCTTTCTATCTTTCTTTTTTACTGCCTTTATTACATCTTTTACTTCATTCTCATCAGTCTGTCTTTCTTTTTCATAATCAGAACCATCATCACTAAGTATCTGCTGTTTTTTTTCTCGAATAAGTTTAAGGAAATCTTCCCTCGTTAGAGTCTCTCCCTTTGCAGATCCGTTATATACTTTTTCAATTACTAAATCGTTTGTAATTTCATTCAACCTGTGTTCTGGAACCCAGAATGACTCTGGGTAATTAATCACCCGAGCCATCATAAGCCTAACAACCGAAATGTTAGTATCCTTACCGACCTCCCAGAACTTTAGTTGGGGCAATAGTTGCAAATGGGCATCTTTGAATTTATGTTGTTTATTTTGTAATTCCCTTTTAACTTGATCAGTAAAGTATTTAAAGTTTTCAATGAGGCCTTTTGCATTCGAGTCGACCTCTTTTGCAATTATGAGAATTTCGTCTTGTTCAGTTAGTTGACCGTGCTTTAAAATATTGTCCAAAATTTTTCTGATTTGTGACAATCCAACTTTTCCGGACTTGGATTCGCATATAATTTTATGTCCATCTGCAAAAACTAAGTGAAAATCTTCAAGCTCATTACCTTCAAAACCGATATGTCTGAAGTCAGAAAATGTAATATATTGAAGAAATAAGGACATTGCTGCCCAATTTTGAGCATTGATTCCAGATTGATTGTATTGTCCTTGAGAAGTCATATTAACTATTTAAAATATTGGAACCTATTATTTTTGATTCAAACTGCTCTTTAAACGATACAACTTTTGAACAAAAACTATTAAAACTGTCAACTTGAAAAACATAATCTTTATCTATATGAAGGCCATAATCAGTTACAATCTTCTTGACCAGGTAAGTGATCTTATCAATGTCAACAATTTTGAAGTTGGGAAAGTTTTTTGATTGGAAAAGATTTAAAAGGTATCGTCTAGCAAAGTCATTCAATTTTCCATTACAGATAAAATAAAATTCGCAAATATACACTTCGGAGTTATTTTCCAGCGGACTTATAAATGGGGAAAATAAAGCTTCTTCAACCGCAGTTTTAATCTTTCTAATGTCATTACTACCAGATTTACCAATATCTCCAGCTTTAATGAATAGACAGCAATGCTTATACTCTTTGAGTAGATCTTTATAGGCAAAGTATACATCCTTGCCGTTCTCGTTGGGACCATGAAACTTTTCTACTGCATAAGCGCCTAACGCTTTAAGTAGAGGAATACAAATTTTTTCCCTGAAATCGTCTTCTAACAACAACTTTATTTGTGTTTCGACATCTCTTATAACTTTCATTGTGTTGAATTTTCAACAATATCAATTTCTTTATCTGTTAGTTTATAACTTATGTAGATTAACTGATTAATCTCGGATTCTAGGCTCGTAGTATCTGCATTTCTATCTTTGCTTTTTGTGGAAATTATTTTTTGAACAAGCGAGTGTAATATGTGTTTTTGTCCATCATTGGGTAATACTATTGGTATTTGTCCAATAGGGATAGATTTAATCTCGAGAATGCTTCCTTTTCGTTTACCTCTGTGATTCAGCCAAAACAATATTAATTTGCTGTTTAGTAATGCAGTTAATGCTTCGTTTGATAAAATATTTTCATCTTTAGTTTGTGTAAAGAAAACATCGGCTGATGCATACCAAGGGCCTTCCACTAACGCGAAATAATTTTTATGTGACCTATATGGGTTTACAATTTTTTTGCTTTCAAACATTGACTGCTTTCGAGGCCAATTAAGCTGATACCATGGTCTATCAGCTCTTTTTATTGCTACACGATTATTAAGGATGTCCCGAAATTTTGAGAGATGTTTAATTTCGTCCTCTTCAGGAATCGTATCATTATCGTAATACAACACCTCTAAATCGGTATCCATATTTGCCACATAATGACCTATGTCAGATCCCTTGTACCAAGGGTATAAATGCTTGAAATTAAAGGCGCCTTTCGGTAAAACGAACACGCCCTCTCCTTTTACATAATTATTCTTTACTCCCCTTTGTATATCCTTATCAGAAATTGAATCCAATCCTGTGTGTATGCCTTCATTTGTTGTTGCAAATTCTCGTAGGGGAGTTCCGATGTTTCTTAATTTTATTAGGAGGTTGTCTGTTTCTGATTCGTTCGAGGCGAAACGTATGTATAAATTATCGCTTTCGAATAGCCTCAATCGTGTTACCGACGTATATGTCGCATTTGCATTGGTACGGTTTAGAATGCTATTCAACTCGTCAATGTTTGGACCACTGTTTATATTGACGAAGGACTGGCGCGTAATAAAAGTATCCAGCGGATCGTTTTTTTGTAGAAGTGTGATCATATTATGTTGGCCAAGCGCTGATTCAAAAATCTTATACTCATTAAAATTTATTAACTCTACTAGATTTGATCGTTCGTACATATCTTTGCGTAAGTTTTTTGCTCCATCAGCTGTTGGAAAATAATTAGTTGTTATAAAAGACAATAAACCTGTTTTCTTAAGGTTATCTAAACCGAGATGAAAAAAATAATAAAAAAGATCCATTTTGCCTTTACTAAATCTTTTACCTAGAATAGATTTCCTAAGTACGTCAAACATTAACTTGTGACCCTTCTCTCCTACATAAGGTGGATTTGCTATAACAATATTGAATCCTTCTTTGATGCCGAACATCCATTCAGCATCAAACCAGGAGGTTGACTTATGTGTAAAAGGTTCCCAGTCAGTAAGTTTTTGGGTTAACTCTGCCTTTGCCACACCCATAAATCCATGCTCTTTAATTAGTTGGTCTATTAATCGTTTTTGCTGGGTAACGAATTCGGTTTTTAGCTGTTCTCGCTCTATCCCGGAAGCATTAAAATATTGATCACGAATATTTTTTAGATCATTAATTTTCTGATAATCATCGAACATTGACTGTTGAGATTTGTCTATCTTAGGAAGTCCGATAAGACTATTTGCAGTCACAAACTTAAAATCCAAGTTAGGCAGTGGTTCAATGCCGCGATTTTCTATGTCATCCTGAATTCGTTCATCGACGATAAGCGTAAGGAAGCATCTTAATCTAGATATCTCTGTGGCAATTGCTTGTATATCAACTCCATATATATTTTCTCGGATAATTCCTAGTTTTCTGATGTAATCAAAGTTTTTATGCTCAAATTCTCTCTCAATAACTCGTTTTACCTCCGGAGAAGTATTTTTTATCTGTTTCTTAAACCACAATTGACCATCCGGATCTGTCTGTTGGAGAATAAAAACAATTTTTTGTAGTGCACCTATGGGGAAGGCTCCAGATCCGCAAGCCGGGTCCAGTATTTTGACTTTTTCGAGCGCCTCGATAATCTCTTCCTTTTCTTCGATATTAATCGGATTTTCGGTATCATCGCTCAAATCATAGCTAATGATTGCTCTTAGTTTTTCTTCTTTGATACCAGTTTGCTCTAGCAGATAAAGGAGTAAGCTTTCATCGACCATGTAGCTCACTATTGTTCTAGGAGTATAGTAACTACCCGTACTTTTTCTGGCTGATTCCCCTGTTTCCGGGTTAATTTCTGCAAGTAGGTTTTCAAATATCCGGCCAAGCATTTCTGGGTCTATAGAGAGTTCTTCGTCATAGCTAGTGTTTTCGTCTATTGTAAAGTTGTAGGTTTCCAGGATTTCAAAAAAAGCAGTTAACCACGAATCCGGTATTACAAGAGCGTTTCGTAGTTGTGACTGGAAATCCCCGCTAGCCCGTTTATAGAAGTCATCCTCTTGGGGGGAGAACAGCCCGCCATTTAAGTAGGGTACTAACGAAAAAGGTTCTTTAGAAAACTCTTCTCGCCTGGATTTTATTGGTCTATTAAGAACCTCAAAAAATATAGGTTCAAGGATGTTGTGGTAATAATCGTCATTTTCTTTTGCAGCCTCGATTGAGAGCAATTTCTTCGGCATTAACGGTAAGTTGTTATCGCTTTTCTTTTCCCGCAAAAACCAGCAAAAAATAATTCTGCCTATTAGCCGTACCGCAAATTCAAGGTTGGTTTGTTTATCCTGTATGGAGGGTAGCCTTAGCAGGCCATTAACGAGTTTTGTAAAAGCTTGAGATATCTCTTTATAGAATTCCTTATTAACAACCTCCAAGGAAAACCTGCTCTTAAGGTCTGCGAAATCGGTAATCCTTCCTTTGTTTACAAGAAGTTTGGTGGGGGTGTTTACTTTTGCGTTAGGGCCTAGAAAAAAAGACAAGCGTTTGGGGTTTGAGTATGTAAGTGTAACCTTCCCCTTTTCTGTAGGTTCGGGAGTGGCGGAGAGTAAGGAGAATCTCCAATCCTTGCTATCTTCTGTGCGAAAAACAGCTAAAGCGCTGTAGATGGCGCTTGAACGCATTACCGAAAACGCGTCTTTTGTTAATGCCACCCTTTTATTGATTGAACCTTCAAATACAAATTCGAAGACTTGCAGATCTAATGTTTTGCTTACACCTAAATAGTGAGCTTTCTTTATGCAAGTCAAAGAGCCGGTATTTATCGGGCGGATATCTTTCTCAAAGTCTGGCAGTAGGCTGTCCGTTAAGAAGTTAATGAAGTTGTCGCGTTGATACTCGGTTTCTAGTTTCATGACAATAGTTGTTCTGCAAGCAACAGTAACTCCCGTGCTTCGTCTGCATGCCTGGAGCGCTCTAATACATTTCTGATAAATACTGCAGGTACAAGTTCTTGCAGTTTTTTGTACGACTCTTCAATTTTGTTAGCATCCAGTTGGGAGACGTCTTTAAGTGTACCATCGCTTATATCGTCCAAGGTTTTTATTATAACGATTATATCGTCACAGTAATCTTTGGCGGAGGGTATTTTATCGGACATCAGTTTAAGCAAATTAATAGCTGTAGCCCTCCTACCCTTAACTTGGGGTAACTCGTGTTTAGCAAACAGCCTCTCCTTTGCATAATTAAAAACATCTGTGAAGTCTTCGCCTACGGCTAGGCCGTTTTCATCAGGTTCAGCCTCGAAAATACCAAGGGCTTGCTCGGCAGAAATCACCTTTATATCGTCGGTTCCACGCCCATAAGTAAAGATGGTATTTTGTCCCTTTTTACCAAAAACTATATTTCCGGGATTTTTCCCACCAACTCTTTTAATCCGGCTTCTTCTGGGTAGCGCGAGTGTGCGTTGAACAAACTCCTCGTCTTTTACGGCCTGCTCATAGTTTTCTCTGTGATATGCATCCCAAGATAGCTCCTCGCTTTTGTTGCGGGCAGTTTGAAATTCATCTTTAAAGAAGCTGACTAATTCTTCATCACTGGTTAGAGTCTTTGTATCGCTACCTACAACTGCGTTAATCAGCTTGATCTTTAGTGTTGAAATTGCCTTTACCCTTGTTTCCTCCTCTCCAATTGTTGTCGGGAAGCAGTTATAAATATCCAGATATTCGAATACCCTTTTGTTAACGCGATTTATTCGTCCCACTCTCTGGATAACTCTAGTTGGGTTGTATGGGATGTCGTAATTAAACACCACGCCAGCACGGTGGAGGTTGAATCCCTCGCTTATGGCGTCCGTTGCCAGCAATACATCAAAATCATTTGTTTGTTGTTCTTCTGGTATTGAGGCGTCAAAGTTTTGCCGTATAAGTTTTTTGTATGTTTCTGTACCTTCTGATGCTGTATATTTCGTGACTCTTGTAAATCCTCGGGCAACCATCGTTTCGTATAAATAGTCGACAGTGTCTTTATAACTAGAGAAAACTATAATTTTTCTTCTCCTATTTTCGTTTAACAAGTTGTTGATTTTCTTAATCACATTGTCGAGTTTTGGATCTTTGTCGGTATACTCGGGGTTTCCGTACCAATCTTTGTATATTGTCTCAAGCAACTGTGTATCGTGTCGGACATCTTCGATAAACTGCGGTTCTAACAGCTCTCTACCTATTTCCAGAAAGCCCTTTTTGGCTCTTAGCAACTCTAACTCTTCGGTTAGAGAGTCGAGTTCACCATCCTCGCCATCGTAATCCTGTGGATCTGGTAATTGCCCTTTTTTCATTACCGGCACAATGCCCAATTTGTCCCACCAATTTTCAATCAACTTGTTGGATTCGATCATTTTCTCTAAAGTTTTGCGAAACGCATCTTTCGAGCTTTCAAAACGCATAACAAGAAGACGCCTCATAAACTTTGCTAAGTTTGTTTGAGCTATGCGTAAATCTTCAATATCATCAAATTCACTTTTGTATTTGTTAATAAATTTCTTTCTGTTTTCTTCATTCATATATTTACCAGATGTTGGTTTATATCTGGCACCTATGAACCCCTCATTTTCTGGTTTGATAATAAGATCCAAGGTCTTTATATAGGGTAGAAAAAGTTCTCCCAAATCGTATTCCAATAAGTCTGGTCCGCGGACCTCCGCAAAGGTAATGTTTTGGCGCTCAAGATCTTGCCGGTAGCGTGTAATATGTTTAAGATCCAGCCTAGATCTTCTGATAACAACATCTTCTATGAGCCTGCGTTGTTCTTGTGCAATCTCCATGGTTTCTTGGTCTATAGCTTTCTCGCTCATATTTTTAGTCATATTTCTTCTTAACTGATCGTATTTTTGAATAAGATCCCGGTATCTTAGGCTTAAGTTGTCTACCGAGCGTATGGTTGACTGACCTGGGGTTTGGAACAGCTTAATCAAAGCAAAAACATCTTTGGGATTGTTGTTAAAAGGCGTCGCTGTTAGGAGCAGGACTTTGTTTTCAGGATGGCTCCTGCAAACTTGGTGTAAAAGCTTATAGTCATTGGTGTCCTCGTTTCTGTACCTATGAGCTTCATCTAGGATTAGTAGTATGGGCTCTCTTGCTTCGTGGTAGCGTTCGTACACATCGTAAATATTGCCCGAGCTAAATACTTTTGAACCTCGAATTCCGAATTGTTCCTTGTATTCTTCCCATTGAGGTTTTAAATGCGGTGGTGATATGATCACGGTCTTCATATCCATATTTCGTGCAACAGCAGAGGCAATTATGCTTTTTCCTAGTCCTACAACATCTGCGAGTATGGCGCCGTCGTAGCGGTTAAATTTGTCAATAACTAGCTTTATGGCATCAATCTGGTATTCCAGATCTGTATATAAGCCGTTAGTAATAGTTTTTGGTGTTTTGAGATCGTTCAAGTCTTGCTGGTGGAATAGCTCGTGCAACACGCGTATATACAGGCTATAGGGGGAAGGGGTATTGTACTTCCAAATTCTCGGTTTTATTGCCTGGAGAAATTCATCGTTGGAATGTGCATCGGCGATGGAGATGGATTTTGAGTCGTCCCACATATCTTCGAACACCTTAGCTAACTCGTTAAATTCCTCTCGTTCTCTGCTTACTTTATTTAATTCTCCTTGGCTACTTAAGCCACGGTAGGTTAAGTTACTAGAGCCAAAAAAGGAAGTACCCGGGAAATCACCTTTTTGCGACACCTCATTTTTGTTGTACACCAAAAAGAATTTACCGTGATAGTCTTCTACTGTTTTTCTTATCTCCAAGCTACCGTCTCTGATTTTTTGAATATACATTTCGTATACCGCATTTGTACTAGCCGTATCGAAAACATCACTGTCGTTCATAAAACCAACGAACGCATCTAAATAATTCATCCTTTTTACGGTTCTTGAATTACTCGAATCTCTCGTTTGGTATTTTAATAAGTCGACATCATCCTCTCTTGCTTTTTGAGCTATTTCGGACACAAGGTTTGGGTCGACCTCAAGACCAACTAAAATCCTCACCTTTTTATTAGCTAGTTGTCTAGCCAGAGTCTGAAACCCTGAAAAATAGAAAAAACCAACGGCGATATCAATACGATCAGAAGTTTCTAGGGCGTTTGTTAGAGCTTCCTCTAGGCTCTGTTGTTTATTGTCGATTAACATTCTCGTGCCTTTCCATGCTATGTGTATTTTACCTCATTCTTGTTATTTAGGGGCGAAAGACTTATCTCGGGTTTTAAGTAATAAGCAACGCACCCTACCCCGAAATCGTTGTGATTAACCTCGGACAGGGACGACAGCATTACGAATTATATGCGCGGTATTGCTCGGAAGTCGCGCAGGTTGCTTCTCACCCAGTCGTACAAGTCGACCCTAAGAAAGTCCAAAAAAGCCAAAAACTCTTTAGCGTCAAACTTAACGCCGGTATTTTGGCAATGCTCGTCGTACAGCTCTTTTATGTCGCCAAGTTTTAAAAAAGCCTTATTTTTGGTACATGCTTTATTGGTCATAGTTATTTTCTCCGTTTTCTTTTGCCGATTCGTGCCCATTATATCCGGAAATCTGGCGGTAAACACCTTTTTGAGTTGTCAAGAAATACTTTACAACCGAATTTGGTCTTGGTTACGCGGGATAATAATCAAAAAGCTAGCGTGGCATAGGATTTTTTGGCCCCAAGCAGTCAAACCGAGCAAACATTGGGTGTAAAATTAGCGCAGGAGTTTAATCATGCACCTAACGCAACAGGAAAATAAAGTGATCGCCGTGGCAATATGGGGCTGGATCG